>Ga0326728_10001405_pt1 | contig 85127 bp, 87 predicted proteins | sample MB3enrmetagenome_FD_207602 | JGI IMG/M metagenome (GOLD analysis project Ga0326728, IMG submission 207602) | Lab enriched peat soil microbial communities from McLean, Ithaca, NY, United States - MB31MN | ecosystem: Environmental > Terrestrial > Soil > Wetlands > Peat | place: USA: New York...
TTGTGTCCCAATCAAAACCTTTCCAGGCCCTCGCTCCGTGTTCATCCTCATCATGCATGACAAGGTACAGCAAGGCTAACGTAAGTTCATCGACCTTATCCTTATCGTATTCCATGACCTTATCGCCTCCTGTTAGAACGATTATCCGAGTAGATCTTCGGGCTCGACGACTTGGCACCTTAGACCTAAGCGTTCAATCTTGTCCGCCGTCAGGGGCTGCCCCCGATACCTCTTCTAATCCAATTTTTTCTTAGCAGGGCGGACTTCGTAAAGCGCCTGATCTTCTCTGACAAGGCATGCGCGTTCCGTGGTCGTCTTCTCAAAAATTAGCTTTTCACTCGAAAATAGGTCCGGGTTTTCGGCCTTCAGATATCGAGCTGCCATCCGACAATACTCGGGCTCGATTTCAACACCGATACTGTTCCGACCTGTTCTCAGAGCGGCAATCATGGTTGTGCCAGATCCGCAAAACGGGTCGAGCACCGTATCACCTGCGAAAGAAAACATGCGAACGAGGCGGGACGCGAGTTCCAAAGGAAACGGGGCTGGATGCTGTTTCGTTGATGCTCCCGGGATATTCCAGATTTGCTGAAACCAGCGGTCGAACTCATCCTTAGAAATCTTGCTTGCTTTGCGCTGTGAGTCAGACGGCTTCCGGTATCCTCCGGGCTTTCGCTGCATGAGGATGAATTCCATATCGTTCTTGATGATGGCGTTGGGTTCATACGGTTTGCCCAAAAACTTCGACCCATTAGCCACCTCATAGGATGCATTGGCGATTTTATGCCAAATGATCGGATTTAGATTGTCGAAGCCGATTCGACGGCAGATCACGCAGATGTCTGCGTGGAGGGGAAACACCAAGTGGCGTCCGAAATCACGTCTGGCCACACAGACATCCCCGACCACGCACACAAGCCTGCCTCCGGGGACGAGAACACGAAAAACATGCCTCCAGACCTTCTCCAATTCTCTTAAGAAGGTTTCGTAGTCCTGAATATGCCCCATTTGGTCAGGGTTTTCGTTGTACCGTTTGAGATTCCAATAGGGTGGTGACGTGACGACAAGGTGAAGCGATTCATCATCCAAGAAGGATAAATCCCGGGCATCGCCATTGATTAACCTGTGGGCCGTTGATGACATGGTTTCACACAAAGGTCGCAACATGGGCAACCAGCATCTTTGCAAATCGCTCCATGGACAGATCATCCGCAGGTGTTTTGTAGGCACCTTTGAGACCGTCAACGCTTGATGAACTGATGAAGGCAGATGCTGTATAATGCCTCTCTAATACAAGCTTCCGACAGAAGAGTTCATAACGGCGCATGTAGGATGCGCCAACAAACTCGGGAAAGACCTTGAAATGTGGTTCCTGAACACTGACTGGCCGATTGGATGCGGCACAATCCTCAAGCATGAAGAAGTATCCGAGGAACGGTTGGGGACTCTCAAGGTATGTCTTTTCTCGAAAGGCCGTCCATAAGTCAAGGGCACTGCCTATTGCCTCTTCTGTCCGATTGTTGAAATTGTTGCCAAAAGAAGGACCGACTTGCGATTTGGCTTCGATGGCCGCGATCAATGTCCGTTCACGGACAACAAGAAGGTCCCATTCCTTGGTTGGTCTGAAGAAACCTGGAATTTCGACAGCCTTCTTTCTGAAAATGTATTTTTCAGGAATCCCCGCATTTGTAATGAGTTCAGTGAAGAGATCAATAAATCCATCCATCTGCGCACCGCCGGTTACTGCGCTACGGAAACCTTGATCGGCTTTGCCACCTTGTTCCTGTTTCTTGCGCTGGGCACCCCTTGTTTGCCAATAGTGGGCAACCGCTTTAGCCGTATTGTCGGTCAAATTTCGAAGAATTTCAGTCTGGTTCACGGGGTTATTCTATCAGGTTCTTATTCAGTTTTCCAGAAGGCCAACAAGCTTGTAGAAAAGTTATTTTGACAAGTGCGAACGATGTTTCTGGGATTACTTGACCCGTCGCAAGTATGAGATCGTTGATTGTGGCGCTTTCTGTAAGGTCTTTTTTTTTCTACATCTCGCTCAGGAATCTGGGGACTTTTCTACAGCCCCAACGCTACGGCTACCGGGAGCTGGGGGCTTTTTCCGGTATGGTACAGCGTTCGACGGTTTTCATTGTATTTTTTCCACTTTGAGACCTACATCTAACCGACCTGCAATCGTCTCCAGAATTTCCTTCTTTCTATTCGTACTGGAATGAACGCAAACATACTTCCCATCGATCTGACGTTGGTTATAGTCACGGCTCTTTTGGGTGCCGACTAATGGAAGGCCCTCCTGAGTAAGCCCCAATGCTTCTACCTTACTAAATCCCATCTCCTTTATAGCCAATGCAAAGGTATCTGCGGCAAAGTACTCCTCAATTAGTTTCCCATTATTGAATCTCACCCTGAGTCTTGTTTTCTTTCCCTTTCTACGAGGGATTATGTTACGAAACTTATCTATATGAGTCTTCCGACGCACGTTAACATCAATACCAGCTTGCCATTCCTTGAGTAGATTATTTACCTTTTCAATGAATGCATGAAGGTTTGTCCCGGTCTCGCTAAGGCGCTTGGTGTCATCATATCGTCGCTCTTTGAATGCCCGCGATCCTTGATTGGCAATGTCCTCAGCAACCCTTTCGAGTTCGTCGCTTATCAGCTCGAACGCGATAGATACTCCATCGTTATTCATACACCCCTCCTTCCAGGATTACAGGTCCGATGTAACGACCGCCCTTGTGAATGGAGATATTCGACCTCAATATCCTTTTGGCGCGATTATAACTTTAACGCTAAATCCATTTTCTTCCGTGCTAAGGTCTTTAGCCAGACCTGCGGGATTTGCAATAAACCCCTCAGGATCGTAGACAAAACAAATTAACGTATTGCATTCTGGATGATGCTTATAGCGGGCGATGTCTTCGATTAGTTGAGTACCTATTTCCTTTGCCCCCAATCCTTTCCGAGTCATTTTTGTTTCAATCACCATTCTGTGATCCTTGAGAAGAAAGTCCATACGCGAAGACTTGCCAGCATAGCTTGGAGTCCATTCCTCAGGCCGGATATCATCAAAGAAGATACGCAAAATCCCATGTAAGAGATCCTGAACATCGAACTCATCGCCGACGTCAATCGTAGCCCTATTGGCGTGACGTATTCTTAGCTGCTTAGTAACAAGGTGGAATTTTGAGCATAGCTTCTCGATGAGGGGGTGGGGATCAAAACCTTTTTGGCTTTTGAATTCGTCGTCATCTGACCAATATTCTTCAATTTGGCGAATACAAGATTCCAAAAAAGCTTGAGCCTCTTCCAATCCTCTTTGGTATGCTTTATCATGGTCATTCTGCGGCGTTGAAGGTGAAACAACTGCTAGGTCATAGTGTATTTCGTCGAATTCTTTGGCGGGATTATTATCGCCGGAAAAGATAATCGACAGAGCAACTCGGGTGTCGCGTTGCCACTTCTTGAATGTAGGTCCGAAGTTAGCTGTAGCCTTCACTTTTTTAATTTCATCGATTTGTCGATTCAACTTTGAAACAGCATCTTTCTTTTCCATAATTCAATGTCTCCGGTCGAACGCGAAAGCTAAGGGATGTGCCGGCTTTATGGCTTATCCCTCTTGAGCATCTTGTTAGAGGTCCGTCTTTTATTTCCGGAGGGCCTTGATTATCTGCCAGGAACTCTTACCCGGCATGCGGTACTCCCAAAAAGTCCATCCATTGACTGGGTTGCCAGTAATTTTAACAGCAGCCGCCGAAGGAGAATGAAAACGCTTATTGTCAACAACAAGCCCTCCAGACTCAACCTTCCCGTAATATGTCTGACCCTTGTAAGTAGCACGGAATTCGGTGCCCCTTGGAAAGCGCACCCCTTTGGTCACCCAGTCTCCGTGTCCGGATACCTGCTTTGAGGGAACTGGGTTCTTTTGGGGACACAACCCCAATAACTCACGCAGCACGTCATTGTAGGATATGTCCTCTGTGGAGCGCCGAAGAGTGAGTGCCTTGAAAACGTCAAAATCAATCTCGATGTCCATTATAACTCCCCCTTTCATGTTTAAATATTTATAGCACTATAGTACTATAAGAGGAGTTTTATGTCAAGATGTATTTTCGCCTTCCTCTAACAATTAATACATGAGCTTCCGATTTGGCTGTAATCGCCCTTTCTTGATTTATTTTTTTACCACTTCCTCCCTTTGTTGTCTATAAGATTCTTGATGGTAGTTCTCAAATTACTCTTGAAAGATTTGATCTCATACTACTTGATCTTGTCTTGCGAGTATCCGTTTGAAAGTGATATATATGAGTACTCTTTGTAATCCGTTTAAGGTTACGGTTACCAAGTCAGTTTCGTGTTTCGTCAGAGGGCTACGGTTAAAAGATTTGAAAGACGAACAACGTAACCGAATGACGATACGGGCATCGTTACCGTTGCCGATGGACGAACCGTCTAATTAACGAGGACATGAAAGCCAAACGAGTAGCCATTACAGGAATGGGTATCTTTTGCTCGACTGGGAAGAATGTGGAGGAGTTTTGTCGCTCTTTAAAGGAGGGAAAAACGGGCATTGGGCAGATCACTCTTTTTGACACGTCGAAATATCCCTGCAAAATCGGAGCGGAGATCAGAGATTATTATCCGGAGGAATTTTTTAAGAAGAAAGAGCTGAAGAAGCTTTCTCGGACAGACCAGTTTGGCCTCATCGCTTCGGAGGAGGCGATGAAGACCTCCGGTATTGACTCTTATCCTTCCGAGGAGGTGGGAGTTTGTCTGGGAGCAGGCGCTGGAGGAATGTTTGAGGCAGAGATCTATCACCGGGAAATCCTTAGCAAAGGAAAGTCCAAACCTTCTCTCATCTGGCCTTTTATCCCAAGTTATACCACTGATCGTGTTGCGGAAAGATTCGGATTCTCAGGTCCAAAATTCACTGTTACGACGGCGTGCAGTTCATCGGCCACAGCCATTGGTTATGGAGCGGATCTCATCCGAACCGGGAAATCCAAAGCCGTTCTCTGCGGAGGGAGTGACGCACTGAGCGAACTCACCTTTGGCGGGTTCAATTCTTTGAAGGCCACGGATCCTTCTCCCTGCAAGCCTTTTGATCGAAAGAGAGCCGGGATGTCTTTGGGCGAAGGAGCGGGCATCCTTATTTTAGAGGATTTCGACGAAGTCATAAAAAGAGGCGCGAGGATCTATGCCGAATTTTTAGGATACGGAATCGGCGGCGAGGCTTATCACATCACGGCCCCTGAACCCACTGGAATGGGAGGGGCCCGCATTATGAAGGAGGCCATCGAAGAAAGTGGCATACCCCTTACCGAAATCGATTATATCAATGCCCACGGAACCGGCACACCACTCAACGATAAAGCCGAAACACTTTCTATCAAAAATGTTTTTGGTGAGAGGGCTTACTCGATTCCAGTCAGCTCCATTAAATCATCGGTAGGCCATTGCCTCGGCTCTGCAGGAGCAATTGAAGCGATTGCCTCAATTCTTTCGATCAATTATCGATTTATTCCTCCTACCCTCAACCACAGGGAGGGGGATGAGGATTGTGATCTCGATTATGTCCCAGGAAAATCCCGTGTGGCAGAGGTGAAGGTTGTTCTCTCAAACTCTTTCGCCTTTGGCGGCAACTGCACGAGCTTGGTTTTTGGGAAGGTGTAGAGCCTGTTTTCACCCTGAAGAGATTCTGAAACTAGGCTGATCTTCATCAGTCCAAGGTTCAGAATGACATTTTCAGGGTTTAGCATTTGGGTGATTTATTCTTCTTTCAGCAATCTACTCAAGAAGACATGGAGACCATCATGACTGGAGAGAAAATTCAATATACGGCGGACGGAAAGCTCAATGTTCCTGATAAACCGATCATTCCGTATATCGAGGGAGATGGAGTGGGCCCGGATATCTGGAGGGCATCCGTAAGGGTTTTTGATGCGGCCGTAAAGAAATGCTATGGGGCCAAAAGAAAGGTGCATTGGCTCGAAATCTATGCAGGAGAGAAAGCATTTCAATTGAAAAAGGAGTGGGCTCCGGAAGAGACGATCGAGACGATTCGGGAGCAGAAAATCGGCATCAAAGGCCCTTTGACAACCCCTGTAGGCGGGGGGATTCGAAGCATCAATGTCTTACTTCGGCAAAGACTCGACCTCTATGCCTGTATTCGACCAGTAAAGTATCTTATAGGGACGCCGAGTCCATTAAAGCACCCGGAAAAAGTGGACATGGTTGTCTTTCGGGAGAACACCGAGGATGTCTACGCGGGGATTGAGTGGGAAGAAGGATCAGTGGAGGCATTGCGACTGAGGGCGTTTCTTGAGAAAGAGATGGGCAAAAATATTCGGGAAGATTCTGGAATCGGAATCAAGCCCATCAGCCGCTTCGGAACAAAACGCCTGGTTCGGATGGCCATCCAATACGCGGTCGCTCATGGCCGAAAGAGCGTGACGTTGGTCCACAAAGGAAATATCATGAAGTTCACCGAAGGCGCGTTCCGTGATTGGGGATATGAGGTGGCCAAGGAAGAATTCGGCGGTCGCGTCCTAGTAGAGAGTGAGTTAGTTGGTCAAAAAGTAAAGCGTCTTCCCAAAGGGAAGATCGTTCTCAAAGATCGGATTGCTGACGCCATGTTTCAACAAATCCTTCTAAGGCCTGAAGACTATGATGTCCTCGCGATGCCCAACCTAAACGGGGATTACATGTCCGATGCTTTGGCCGCCCAGGTGGGAGGCCTGGGCATGGCGCCCGGAGCAAACATTGGAGATCAAGCCGCTGTGTTTGAGGCCACCCATGGAACAGCGCCTAAGTATGCCAATAAGGATATGGTCAATCCCGGGTCTCTCATTCTCTCCGGGGCCATGATGTTCGACTATCTTGGCTGGAAAGAGGCGGGGAGGAGGATCAAGAAAGCTCTGGAGAAAACCATCTCGAGGAAAACCGTCACGTATGATCTTGCCCGTCAGATGAAAAGCGCGAAGAAGCTTAAATGCTCTGAATTCGCCTCCGCGATCATTGAAAAGCTTTGACAACCTTTCTGTTTTTAAATTATCATTAATTAGATAATCTCTAATTTTTTGTGAGTTAGGCTCCTCTTAACCCCCCTATGTTCCCCCCTTAGTTAAGGAGGGATGAAGGGGGGTTACCCTTAGATTAAGGGGAAATAGAGAGGAGGCAAGAGTAGGCACCTTGGTTATGGCAGAGACAAAAAAGAAAAAGAAGGAAACACCCGAAATAGACATCTACAAGGCCTGGTGCAAGGCGTGCGGGATTTGTGTCGCTTTTTGCCCAACGGGTGCTTTAGCGAAAGACGAAGCGGGTAATCCTTATGTGAAGGATATTGAGAAATGTATTAATTGTGGATGGTGCGAGATCCGGTGTCCAGATTTTGCCATTACTGTGGAAACGAAAACCAAGCGAAGAAAGAGGATTGAAGTAAAAGGTGGAGAGGAAGAGCCAAAGCCAAAGGAAGAAGAGGTCTCGCCAGAAAGAATTGTTGCTCCAAGGCAATGAAGCGGTGGTAGAGGGAGCCCTCGTCGCAGGTTGCCGGTTCTTTGCGGGCTATCCGATTACTCCGGCCAGTGAAATCTCTGAAATCTTATCGATTAAACTTCCTCGATTAGATGGGAGCTTCATCCAGATGGAGGATGAGATTGCGAGCCTCGGTGCGGTGATCGGCGCCTCTCTCGCAGGGGTTAAGTCCATGACCGCAACCAGCGGCCCGGGATTCTCTCTGATGCAGGAGAACTTGGGCTTTGCCATTATCGCCGAAGTACCTTGTGTCATCGTCAACGTCATGCGGGGAGGGCCGAGCACGGGACTGCCGACCTTTCCCTCTCAAAGTGATGTGATGCAGGCGCGATGGGGAACCCATGGAGATCATCCCGCCATTGCCCTTTCTGCTTCAACGGTTCGGGAATGTTATGAGATGACCGTCAAAGCCTTCAACCTCTCCGAAAAATTTCGGACACCCGTTGTCCTTCTGATGGATGAAGTCGTCGCTCATATGCGAGAAAAAATGGTGCTTTCGGACGAAGAGGAGATAGAGGTTTTTAATCGGGTCAAACCCACGGTTCCGCCCGAATGGTACATTCCATACGAAGATACACCCGGCGGCGTCCCGGCCATGGCTAATTTTGGGGAGGGTTATCGGTATCACGTCACAGGTCTCACGCATGACGTGAGAGGTTTTCCCACGTCGAGACCCGACGAGATCGGTCCTTTTATCGCCAGGCTTCACCGGAAGATCAGCCAGCATTTTTCAGAGATTCAGATGGCTGAATTTTTTCAAACAGAAGACGCAGAGATCACGATCGTCGCCTACGGGTGTGTGGCCCGGTCCGCCAGGAGGGCCATGATTGAGGCAAGGGAGAAAGGGATTAAAGTGGGTCTTCTTAAACTGGTGACGATCTGGCCCTTTGCGAGAGCTGCCGTTGAAAGAGTCCTCCAGAAATCGAGAATCCTGCTTGTTCCTGAGATGAACATGGGTCAGATCTCGCGCGAGGTCAAGCGGGTCAACCCGGGGGTCGCAAAAGTCTTCACCCTTAACAAAGTAGACGGGACGATTATCACGCCGGATGAGATCTTAAACCGAATCACGGAGGTTTCCTGATGGGAGAAGTCACCAAGGTCATCTACAAATATCTTAGACATGACAAGAAGTTTCCACATGTCTGGTGTCCGGGCTGCGGGATCGGAATCATGTTAGGTGCCCTCATCCGGGCGATCGACCGTGTCGGCCTTGAGAAGGATGAGGTGGTTCTGGTTTCAGGCATCGGATGTTCGGGAAGGCTTCCCGTCTATGTGGATTTTAACACGCTGCATACCACCCACGGCCGTGCCCTGACCTTCGCGACGGGAGTGAAGCTGGCAAAACCCAGCCTGAAGGTGATTGTGATTATGGGCGATGGCGATGCGGTGGCGATCGGTGGAAATCATTTCATCCATGCGGCACGAAGGAATATCGATGTGACCTCCATCATCCTCAACAACAGTATCTACGGGATGACCGGCGGGCAATACTCTCCCACTACACCTTACGGGATGAGATCCTCAACCACGGTCTATTCCAATATTGAACAAGCCTTCAAGATCTCAGAGTTAGCGGTCACAGCCGGAGCGGTCTTTGTGGGGAGGGGAACCGTCTATCAGGCGAAACTCTTGGATAGCTTGATCGAGAAAGCGATTTTGAAACCGGGTTTTTCCGTGGTAGAAGTGATCGCTCACTGCCACACCCAGTACGGAAGGCAAAACCGTCTGGGGAACGCTGTCGAAATGATGGAGTGGCAACGAGATCATGCCGTCACTGTGGAGAAGGCCGCCAGCATGGCGCCCGAGGGGTTACAGGATAAGATTGTGATTGGAGTGTTGGTGGATAAGGAGCTTCCGGTTTATCAGGAGGAGTACGAGAAGATTCGGGAACGTGCTAAAGCAACGATAGGGAGATAAGGGCACGATAAACGATGAACGGCAGAGGATGAACAATAAACGGTCAAGATAAGTTCATAGTCCATCGTTCACGGTTCATCGTCTGAAAGGATCAAGATGTCGTATCGGTATGAAATCCGCTTGAGCGGTTCGGGTGGCCAGGGGTTGATCCTGATGGGGATCATTTTGGCGGAGGCGATTGGAATCTATGACGGAAAGCATGTGGCACAGACTCAAAGCTATGGGCCGGAAGCCAGAGGCGGATCCAGCAAATCAGAGGTCATCGTTAGTGATGAAGAGATCGATTATCCGAAAGCGATGCGCCTCGATCTTCTCTTGGCGATGAACCAAAAATCCTGCGATGAGTTTTACCCTGATCTCAAGCCGGATGGTTTGCTCATCGTGGATTCTACCTCCGTCACCCAGGTTCCCACTGCGAAGGCCTTTCAGATCCCGTTCACGCATATGGCCAGGGAGAAGTTCAAGAGGGAGGTCGTGGCAAACATCATTGCCCTGGGAGCCCTCGCCCAATTAACCCCCATCGTCTCTGCAAGAGCCGTTGAGTCTGCAGTGTTGGCGCGGGTGCCCAAGGGTACAGAGAAATTGAACCGCGATGCCTTGAGGGCAGGGATGAACGCTGCCAAACGGGCGAAGGAGGCGTGGACGAAGTTAGAAGTGATTCCAGAGGTCCCCAAAGAAGACCTTTTGGATTCGTACTAATGCCTGTACGGGAATTTCAAATGACAAAGTTCAAATGAATTATTGGTTCTTTCGGCTTTAACCCCTCTTCATCCCCCCTTAATCTAAGGGGGGAATATAGGGGGGTTAACGGGAGGGGGGAAAAGTGAAATTTGACATTGGTTTGTGGCAATGAAAAGGAATCCTTTAGTCTACATCACAACTAGGAAGGTGGCTCAACTGGTCTTTTCCATTTTTTACCGGATCGAGACCGAGTGGAAAACGACGCTTCCTGATCACGGACCGATGATCATTCTTCCAAAACATCAATACTGGACGGATATTCCGATCGTCAGCCTTGCCTTCAAGCCCCTGCTTTACTTCGTAGCCAAGAAGGAGATCTTCAAATACCCGTTGATTCGAAACTACCTTTCCTTTTTGGGGGGCCTCCCTGTGGATCGAGAACAGTCCATTCGAACGTTAGATTCCTTTAAGGCCCTTGTCTCCTTATTGAAGGCGGGCGAGACGATCGTGATCTTCCCGGAAGGTACTTACGTTCGAAACGGAGTGGGATCAGGGAAAAGTCGGCTCCTTCAGATGATCTTAAGATTCCAGTCGGAACTCGGATATTCCATTCCCTTTATCCCCATTGGCATTCGATACGGAGAGAGGTCGGGATGGAGAAGGCGAGTGGAAGTATGCATCGGCTCTCCTCTGTTTGCGGAGAAGGATTCCGACGCCCTTCCCCTGACTCATCGTGCGTTGGAAGAGATCGGCCGTCTGTGCCAATTACCCGTTTGTCAGTAACACCAATTCGGATTTCGGAATGCGGATTGCGGAATGAAGGAAGAGATATTTTAGGTTTTATTCCGAATTCGGCAATCTACAATCCGCAATTGAAGGAAGGAGGTCTTATGCCAAGACGAGAAAGAGATCGTGAATTGGCGAGGAGAAGAAAGCGAAAAAAGGAAAGGAGGAAACTTCGCGCCAAAGGACTTTTGGAGTCGCCTGCGGCCGGCACAAAAGAGAATGAAAAGAAAAAGCCGGAGAAGAGAGCCGCAAAAGAGGCGCCCCAAGAGACTGTAGAAAAGCCCTCTACGGAGAGCTGATCGTTTGTCGGTGTTTTTTCACCAACACGGTGAGCGACATCTCAATCACCTCGGGTTAGATTGCTCTCAAAATGGCAACGAGAATTCCTTCAGGGGACGCGAAGCACCGAATACCAAACAAATTTCCGTGTCTAATGTAGGCAGAAATGACCGAAATTTGAAATGCCCCCTCACCCCTCCCTCTCCCCACAGAGGAGAGGGAGGGGTGAGGGGGTTCAGGCCTGGTTAGGTAAGGTTTAGGTAGACAAGATTATCAATCAACCTCGTCTTTCCCAGATAAGCGGCTAAAGCAACGACCACATCCCCTTCGATCCGGTCGACATCCTGCAGCGTGTGGGCATCGCAGACTTGAACGTAATCAATCCTGACTAAAGATTCGGACCGAAGGATTCCGTTCATTTCACGGAGGATTCGGTCCGTCTTTCGCTCCCCCTTTTGAAGAAGCTCTTTTGCCCTTTGCAGTGAACGATACAAAGACAGCGCGGCTTTCCTCTCGTCGGAAAGGAGGTATGTGTTTCGTGAACTCATGGCCAAACCGTCTGCCTCCCGGACCGTGGGCATCCCCAATACCTCCACGCTCATATGCAAGTCTTTGACCATTTGTTGAATCGCGGCTAGCTGCTGATAGTCTTTCTCCCCGAAGATCGCCATATGGGGCATCACAATCTCAAAAAGCATTAGGACCACTGTGGTGACCCCCTGGAAGTGGGTCGGCCTCGACCTTCCACAGAGGTTCTGAGTTACCTTCTCCACCCGAACGATGGTTTGATGATCTGGGGGATACATATCGCTTGCCTCAGGAGCGAAGAGGATATCGACCCCGACTCCCTCTGCCATCTTTCTGTCCCTTTCAAAATCTCTGGGGTAACTTTTGAAATCTTCCTTTGGACCAAATTGGGTTGGATTGACGAAAAGGCTGATGATGAGAATGTCCCCCCGCCTTCGGCCCTCCCGCATCAGGCTGAGGTGCCCCTCATGGAAATACCCCATCGTGGGAACCAAGACGATCGTCTTCCCTGCTCGTCTGGCCTTGGAAGAAAATTCTTTCATCTCTTTGACCGTTCCGATAATTTCCATTTTCTTTCAGACCGGGGTAGATTACTTAGACCTCATGGGGATGAAATACCACGTCCCCTTCTTCATCTGTTTGATCTCTCGAAGCAGTTGGTCGAGGTCTTCTTTCCGGCTTACGAAATCAATCTCACTGGTATCGACGACCAAAAGGGGACTTTGATCATAGTGGAAGAAATAGTGATTATAGGCTTCGGTCAAGGTCTTAAGATAATCCAACTGAATCGCCTTCTCATAAGAGAGGTTTCTCGACTTGATCCGATGAAGCAATGCCTCGGGTTTCGCCTGCAAGAAGATGACGAGGTCTGGGGAAGAGATCTGTCCGTTAAGGAGGTGGAAGACCTGTTCGTAAAGGGCGAGTTCATGGTCATCCAGATTGATGGAGGCGAATAGTCGGTCCTTGTCAAAGAGGTAGTCACAAAAAGTGATTTGGTTGAACAGGTCGAGTTGGGCGATTTCCCTCTGCTGTTGAAAACGATTCAACAAAAAAAAGATCTGGGTTTGGAAGGCATACTTTTTGCGGTCCTCATAGAAATGAGAGAGAAAAGGGTTATCCTCCGCCTTTTCTAAAATACATCGGGCATTGAACTCCTTTGCCAAGAGCTTCACCAGACTTGTTTTTCCGACACCAATCGGACCCTCTACGACAATATATCCGAACATGACGCCCTGTCGCTCCTGATGTTCCCTAACACACCCCGACTGGTTTGTCGAGATTCTATTCGTTTAATCCACGCAGTTTCACTTACCACCTTCCCGGCCCCGCTCCCGAAAAAGACGTGACCGCAACCTCTCCCTTTATTGCTTCAGCTTGTCTCCTAACTCCCTGGACCTTTGGGTTGCTGCGATCACCGCATCGATCAAGATTTTCCGCAACCCTCCTTCTTCGAGCTTATATAGTCCGGCCGCCGTGGTTCCGCCGGGAGAAGTCACCTTTTCACGGAGCAGGGCGGGGTGTTCTCCCGTATCCGAAAGGAGCTTCACAGAGCCGGTCACCGTCTGAGCGACGAGCGTCAGGGCTTGAGGCCGGGTCATCCCCAAATGGACGCCCGCGTCGGTTAAAGCTTCGATGATCAAAAAGATATAAGCAGGGCCGCTTCCGCTTAAACCGGTGACCGCGTCCATCAGAGGTTCATGGATAATAATTGATCTCCCGACGCAATCGAAGATGGCCTTGGCCAATTTGAGGTCCGCCTCGGTGGCCAGGTTTCCGGGGGCGATGGCAGAGGCACCTTCTTGGACAAGGACATTGATATTAGGCATGGCCCTGATCAACCGGAGCTGTTTGCGGGCGTAAGTCTCGATCTCATAAAGAGGGACTCCGGCGGCGATCGAGATGAGGAGCTTGGAGGGATTTAAAGAATCCGCTATCTCTTCGATGACCTCTTTCATCGACTGCGGTTTGACGCAAAAAACGAGAGGGTCGCATTGGGAAGAGACGTGGTTATTGTCAGAAGCCTTCTTGACCCCGTACTTTTTTTGAATGAACCGGAGTCTCCGCCCATCCGAATCGAACGCCATGATCTGCTCGGGGGCGATAAATTTCGCCTTGAGCAAACCAGCGATTAAGGCCTCGGCCATGTTGCCCGTTCCAATAAATCCGATCTTTTTCTTTTTTTTCATAGTCCACTCCTCGAAGCGTATTGTTCTCTTTTTATCATAGCCCCCTTTTTTTTTCTATTAAATTTTGATACAAATCTTTTCGGTGATTTTAAGAGCAGGTATCGCAACGGGAAAAAAGCGGCCGGTCACCATGGTTGCCCGCAGAAACGTCCTGGGGGGGCAGGTATCAAGGTGAGGATAATCCTTAGCAATTTTTATGGTTGGAGGGTAAGGGGCGGCCATCCCGAATTTTTTAGATATTGTTGACGAAAGTGAAAATTGTAACTTAGGGGCTTTAAAAATGATCGAATAACTGTTACATTGTTAAAGATCGATAGATTAGAACGCTCATCCTGTAGGGTAAAAGGAAGCTCCAAAGCAATTTTACCCTCAGAATTTCTTGGGCTCACGGGTGTAAGAACTGTGTTTCGCTCCACTCGATCTAAACTCGTCCTCAGTTTTTTAGGCATTTCCCTCCTCGTGTGTGGGGTGGCTCTTTTAGTCGGAGGCCAGCTTCTCTACAAAACCGTTCTCAATGAAGCAACGAATCGCGTCCGGCTGGACCTCAATGCCGCACAGGAGATCTATCTCAGCCGGAGTAAGGGAGTAAAGGTCGCTCTCAACATTACCACCTCGGGACCGGTATTCCGATCGGCCCTTGAGAAAAGGGATGTCGAGAAGATTATCCCCTTGTTGACAAGTATCGCTCAACAAACCGAATTGGATTTTGCAGGGATCGTGACGAAAGAGGGAAAAACGCTATGCCGTATCGGGCCCAATTCCATACCAAAAGAAAATAGCCCTGAAAATCCAATTGCAAAGCTAGCACTCCAGCAAAGAATTGCTGTCTCGGGAACGGTCATCCTCAGCAATAAGTTCCTGTTTGCGGAGAATCCTGAACTTGCCAATCGGGCTAGAATTAAATTGCTTCCCACCAAAAGAGCTACTCCAAGGCCCGAGGATGAGGAATCGTCTGGAATGACGCTTGCAGCTGCTGTCCCGGTCTTCGACTCTGGCAATTTTTTGGGCGTTCTTTATGGCGGGGTTCTCTTGAATCGGAGTCAAGAGATTGTGGACCGAGTGAAGGACAGTGTCTTCCAACACGAGATTTACAAAGGCCAAAGCATAGGCACAGCCACTATCTTTTTTAAGGATGTTCGTATCTGCACGATTGTTCTTTCACCCGACGGAAGTCGGGCGATTGGAACCGTAGCCTCTGAGGAGGTTACAAAACAAGTCCTGGCAGACGGAAAGAAGTGGGTAGACCGTGCTTTTGTCGTGAATGATTGGTATATCACCGCCTATGAGCCCATCGAGGACATCTTTGGGCAAAGAGTAGGTATGCTCGGTGTCGGGGTATTGGAAGCAAAATATGCAGATATCCGCTGGAAGGCCCTCTCGCTCTTTATCATGATCACCGTGGCAGGAACCGTCTTGGCCCTTGGATTAGGATACATCATTTCCCATAGGATGAGCCGACCGGTGAAACAGCTCATCGAGGCAAGCAATCAAGTGTCTCAGGGCAACCTCTCGCCGGACATCGGACCCATCTCAAAAAGCGAACTGGGCGTTCTCCAGAAAACGTTCCAGCAAATGCTGACCTCCCTTCGGGAAAGGGACCAACGTCAGAAAGCGGAGAGCGAGATAAAACTCCTGCAGTCTGAAAAGCAGGCGAGCATCGGTAAGCTCGCAGGAGGGGTCGCCCACGAGATCAATAATCCCCTGACGGGGATATTTACCTTCACCCATATGCTACTTCGCCGGCAGGATATTCCAGAGGATGTTCGTTCCGACCTTGAAACCATCGCCCAGGAGACGGAGCGCGTTCGCAAGATTGTCAAAAATCTTCTCGATTTCTCTCGCCAGATAGAACTTGATCGAGAGCCCACCGATATAAATAGGCTCATCCGACACACGATTTCGCTGGTAGAAAACCAGGCCCTCATCAAAGGCGTCAGTCTGAATTTTGAACCAGGGGAAGGACTCCCGATGATTACTTTAGATAGAAACCAGATGCAAAGTGTTTTGCTCAATATCATTATCAATGCCCTGGACGCCACCGATCCGGGCGGAAGTATCACTGTCACGAGCGGTATTGGCGTATCCACTAGCCATCCCGGTCAGAATGGTGTTGAAATTTTATGCACGGATACAGGGTGCGGTATTCCTTCCGAGAACCTCAATAAGCTTTTCGATCCTTTCTTTACGACCAAAGAGGTGGGACAGGGCACGGGTTTGGGCCTATCGGTGTCATACGGCATCGTCGAACGCCATGGAGGAAGCATATGGGTTCAGAGTAAGGTCGGCAAGGGAAGCACCTTTAAGGTCTGGTTGCCGTTAGAGGAGCAAAGTGCAGGAAATGAAAATATTGGTAGTGGATGATGATGCCATTGTGATCAAGAGTTGTCGGCGTATCCTCGAGGCAGAAGGATTCGAAGTCACCACGGTTCCCAGCGCAGACGAGGCGCTGCAGAAGCTTAAAACTTACGACTTCGACCTCTTGCTCATGGATGTGAAGATGCCTAAACACGACGGTATCTTCCTCATGCGAGAGATTAATAAAAATTGGCCCGACATACCGATCATCGTGATGAGCGGTTACCCTACACCAGAGACCATCGCGGACGTCTTCAAATTAGGGGCTGTCCAATTCATTCCAAAACCTTTTAAGCCTGACGAACTTATGAAATCCATTCGGGAGGTCGTTCAGAAGATGTCCCATAAGAAATCTTTCCCCACGGGAGCCGGTGGATGATCGGAGCGAAACCGGAAACTCGAATTTAGAAACTTGGAGCAAATCTTCGATTCCTGCCTGTGTGAAACGGCTACGCGGGGGCAGGTACTTCGAATTTAGAATTTAACTTTACCGAAGGAGGTACACTATGGCTGAGAAGATGTTGATTATCGACGATGAAGAAATTGTCCTCAAATCGTGCCGCAAAATATTTGAGGCAGAAGGCTTCGCCGTGGTCACCACGGCCAATCCGCAAGAGGGTCTCAAACTTGTTTCGGAATCATCGTTTGACGTGATCCTCGTGGATTGGATGATGCCAGGCTTTGATGGGATGGATGTGGTGGAGGAGATCGACAAGCGTTCGCCGAATTCCGCCATGGTCATGATCAGCGGTTACCCTTCTGTCGGACGGGCCACCGAAGCCATGAAGCGGGGCGCCATGGATTATGTGGCCAAACCCTTCCGGCCGGAGGAGATCATCGAGGTTGTCAAAAAGGCGGTGCGGCGCAAGGTAACCGAGGAGAAGAAAGCCATTGGACGATTTGAGAGCTTTATGAAGTCTTGGCAGTTTCCGGTACCTGCTTTAGAGGATAAGGCACCTAAGACAATCGCAGAGACGGTCGCACAGACTGTGGGGGTGGCGAAAGCGACCTCACCCTGGTTCACGGTTTTTGTGTTGGGAATTCTGGCCGGAGCCTATATCGGCTTCGGAGGTTTACTTTCAACGACGGTCACCTTTGATGCGGCATCCCGATGGGGCATCGGCGTCACCAAGATCTTAGGAGGGGCTGCTTTTAGCGTCGGCCTAATGCTTGTGGTCATTGCGGGAGCGGAGTTATTCACCGGCAACAACCTGATGGTTTCGAGCGTCATGATTAAGGAAATCACTTTCAGCACCATGTTAAAGAGATGGGGGATTGTTTATGTGGCAAATTTCATCGGAGGAATCATCATTGCCTTGGTATTTTACTTTTCGGGGCTCTGGAAGACAGGCGACGGGGCGCTGGGCGTGGCTGCGGTTAAGACCGCCTACAACAAAGTCGCCCTGAGCTTTGGCGAGGCGCTATGGCGTGGGATCGGCTGCAACTGGCTGGTCTGCCTGGCTGTCTGGATGGCTCTTGCGGCTCGCCAAATTATAGGGAAGATATTCGCCATCTTCTTTCCCATCATGGCCTTCGTTGCCATCGGGTTCGAGCACAGCGTGGCTAATATGTACTTCATCCCAACGGGAATACTGCTGATGAACGGCGCGGGAATCACGAACGTCCCGGGAATTGATCCGAGCATTCTTACCTGGATCAATTTCCTGTGGAGGAACCTGCTCCCCGTTACCATAGGAAACATCATCGGTGGCGCAGTTTTTGTGGGCATGAGTTATTGGGGAGCTTATCTTAGACCGAAGACCGATTAAATCAGCGGTCGGCTAAAATTCACCTTCTATCTCAGGGCATCATCTGGCGTTCGGCCGATGATGCCCTTTTCTTTCCTTGATCCTTCAGTCAAGAAGATTCTGAAACCTTGTTCGACTGAACAGTGAGTATGTTTGCGTCAAAGTAGTTTTCTACAACTTCCTTGGCATCAGCCACCCTATCTTCCGGCACAAGAACTGAAATTTCGATATAAGGGCCAAAAAAATAGAGCAGCGCCCGGTGATAATAACCTCTCAAGTAGCAAGGAAGACCCTTCTGTTCAAGAAGACTCCTGACGAGCCCTGCCATTGGAACGTCATGTAGCTCAGCGACTTTTGCAAGGTGATTCCCTTTCCTTCTGATACGCATCTCTTCGATGAGGTCAAGCATTATTGCCACAACTGTGATAAGACCAATGCTATCTACATGAAAGATGAAGAAGAGATTAAAAATGGCATTTGGGGCAAAGACAACTGTGCATAAATATATCGCTGCGATAGGAACCATGAATTCAAGGCTCCGGTCGACATAACTTTCCCCTTTTTTCCTTCCCGGAGATACAATCGATGCCTGCCTGCTTTTCAAAAAGGTGACAATCTTTTTGGGGTCATAAAAGAATGAGGTGAAGAGGTAATAGAGAAATATTGTAATCGCAAAATAAATGACATAGTACCAAATTCCCGGAGGCATGAGGGATTCTGGCAGTTTCCAGTTCGGGTGAGCTAGGTTTTTTATTAGCAGCAGCAGAGTAGTGGGCAACATGATCAAGGTCGATGTCCATTCTACAGGCATTACACCTGCTGATGTAAGTTTCAACGGGATATAGGCTTCAGTACCATCGTTAAATTTAACCGCTATTCTTCTAAAACTCTTTTCCATCACAACAATGAGTACCATCAATGCAATGGTTAGTACAGCAAACAATAGAAAATACTCGAGGGGGCTGTGACTATGTTCATCGGGCACCCATTTTATTTGAGGAAAGTTTGAAAAAATCTTTGGCCCATACCCGACGAATATTAACACGCTTATGCCGTGCCCTATGCCCTTTCTCGTGATCAATTCTGCTATCCATATCATGATGAAGGTGCCAGCGGTAACGGTCAAAGCTGAGATTAACAGAAAACTCAAACCAGGGTTTCTTACAATCCTTTCCCCACCTGGTCCAATTAAATTTTCGAGGCCATGACCCAACGAATATCCTTGCCAGAATGCAAGTAGGAACGTTGCAAAAAGAGCTACTCTTCTTATCTTTATCCTTCCCTGATACCCCTCTGCTCTCCAAGATTTAAGCGGTTGGATGAACAATGACAAGATTTCGATGATCATGTATACGGTTAAGTAAGGCAAAACGCCAAGAGCAATAATAGAGAATCTTTCACGAGCCAACCCATAGCCGAAAAATCTTAAGAGAGAATTATACCCTTCATCGCCGAGAACACTTCCGAGGGCCTTAATGTCAATTCCCGGAACTGGTATTAACAACAAAACCCTATAGAGGAGAACAAAGCCGATGGTATAAAGGATTCTTTTGTGAAGATCAGTCAGAGTAATTCTTCGAGATGGCTTCTGGGTATCTTCCTTTTCTTGCGAGAGCAAGCTTCCACAGTCGGAGCAATGGGTAATCCCTTCCCGAAATTCTGCGGGGTATCCCATTTCCTTTTTGTGTGGGCAATCAGGATTCGGGCAATAGGCCACCGTTCGAGCCTTTCTTTGCGATCCCCGATTTTCTAACTTCTTGCCTTGGGAACCTTCAGTTCTATTTCTTTCAACAATTTTCGAGCTTCCTTGTGACCGGGTTTCAGTTTTAAGGCTTTGTTTAGAAGGTCTTTTATATAGGTGTAGTCGAGGAATTCTTGATTCTTTAAGTAAAGGGATCTCGCGAACATGAAAATATAATCAGGGTTCTCGGGAGAAAGATAGTAGGCATTTGCAAATTCGATTTGAGCCAGTAAAATGTCCCCGCTCCGATAAACCCTTAAACCTTTTTCATAATGCTTGCTGGCCTGGTCTAATCCTTCGGGTTTGAGAATTTCTATCGAGGATAAAATAGCTAAAATATCACTTTCATCAAAGTATTTCTTTAATATTAAATACGCACCACCTATGAATTGGTCTTCCTCTTTTTTGTAAAGAGAAAAATCTCCTGAAAAGAGGATATCTGTTTGTCGCCTTTCCCAGAATCCCCTATAGCCATTCATATGGATTTCTTTTAAATCGATCGGTTCTCCTATTTTCTGTTCGGTATGGCGAATAATTGCAACAGCAGGATTCCAATTATTTGTCCGCATATATTTTTCGAGATCAAACTTAGAAATATGCCCCAACCGTCTTCTAAATTCTTCTTCATCCCCATAAGGCAATTCATTTGTCAAATTGACGATTCCTCTAATTTCTTTTCCCTTGTTTCGCAATACAACTCTCCAGCCCCAGTCTTTCCCTTCGGTTTTATACAAACGTCCTACGATAAATTCCTTTGGTATCAGGAGGGAGACATTGAGAATCTCAATTTTCAGATATTTTTCCGGTGTCTTGGGAAGGTTAGATTTCTTCAGGATAGTGACCCGAGGCTTGACCGCAAAAAGAGAAAGCGGGGCCTTATATTTTATTTTCATAAATATTGAAAAGAAAATCGAATAGAACGAAAGCAAAATAATAATAACGACTAAAAGTGCATGCCAGCTTATGAACTTAAAACGGTAAGATTCGTCAAAGAGAACCTTCACTCTCTTTCTTGTGAAGAAAAACAAAGTAAGAAAAACAAAGAAGAATTGGATGTATATACCATATTGAAATAAGCTAAATATACCCAAATACAAACATTGAGTAAAAATAACCACAACAAATGTCAGCATCGCCGCGATGACACCATATCTCGCCCAATACCTTCTTCGCAGTAAACCATATCCAACGATGATGTTTATCGGAGTAAGATAGAGGGAAATACCTGTAAGAATGAAGAAAGAATTTAGGAAGGCTGCATTTGGGATTATTGAAATCGCCAGGAGTCTGGGGAGGATATTAACGACGATATCAAACACTGCATAAATAAGTATGAGAATAGAGTAAATCCATAATACGATCTTTTCTTTCCCGTTCTTTTGGATTTCCATCGGCCGCTCCATTCATTACCTTGAACATGATGCAATATAACAAAAATGCATTAGCGTGCCAATTTTAATTGCCGGAGATCTGAAGTGCCATGCCCTTGATGGATTTCCTTTTTCCGTCCCTTTTGAGGTATAATGCAATAAATGCCCATCGGTAGGAAGAAGAAGGCTCTGGTCCATATTGCCAAGGAGGATCTCCATCTTGATGAGGAGTCGTATCGACAAATTCTGAAGGGGGTGGCGGGCGTGGAGAGTTCAGCCCAGTTGACCGAACAAGGTTTTGAGAAGGTGATGAGACGGTTTCAGGAGATGGGATTCAAAGGCCTTCTCCCCGACCCCTATCAGCCGGTACCCAAAGGCCGACTCATTCCCCCGGATAGCCCCCAGGGCCGGGAAACGATTACGTCGAGCCAGATGGGCTTCGTCTCTTATCTCTTGCAAAAATTGGGCTGGGATGAAGGACATTACCGTGCCTTCTGCCAGCGGATCATTAAAAGGCCCGAACCCTCGACGAAGCGGGACGGACAAAAAATTATCATTGGTTTGATGGCGATACTCAGGCAGAGAACAATCAAAGAGAGGAAAAGCTCATGAGAAGATATTGGAAGATTGGCCTTGCCGTTGCTTTGCTTGCCTCTTTGGTATTGATCGCCATCAGTAAGGAAACATCTCCACCCTTCATTGAGATGCAGGTGAAGGGGGTGCGACTGGATGCCATCGGAAACAGCCCCTTCGTCCTCCTGGCCGATAAAGAAGGAAAGATGGCACTTCCCATCTGGGTCGGCCTTCTTGAAGCCAATGCGATCGATAAGGAACTAAGAAATGAGACCTCACCGAGGCCGATGACACATGATCTTCTCTATTCTATTCTTGCGCAAACACATGCCAAAGTGAAAGAGGTCAGAATTGTCGACTTGAAAGATAACATCTACTATGCGATCCTCTTTCTACGGGTGAACAAGGAAGTGATCGAAGTGGACGCTCGCCCCAGCGATGCCATTGTCATTGCACTAAAATCTAAGACGCCGATCTTTGTCTCTACCAAGATTCTCGATAAACAGGGAATCGCCCTCACCCCAAAGGGTGCCTTCGGGGAACGATTTGGTATTCGTATACAGGAGTTGACGCCTGACTTAGCTTCCAGTTTTAACTTCAAGGGAAAAAAGGGCGTATTGGTAGCCGAGGTTCTCCCGGGCAGTGTCTCTGAAACCTCAGGAATTAAAGCCGGAGACATCATTACTAAAGTCAATTCAAAAGAAGTGGGGAGCGTTCAAGAGTTTGAGGAATTGTTTGACTCGTCCAAGCCAGGCGAATCGCTAAAAATCGTACTTTTTAGAGATGGTAATCTTAGGGAAGTCAATCTGCCTGGAAAGTGAAAGATATGTTCAATGTTCATCGTTCGAAACGGCCTTCGGAGCAGAAAAGGGGCTTAGACATGCCGACAAAAATATCTCTTGAAGAAGCAAAACAGCGCGCATTGGAATTTATGCGCAGGGGTCATCACTGAGGCCCATCGGTCCTGCAAGTTATGTGGGAAGCATATGATTTGGGCAGCGAGGATTTCCTTTGGGCAGGCATTCCATTCATGGCAGGGATCAGTGGAGAACAACAAGCCCCCTGTGGTGCGATTTCTGCATCGGCAGTAAGCGTCGGATTCAGACATCGTTGTTCTTTCACCGACAAGGAGAAAGTGAAACAGGCGAGGAACACTGTACGCAATCACGCAGGCAAATTAGTCAGGGACTTCACGAAACAATTTGGGAACATTACCTGCCGCGGCCTTCTGGGTCTGGACTTCTCCAAACCCGGCGAGTACCAGAAGTTTCTGGAATCGGGCGTTTGGAAGAACACATGCGAGAAGTACGTCCAATACGTCATCGAGAAGCTTTATGAATTCGAGGATGAGAAGAGCGCAGACAAAGCAGGGCAATAATAAGGTAAGCACTCCCCGCATTTGAATCCCCCAGCCTCTCAGTCCGATCGCTTGAGGGACTTGCTTCAAATTTTTTTATATCTCATCCAACTCTATTTGCTTTCGACCACCCTTTCGCTCCTACGATCACCCTTCCATCGTCTCATGGACCTTTTCGTCACCAAACTGTTTATAAAGCAGGACTCGTTCGGATAAGATGATTTTAAGAGATCATGAGAAAGAATAAAAGGAAGGGCATTGTCATCTAAAATAATTTTAAGAGCGTTAAAGAAAGGAGGAGATGTCATGAATCGTATTTCTCACCGCTCATTGTTTGACATGTTTGGGGTGCTAAGTCTGGTTTTTTTTCTATTTACATCTTTGGCCTATGCCGAAGAGAAACCTGAGGATAACGGACTGGCAGCCATGTTAGCCCAAATCACTCAGTTGCAGCAGCGTCTTGATAAAAACTCTTCTGACTACGAGGCGCTCCGTGATCTCGGGATAGCCTACCATAATGCAGCCCTTAAGGACTCCAAAGTCTATGCAAAAAAGGCAGTCCAATATCTTGAGCAGACCCGCCAGAAGAAAATTGACGATACTGTGGTCCTTTGTTATCTTGGTAGTGCCTATACATTGCTGGCCCGGAATGCATCGGACCCAATGGACCGGCTGTCTTACGTGAATAAAGGAGTTGAGTATATGGATAAGGCGGTTCGAAAGGATCCCGATAATATCTCAGATTATGTTACGATAAGATTGGTCCGGGCAAACAACTCAATGCGTTTACCCAAGTCTCTAAACCGGAGGCCAATCGCCTACGAAGATTTTGAGCTTCTATCCAGTTTATTCCAAAAGGGTCTGAAGGTTCCTTCATCGCTAAAAATTTCTGTTTATCGCAGCCTGGCAGCTTTATATCAAGAGGACGGCAATATGGCCGAAGCGAAAAAATACCAAACCATGGCTGAAACCGATCAGAAGGAGAAATGATATGGCTCTTATTGAAATGAAAGACATAACAAAAGACTATCATCTGGGTGAAACAGTCGTGCATGCCCTTCGCGGAATCAACTTAGAGATAGAAGGAGGAGAGTTTGTGGCCATATGGGGACCATCCGGTTCTGGTAAGACCACCCTCCTGAATCTTATCGGCGCAATTGATGAACCAACAACCGGGGAACTGGCGATTGCCGGCAAGAACGTTCGTTCTTTGTCGGACAACCAAAGAAGCAAACATCGCAATGAAACGATTGGTTTTATCTTTCAAGGCTTTAACCTGGTTCCGGTTCTCTCAGCCCTGGAGAATGTGATGTTGCCCCTTCAGATAAAGGGTGCCTCCTTTTCAGAAGCTAAGACCAAGGCCTTGAGCCGTTTAGAGGAAGTAGGCTTAAGTGAACTTATCCGTAATCGCCCTGCCAAAATGTCGGGAGGGCAACAGCAAAGGGTGTCGATTGCGAGGGCATTGGTGAATAATCCCTCTTTGGTGATTGCCGATGAACCCACCGCCAATCTTGATTCGGAAACCGCCCGCATGATCATTGGCCTCATGCGAGAGCTGAATGAAAAAGAGGGAACGACATTTATCTTTTCCACGCACGATCAGCGGCTTTTGGATCAGGTCAAACGTCTGGTGCGTTTAGAGGATGGCCGGATCGTCGACGGAGGTACGAAGCCATGATGAAATGGACAAAATTAGCCATCCGCAATATTCTAAGAAATAAGCGTCGGTCCTTTGTTACGTTGCTCGCGATCGGTGTAGGATTTGCAGCGATCAGCCTCTTTTATGGTTACGTTCACAATATGTATAACGGGCTAAGGTTTTCAGCTATTCGGGGAGAGGGTTTGGGTAATTTGACAATCAACAAGGCCGGCTGGCAGGAGAAAGGAAAACTCGAACCCGAGAAGTATATGTTCTCGAAAGCGGAGACAGATAAAATTGTAAAACTCGTTGAAGAAGAGAACGGGGTCATTTTGGCTACACCTCAGATTCAAGCTACCGGCATTGTGTCAAATGGAATTACGTCCACCATTTTCATAGCACAGGGAGTCGTTCCGCGGGATGACAGGACCATTAAAGGAGCGTGGGCTGCTTTTAGACCCATTAAAGGAGAGGGATTAAATGACAAAAAGTCGTATGGGGTGGAGGTTGCCCAGGATTTAGCCAGGTATCTGAACCTCACCGCTGGCAAAGACGGAGTGGTGATGACCACGACCCTGAGTGGGCAGATGAACGCCATGGACATGCAAGTGATGGGTGTATATGATTCGGGGTCTGATGCAACGAACGACAAATATATGCGCTTCACTTTTGACTTCGCCCAGTCCCTTCTTGACACGAAAATGGCCGAAAGAATCGTAGTCCTGCTGGACAACTGGCAAAAAACCGAGGAGATGCGCAGTCTCCTTCGGGCGAAACTCGCCAAGGCAGGCATCGCCTGTGAAATAAAGACCTGGAACGAACTCTCGTTATTTTATTCCAAGGTCAGAGGGATGTTCGACATGATGTTTCTTTTCCTATTTTCCATCGTTTTGGTCATCGTGGTGATGAGCACGGTGAACACCATGGGGATGGCGGTTCTGGAGAGAACGAGGGAGATTGGAACCTTAAGAGCTCTGGGCCTGAAGCGAAGGGGTGTATCGTTGCTCTTTGCCATGGAGGGCGGCCTGTTAGGCCTTTTCGGCAGTTTCGTAGGGATCATCCTGTATCTAAGCGTCTGGGCTATTATTCGGATTCTGTCTCCGACCTACACCCCTCCGGGTATTTCTACGCCTGTACCATTGGTTGTTGACCTTGTACCTCAAGCCCTGTTTCTGCTGATACTCTGCCTGATACTCCTCTCTTTGTTTGCGGCCATTATCCCGGCAAGGCGTGCAGCCAAACAAAACGTCGTGGACGCCCTGGGGCACGTATAAAGATGATGAAAGGAGAAAAATAGTGAGCTACCGATCTGATAAACGATATTTGCTGGTGTTGGCTTTAACGCTTGCTTATTGGACGAGCCTTCCCCTCCCCTCGCTTCAGGCCGCCATGACCCCTAAGGAGATCCTCACAAAAGCAGATGAAGCCCGGGGTAATGCGGCGGGGGTAGAGTGGGAAATTGCAATTGATTCCATCGAAGGAGGTCGCCAGCAGCAAAGAACCATCCGAGTCACGGCTCGTGGTTTCAACTCACTGGCAGATTTTTTGGCCCCACCCAATGTGAAAGGCCAGAAGCTGTTGATGCTGGATCGCAACATGTGGTTTGCCAAACCGGGCCTTTCCAAACCGGTCCCCATCTCTCCCCGACAAAAACTGGTAGGCGGTGCTGCCAATGGCGACATCGCCTCGACTAACTATGCGGGTGATTATAAAATCACCCAGACTTCGGAAGATACAGTAAACGGCGAGCTTTGCTATTTGTTTGATTTGAGCGCAGTAGACAACAGGGCGACTTATGACCGGATCAAATATTGGATATCCAAAGAGCGACTGGTGGGACTGAAGGCTGAATTCTACACGGTTTCAGGAAAGATGTTTAAGACAGCCACTTTCGAATATGAAAATAGCATCACTATTGATGGTAAGCCTCGGGAATTCATTTCTAAAATGGTTATCACAAGCGCCATAATAAAAGAGGATGTCACAACCATGAGCTATCGCAAGGCATCGATTAAGAAGGTTCCTGATTCCATTTTCAACCTGAACCTGTTGACGAGATAGGAGCAATATTTTTATTGGAAGGCCCATTGCCGTCTCATTTATTCTGTCATTCCCTTGAAAACGGGAATCCAGGACAAAGGGAGCAAAACCTGGATTCCTGCTTCCGCAGGAATGACAAGCCTTATCGAACTGCTTTGATTTACTTTTTATCAAAGTACTAAATTGATACTCAAAATGAAACCAAGACTCATCAGGAGGGACTACTTCCTAACCGTGGTTGTTCTATTAATGATTGGCTTAGGGTCATGGCCGGGGATAGGAATGGCTGATGAAGATGGCCATACAAGCCTTGCCGTCATCCAGAAGACGCTGGCCGAGCATTTTTCGTTCGATTTGAGGATTTTAGCCTCTGGCGTTATTCAGGAGCCTATTGATTCAAGCCAAAATCCTGGAAACAATTTCCTTCAAATCCCACGTTACTTGGCGGATTTGGAGATACGACCGGATCTGCGTCTGAACATCGACCCTTTAGAGTTAAGCATTAAACCCAGAATGAGACTTGACTACAGTGACTGGCGAGAAGGGCTCCGCAAGGGGAATTCAGAATGGAATGTCGACTGGTACATCAATGAATGGCTGGCAAGATGGAAAGTGCGTCAAAATCTTTTCGTATCCTATGGCCGCGAAAACCTGCAATGGGGGCCTTCCTTTCTTTTCTCTCCTTCCAATCCATTTTTCCAGGATAATGGCCGCCGTAACCCGTATGTGGAAGTGCCAGGCATGGACTTCGGCCGATTGGTCTGGATCCCGGAAAGTTCCTGGACCTTATCCTTTATAGCCAATACAGACGAAGGACAGTACAAAACTCATGGACTTGATCCATTTGAGAAGATCTTTATTCCCCCGAATGGGCTACCACCTTTTGAAAGGACCTATGCCTTAAAGGCAGACTATACAGGCCGGGAGAATTATGCTTCGGTGATCCTCTCTTACAGGGAAGGCTCCAAGCTCTCGCTCGGTTTTTTTGGAGGATGGACGATTTCGGATGCCGTCGTGCTCTATGGCGAGGGAGTCGTTACTCAAGGGAGTGATGCATTGTACCCCAGGAGGGATAGCTCCCCTTTGGGGGCCTCCATGCAACCATTTCATGAGAACGACTCGACGATTAAACCGGTTCTCTTAATCGGGGGCTCCTATACCTTTGCAGGAAGCGGAACCTTGTATCTTGAATATGCCTATAACAGCCCGGGCTACAGCGAATCTGAAGCGGATAATTATTATTCCTTAAGGCGCAGGGCGGCGGGAGCGGTCAGCCTTGGTGGTTTGATATCGGCATTGGGAGAAAAGACCCTTGGCCAAACGGAAATTACAGGATTAAGATTTTTACGAAAGAATTATGCTATGCTTCAATATACTCAAACAAATATCAGGAACAAAATCGATCTTACCTTACGTTGGACGCAGAATTTGAATGATGGATCTGGTCAATTTTCAATTGTTGCTTCATATTCTCTGGGCAATCACCTGGAACTGTTTTCTGTCGGTACCGTAGACGAAGGTGGCAGGAATACAGAGTCGGGAAGTCTCTTGCGTTATCAATGGATGGCCGGCTTAAAGTACACATTTTAAGGCAGAAAGGGCCGATCATTTTAGTATGGAACAGGTAGGGAATCGCGTAAAGAACTATATTCATCGCAAAAATGTCCTTATCGATTTCCTCTATACCGTGATCATCTCCACCTTGATCGCGGCATTCCTGACCATTTCGGGCATCACCACGAAGTCCTTTATCATTAATCTCATTGTTTCTCAATCTTTCGGGATCTCCATTTGCTCGACGATCATGTTCTTGCTGTGGATATTCAAACCAGAGAAAACGGCATTTTTAGTGCTCATCGTTTTGATAGGCATTGCCGGCGGAACCTTGATCGGCTTACAGTTAGGGTCTTTTGTCCTGCAGGAGATTTTTTCCGTAGTCCTGAAACAGCCTGAGAAAAGCCTTTTTCGAACCATCATATTAGCCATTACTTTCAGTATTGTGGTCAGTTACTTCTTCATCTCCAAATCGAGATTAAGAACCAGTCAGGAGGAGATGCAGCAAGAAAGGATCAAACGTCTTTCCAGTGAGAAGGAAGCCCTCGAGGCCAATCTGAGACTGCTTCAGGCCCAGATCGAGCCTCATTTCCTGTTCAACACCCTTTCCAATATCCTGAGTCTGATCGACACAGATCCGGCCAATGGCAAGGTCATGTTATTGGATCTGATTCACTACCTGCGCACCTCTTTATCAAGGACGTTTCCTGATCCAATAACGTTGGGCCAGGAAATGGACATCCTCAAGGCCTATCTGAATATTCAGAAAATAAGGATGGGGGAGAGACTGCATTTTAGGATTGAGCTTCCTGATGCAATTCGTCAACACCCCTTCCCTATTATGCTGCTTCAGCCTCTGGTAGAGAATGCAATAAAACACGGTCTTGAGCCAAAAATGGACGGAGGAGAAATCCTGATAAAGGCTACGGAAGAAACCGGCCTCATTAAAATCGAAGTCGTAGATACGGGCAGCGGATTCTCTTCTTTTCATAACACTGGGGTAGGAATTGCAAACGTGAGAGAACGTATTAAATTGCTTTACGGAGAAAAAGGGCGTTTCATACTTGAACAAAACAAGCCGAATGGAGTCAGGGCGATCATCGAGGTGCCAAAGCATGGTGTTTAAAGCCATCATTGCTGACGATGAAAAGGAGTTGAGAACATACCTCAAATCCATTTTATCAGAGATTTGGCCGGAGCTCGTCATTTGCGGTGAGGCCGAGAACGGCAAAGAAGCCGTTGAATTAGTCGAATCAAAGCACCCGCAGATCGCCTTCCTCGACATCAGGATGCCCGGTTTCTCAGGCATGGAAGTGGCAAAACGAATTGCAGGTCAATGTCGGATCGTATTTGTCACCGCCTTTGATCAGTATGCCGTAGAAGCCTTTGAGAGGGAGGCGGTTGATTATCTCGTCAAACCCGTATCAAAAGACAGGCTGGTTCAGACCGTTCAACGCCTTAAAAACCAATTGGATTCTTCCACTGAACCACCTGCAAGATTGGCTGAGGTCGTAGAACAGATTCTTTCCAAGTTACCAGCCAAAGGGGGAACTGATTTCCTGCGTTGGATTAAAACACAAGATAAAGATAGCGTCCGTCTCGTACCCGTGGAGGAGGCGGACTACTTCAAGGCCGAGGATAAATACACCCTGGTCGTCACAAAACAAGGGGAGTCCCTTCTCAAGAAGAGTATTAAGGAATTGGCCCAGGAACTTGACCCCGCTCAATTCTGGCAGATCCATCGAGGAACCATCGTGAATGTCTCCAGGATAGACAGAGTAAGCCGTTCACTCACGGGGCGGGGCGTCCTGAAAATGAAGGGGAGGCCGGAGCTTCTCACCGTAAGCCGCAACTACCTTCATCTCTTCAAACAAATGTAGCTGTCAGTTCAGCAGGCGTTTAATGATGGGAATTTTTAGGAAGGGGACTCCCTCTTCTTTGAGGATGACTTCTTCTTCTGTGGTAGCTGTCCCCTTAATATTTCTCTTCTCTGTCTCTCCGTAATGAATTTTGAGAGCCTCTTTGTAGAATTCAGCCCCGACATCTTCAAAATGCTTATCCAAAAAATCACGGACTAACTGGAGGGCTTGGTGAGGATCTATCTTTTCTTCCACTCTCTCTCCTCCCCTTTTGATGGCAAAAGGAGAGAAGGCCTTTTCTATTCGGTGATCGTCACAAATAGGACAAGCGATTATACCAGTGGATTTCTGCTCCTCGAAGGAGGCGCTATCCTTGAACCAGCACTCAAATTTGTGACCGTTTGAGCAGAAAAGATCAAAGGCAATCATATCTCTTCACCCAAATAAATATTTAACATCATGAGACTCTTTTGGCAAGCTTTTCCTGCAGTTGCTCTCCCGACTCGAAAGCTACGAAAGTACAGTCTTGAAGCGGGGAAAATACAGAGATGACCTTATTTACTTATAGAGGCTTTTCGGATGAAATAATAATTAGTCCATAATTCGATGGACGGTACCGACTAACAAAGGATATTTCGAACCTCCCAATAATTCCCTCCCCCTTCGATGGGGGAGGGCGAGGGTGGGGGTGAACAAGATGAAGACCTATTGGTCTCCCTTCCCTTCATCCCCTCCCACCGTGGGGAGGAAAGATTTTTGGAAGAATATGTCTAATCAATTATTGACTTATTATTAAACCTCTTAGAAAGAAGGTGATGTATCGGATGCCAGATCTAAATGAGATGAAAAAGTCCGAGGATCCTCCTCTGGCAGAGAGATTGGTTCTGCATTACATAGCTCCTGGAAGCCGTTTAAGACTGCGAGGGGATGTCTGTCAACAAGTGAAGGACCGGGAGTGGATTTTTAACAGAGTGAAAGATCATATGATTTTCCTAATTCATGAAACCGGGACTTACGGTATCGTCGTAGGCATTGAAGATATTGATTGGACCGGTTTCTGACAGAAACTCTAGCCAGTCAAGAATTTCCCAGAAAATAAAGGTTTCGTCCATCGGCAACGGTAACGATGAGTGTATCGCTACTACGATGGACGTTAAACGATGAACAGTAATATTCTCTTTTTTTGTTCATAGTTCATTGTTCATCGTTCGTGCCTGCCGGCCGGTCAACCTTTGTAGGTCTGAACCCGGCCCCAGAGGCTCTTTGTTCCCCAGATGCCCGACCGAAGGCATTCTAACTGGACGATCTGGCTGTGGTCCACAAAGAGGTTTACTTCGGGGCCGTAGTTCTTGATATACCATGCAAAGACCTCTGGCTCGGCCGCCTCGAACATCACTTTGTCGAGACCCAGGGCGTTGACGATTTTGGCCGGAACATCCGTACGCCAAACCTTTACGTTTTCGGTGATTCCTTCCGACTCGATCATAATGCTGTAAGCCCCTGCCTCAAGAAAACGCTTTGCCTGTAAAATGGCCCACTCGGGATCGCGTGTTCCTTCGGCCTCCAATTCTTCCACGGCACTGGCGCCGCCCGCCCCGAACTGGATTCCCACTTCGGGCTTGGGCTTCAACCCGGCCCTCTTTACTTTTTCAACCAGTCTGACCCAGTCGTCGATTGGAATGGTAATGAACCCGCTGGAAATCTCGATGATATCGAACCCAAGCTTCTTGCACTCTTGAATATAGCGGTCAACCATCTCCGGCCCTTGTGTCAGCACGTGTTCCATAAAACCGCCTGTGTCGACCAAAACCTGGTACTCGTGACAGAGGTCAATAAGTTCTTTGACCGCCTCGCGGGGCATTAAACTGAAGGAGCCTCCTGCAAACTTGAGGACGTCCACATAAGCTCCCATCGTTTCCAGGATGTCTTTCAGATACCTCTTACCCATTGGAGTGTAGTAAGGGCCGCGGATCTCCGTCACCCCGCGGGAACGCGGTTTTCCCGGACGGTTATTGGTTCTTAGGAAGGCGAATGCCCTGTCCTTTGATTGAACCTTAGGTTTCTCCATTTTGAATCCTCCTCTCCTAGAAGCTCTTAACCTTTTACTTCTGCCAACAATTTAGTCAAATCGGTGACCTGGATCATTTCCAGATTGGAGACGGCACGGATGATTTCCTGGAAGAGTGATTGTTCGGTGTAAGGCGCTGTCAGTTTCTCAAACTTCTCGACAGCTCTCTCCCATAACATCGGCCGCGTCCGAAACCCTTCGTAGTCCTGTTTCTCCTTTGTCACCTTTCTGCCATCGCGTAGTGTAAGAGTGATACGGCATGGCATCTCCTCCGGAAATCTTCGACTGTAGCTTGGAGAAGGTCTGATGCTAACTTTTCTTAAAAGCGCTTGGACATCCTGACTCTGGATGCGAACCGGTTTGTACTGCTCGGGCATCACCTGGTCATCCAAAATGGCAACCGATACGAGGTAAGGAAGGCTGTGGTCAGCCTCTTCCTTTGTTCTGACGATGTTCTTATCCCCCTCCTCCCCTCCTCCGATGATGTTGTAGGCCACATCAAAGATCTCAATCTCAATCTTTGTGATCTCCTCCCCGCTCAAACCATATTCCTTTCTAAGTTCCAGAATACCTTCCAATGCAGACTGAGAATGGATCTCAGCATTGTATCTCTTAAGGATCGTCTGGGTCACCCGTTCGAGGTCTTCTTTAGCCCAGTTGATCTCGAACTTGCCGGCAATGGCATCCATAAAACCTTTGTTTCCCTCGAACACTTCCAGGGGACCGGTGATGCCTCGCATGGCCAAGAAGGTGGAATGGGTGCAGCTAAAAGCAGTATTGGGATAGGCAAGGCCTTTCCAGTGAGACAGGGCGCCAGTTCTGGAAACCCGCAAGGCATTGAATGCCGTCCCGCAGATGGCAATCGCATTCGCCGTGCGGACTTCATCCAGACCCAGGGCCTTGGAGACGCCTGCGGCCACGGCATAGGAGCCCTGCGTGGTATGGTCAAAACCTTTAGTCCGGACAGGGGCCACGTCGCTCAGGCGGCACTGGACCTGGTAAGCGACAGAAAGAGCGGTCAAGAGCTTCCGGCCGCTCTGCTTCGCATACTCGGAAGCGGCCAACACGGCACCGAGATTATCGCTCGGGTGGCAGGTTTCACCCTTTGCCAGATAGCTGTCGTTGAAGTCCAGGTAGCGCACCAAGGCGCTGTTGTAAAGGGCCGCGCGGTCGGGTGGAGCCTTTCCGCCTCCGATCAAAGTACAGTGGCCAGCACCATCAAACTCTTCAATCTGTGCCCTGAGCAGGCGAATGGGTTCTCCCTGTAGGGCACCCATCGCACATCCCAGTCCATCTAATACCCGGATTTTGAGCTGCTGACAGGCGGCCTCTGAAAGATCGTCATAGGATGCTTGTACCACGAAGGCAGCGAGTTGCTCGGCATCTGTCATGTCACTCTCTTCTTGACAACGATAACATTCCAGATGTTCCCTTTCAACGTCTCCACTGCCTCCCGGTTGAGCTTACGCCTTGGATGCGAGCCCCAACGATATCAAGGCAGCTCGCGTCGAATCGTAATCTGTATGATGAATTCCCCGGATGCCCAAACTTTGAGCCACCTCCACAAACATGAATCGATCCTCGATGTAAACCACCCACTCCGGCGAGACTTGAGCGACATCTAAAGCGAGGCGATAGATATCGACATCGGGTTTGCGAAAGTGGACGAAGCACGAGGCGATGAAGAAATCAACAAACTCCGCCAGCCCAAACTTCTGAATGCGGTGGACAGTCAGCTCTCGGCCCTCGTTGCTCACCACAGCCACTTTGACGCCGTGGGATCTCTTGATACCCCTGACCAATTCGATCATCTGGGGATAGGGCTGAGATTGGGCAAACATAAATGTCTTGAACTCCTCTGCGGAAAAAAGGCGGTCCTTGTAGAAAACGACCCGATTGAGATATTCGTCGAGACTTAATTTCCCCTTCTCGTAGGTGTCGAACGTCAAATGATGACGTTCATCCATCTCATTGTAATCGAGCTTAAAGGTTTCCGCGGCCCGCTTACGCACCGACCCGTCCCAACCGTTAGTGAGCAGGACGCCGCCGACATCAAGGAATAAGGCTGAAATCTTCATCTAGGCACTCAATAACTCTTTCAATACGGTTGCATTGTTGTGTTCGACGTCTTTTGCCGAGAAGAGAAGCGTCACGCTCTGTTTCTTTGCCTCTTTTTTGATCCTTTCGAGAATTTCTGAACGTTTCTCCAGTTCCTTCGTATATCGCCTTTTGAATTCTGCCTATTTTGAAGGGTCGTGGCCGAACCATTTACGCAGGCTATTGCTTGGAGATATCTCCCTTAGCCATTCGTCGATCTTCACTTCTTCCTTTTTCATCCCCCTCGGCCAGAGCCGGTCGATATAAATCCTCTTGCCATCATCAGGCGAGGCCGGATCGTATATTCTTTTTATTTTGATCATCGCACCCTATCACTTCCCTCTTGGTTTGGTTCCCAGGTTTTCCGAGAGTTACACAAACTTTTTCAGCTCGCTCAATACGGCGTTATAATCCGGCTCGTGCGTTACCTCGTTAACCAGCTCCTTATATTGAAGGATTCCCTTCCGGTCCACCAGGAAGATTGCCCTGGCGAGCAGCCGTAACTCTTTGATCAGAACGCCGTATGAGGTGCCGAAGGAGGCATCGCGATGGTCTGACAGCGTTTGAAGTCTGTCCACGCCCGCGGCGCCGCACCATCGTTTCTGCGCAAAGGGCAAATCCATGCTCATCGTTAAGATCACGACATCCGGACCCAACCGGCTGGCCTCTTCATTGAATTTCCTTGTCTGGGTATCGCATATGGGCGTATCCAGAGAGACTACGGAGGAAATGATGCAAACTTTGCCAAGATAGGATGAAAATTTGACTGGCGAGAGGTTGTCGTCAATGCCGACGAAATCCGGCGCCTTTTGACCGACCTTCACCTGGTTACCAACTAAAGTCAGTGCATTTCCTTTGAAGGTAATAAGCCCTTTCTGTTCAGCCATTGGAGCCTCCTTTCTTTATCCAACATTGCCTTTGCTCACCGCTCGAGTTCCAACTTTAGTGAAAGAAATTTCAACATGTCCTTTAATGTGATGACTCCTACCAAACGATTTCCCTCAACCACGATCAGGCGGCCCGACCCCGTTCGAGCCATGAGGGAGAGCGCTTGCGTCGCGTCAGCCTGCGGTTCGACGGTGTTTTCGGCTGAACATTTCGTAGCGACTTCTCCCACCGTTCTTCGGTCCCACTCTTCTCGGGGAATTTCCTTCAGCTCTTTCGTGCTGATACATCCAAGGAGTTTCTCGGAGCCTTCTGCAATCGGAAACATCTGGAAGTGGTATTTGTAAACATAGTCTTCCACAAGCTGCCGTATCGAAATCGAAGGAGAAACCGCCACTGGATCGGTTTTCATAAAGCGGCGAACGGGTTCCCCCTCCAGGGCCTTCCGTATGACAAGTTGCTGGTAAGACATCCTTGCGGCATTCTGGAGAAACATCCCGATCAAAAACAACCAGATTCCTCCGATCATATTTCCTGTGAGGAATTGGAAAACACCTATAAGAATGAACAGGACGCCAAACCCAAATCCTACGGAGGACGAAACTCGGGTTGCCCATCGAAGATTTTTCCCCAGTCCCCACAAGATGGCTCGTAGAGCTCTCCCTCCGTCCAATGGAAAGGCGGGTAAAAGATTGAAGGCAGCCAAGAGGCCATTAATATAGGCGAGATATTCGACAACCCCGTTCACCGATTCAGGCCATCCGCTACGTAACCCCTGCATGTGGATCCCGTAACAGGCGAGTGCAATGGCGATACTGGAAAGAGGTCCTACAATGGCCATCAGGAATTCAGCTTTTGCGCTTGTGGGTTCTTCACCCATCTCAGAAACGCCGCCGAAAATAAAAAGGGTGATTCCCTTCATGGGAATGCCAAATCTTCGGGCAACCAGAGAATGAAACATTTCGTGAAATATAATCGAAAGAAAAAGGCCTATGGCTCCAGCCACTCCCATCAACCAATAGGTCTGGACTTGAAGGTTTTTGTAGCCGGATGGGAAAACATATGTTGCGAGGGACCAGACGACAAGAACCGCGATGATGACCCAGCTTAAATCAATCCGGACTTCGAAGCCAAAGAGCGTAAACAACTTGACCCGCTTGCCAAACATGGTTCGCCTCCTTGGATGATGTTACGACCCCACCTCACCCCATCTTCCTTTGAAATGAGTGAGAAGTCCATAAGAAGAACCTCGTATTTTCTCACTTTAAATCCTGTATTTTGAGATCGGTTTCAAGCAAGATTTAATAGGCCGAGGACAAAAAGAGGATAGGACGAAGGTTGGGTTTAAAGGTTTTCCCCATCCGCCAGCCTTCCACGTAGGTTCCATTCCCGTCAAATGTCGTCATTGTTTTCTTTTTTCATTGCGTTTATCAAGACGGGAACAAGATTTCCTAAAATACATGATTTGCACTTTCAAAATACATGGTTTACCCTATTATCTTCAACACCCTATGGCTATAAGCTTTTGGTTGATAACGGGCTGCCGCCGTTGCGAACAAAGAGAAACCCTTTAGGGGCTCGCTGTGCGGCTCCACTAAGCCTTTATTCTGCCGGCACTCGAATCAAGAAGACGGATGGAATCAATTCCGAACATTAATGCCCTTTCCCCGTGGGAGCCAGGGATTCTGGCTCTGGGACTTTTTACTCTGATGAGTCTCATCCTGATCATCGCTTTGCTCTTTCTTGCCAACAAACTCGGAGAGAAAAAACCGAACCCTGAAAAGCTGAGAGCCTATGAGTGTGGCATCATCCCAACCGGCACGGCTCGATTTCCATATCCAATCGCCTTTTATCTTATTGCCGCTTTTTTCCTCATCTTTGACGTGGAAGCTGCCTATATTTTTTCCTGGGCCATTGCTTTCGAACGTCTTGGTTGGTCCGGCTGGCTGCAAATTTCCTTCTTCATCGTCGTACTGCTGATCAGTCTCTTCTATATCTGGAAAAAGGGAGGCCTCGAGTGGGGACCGAGAACCCGCAAGAATCCAGCTATCCGGGAAACATCATCCTTGCCAAGCTCGACGCTCTGATCAACTGGAGCCGCCAGTACAGCCTCTGGCCCCTCTTTTTCGGGACATCGTGCTGCTTCATCGAAATGGCAGCGGTCTTTACACCGCGCTTCGATCTTGCGAGGTTCGGGGCTGAAGTCCTGCGCGGTTCTCCCCGCCAGGCCGATGTCATCGTCGTGGCAGGAACGGTCTTCAAAAAAATCGCCCCGATTATCGTGAGGCTTTATGAACAAATGGCCGAACCGAAATGGGTGATCTCGATGGGGTCCTGCTGCAACTGCGGGGGGATGTACGACGTTTACAGCGTGGTGCAAGGGTTGAACCAGCTCATTCCAGTGGATGTCTATGTCACGGGCTGCCCTCCGAGACCCGAAGCCCTTGAGCATGCCCTGACGATCTTGCAGCAGAAAATCATCTCGGATGAAAGGCCGGCTCGCTCTGTTTTGCATCTTCGAGGCGGCACCCAGGGAACAACCAATCCCATCTTGGTCGATGGAGAAACCAAATCAAGAGACACGCGAGGTCCCGGGATGGAAGGAATACCTATCAGGGGAACATCGGTCATATCCCCTCGATTCTGGGACAGCCGGTCTGACTTGATGTGGACTCCGCCTCCGCGCCGGATCGAATTGCATGAGCAGGATAAATCTCTGGCTCAAGTCCTGAATGAAAGATTCGGCGATGCGATCCGGCAGACGGCCGGGACGTCGGATATGTTGACCTTTCATGTCGCGGAAAGCCGCCTCAAGGAGATCCTTAAGTTTCTCAAGACGGAAGCGTCACCCAAATACCTGCGGCTGGACGATTTAACTGCCATTGATGAGTCGGCACGCCGCGATCAAAAACCTTTATCCGATTATGACGGAACGGTAGCCAACGAGATCGGCCAAAACGGAAAGTCCTTTCGGCCTGACAAAGGGGTCTATCCGGACTATACACTGGTTTACCATTTGCTTTCCTTTGATCCTCCGGGCCGTTTACGACTTAAAGTTGGATTAACGGGCAAAGACCCGACGACCAAGACCGTCACGGATATCTGGCCTTCTGCAAACTGGTACGAGCGCGAAACGTACGAGATGTTTGGAATCCGTTTTGAGGGTCATCCCGATTTACGCCGCCTCATCATGCCTCACGACTGGGAAGGATACCCGCTACGCAAAAACCATCCTGGCCGGGCTACCGAAATGGCTCCCTATACACACGCCTCTGCTCTAAAGCATCAACCTCTGGATGCCGGCGCTTTCGTGAAGCAAAGAGAAGGGGATCAAGAGCTTCTGGTATTAAATGTCGGCCCCCAGCATATCGGTACCCATGGTCTGATGCGTTTTATTGTCTCTCTCGACGGCGAAAGGATTTCCGATATCAATCTCGATATTGGATACCATCACAGAGGCGTTGAAAAGATCGGTGAACATCAATCTTGGCATCAGTTTATTCCTTATACCGATCGCGTAGACTATATGGGCGGCGTGGCCAACAATCTTTCCTATCTACAATCTGTAGAAACCTTGGCGGGAATCAAAGTTCCCGAACGCGCCCAGTTCGTCAGGGTGATGCTGAGCGAGATTTTTCGTATCAATAATCACCTTGTCTGGTTTGGCACGAATGCCCACGACGTAGGCGCGATGACGCCAACCTTTTATACCTTTCGCGAACGTGAGCAGCTCATGGATGTGGTCGAGATGATCACAGGCGGCAGACTCCATCCGGCCTGGTTTCGCATCGGCGGATTGGCAATGGATCTGCCCGACGGCTGGAAAGATGCAGTTGACAGGTTTGTCAAGACCCTTCGAGCACGCATCGGAGACTACGAGGCATTAATCACCAAGAACCCAATCTTCAAGGCCCGGACTCAAGGGGTGGGTATCCTCTGTTTAAAGGATGCCATGGAATGGGGAGTGACGGGCCCCAATCTTCGGGCGTGCGGTCTGGAATGGGATATAAGGAAGAAATTCCCTTACTCCGGCTATGAGAATTTCGAATTTGATATCCCGACCGCCACGAGGGGCGATTGTTACGCTCGTTATCTTGTCCGGGTCGAGGAAATACGCCAGAGCCTGAGGATTATCGAGCAAGCTGCGAACCAAATGCCGGGCGGAAGGTATATGACGGATGATTACCGTTATGCGGTCCCCGAGAAGAAAGATACTTTAAAAGATATTGAGAGCCTCATCCATCATTTCATTAATGTGACCCGGGGGCCGAAGATCCCCAAGGGTGAAGCTTATACGGCAACGGAAATCTCCCGCGGCGAGCAAGGCTACTATGTCGTTAGCGACGGCCTCAACATGGCCTACAGGATGAGGATCAGAGCGCCGGGGTTTGCCAATGTTCAGGTCATGCCCCTCATGGCAAGAGGAGGACTCCTCTCAGACCTCTTGGCTATTATCGGTTCGATTGACTACATCCTGCCGGATATTGACCGGTAAGGGAGAAGCACCAAATGTCAAGCACCAAATTAGAAATAGATCCTAATAACGAAAGATAAAAATCTCGATCCCCTCACCCCGCCCTCTCCCCGGTGGGGAGAGGGAAGGGTGAGGGGCGGTCATCCGAACTTTGGAATTTTGGGATTGATTCGAGCTTCGATATTCGGATTTCGGATTTGAGGTTTGAAGATGTTGCCCAAAAACTTACTCGAACCCTTACAAAAGAAAATAGCAGAGACGGACCATCCCCGCGAGCTGGTTGTGGATATCATGCTGGCTTTGCAAAATCACTACGGTTATCTGAGCGATCAAGCCGTTGAAGAAGCGGCCCGGCTCCTCGATATGACACCCCTTGAGATCGAGGAACTCGCTACTTTCTATGATTTTATTTATCGGGAACCGGTTGGAAGATTCGTCATCCACGTCTGTGATGGGGTCGTCTGCTGGATGAATGGGTATGATTCGGTGTTGAACCATCTCTCTAAAAAACTCGGGATTAAACCCGGAGAAACAACAGAGGATGGATTTTTTACCATACTGCCCACTGCCTGTATTGGCTACTGTGATCTATCGCCGGCCATGTTGATCAATGGGAGAGCTTACGGTCCTCTAACTCCTGAAAAAATCGACGGCATACTCGATCGGTTGAGATCTGAAGCGCCGCCACCGAGGATGGCGAGGTAAACCGAATGTATCCGCAAGTGATCTTTCAGAATCGCAAACCCAACCGAATTGCCACGATCGATGAATATCGTCAAAGTGGAGGCTATCACGCTCTTACCATGGCCCTCCAGAAATATTCCCCAAGAGAAGTGCAACAGTTGGTTGTTGATGCAAATCTTCAGGGGCGCGGAGGGGCAGGGTTTCCCGCAGGGCTTAAATGGAAATCGGTTGCTGATGATGCTCCTTTCCCAAGGTACCTGATCACGAACATTGATGAAATGGAGCCCGGTACGTTCAAAGATCGCATCATGGCTCACGCGGACCCTCATATGATCATCGAAGGAACCATACTTGTCGGATATGTCGTCTCCGCACAAAAAGGGATCATCTTCGTTCGACCTTCCTATGAGAGCAGCGCTCTGATTCTGGAAAGAGAAATAAGGATTGCTCAAGAGGCTGGCTACCTTGGCCAGAACATCCTGGGAAGTAACTTCTCCTTCGATCTCATTGTCCACCGAAGTGGGGGCCGATATATCTGCGGGGAAGGAACAGCACAGATCAATGCCATCATGGGGATGAGGGCCCATCCTAAACAACCCCCTCCCCGGTCGACAGAAAAGGGCCTGTGGGAACAACCCTCTGTCTTAAACAACATAGAAACCCTCGTCAACGTCCCCCATATCATCAGAAATGGACCCGAATGGTTCAAGGGGCTTGCCAAGACAAAGACGGCCGCAGGAACAAAACTTTACTGTGTGAGTGGAAAGGTCAAGAACCCAGGCTGTTACGAACTACCCATGGGAACGCGTTTAAGCGAAATCTTGGAGGTGCATGGGGGGGGCATGTTGCCAGGTTGCGAATTTAAAACCTGTCTGCCAGGCGGAGCATCCACCTACTACCTGCCCAAGAAATTCCTCGATGCGGAGATGGATTTCGACTCTATGAAAAAGGTCGGCAATCGGCTGGGTACCGGAGCGGTCATCGTTTTCGATCAGAAGACCTGCTTGGTCGATGCCACTCTTAACTTAATGAATTTTTTCGTTCGGGAATCATGTGGCTGGTGTACTCCATGTAGAGAAGCGCTACCATTTATTCGGGACCTGCTCTGGCGCATCGAGGCTGGAGAGGGAAAGGAGGACTTTATTCCGATACTCCGGCGCATGAGCCAACATACGTGGAAATCCTATTGTGCCTTCGCGCCTGGGGCAACCATGCCTGTGACGAGCCTCCTCGACCATTTCCCTGAGGAGGTTCACGAACACATCAGCCAGAAGAAGTGCCCGTTTAAACAATAACGATAAACGATGAACCGAGGACGATGAACGCGAAAGAAACGATGAACACGGGATTTTTTTATTCATAGTTCATTGTTCATCGTATACAGTTGATAGCCATGCCCAAGTTAAAGATCGATGGTCTTGAAATAGAAGTCGAGCATGGGACAAAGGTGATTGAGGCAGCAGCGCGGCTAGGCATCATCATCCCCCGTTTCTGCTACCATGCCGGTCTGGGATCGGTCGGGGCTTGTCGAATGTGTGCCGTAAAGTTTGTGGAAGGCCCTGTCAAAGGAATCCAGATGAGTTGTATGGTGGATGCTTGCGATGGCATGACGGTATCAACCAACGATGAGGAGGCTGCCGATTTCCGTAAACACGTCATCGAATGGCTCATGATGAACCATCCTCATGACTGTCCTGTCTGCGATGAAGGAGGACATTGTTTGCTCCAGGACATGACCGTAGCAGGAGGCCATGGGATCAGGCACTACCTTGGGAGAAAGCGAACTTATCGTGATCAATACCTTGGCGTCTTTATCCAGCACGAGATGAATCGTTGTATCCACTGCTGGCGATGCCGCCGGTTCTATCAGGAGTTTGCCGGTTATCGTGATCTTGGAGCTCTTCAAATCGCCCATCACACCTACTTTGGCAGGGCGACAGACGGCCAGCTCGAAAGTCCCTTCTCCGGAAACCTCATCGACATTTGTCCTACTGGCGTTTATACGGACAAACCCTCCCGCTTTACTGGCCGGCGGTGGGATTTTGAGCGAAGTCCTTCTCTCTGCATCCACTGCTCCCTCGGATGTCATATCATCACCAGTGCGCGCTATCGCGAAATGGCACGGCTTGAGGCTCGTTTCAGCGAATCGGTCAATGGCTACTTTATCTGTGACCGGGGCCGGTATGGTTTTTACTACACGAATCACCCTGAAAGGCCAAGACGTGGAAGAATTGGAACGGACGAGGTTTCACTGGACAAAGCCATTCAAACGGCAGTCCAAAAAATTATTCAAATCACCCGGAAAAACGGATCGAAAGCGATCGCCTGTATCGGATCGGGCCGAAGCAGTCTTGAGAACCAGGCAATGCTTATGCAATTTTGCAGGGGACAGGGATGGGATGAACCGACCTATTTTGAAACTCCAGCGATGGCCAAGAAGGTCAAAAGAGCTGTGGCAAGACTTGACGAGCAACTGGCCGTCTCAATGCGGGAGATGGAGAAGGCTGACTTCATCCTTGCCGTTGGAACAGATCCGGTCAATGAAGCTCCAATGCTCGCCCTCGCAATGAGACAGGCATTTCGAAACGAGGCAACCATTGTTGTCATCGACCCTCGCCCCATTTTCCTTCCCTTTGAGTTCGAACATCTGCCGGTCGGGCCCGACGATTTGGAATCCTGTCTGATCGCTCTTATCAAAGGGGCCGTGGACCGTTCCGTCGTAGAGAAGATGGGAAAAGAGGCGCTTCGATTCTATGACGCAGTTCCGACGGAGTATCCCGATGTAATCATCAAAAACCGCATGACCAAACTAACACAAAAGTTAAGGCAGAGTCGTTACCCTATCATCGTCTGTGGCACGTCCATTGTCCATGAGACGACTCCCGACGTGGCTGCGGACAGTGCATTGATCCTCCATGCCACAAAGGGTCGAGCTGGACTCTTCTACCTGATGCCCGAAGCCAACAGCTTTGGTGCTGCGCTCCTCTCCTCCGAGGAGAGTACCCTGATGGATGTGATCGAGTCCATTGAAAAGGGGAGCGTTAAGGCGCTGATGCTTGTTGAGAGTGATCCTTTCCGGTCTTTCCCAGATTATGGAAGGCTGAAGCAGGCCATAGACAAGCTCGACTTGTTTCTGGTCATGGACTACCTTCCTTCTCCCGCGGTCCAGCTTGCACATATCTTCTTTCCCACGCGAACGTTGTTCGAGATGGAGACATCCTTTATAAACCAGGAAGGCAGGGTTCAATTCGCCACATCCGCTTATCGCGGCGGGATCCCTATCTCGCAGATCAGCGCGGGAGGACATCCGCCCCGTGTGTTCAAGCGTGATATCCCGGGAGGAGAACCCGAGCCTGCCTGGCAAACATTGGCTAAGCTCTCCAACGCCATCTCCTCGCCTGGCCGTGGGATGCTTCCGCTTTCTAGAAGTAAACTCTGGAGTTGGATCACAAAGGAGTATCCTGTCTTTGCAAACGTTCAAATTGCCGACGAGCTGCCTGGGAGTATTCGAATCAATCCGGGCCAAGCGAAAAGTAAGCCTTTCTCTTTCGATGGGTGGGCCCGACCCGAAAATGATAACCAAAGGGATAGCCAATTAGAGCTTTTGGTTGTGGACTGGACTTTTGGAACAGAGGAGCTTTCTACCTATTCCAAATATCTCCAGCAGGTTGAAAAAGAGCCGTGCCTCTTTATGAGCTCAAAAGATGCCTCGATGTTAGGCCTTAAAGACAGAGAAAGAATCACGCTTCCGCTGGATAGAGGTCGATTAGAGATGGAACTGCGTATCGTTGACAACGTGGCTCCCGGCGTGATCATCATGTCAAAACACCGACAACTCGCCTGGCAAAAGATAGAGAAGTGGCCGATGAAGGTCGCTATGGACCAGATAAGAAAATAAGGACTCTTATGCTCCTCGAATGGATTCTGGAATTCGTTTTTCTGATCGTTAAGCTCAGCATTGTGTCGATTATCCTGCTGACGGTGGCCGCGTATCTGGTCTGGGTCGAACGTAAATTGCTCGGCCGGATTCAGGCCCGATACGGGCCGAACAGAGCTGGGAAGTTCGGACTCCTTCAGCCTCTTGCCGATCTCGTTAAATTGATAACGAAGGAAGATACTATGCCAAAGGATGTAAATAAGGGGATTTTTCTTCTTGCTCCTGGTGTGGTCGGCTTGATGGCCTTGCTCATTTTTGCCGTCGTCCCTTTTGGAAAGGGCGTCACGCTCTGGGGCCGATCTATTCCTTTGGTGATTGCGGACCTGAATATCGGTCTACTCTTCATCCTGGCTCTTTCTTCCATCAGCGTTTACGGAATCGCGCTAGGCGGATGGGCCTCCAACTCAAAATATAGTCTCCTCGGAGGCATTCGCGGTGCAGCTCAGATGATCAGCTACGAAATCCCTCTGGGACTCTCTCTTGTCCCGGTGGTTATGCTCGCTCGCTCCTTCAGCCTGGTCGAGATCACAAACGCACAGAGCGCACGCCCTTTCATCCTCGTGCAGCCGGTCTCTTTCATCCTGTTCTTCATTGCTGCCCTCGCCGAGATCAAACGGATTCCCTTTGATCTGCCCGAGGCCGAAAATGAACTGGGAGCGGGTTACCACACCGAGTACAGCGGAATGCGCTTCGGTCTTTTCTTTCTTGGTGAATACATCATGATGGTCATCCTGGGCTCGTTGATCGCCGTCTTTTTTTTAGGGGGATGGCATGGCCCGCTTCTGCCGCCTATCATCTGGTTTCTTCTGAAGGTGGGAATCATCGTATTCGCACTGATCTGGTTTCGCGCAACCTTTCCCCGAATCCGATACGATCAACTCATGAATACCGGCTGGAAAGTGCTCATCCCGATTGCACTGTTAAATATTATGGTCACGGGAGCGCTGGTCTTAGGAACGTCTTAAGCATGGGAGGTGCTATGGGAGTAATTAAAAATTCCGCAGAAGGCATCGCAGGACTGGTGAAAGGGCTTGCAACGACGCTCAAGATCCTTTTTCGAAAGCCTGTCACTGAACAGTATCCTGAATACAAGCGGCCCTTGCCTGCAAGATCACGAGCGGTGATCGTTCTCACCCGGGACCCGGATGGTGAGGAGCGTTGCGTAGCCTGCTACCTCTGCTCGGCCGTCTGCCCAGTCAGTTGTATCTCGATGCAGTCGGCCGAACGAGCAGACGGCCGCCGCTACCCTCGATGGTTCCGCATCAACTTCGCCCGCTGTATTTATTGCGGACTTTGCGAGGAGGCGTGTCCTACTCTGGCCATTCAATTAACCTCCAATTTTGAGACGAGCCGGCGAGACATCTTAAAACTCGTTTATGAGAAAGAAGATCTTCTTATCAATCACGGCGGCAAAAACAATGAATACAACTTTTATAAATATGCCGGCGTCACCATGGTAGGAGATAAAGGAACTCATGTTAACGAACAGAAGCCAGTCAATCTAAAGAGCAACTTACCCTAAGAGATAATGAAAGGATTCAAGTGGTCGAGGGTTCAAGGGGCCAAGTGAATTAATACGAACGACGAGGGGTTTGTTGTTTTGAGAAACACTCGAACCCACGAACCCTTGAATCCTTGAACCCTTTCTTAGCAATGCCGGGGGGACAATGACTTTATACGCAGTCATCTTTTATGTACTCGCTGCAATCGTCGTGTTATCAACGCTTCTGGCCATTATCCAACGTCAAGTGGTCAACGCCGTCGTCTGCTTAATTATATCATTCATTGCTACTGCCCTCCTCTTCTATCTCTTGGGAGCACCCTTCTTAGCGGCTCTGGAAGTCATTATCTATGCCGGGGCGATCATGGTCTTATTCCTTTTCATTGTGATGACGGTCAAGGTCGAATCCGATGAGGATGCGAAAGCGGAGATCTACCGATGGCTGCCGGCCGTTGTATTAGCTATTATTTCTTTCATTGTCGGGGGGGTCCTGATATTCGAAATTCCGGGCAGTAAGATAAGCCTGAACACCGGTATGGCCAGTCCGGCGACCTTTGGCCAGTTCGTCTTCGAAACGTACTGGTTCCCTGTAGAAATTGCTTCTTTCCTGCTCCTCATTGGCCTCGTGGGTGCACTCTACCTGGGTCGCCGGGAGTCGAGGAAAGAATCGGAGGATAGACCATGATTGTCCCTTACGGTGACATGCTCCTTCTGGCAATAATTCTGTTTCTGCTGGGAGCAGTCTGTTCCATTTCGAGACGAAACCTTCTCATGATCTTGATCGGAGTCGAAATTATGTTAAATGCGGCCGGGCTGGCCTTTATCGCAGCGTCCTTGAAATGGAGGCTGTTGGATGGGCAAACCTTCGTCCTATTTATTTTTGCCGTCGCTGCGTCAGAAGTCGCTGTCGGACTGGCGTTAATCGTCTATTCACAGCGCCGGACCGGTTCGGTGAATGCGGATCAATATAATCAGATGAAAGGTTAACCCCCCACCACGCCGTCGTCAAAGTGCTATGGCGCATCGGCGAGCTACCCTCCCCCTTTAGGGGGAGGGAGAGGGGGTATGAGCTTATTCGATGAAAACTTATCTTTTCTTGCTACTCTTCTTCCCCTTTGTGGGCGGCTTTATCCTGGCGGTGATCGGCAGGTATCTGCCGAGGCGCGTGGCAGAATGGATCGCCTGTGCGAGCGTCCTCGGATCGCTGCTGATGGCCGCCCTTGCCTTTGGATCTGCCGGCGAGAAACGATACCTCCTCACGCTCTTCGACTGGATCCAGGTCGGCGATTTCTCAGCTTCGATGACTGTCTACTACGATCCCCTCGCAGCGATCATGGCCTTGATGGTCACATTTGTCTCCAGTCTGATCCATCTTTACTCCGTCAGCTTTATGCGCGACGACCGTGATTATGTGCGGTACTTCTGCTACATGAACCTTTTTGTCTTCTCCATGCTTGTCATCACTCTGGCAGACAATCTGGTGTTCTTATACTTGGGCTGGGAAGGAGTGGGTTTTTGCTCTTATATCCTGATCGGCTTCTGGTATTCGGACGTGATCAATGCGACAGCGGGTCGCAAAGCCTTTATTTTGACGCGGATCGGCGATGTGGCCTTCGGCATTGCGATCGCCCTCTTTTTTCTGATTCTTGATCAACTGTCCATCTTCTCGATCAACAGCAAGGTGGCATCTCTTAGCGCCGGAACAGCCACTCTTCTGGCCCTTCTTCTATTCTGGGGTGCCATGGGTAAATCCGCCCAACTGCCCCTCATTGTCTGGCTGCCGGACGCCATGGCAGGTCCTACCCCAGTATCCGCCCTGATCCATGCAGCCACCATGGTAACGGCTGGCGCCTACTTGCTCATGAGGTTGTTTCCGGTGATCGCAGTGTCTTCGATTGCCATGGTAACTATCGCTACGGTGGCCGCCTTTACGGGCCTCTTCGCCGCCCTCGCCGCCTTAGGGCAAAAAGATATCAAGCGAATTCTGGCCTATTCGACGATCAGTCAGGTGAGCTACATGTTCCTTGGCGTAGGGGCAGGGGATGTCATGGGAGGCATGTATCATTTGCTCTCCCACGCCTTCTTCAAGGCCCTCCTTTTTCTCGGAGCCGGATGCGTAATCCAGGCGCTCCACGAAGAGCACGACATCTTTAAGATGGGAAATCTGCGCCAGCGTCTGCCCGCGGTCTTCTGGCTTTATCTGGTGGGATCTGTATCGCTGGCGGCGATCCCGCCCTTCGGGGGTTTCTTCAGCAAGGACCGGATTCTTCTTTCGACCTTCAGTCATCCCGAGCCGATCTATAAGTTCTTGGCTCTGATCGCCGAGATCGGCGCTGTGATCACGGTGTTTTACACGTTCAGGATGTTCTTCGTCGCCTTCCTCGAGAGACCTCCTCTCCAGGAGGATTTCAGGAAAAAGGATTTGAAGATACCAAAATTCATGGTGTGGATCAATTCTCCTCTCGCCATCCTGGCCATCTTCGCAGCCAGCCTCAATTTTCCGGAAGTCTTTGGCGGAAAATCCTGGCTGGCCCACTACCTGGCCTCTATCCCGGGGGGTATCCCTCTTTTTCCGACCTCCGCTCCCATCGAAAGATCCATGGAGATTGGAAGCGGGCTTTTGAACATTGCCGTATTGATCGCTGCCTATTTTCTCTATCGCCCCGAGGCCAGATTTCTCGGACGGCCCACACCCGTGGTCTTTCGGCAACGTTTGGAAGAACTCCTTTCTTCCGGTTTCTACCTGGATCGACTCTATCACGTTGCACTGGTGAAACCCTATCAGGCAATTGCACGAACCCTCTGGTTGAAGGTGGATGAGGGAACAGTGGATGACCAGTTCGATGCCACCGCGAACATCTTCCGCTCCTTCTCATTCGGATTGCAGCTCTGGACGACAGGCAGACTTTCAACCTATCTCAAGATGCTTCTTCTCGGGTTTACGGCAATTGTGTCTGCTCTTGCCCTTGGCTGGTATTATTTAAGATAGAGAAAGTGACTAAAGTGACCTAAAGGTACAAGTGTCTAAAGGAATGACTCAATGATTCGGTGACTGATGATTAATAATTTCCCATGGCTTACAACCATTATCTTTTTGCCCCTTGTCGGCAGCTTCTTGGCATTATGTTTTGCCCGCAAACCAATGCTCTGCCGCTGGACGTGCCTCTGGGTGTCGCTGGCGGATCTTTTCCTCGTAGCATGGCTCTTCACATCGAACCTCCAATGGCACTCCTGGTCCACCGGGAAATGGTTGCTGGCAGAGGATCATCCGTGGATTGAAAGTCTTGGAATTCGTTACAGCCTCGGGTTGGACGGTATCAGCCTGATGCTGATCTTCCTGACGACCTTTCTCACCGTTCTCTGTATCCTCGTCTCCTGGAAAGAAATTAATGCAAAAGTTGGAACATTTCATTTCTTTTTACTCTTCCTAGAAACTTCCATCATGGGAGTCTTCTTGGCCACGGATCTCTTCCTCTTCTATCTGTTCTGGGAGATACAGATCATACCCATGTTCTTCCTTATAGGTATCTGGGGGCATGAGGAGCGCGTTTATGCGACGGTTAAATTTATCCTGTTCACCCTTGCCGGCAGTTTATTTATGCTGATCGCGCTGACCGGTCTCTACCTTATCCATGGTGCTAAGACAGGCCTGTATACCTTCTCTCTCTACCAGTTGATTCAAACGCCTCTTGGTCTTTCGACAGAGCTCTGGCTCTACGCAGCCTTCCTGCTGGCCTTTGCCATAAAGATCCCTATCTTTCCAGTTCATACCTGGTTGCCCGATGCACACACCCAGGCGCCCACGGCAGGAAGCGTCATACTCGCTGGGTTGCTTCTTAAGACCGGTGCCTATGCCCTTCTGCGATTCGGGTTCCCTCTCTTCCCTGTAGCTGCCAGATTCTCCGTCCCCCTCCTGCTCGTTCTGGGTCTGATCGGGTTATTTTACGCAGCCTGGATCGCCCTGGCACAAAAGGACCTCAAGCGGTTGGTTGCATACTCCAGTATCGGACACATGGGCATTGTGGTTATCGGAATCGCCGTCTGGAACACGATGACACTCTCCGGAGCCACTCTCCAGATGATCAACCACGGACTGACAACTTCGGCACTCTTCATTCTCGTAGGGATGCTGGATGAGAGAGTCCATACCAGGGAAATTCCAAATTTCGGCGGGTTCTGGAAAAAAATGCCCGGCTTCAGCGCTTTCTTTCTCTTCTTCGCGATGGCTTCCCTCGGATTACCAGGGCTAAATAATTTTGTCGGAGAATTTCTGGTCCTTGTCGGAACAATCAAGACGTGGCCCCTCGTCACATGGCTTGGTTTTACAGGACTTGTCCTAACTGTGATTTATATCCTCAACGTGGTCCAAAAAACGGTGTTCGAAGAAACGCGAAATGAAAAATTTAGGGAACAACCTCTTGCGGATATCACCGTCCGTGAGGTGCTGATTTTGGCACCCTTGGCTCTCGTGGTCCTGTTCATCGGACTTCATCCGCAGCCCGTTTTAGACCTGTTCGAAGGGCCAGTGGGAATTCTGATAGGTTTTTTGAAGTAACACTTTAAACTTCTCTAAGGAAAGCTTATGCAGCCGAATTGGGTTGATATTCTTCCTCTCATCCTCCTCGCCGGAGGGGGATTTCTCGTTTTCTGCCTGGGCGGCTTCTGGAAGGGGAGACCTCAGGGGTTACTTTTCGGAGTCGCTCTGGCCACAGCCATCGCCGCTGGCGCGGCAGCCGTCTTGCTCAAGCCAGCGCAGCTGCAATTCTTGAAGATGGTAGAAACAGGCGGATACGGACGATTTTTCACATTTCTTCTTACTCTCATTACCACCCTCAGCCTTCTCTTCTCCTACCAGTACGTAAAACTTCGGGATATTGGAGGTGATGAATTTTACGGACTCCTTCTCCTGAGCGGACTCGGAATGATCTTAGTTGCAAGCGCCCTTCACTGGCTGGTTTTCTTTCTTGGCCTTGAAACCCTATCACTTTCTCTCTATGTTCTCATCGCAATCCGTAAACATCAATCTGCATCGAATGAAGCTGGCTTGAAATATTTCATGATGGGTGCCGTGGCGAGCGCCTTCCTCACTTTTGGCATCGCCATGGTCTATGCTGCAACGGGAAAGATGGATATCCTCCAGAGCCTATCTGCCGATGTCCAAACAACCAGCCACCCAGCAATGCTGCTCGGCCTCAGCCTCATTTTGATCGGGATCGGTTTTAAAGTTTCCATGGTTCCCTTCCATCTATGGACTCCGGACGTTTACCAGGGAGCTCCTGCTCCGGTAACCGCGTTCTTGGCGACCGGTTCGAAGGTTGCCCTGTTCAGCGCACTGTTGCGTTTTGCCTTTTACTATACCCGAAATTCGGTATGGAACGACTATGTCTTTGTCTTCTGGATTCTGGCATTTCTAACCATGGCCGTCGGCAATATCACCGCCCTCGCCCAAGTGCGTGTTAAACGGCTATTGGCCTATTCCTCCGTCGCCCAGATGGGATACTTGTTGATGACCCTTCTCGCCGTCAGGGGGAGCGGTGTTTTCGCCATTATGTTCTATCTTGCAGTCTATGCTTTAATGGACCTCGGAGCCTTCGGTACCCTGGCAACCCTTTCTGCGGAAGAAGAAGATATCGATGCTCTGGAGGATTTCAGGGGTCTGGCTTACGTCCACCCCTGGAGGTCTTCCCTTCTCACCGTCTGTCTTGTGTCACTGGCTGGATTGCCTCCTACCGCTGGTTTCATCGGTAAATTCATTCTATTCCGCGCAGTTCTTCAGGCCCACTTCGTGGTCCTGGCGGCCCTTGGGATCGTGACGGTGATCGTGTCCATCTATTTTTACTTCAAGATCATCGTAGCCCTTTTCATGCAGCCAACGGCAAGAAAAACCGTCACCCCGGATCTCGATGTCTTCGCACGCGTAGCTGGCGTTGCAATTCTCGTTCTGATCCTGTGGTTAGGTCTTTTGCCGGCATCGCTGCTTTCAATCATTACACGCATTGTTTCCTCTTTTTCTCTCTGAGGCGACGGAGGTAAGCTAAAGATAAAGATTGTAGCACGACTGAAAATGGTATAACATTTTAGATAAATAAGAGAGGAGGGCCTTATGAGAAGACAGACATTTCACAGATGGATTTATTTGCCTTTTTTATTTCTAATGCTTCTTCCTCTTTCCAGTCTGGAAGCGAAGGAAAAGGTGGAACTCGTCGGGCAGGGAACAACCTATTTTAGCCTCCCTTCAACGCAGGATCGCTTAATCAGCTATTGCGACGAGTATTACGGAAAATACAATCTCATTATCACATTCTTCCCCGCCGCTTTCACACCCATCTGAACGGGCGAGATGGAGGGTCATCAGAGGAATCTTTCCCTCTATGACCGCCTTAACGCCCGGGTCGTGGGCGTCAGTGTAGATGATGTGACAACATTAAAATATTGGGCAAAAAGTCTGGATTTAACCTTTCCTCTCCTTTCAAATGTGACAGGATTCTTAGGACCCTCTTTTGGGGTGGGCCCTTCCCCTGAGATAAAAGGCTTTCCGGTTTTCAGCAGAAGGACAGTGATTATTGATATGAAGGGGATCATTCGTTATGCCAAAGATGGTTCGCCTGACTTCAAGGATATTCTCCTCTTCCTCAAAAAACTGAACCAGGAGGGAGGAAAACAATGAAGAGAAAAGCGCTGATGCTATTGTGTTCTGTGTTAGTGGCGGTCTGCGTTTCTGCATGTGCCACCCTGGAAGCCTCCAAGAAGGTTCCTTACAGATTGACTCCGCAGGGAATGGTCATCTGGGAGGACGAGTTTGAGTTCAAACCACCTCCACTTGTATGGAAGATCATCCAAGTGGAGTCCGGGGGTGAATTTAGTTTCGGTTTTTTGAGACAGGAAACCGGCCCATCTCCTTGCCAGTCCATGTTCGTTTACGACGAGGACCCATTCGGGGCATCTGGGAATTTGGACGTCCGGCAGGAGGAATTTTTCAAGCGATTTCTTTGGGGGACTTGCCTCAAATTTCAAGTTTTGGAAAAGAAGAAGATTCAGGTTGTGGGTGGAGAAGGATTGGCAGTCATCGTCGAGGGTAAGGACCCCGTCCAGAAAGAGAAGGTCAAGGCAAAGGTGGTTTTCGCCAAACGAGGAGAACGCGTGGTTTCCTTCTACATCACACAGTGGAGATCGATCGGTGAGGCGTTTGATCCCTCGGCCTTTGAAGTCTTTGATCAGTTTGTTGGCTCTTTTAAATTTTTGAAAAAATCGTTCTACGAAACCCTGTAAAGGGGCTATCGAGTCATCGAGTTAATAAGTCATTGAGTTATTCTGAAGAAGGGTGGGGAGATTTTCTCACCCTTTTTTGTTGAGCCTCAGGTTCCCCTCACTATTGACGAAGCCAAGCGTTTTTGGTATGGATAGGCAAGACTTCAAACGGGAGGCGATCAAAGATGAAAGCGACCATTCATCAATCAACATTAGAGGTGGTCCAGGGGGATATCACCCAGCAGGATACTGAAGCCATTGGGAATGCTGCCAATTCTGCCTTGGCAGGAGGCGGCGGGGTGGATGGTGCGATCCATCGGGCGGGGGGCCCCACCCTTATGTCAGAGTTAAGAGTAAAGTACAAAGGTTGCCCTACGGGGTCAGCGGTCATCACAGGAGGCGGGAACCTCAAGGCCAAATACGTCATCCACGCAGTGGGACCGAGATATTCCGGATCGCCTAAAGATCCTGAGCTTTTGGCAAGCGCCTACCGAAAGAGCCTGGAACTGTGCACCCAAAACAAAATTTCTTCGGTCGCTTTTCCCTCAATCAGCACGGGAATTTACGGATATCCTGTGGAGGAGGCTTCCCGTATCGCTTTAAAGACGGTTGCGGACTATTTGAAGGATCATCCAGAAATTAAACTGGTTCGATTCGTTCTCTTCGATCCGAGAACCAATGACGTTTATGAAAATGCTCTAAAGAAATTAACCAAATCTCAATAAACGCCAATATCCAGACGGCATCGCAAAAAATAAAATTTGAATTGGTAGACAATTCAAAACGAACCCATGTCGACTTCACTTACAAGTTGTTAGTCCAGCATAACTCTGAGGGTCAACGATTTCGAGTAGAAATCGAGGATCAATATATTAAAATCTTGACCTTGCATTCCTTCACTTGACACGTTCCAGCGGCGGCGGCGTCCATCCTCCCTTGAGCACGCTCTCGCTCGGCCCATAGATGCGCATGAGCACGTAGAACGGCTCGTTCGGCGCCGGCAGCCAGTTTGATTCCTTATCTGCACCAGGCGAATCGTGCTGAAGGTAGATCGCCAGCGATCCGTCGTCTCCGAGTTTCAATCCGGTTGTCCTGTCGCCGACCGAATAGCGCCTGACGGGGTTCTCCACCATCAACCCGTCGGACTTTCGGTACATGGTTAACGACCAGAAGTACCGGGCCGGCGGGGTCTGCCCCTTCTGGAAACGGATCGCATAGCGGTGCTTTGAACCATCCAACGGATCCCCATTCGCGTCCAGGTTGGCGGCGGGATAGTAGGCCTCCTCGGGACTGTTCACGTAGATGGCCTTCCTCGCATACGCGGCGCGAAACATATAGTCGTGGCCAAAGTATAGGACGCCCGTGGGGGCTAGGTCCCAGCCGTTAACGCTGCGTCCGATCTTGTCCGCCCGGGCGCGGATCTTTGCCAAGCCGGCAGCCAGGCCCGCTTCCATCACCTTGCGCTTGGGCTCGTCGAGCGTCGCCGGGTCGAAGGCCTTTCCGGGGGCGATGCCGATCGCCCCGAAGCGGGCAAGCAGCTTTGATTCCTCCGAGTCCAGGGTGTAGTACCGGAGCACCCAGTTCAGATTGCGGAACAACTCAAGCGTGGTGATCGACTTCTCGCTGTAAGCCGGGAACTCCAATGGGTCGACCGGTCGGGGTTTCTGACCCGTCAGCTTGCTCAGCGGCGTGAGGGAGTACTGATCCTGCACCGCCATGACGTTCTTCAGATCATCTGGTCCCTTCAACTGGGTTCTTCCTAAGACACCCACGAAGTAGCCGGGGCAGCGGATGAGCTTCACGCCTACCGGTAGCGTGCCCTTCCAATCCAGACCCGCCAGCGCGAACTTCCCGGCCTTGTTGCCGGTGGCGCGCGTACCGATGTAGGCGAAGTTGTTGGTGGCCGCATCCACTAGTTGGAACGCGTAGTAACGGTCGCCCATGTCGGGCACGGACAACACAAAAGGCTCAGCGCGTAGGTCCAATGTGGCGGAAGAGTATGGCGTGTCGTTGTTCGGTGACACAACAAACCTGTCATCAGGTGTGTAGAGGCGCCGCTCGTGATGGAGCGTGTTCCACCCCACGTACTTCGGCGACTCCTTGAGAACGGCATAAAAGTACATCGCCTTGGTGTTTTCCACGAAGGGATAACCCCAGATGGTCGCTTCCTCGGTGAGCGCCTGGATTTGTTCCGGCGACATGTTCACCGCCCGGGCGGTGAACGGCCAAGCTGCAATGAACAGCAACACAGAAATGACTGTGCTTTGCAATGCTCTTTTCATTGGTTTGTTTCCTTTCGTCGTTTGAGTTTGCTGCAAGGTGTCCAAGGGTCGAGTGTTTTCCCTTCTCCCTCACGCTCAAGCCCAGTTGAGGACTTTCGCTTTGCAGGGAGATGTACAGAGAATACTGTAAGAAGAAGCCCAGGCGGCAAACATCGCTCCCTTTCCAAAGAGAATGTTTCTGAATCGCCGGGATAAAAAGAGTGCCCTTGAGTGACACAGGCATTGGACGGGAATATAGCACAAATGGAAACGTAGGCCAAGCATGATCCGCAAAGGGATAAAGGATCCGTCCGCTGGCCCATTTATTATGATATCAGAGCGAAGGTTTCTCTTGGTATTTAGCAGGAGGGTCCGCCTTTTCATGGAGAAAAATGATGAGGGAAAGGTGCTATGCGAAGGAGGCTTTTTGACAACTGATTACTGATTTCCTTTCTTTCCTCCATCGCCAGTGTCTTTTCGCATCTCTATGTCCGCCGCTCAAGAGTTCTCCTGTAAGTTTGGCCGCATCACCAATGATGTGCGCACGCTCCCAATACTTTTCCCCTCCTTTGAAGTAATTAGCGACTTGCTCGCGGTCACTCCTGCCCACTCCAATAATTTCCCGGCAGCGAATGTCGCCATGGCTCTCGACAATCTCCTCGCGGAAGCGTTTCACAAGTTCGTTGGTATAGCACCACATTTTTGGATCTTCTTTCCCTTCCTCGCGACCTGGGAGAGATTGATGCTTTTCCCTTTTAGACGGTTCCTGGAGTGATTTGACCATTCTTTGATGTCCGTTTAGTCTGTCCGAGAGCTAAGCCCCTTTGAATCTCCTGAGAGCAAAGGGAGATCGTAGTTCACAATTACGCAAAAGTTATTGGTCGTGCTTTTGGGCGCTTCATACTGATGATCATAGGCATACCGCACACGGAACCAGAGGCGCTTGAGAAATTTCCATTGAGGTCGCCACTGAATGTCCGCGTCGAATTCGTTCTTGTTCGGCACCGAGTTCCTGGTGGAGGGATCGACGGCTCCCCACCCATGGGTAAAGAGAACGTATGCGGCTACGCTTTCGAGACCAAAACGTGCAAAGTTGTAAGAAAGTTTCGCCATGAAGGCATTTTCCCCTGCCCTCTTGAAATTCTCCACCTGCACGCTGGTATAGCCGGGATAGCCGCCCCAAGGGCTCTGAAGGTCGGCCCCTTTGGAATTTCTCGTATAGGCAATGGTAAAGATACCTTTCCTGTAGCTCATGTCAGCCTTTATTCCAAACTGGTTTGTCTCGAAGGCAGAACCGTTCAGGAGATCTTCTCCGACGCTCCGCTGGTCCGTAAACTGGGCAGCGAAGAGAAAGCCAAGGCGATCCGTCATGAAGAGCTTATACGTAGCTTCCGTGTAGAAGATGTTGATGATGTCATTTGAATAGTAGTTAATCGCCCCGAAGGTGAAGTCGTTGTAGGAAACCCTGCCACCCTCGGCGAAGACTCCGCGGTTCACATCCGCACCGGCAGCCTCGGACATCGAAATGAATGTGTCTGAGTTCCTGAGTTTGATCTTATCGATGTAACCAAAGCCGTAATTGAATCCTGGAGCGCCGTCTTTACCTCCATAGGCTCCCATAAACGTATACCCCTCGAAGGTGTTCGGGGTCATCCGGTTGTCGTTTTGGTTGATAAAAGGGGTATTGCCTTCGTATCGATAAAGATTGATAAAATTGTTTTCAAAGACTTTCACCTTTCCGTAGATCTCTCCCACAACCGCGTAACTTTCCTGACCTGGTTTCAGAAGGAGTGTCCCATCCTCGTCTGGCGGTCCGTAAAGTTTCTGGGACGTGTAGAAGACGGTACCTAGGCTGAACCGGTCAAGAAACCAGCCAGACTGATACGAAAGAGTCCCGCCCAGGGTCCAGGCCACGTTTTTGATGTCGCCACTCTTATCCTGGTCAAAATAGTAGCTCCGGACGTTGAGATCAAGCTTCGTATCCCGGAAGAAGGCCGGGGTATCCTTCAACTGCTCTTCCAGCCACGGAAAGAATCTTGGTATCTTGGGCTTCTCTCGAAAGGCCAGTTCAAAAGGCGTGACTACCTGGTCGACCGACTCTGGGATGGATTCCTGATTCCGAATGTACTCCTGCGCCAGGACCGTCGCACTTCCCCAGAGGAGCATCACCAGAACTGTTGCCACCCGGCCAATCCGTTTTCTCATACCGAAACCAGACATGCTCTTGATTTTTTGTCGAGTGATCTGTTCCAAGCGATTGGAGAACAGCCAGAACCGTTTCAGAAAATTGAGCCATCCAAAAGAGGAGTTTCGCCTCGTCCTGCAGCAGCTAACGTTAACGCAAAGGGTAAGGGCCAGCATACGATAAGGGCTGATGGTTTCTATTAGGAAAAGAGTATAATGCTCTGGTTCAGCGGTGGTGTGCCAGCATAATAAGTTTCGTTTTTATGGTTTCTGTCTCTTTTTGTCGTTGTGAATTCACATTTCATCAAGTTTTATCATCAACGGTCCCTTTACTGCATGCATCACGTATGACGCCGGCAGCCCGTTTTCCAACAAGGTGGTCATCGTCCTCAAATACTTGCGAATGTGGAGAAAAAATTTCTTATATCCTGCACAAAGATAATGAAGCCCTGGTTCATCGTAGTATGTTCTTGCAAAACGATGTTTGGGACACCCACCCCGGCAGGCTGCGAGGACCTCGCATTCCCTGCACCAGCGGGGCAAGGCTGTCTCCTTTGTTATGCCAAAGCCTGACTGTAATGATTTCCCGACCATCTGGAAGAGATTGTCAGCGGAAATATTCCCGAGTTTGTATTGCGAATAGACACAGTGATCACAGGCATAGACATCTCCGTTGTGTTCGAGCACGACCGACCGTCCACATTGTTCTGCATGGATACAGACTGGCGAAGGGTTACCAATCCAGGCATTGAGCGCCCATTCAAAATTCATGACAAAGACCTTGCTCACATCGTGATGGACCCATTCCTCGTAAATGGCGATGAGAAAGTCACCGTACTCCTCGGGGACGACGGTCCAGGGGGTAACCTCAGTCTGCTGGGTCTGGTTATCCAGTGTTGCGGGACCCGCAAGACGCAGACCAAGTTGGCTGCAGCGTGCATCGGGTATGCGCTCAACAATCGGTGTAAACTGGATAAATTCGACGCCTTGGTCCCTCAAAAAGCGGTATACATCGAGCGGCCGTGTCGCCGTTTCACGGGCGACGCAGGTCAGCACGTTATATTCAACTTTATGTTTTTGCAGAAGCCTCAGTCCGTGCATCACGTCGTCGAACGTCCCGTTTCCTTGATGGTCGCGGCGATAACGGTCATGGATCTCTTTCGGCCCGTCAATGCTGATCCCCACCATGAAATTGTGTTTCTTCAGGAAGTCGCACCACTCATCAGTGAGCAGCGTTCCGTTGGTCTGCAAAGAATTCGTTATCATTTTTTGATGTGAGAAAGGCCCCTGCATTGCGATCACTTTTTTGAAAAAATCGATTCCTAAAAGAGTCGGCTCTCCTCCTTGCCAGACAAACTCAACAACTGGTGTCGGCTGCGCTGTGGCGTAATTAACGATGAAGGCACGAAGGATATCATCAGACATGCGGTATTTTCGCTTTCTCCCGAATAACGCCTCCTTCTCAAGATAAAAGCAGTATTCGCAGTTGAGATTGCACATAGGCCCTATGGGCTTTGCCACGATGTGAATACCCTCTGAGATATTCGTGGCATCTCTCTCTCCGTTTTTTCTTCTAACATTCATGAACGACGAGGTTCCTTTTATCAGATGTTTAGAAAATATTCCGATTATTATCCTCTCCCCTGGCGGGACACGCCGGGTGAGGGGGGACGTATCGCGTTCACCCCCGCCTGAATCCTCCCCCATCAAAGGGGGAGGATATTGAATCAACTGCTTTTATGCTTCGTGACTGGTGCCGAAGTGAATTTCGGTAGACCCGCCCTACGTGACTCCTATTCCACCTTGAGCCATGCCTTTCGCTCCATGTCTTGCAGTTTTTGCTGGGCGGGAGCGCTGAGCTTGGTTTCGCCGAGGTTCACGACTACCTTTTCGATCTTGCCGGTGAACTTGAACGGTACGTCGTAATCCTCGCTCACGGGTGTTCCTGTGTCTTCGCCGATGTCGAAGGTTTCATCGAGCGAGAAGCGAAGGGGCATGGTGGCGCCGATGCGGCCTTGGGCAACCTGCTTTCCGTCCACACTGAGTGTGCCGGTGCCGCCTTTGCCGATGCCGCCGCCGTCATACTTGAAGTCGATTACGATATTGTGCTTGCCGGGGGACAGGGCTTCTTTAGCGGCAATGTTGTAGTGCGCGACGTTCGCCAGGTTGTAATGGAAAATCGGTTTGCCGGCCTTGAACATCAGCGCGTAACCGCCAGACAGTCCGCCGTGGGTCACCACGATGCCTTGTTCCCCGCCCTTCGGAAGGACCACATTGGCGCTGATGCGGAACGACTTGTTCTTCACATCCGGCGCTGCGGCCTCGGGGATGCGCGTCAGGCTTCCGTAGTAAGTGAACTCGGTGCGTCCGCGTGTGAGGCTGGGGCGGATGGCTGGGTTAAGCCGCTCAATCTTGCTGTCGTCCAGCGGCAGCACGTTGTATTTGGCGGCTTCGGCATAGAACAGCAGTTGCAGCTCACGGAGCTTATCAGGGTTCTGGTCAGCCAGATTGATGGCCTCGCTGAAGTCTTCCGCGACATGGTAAAGCTCCCACTTGTAACCGCTGATCACATCCACCTGAGAACCTTGAGGGAACATGAGAACATCCTCCCAGGGTGCCAACTTAGGGGTCGTGCAGGCCACCCAGCCGTCGTGATAGATGCCGCGGTTGCCGAACATCTCGAAATACTGGGTCCGGCGCGCCGACGGCGCCTTGGGATTGTCGAAGGTGTAAGCCATGCTTACGCCCTCGATGGGCTTCTGGGCGAAGCCATTGACGATGGAGGGCTGTTGCAGGCCGGTTACGTCCAGAATCGTCGGCGTGATATCAATCGTGTGATGCCATTGCGACCGGATACCGCCCTGGTCCTTAATGCGGGCAGGCCAGGAGATGACCATCCCATTGCGTGTACCGCCGTAGTGCGAGGCGATCTGCTTGGTCCACTGGAAGGGGGTATCCATCGCCTGGGCCCAGCCGATCGGGTAGTGGTTGTGCGTCTTCCACGTACCCAGATCGCCCTTGTGCGCGAGGACCTGCTTATAGTCTTCTTCGATCCCGTTGAGCGTGGCGACCTCGTTGAGGGAACCCTGCATCATTCCCTCGGCGCTGGCGCCGTTGTCGCCAACGATGTAGATGACCAGCGTGTTCTCGAGTTGCCCAAGTTGCTCAATCGCGTCCAGGACCCGGCCGACGTTGTAGTCCGTCTGGCAGAGAAAGCCAGCGTAGATCTCCATCATGTAAGCAAAGAGCTGCTGCTGCTCTGCGTTGAGGGAGTCCCAAGCCGGTATCCCGGAGTGGCGCTTCGTCAACTGGGTGTTGGCCGGAACCAGACCCAGCTTCTTTTGCCGGGCGAGCGTCTCTTCGCGTACCTTGTCCCAGCCCTGGTCAAACCGGCCCTTGTATTTCGCAATCCATTCCTTCTTCGGATGATGCGGAGAGTGCGTGGCCCCGGGCGCGTAGTACAAGAAGAACGGACGGTCGGGCGCGACAGCCTTCTGATTGCGCACCCACTGGATAGCCTGATCGGCCATGTCGTAATCGAAGTTGTAATCCGGATTGCCCAGGTACGGTTCGATGGGCCGGGTGCCGTCAAAAACCGCTGGACGCCACTGGTTGGTCTCCGCGCCAACAAAGCCATAGAAATGCTCAAACCCCAGAGCGATCGGCCAGAGGTCGAATGGGCCGGCCTGGCTGCTCTGCCAGTCGGGCACATTGTGGTTCTTGCCGAACCAGGCGGTGTTCCAGCCTTTCTGTTTGAGGATTTCGGCAACGGTTGCGGTGTCCTTGCCCATGAGGCTGTCGTAGCCGGGAAAGCCCGTGGCCTGTTCCATGATCACTCCGGTGTGTACCGAGTGGTGATTGCGGCCAGTAAGCAGTGCCGCACGCGTGGGCGAGGAGAGTGCGGTAGTGTGGAACTGCGCGTAGCGCAGCCCGTTTTTCGCGAGGCGATCAAGCGTCGGCGTACTGATTGGCCCACCGAAGGTGCTCGACGCTCCAAAGCCGACGTCATCCAGCAGCACCAGAACGACATTGGGTGCTCCCTTCGGCGCCCGCACCGGCTGTGGAAAGTCGGACACCGAGTCTTTCGCGCTCAGCCCGATCTGCCCCTTGAACGGCGCGACTGGCGCGGGAAGTACCTCCTGCGCGGACGTGCCGCCGCTGAATAACGTTCCTGCCGCCAGCACCGAACCAACTGCTGCCCAGGCGCTTGCGCTACGCACTCTCGCTTGTTGATGTCTTGCACATTGTTTCTGCATCATAATATCGTCTCCTTTCGTCCTGTTTAGGTTTATTGTAGGAACTTCTCTTGGTATGAAAATCAATCTTCCCCAATTTTCATTGAATAAACACGACAAACAATTATGAAACTTAACCGCATAAAATGCATTTTCCGATCTTTCCATTATGGGTTGAATGTCTTGAGATTGCTCCTTTTCTGTTTTCACTGCTGGTTTCCCTCTGGCCTACTCGCACTGATTCGGATCTGATTTTCGTAGGTTGGGGCCAGTTCTGTCTAAAAAATTTGCCGGCATTTTTTACCTTGGAGTTTCTTCATAGGGATTCCCTGCGCAATTCAGTGAGCCATATCACAAACGGAAGGTCACGTCAACCATTTTGCGTAAAAAGCAACGAAGGGCTTTCTTGCCGTTTTGAATGATATTCCTTCAACTTAGCTCATATTGGTGATTTGCGTGTGAGATATTGCATCGAGGCCAGACCTTCAAGGACAACGATTACGAGGAAGGAATTAACACCAATTTGGGTATCGTCCGAAAACTTGAGTTTTCTCAGTTACAATTTATTTATTCTTCAATTATTGGTGCCTGTATTTTTGAAGTTTTGACCTACCCCAAAATTCTCCTCAGGGTCTCATCGGTTTTCCGTCCTTTCGGACCCTCACCCGGGAGATAGAGCATCACCCCTTTACCACTTCTTATCGGGATGATTTCAATCTTCCCCGCCGCAACCATCTTGCTGGTGAATTCGATTGGATCTTTGTTGAAATGCTTTCGGTAGGCATCATTGAACCCGCTAAAAACGCTATGGATCCCTTTGTAAGGCTCCTTTCTCAGTTTCTTGATCCCTTCGATGGCAAATTCTTCTTCGGAGAGTGACGGGTTCCCGGATCCCAATATCAATTGAATGATTTCGTCCGCCGAGGGCCTCTTCGGAGCCTCTCCGGGAAGGAAGAGCATCATCCCTCCTTTAAAGGGCCTTGTCTCGATCTTTCCCTCACCGGCCAATCTGGAAGTGACCTCAACCGGGTTTGTGTCGAAATATTTTCTGAAAGCTTCATTAAAACCACTGTAGACGCTGTGAATACCCCGATATGGCTCTTTCCTCAATTTTTTGATTGCCCGGAGAACAAATTCTTCCTCTGTCAGCTTCTTTTCTTCTTCCATAGGGCACCTCCATTCCCGACGATCCCTTTCCAAGGGTAAAAAGCGAACCTGCCCGGTGGTCGGTTCTGAACAAACGGGACAGACAGATACAAAAATTAGAAAGTTTTAACCTTATTTTAATCTTCTCTTAATGTTGATTGTGTATAGTTATAGACAACAACGAACAAAAAACTCTTTCCTCCTCATTAACCCCTTTTCCTCAAAAATCCATCGAGCCCAACGAACTCGGTGGATTTTTTGTTAGACCTTCAAGGCATCCCGAAGTTCCCTCGTGAGCAGTTCTACTGTCCCCCTTGTCCCGCCTGCCAGTTTCTTTCGCCACTCTCCCTCTGTCTCGAACCGGTATTCTCCGATCCTGTCACTCCAGGGTTTGATCGCCTCCCGTATGCCAAAATAATCGAAGGCGTCGTTTTTCAACTCCTTCGACCGTGCCATGACGTCCGGGGTCAGGCGAATGAAGGCTCGAAGAGCGGCTCCGGTTTTGATGCTATACTTTCGACCTCCCCAGGCCTTTGGAAAGACGGAGAGAATTGCCTTAAAGTAGTTTAGAAAAAAACGTCTTCCATTCTGCTCGAAATCCTTAAATCGCTCTTTTCCTCCAAGCTTTTCGATGTTACTGAAAAGGTCCACCATTTCATCGGCCAGCGAAGCCTGGGAGACCCTGCCTTTCCCGACGCCCAATATCTTGATGTCTCCCCTCATCGGAGAACCTTCTTCCTCGTTGAGCTGACGAATGATATCGTGGGCCAGTGCCTGATCCCGGTCCGCATAAAGCCTTCGGCCCGCCAATGAAATCAGATGGGAGGGATTGAGCCTTGTATGCTTCGCATTGATCGTGACAAAGAGCTCGACCGTCTGACGAGGGTCCAGGCTGTCAAAGAGAACGGCGGGAACATCTATCTCCACATCTTTCTCTGTTTGAGCGCTTAGGGCTAACAATCGATGCTGGCCGTCCAGGCACCTCAGGATTCCGCTTTCTTCCGGAATCTGGAGCATCCCCAGGTTGGAATTCTTCCCGATGGGCGAAAATTTGAGCCGTCTTTCGGTAATCATGATCACGGCTCCCGGGATGGCGGGAAGATTTCGGGCCTCTTGACAATCCAAGTAATACTGAACCAATTCACGAATTTTCTTCCGAATCATCGGCCTTTGAAAGGCAGCTTCACTCCTCCCAATCCGTTTTTCCAGCAACTCCCAGTTGATGGCGGAGGTCTTACCGGATTTCTTCCGTTTCTCCTCCTCCTCAACGGTTGGATAATTCAACACCTCAAATTTGACGAGCTTCTGGACGTCTCCGGACGTGAAAGAAGTTTGATAGAACTCCACTCCAAATTGTCTTACCTTATGGGCTGGGACAGTAATCATGACCAACCACCTCCTCCAAGTTTGAAAGTGGAAAGTTGAATGTCAACTCGCTACTTTCCAATGTATTATAAATACCAAAATTCCCGTACCTAAACAAGCGATTTTTTACCCCTTCCCAATTATTTTCGTTGCTTTTGGGCCCTCCGTTTGTTAATTTGATTTTATATCCACTCTTCGTCTGAAGGGACCGAATCACTCATACAAGGAGGAATAGAATGGAAAGGAGATTACTTGTCGGCACCTTAATCATTTTGTTCATGGTTGGGGGATGCACGACATTAGCAAAGTCTACGGATGCCCCCAGAATGACAAAGGAAGAACTCAAGGCGAAGCTCGGCGACCCTAATTTCATCGTTGTCGACGTCCGCTTCGGCACGGACTGGACAGGTAGTGATCTGAAAATTAAAGGGGCTGTCCGGGAAGATCCCGGAGCCGTTGAGTCCTGGGCGAATAAGTATCCGAAGGATAAGACCCTTGTCTTCTACTGCGCCTGACCCAGTGAAGGCACCAGTGCCCGTGTGGCACAAAAGCTGATGGACATGGGGTATACGAAGATCTATGCTCTCAAAGGCGGTTGGAAGGAATGGCAAAAGGCCGGTTACCCAACAGAGAAGAAGTGAGGGACGAGAGGGAGAAGAATCCTCAAACCCGAACAAGAATAAATTACCCCACCCACAGGGCGGGGCTTTAAAACCTATTCAAAAACGGAAACCGAGATCCCGAAACAAGTTCGGGATGACAGAAAGACCGGGAGCAAATCACTACGTCATGCTGAACTTGTTTCAGCATCTGATTTATTGTTTCTGCTTTCACCAGACGCACCTTTCATCCCCGTCCACAGGACGGGGTTTTCGACGGGGTTTTCAGGTGCGGTCTTAATAAATTTGAGACCGGACGCCAGCCCTGCGGCCGAAATGTAAGTCGGGAAGAGAACAGAGAGGAGATTAAATAAAAAAATCTTGTTAGTCCTCATCGTTTTTCTGTTTTTCCCGAGCCAGTTCATATCCGAATCTTTTTCGCAAGAAGTGCGATACACAAAATTCTCATCTGAGGAGGTCAAGAAGATGTCCGAACAGCAAGCGATCATCCGCACAAATTTAGGAGATATTACTTTAAAGTTTTTTCCCGAAGTCGCACCCAATCACGTCAACAACTTCATCGAGCTTGCCAAAAAAGGTTTTTATAACGGCACCACCTTCCACAGGGTGGTCCCCAGGTTCGTCATTCAAGGAGGGGATCCGAACTCAAAAAACCCGGACCGCTCAAAACATGGTATGGGAGGTCCGGGCTATCAAGTCAAGGCCGAGTTTAACAAAAAAAACCATCGCCGGGGGACGCTTTCCATGGCAAGGTCCGCCCACCCGGACAGCGCCGGCTCTCAGTTTTTCATCTGCGTAGCAGATGTCCCTTCTCTCGACGGGCAATATACGGTGTTTGGCGAAGTGGTCAAGGGGATCGAGGTGGTGGATAAAATTGTATCCCAACCCAGAGATGGCAACGATAATCCAAAGGATCGAATCGAAATGACGGTCGATATCGTCACGGAATAAACTCTGGGGGAGGTCTTTGGTATGAAGAACAGACCTTATCGAATTCATCATAAGCGACCGTCTCAAAAGACAGGAGACTATCAGTCCATTGATGAGACGCTTCAGAAATTGAAGAAAACCGCGCCTCCACAGAGTGAATATCGAGAACGCTCCCTCAAAATACATGGCCTTATCTGCGCCAAATGCGGGAGAGAGTTCGATGAAAAGACGAGGCATCTCCTGACGGTTCACCACAAAGACGGAAATCACCTGAACAACCCTCCCGACGGATCGAATTGGGAGAACCTATGCGTTTATTGCCACGATGACGAACACACCCGCGAGCTCCTCGGAAAGTATCTAAGTGAAGGAAAGGAGTGAACGGTGAGGGATTTCAGCTTTTGATATTGAACAGGCACACATGAGGCACTTTCAGAAAGGAGCCCTCATATTTCAATGCGGTTGATGACTGTGATCCCAGTATGATAACAGCAGCAGACGCTATCAAAATTATTATCGAAGACTCTCTGTTTTCCGTCTTGGAAGAGGATTCGAACAAAACACGTCCCGCCGGGTAAATCAGAGGACCATGTTTCGAGCACGATTCCGCCTCCCCACGATTTAAACTTTTTATGAAACACCTTGTCCCCAACACGAAGGTAAGTGCGCCTATCACTCTTCGGCTTTTCTCTGGAAGAGATCTCAGTTCTTCTCTGAGGAAGGTTTCTCATCGGTGATAGACCCTCGCTTTTCTCTCCCACCTCCGGTGCACCCAGAACCATTGATCAGGGTACTGGCGGATCATCGATTCAAGAGTATGGTTAAAGAGCTGAGTATTGGCTTCCACATCTCTCTTGATATCACCGCTACGGATCAATTCCAGCGGCTCCTGAATGATGAGACGATGTTTTTGAAGCCCATCCCGAACCATAAAAACCGGCAGAACAGGGGCACCGGTTTTCATTGCCAGGACGGCTAAGCTTGGGGTAGTCGGCGCCTTTTTCCCAAAGAAGTCAACCCATATCCCTTCGCTTCGCTTGGCTCTCTGATCGATCAAAATTCCGACCACCCGATTTCGAGAAAGCGCCTGAATCACCTTCCGGCCCGCTTTGATACTCGAGACCACCTCAAGACCTGCCCTATTTCTAATTTCTGTAATGAACTGATCCACCCATTCATTCCTTTTCATGGGTTTCGCAATCACCATGATCGGATTCCCGATCACCTTTGACATAACCCCCATCATCTCCCAATTCCCGAAATGAGAGATAAGAAGGAAAATCCCTTTTCCTTTCTGAAAGAGCTTCAGTGCCTCCTCCAACCCTTCTATTTTAACTCTTTCTTTGAACGTTTTCACATCCATCCTGGGAATTCGAAAGAACTCAACAGCCATCATTCCCAGATTTTGGAAGACCCTCCTCGAAATGCCCCGCATCTCACTCGCTGATTTCTCCTGACCAAAGGCCGTATGAAGATTTTGAATGGCTACATTTCGATGTTCGAAATCCAGGTGGTACCACACATTCCCCAACTGCCTCCCCAGGTGAAGCGCGAAACCTTCTGGAAGGAGATTCACAAAGAAGCTGAATACTCTAAGGACCAAGTAGGTAAGAAAAGAGGTCATTTTAGATTTCAAATTTCAGATTGAAACTACAGATCCGCAATCCGCATTCCCTGCCTGCGCGAAGCCGCTTCGGCGAAGGCAGGCGAAATCCGAATTGATCTATCCCTCTTCTCCCTGATAGGGAAGCGCTTCATCGATCAACATCACCGGGATATCATCTTTGATGGGATACAATAGGTGACAGGCCTTGCAGATCAAGCCATCCCCTTTGCGATTCAAGAAAATATCTCCTTTACATTTCGGACAGGCCAAAATTTCCAAGAGTTCTTTGCTGATGGGCATCTTCACTCTCCTTTTCTTAAACTCGGTTGATGCGATTCTTGACGAAGGATCCACTCAACTGCTGCGAAGAGATTTTCCGCCACGTAATCAGGCTTCGCACTCCACTGGTCCCTGGCATATTCCCATTCTCCCTTTCCATATCCGGTGAGTACCAAAATTCCCTTGGCTCTGACTTGACGAGCAAATTCGATGTCCATCCCCCGGTCGCCGACCACGTAGCTTGCCGAGATGTCGAGATCCAGATCTTTCACTGCGTCTTCAATCAGTCCCGTTGCTGGCTTTCGACATCGGCATTTCTGTCGATAAGGAGGAGCCCCGGCATCAGGATGATGGGGACAGTAATAGATCCCGTCAAGATGAGCTCCCTCTTTCTTCAAGAGGTCCCTCATCCTCTGGTGAATTTCATGAATCAGCGATTCTGGGAAATAACCCCTCGCCACGCCGGACTGATTTGTGATTACCACCGTCTTCCATCCATGTTGGTTCAGTAGTCGAATCGCCTGCCCAACACGGGGAAGAAGGTGAAACCGCTCGATGTGGTTCACATAACCCATCTCTTCGTTGATGGTACCGTCCCGATCAAGAAATACCGCTCTATGTGACATGTCTCACTCGATTGCGGAATGGGGATTGCGTCGCCGTGTCACTTTCCGCTGTATCGTTCCAACTGAAAGCGATCCGGTGGCGTGAAACGCAAGAAGGATCGGTGAATCATCCAATCCCCCACATTATAATAAAAGCATCTCCTTCCATCGATCCACTCTTCCATCTCCTCCGCAAAATGAGAATGGCCGAGGATGACGACCTCAAACCCTTCCAAAAATTTCTGATGGGCAAACGTCTTGAAAGCCGGAGTGGAAATGGGTTGGACATCGTTGTGATACTTTTCATAGCTCCTGTCGCTTAGCTTTTGGGCAACCCATCGCGAAATCCGAGGGCCTGCGACCCGGATGAAACGATAAGTCACCGGGTTTTTAAGGATTCTCCGAAAGATCCGATAAGCCCACTGTTTCGGATTCGATAAATCTCCATGGGCAATGAAAACTCTCTTGCCTCCCAACCTCTCCTCACTTCCACCGGGATAAACCTCAACCTCCATCCCGAATTGCTCCGAAAAAAAAGAGCATAGAAAAAAATCGTGATTCCCCTCAAAATACTTAATTTGGATTCCTTCGCGATACAGACCTTGGAGCTTGTTGAACACGGGAAGGTAGTCCACAAAGACAGAGGACTTTTCCGTTATGAAAAATTTTTTAAAACCGAAGAGGAATTCAAAAAAGTCGCCGAGGATCACCAGGCAACCGATCCGGTTTTTCTCTGAATCCAAGAATCCCAGAAATGCCTCCATGGACTCAGGGTCTCGTCCTGTAAAATGGGCATCGGAAACAAAGATCCACTCCTTCTCAGAACGACCCGATACCAACCTTCACCTTCCAACGCCGCAGTAATTAAAGCCCAATCGCTTCATCTGATCCGGATCATAGACATTTCTCAGATCGATGAAGACCGGGGCTTTCAGCAACTCTTTGATGTGCGTAAGATCCAAACGTCGAAATTGATTCCACTCTGTCGCCAGGACTAAGGCATCGACCCCTCTGGCCACATCATAGGCATCTTTCCCGAACTCTATCCCGGGGAGAACGGCCTTGGCTTCTTCCATGGCTGCCGGATCGAACGCCTTCACTTTGGCCCCCATGTCCAAAAGCCCCTGGATGATCACAATCGAAGAGGATTCCCGGATGTCGTCTGTGTTGGGCTTGAAGGCAAGGCCCAGAACCCCGATGGTCTTTCCTTTAAGATCCCCCACCTTTTCGACGATCTTGCCGATCATCCTCTTTTTTTGCTCTTCATTGGCTTTGATGACTGCGTCGAGAATTTTGAACGAATATCCGCTCTCCTGGGCCATTTTCCAAAGAGCTCGCGTGTCTTTGGGAAAGCAGGAACCGCCGTAGCCTGGACCTGGATGCAAAAATTTCTTCCCGATCCTCCCGTCCAGCCCCATGGCCCTTGCCACATGATGGACATCAGCGCCCACGGCCTCACAGAGGTTCGCAATCTCATTGATAAAGCTTATCTTAGTGGCCAAGAAGGAATTGGACGCGTATTTGATCATCTCGGCCGTTTCTAATGAGGTGATCACAAAAGGGGTCTCGATGATATAAAGTGCGCTGTAAATATCTTTCATGATGGCAATGGCCTGTTCGCTCTCTGCACCGATGGTCACCCGATCTGGCCGCATGAAATCTTCGATCGCCGATCCCTCCCTCTGAAACTCAGGATTGGAGACGATATCGAAAGGAGTGGGACGAATTTGATGGTCTTTGATCAGTTGTTTCAGCCTGCGACAGGTCCCCACCGGAACCGTGGATTTCACCACAACCACCTTGTAGCCATCCATGTTTCGGGCGATTTCTTGCGCGACCTCTTCGACAAATTTAAGGTCGGCAGAACCATCGGCATCGGAAGGGGTCCCTACAGCAATGAAGATCACCAGGCTCGACTTCACGCCCTCCTCGATGCTCGTTGAAAACGAAAGCCTCCCTTCCCTCATGTTCTTCGCCACGAGGTCTTCAAGCCCGGGTTCATGAATGGTCACCTTCCCCTGCCGGAGAAGCTCGATCTTCTGGCGATCGTTGTCCACACAGACCAGACTCATTCCAAACTCTGCTAAACACGCTCCTGTCACTAATCCCACGTAACCTGTACCGATAATACAGATATTCATTGCCAACCCCCTTGGAGTCCTATATGGCTAAATTTGAGAATTTTCTTCTGACATTTTCCCCCCTCATCGTTCCCCTCTCCCGACTGGGGAGAGGAAGGGGGTAAGGGGAAATTTCGGACTTTTTCTCAATTGACTGTTCTTAGGTAGTCCTTCAGCGCCTCGGACCACGGCCGCATCGTCAATCCTGTCTCTTCTTTCAACTTCTGACAACTGAGGACAGAATAAGAAGGTCGCGTTGCCGGACGACCGAGCTCCCTCGAAGAAATGGGGATTACCTTCACTCGATTTACCCCCGAAAGTTTCAAAATGGTCTGGCCGAAGGTACACCAGGTGCAGAGACCGCTGTTCGCCACGTGAAAGACCCCGCGGGCATCAAACTGAATCAGCACGGAAATGGCTTTCGCCAAATCAGCGGTGTACGTCGGCGACCCCGTCTGGTCGTCGACAATGGAAAGTGCGCTTTTCTCCCTTGCCTGTCGAATGACCGAGGACACAAAGTTTTTGCCAAATGGCCCATAAAGCCACTGGGTCCGAATGATCAGGAAATCTTCGACCAGGGCATGGACGTACTGCTCTCCCATTAATTTGGATTGACCATAGACATTCAGAGGATGGGGAGAATCATTCTCTAAATAGGGTTCTCTTTTGTCCCCATCGAAGACGTAGTCCGTGCTCAGGTAGACCATCTTCGCATGACATTTCGAGGCCACAAGGGCCACAGACCTCGTGCCCTCTGCATTTACGGCAAAGGCCTTCTCCTTGTTCAATTCACATCCGTCCACATCGGTATAGGCGGCGATATGGACCACGACATCTGGCTGGAGTTTTTCAATCTTAGTGACCGCCTCCTCTCTCTTTTGAATATCGATTTCTTCGATATCCCAGCCGACGACATCGTCGCCCGGGATAGAGAAAGGCAGAACCTCCATCAGATCTCTTCCCAACATCCCTTTCGCCCCGACCACCAATATCCGTCCCATCTTCTCATCTATTCAGTTTATTGGGTTCGTCGAGCCCAATTATTTTGTTAACCCAGGTAACCCAAAGAACTCGATAAACCCAAGCAACCCGAATTATCGGTCTTGATACATCCTATTGTAATAGTCCAGATATTCCCCCGTCCTTATTTTTTTCCACCACTCCGGATGGGCCTGGTACCATGCCACGGTCAAGTTAATTCCTTCTTCAAAGGAGACAGTGGGTTTCCAACCCAGCGCTCGCTCGATTTTAGAGAAGTCAATCGCGTAACGACGATCGTGGCCTGGCCGATCAGTGACAAACCGAATCAGGGAATGAGGTTTTTCCAACAGATCCAAAATCGTCTTGGCCACAGTCAAATTTGGCTTTTCGCTTCGCCCCCCTATATTGTAGATCTCTCCCTCTTTGCCTCGGTGCAACACCGCATCCAACGCGCGACAGTGGTCTTCGACATATATCCAATCCCGGACATTCATCCCATCGCCATAAATGGGTAGCTCTTTATCTTCGAGGGCATTCGCGATCATCAATGGAATCAGTTTCTCGGGGAATTGGTAAGGCCCATAGTTATTTGAACATCGGGTGATCATGGCAGGAAGCCCATAAGTATAATGATAAGCCCTGACCAACATATCCGCCGCCGTTTTACTCGCTGAATAGGGACTATTGGGCGCCAGGGGAGTTGACTCGGTGAATGCTCCGCTTTTGCCGAGGGAGCCGTAGACCTCGTCCGTAGAGATATGCAGGAACCGGATCCGCCGTTTGGGAAAAACCTTCCGGACCGCTTCGAGAAGGACGAAGGTCCCGAAGACATTGGTCTTCATAAAGGCGCTGGGATCTTCGATCGACCGGTCCACATGGGATTCGGCTGCGAAGTTAACGATGGCCTCTACTCCTTTGCCGATCAGTTCTTCTATTCGAGGGGCATCCGTAATGTCTCCTCGAATGAAATGGTAACGGGGGGAATGCGAGAGATCGGAGAGGTTCTCTAAATTTCCGGCGTAGGTCAATTTATCGACATTGATCAGGGAATAATCGGGATAGACTTTCAAAAAATAACGGATGAAATTACTTCCGATGAACCCACAACCCCCGGTCACTAAGATCTTCATGATTCACTCCGATCAACGAATTGCATGGCGCATAGCGCAAAGCGCATCACGTAAAAAAATCAGACGCTATGGACTATGCCCTCTGCCCTATGCAGGCAGTTGTCACCCATCTTTTCTCGCCCAATCATAAGGGATGTCCTTCCCATGAGGTGGAAGACGGTACTCATCCGGCGCGCTGTGAATGTAGATCTCCGTCGGGACGTTCAGGATGATGGCCTCTCCCTCGCTGATACATTTCCATCCATGATAGATCCCGTTGGGCACTTGAACCAACAATGGGTTGTGGACTCCGATGAAGAATTCGTTGACCTCCCCTTTGGTCGATGAACCTTCTCGCGGATCATAAAGGACCAGCTTGATCATGCCCTGGATAGCGCAGATGTGATCGATTTGGATTTTATGGTAGTGCCAGGCCTTCACCACCTGAGGATAGGTGGTGGTGATATACACTTGACCAAACTTCAGGAACAGGTCATCATCCGCTCTGAGAATCTCCATGACCCTTCCTCGCTCATCCGGAATCATCCTTAATGCTTTGGTCCTCACTCCATGTATCATCCTATCCCCCTATGGCTTGCCATTTTAGCTAATTCGCCTAATTTTTATACCCACCCCCACCCTGTCCCTCCCCCTGAGAGGGAGGGACATCGCTATCTCCTCCCCTTTCAAGGGGGAGGTTAGGAGGGGGATGAGGATCTGCAGCAGCAAGATTAAGATGTCTTCTCAATTACGAACCCTTTAATAATTTGCGTTTTGGAATTTGGACATTTGACATTAGTTTGAATTTTGTCATTTCAAATTTGAAATTGGCTGATCAAAGGTTGTTCGCTCCAGTTTCGGCGACCAATTGGTTGGCACGAAGCAAGGACTCAAACGTCCCCGCGTCGGTCCACCACCCCTCTAAAATATCCCATGTCATAAGCCTTTTTTCAATATACCGATTATTGACATCGGTGATCTCCAATTCCCCTCGGTCAGAGGGTTTAAGGGTCTTGATGATGTTAAAAACCTCTTGATCAAAAAGATAGATTCCGATCACGGCATATTGGGATTTGGGTTTCTTTGGTTTCTCTTCAATTCGGGCAATCCGATCTCCCTTGAGCTCGGCAACTCCAAAGCGCTGTGGATCAGGGACCTCCTTCAACAATATCTTCGCGCCCTCCTTTTGCCTTCGAAAATTTTCCACTGCCCTGCGAATGTTCTTCTCAATAATATTGTCTCCCAATACCACACAGATCTTTTCTCGTGAGGCAAAGAACTCTGCCAACCGAAGGGCTTCCGCAATACCCCCTTCTCCCTCTTGATACGTGTAGTTCATATGCTTGAGCCCGAACTCCTTTCCATTTCCTAATAGCTTTAAGAAATCTCCGGCATTGTTTCCGCCCGTGACGATCAAGATGTCATCGATCCCCGCATTAATCAGCGTCTGAATCGGGTAATAAATCATCGGCTTATCGTAGACGGGTAGGAGGTGTTTGTTGGTCACCTTGGTCAAGGGATAAAGCCGAGTTCCTAAACCTCCCGCCAAAATAACGCCTTTCATTCTACTCCTCCTGAACCATTAATTATAGTTTCATATGATAAGGCTCTCGCCCGGTGGACCCGATATTCAGAAGTTTAAAATAGAATTCGAACTTCAGTTCCTTCTTGATCGTTACATTACGGTTTATATCTTGAAGGATAAACCCCGCCGACCAGCACTGGGTTTGATATTCTGCGCCGATGATCCACTGAACCCATGTGCCCGCCAGGAGGTTATAGTAATAGGAACCGAAAAGGTATAGGGGGGGAATTGTCTTCACCCTCGCATCGAGATTGATCTCCTTAAACGAACCTAACGTACTTCTGGTGTTCCCATACCCCACGGAGACCGCATCGTTTCTTGGATCTTTGGCAACCATCGCAAGATTGAATACATCGAAGCTCCCTCGATAGGGATTGAGCTCTGTATCCGCATAAGCAGAAAGGGAGGGACTAAAATTTAACCAGAGTTGTCCTTCGATATTTGAAAAGGACCGCTTCTTTCCATCCGTATCGATATACAGAGGGTTATACCACGAAGGATCCCCAAGGCTATAACTTTGAGAAATTTCTAACTTTTCATACTCAACGGCTCCAGAACTTGCTCCTTCTTTCTCGGGTTTTCCCATCAGGCTTTGGATGAATCCGTAAGTAATCTGATTGGTATAGGGAATTCGGTCTACCGCATCGTAGATGGGGAGGTCAGCCTGATTCACCGGAGGACTATATTGATAACTGATGGTCGGCTCGATGATGTTCATCCATTTTGACACCTTAAGGAGGTCGGAAATCCTCGAAAAGGTTTCGGCATCATAGACCCGGTAAAAGTCCGCAGACATCTGGGCATTCGCCTCTAAGGTTTCCCTCGATTTCCACCCCTCGAACGTGCCCGTATGGTCATTATAGTTTCGGTAGAAGGTCTCTCTCAGTCCGACATCCGACTCAAACTTCAGCACATCGAGGAGTCGCACGGGATAAGAGATGGTGGGAAAGAGATCTCCCCGGTTTGATTCGACCCCCCTCTCTCGCCAGAAGTCGGTGTACGACGAGGTAATATTGTAGAAGAAAGGAGTGTTGAAAAGGGATTGGGGATGGGCATAAAAACTGATCTGTGGAAGTGTCTGAATCGTTTTCTGATTGTCCCTTTGGGTAAAATCATCAAAAACCTCGTTGTCTACCAAGAAGCTAAACTGATCCCAGTTCTTTCCTGCGAAGACAACCGATCTCAACAGGCTTAAACTCACCGCATCCATCTCCGCCATCTGCGCCGTCTCTGGAAGGCCTTCACTTCTAAAATCCTGAAAATATTGATGGTCGCTCACACGATTGATATCTGCCTTGAGATAAAAATCATAGGGAAGCTTCTGCTCGTGCTGAATGAAGAAGGCATACCGATCCTCATGAGCCTCCTGGTCATCGATGAAGTAGAAATTCGCTTGTCCCTTTGTGTCTTGAGTGAAGGCGTAATTGTACTGCAACCCTTCTTTAAATCCCCTATCCCCCAAGTAATCTAAATAGAGAGTGGCGTCCATATTCTTTGCAAAGGCCCAGTAAAAACCGTTCTCGAACTTAACACCATACGTGCTGGAATACCCCCACGAAGGCATGAGAAATCCGGATTGTCTTTCCTGCCTCACAGGAAAGGCACCCCAGGGGAAATAGAGAACAGGAATATCCTCAAAGTAGAAGACGGGCCCTTTGGCAGTCCCCCATCCTCCCAAAGCCATTTCTTTCACTTCGATTTCCTTCACGGTAAACGTCCAGGGTGGCCGTTTCGCATCGCAAGTCGTCAACGAACCATCGAATATCCGATAGTGATTTTCTCCTAACTTCTCTGCCTCCCGGCCGGTGACATGAAAATTCTGATCCTTCAAATAGAGCCTGGCCTGATAAATCCTTCCCAATCGGGTCTCTATATTGACTTCCAAGCGCTCGCATTCAACCACATCTTCTCCTTCTCTTAATAAAACGTTTCCCCACGCCACCAATTCATTGGTCGCCATGTTCAATCGGGCATGATCTGCCTTGAGGAAAAGATCTCCTTGGCTCACTTCCACCTGTCCGTGAGCCTCGTAGGTCTGCGTCTCCTTGTCGTAGGTGAGCTCCTCGGCCTCGATGTTCACAGGTTCTTTTGCTTTTATCCCCTCCGGCACACTTACCCCCCTCACGCTTACCCCCCTCACGCTTACCCCCCCTACCTCTGCATGGCTACGAGGAGAAGAGGCGACGATGCAGAGTACAAAGAAGGAGCTCAGAATGAACCAGTGATCTCTCACGATCCTCTCTCGGGATGGAAATAAGTTCTGGCTTCTCCAACGGTATAAAGCGACCCAGTAATGCAGAGGAGGTCCCCCTCCTGGGTTAGGGAGAGACCTCTGTCGATCGCCTTTTTCAAATCTTCTTCAATCTCCACTTTTTTCCGACTCCGACCCAATGCCTTTTTCAGCAACAAGGGAGGGGCGGCGCGCTCCGTGTGAGGTTTGGTGAGGATGATAGTATCAGCCAGGGGAGCCAGCAGATGAAGCATGGAATGGCTATCTTTGTCCTTCATGATTCCCACGAGAAGAACGAGGTGCTGGAATTGAAATTCCTTCCTCAAAGATTCCTTGAGGACAAGGGCCCCGGCAGGATTGTGGGCGCCATCGAGAATGACCCGTGGAGAACCAGATACCATCTCTAATCTTCCCGGCCAATCCACCTCCCTCAACCCATCGACCATTGCCTCCGTGGAGACTCGATACCCCAAATCATTTAAAACTTCCATCGCACCGAGCGCCGTCGTCGCATTGATGATCTGATGAAATCCTTTTAGATTGAGGTGGATGCCCCACAACTTTCGATCGAGGCCTTCATAATCGAAATCCTCATCTCCTTTCCAGACATATCGAAACTCTTTCCCAACGCGAAAATAGGAAGCTCTTTTTTCCCGGCAGATCTTTGAAAAAAGACGGAGCACCTGAGGTTGCACGGCAGCGGTGATCAAGGGTTTTCTCTTCTTAATAATGCCCGCCTTCTCCTTGGCAATCTTCCAGATCGTTTTGCCAAGATATTCTTCGTGGTCTTTAGCGACGTTGGTGATGATGGAGATCAAGGGATCGACCACGTTGGTGGAATCAAGTCTTCCCCCCAGGCCGACCTCCAAAATGGCCAGATCCACCAATTTCTGATTGAAATAGTGAAGCGCCATGGCCGTGGTAAAATCGAAAAAGGTAAAAGGAGGGGTGATGCCTGCCGATTCTATTTCCTTTCTCATCCGTTGGGTCAGAACGGCCACCTCCTCTTCCCCGATCTCCTCTCCGTTCACCCGGATCCGTTCTGTAAATCGAACCAAATGAGGAGAAGTGTACAGTCCCACCCGGTAGCCTTCTTTCTGCAGGATCGAGCTCATCATCGCAGCGGTAGACCCCTTTCCATTTGTCCCTCCGATGTGGATGGCCTGAATTTCTTTGTGGGGATTTCCAATGGCGTTGAGGATTCTCTCTACTTGAGTCAGTCCGAAGATCATCCCGAACTTTTCGAGACGGTAAAGGTAGTCCAGCGACTTTCGATAGGCATCTTGGCCCATGGGTCGGGTCCCTCTATTAGCTCTCCGGTTTTAGCATCTCTAATAAGGAAGCAAGTGTGTGTCGGAGGTCCTTCCGTTCCACAATCAGGTCAACCATTCCATGCTCGAGAAGATATTCTGCTCGCTGGAATCCCTCTGGAAGCTCCGCCCGGATCGTCTCCTTGATCACCCTGGGGCCTGCAAATCCGATCATCGCTTTGGGTTCTGCGATGATGACATCGCCCAACATGGCGATGCTGGCGGAGACTCCGCCTGTAGTGGGATCAGTCAACACCGAGATATAGGGAATTCTTGCCTCATGAAGTTTAGCCAAGGCCGCACTGGTTTTGGCCATTTGCATTAAAGAGAGGATGCCCTCCTGCATCCTTGCTCCACCCGAGGCACAGAAAATGATCACACTGGATTTTTTTTCGATGCCTCGCTCGATCAGGCGGGTGATCTTCTCACCCACCACCGACCCCAAGCTGCCACCCATAAAATTAAATTCGAAAATGCCGATCATCGCCGGCTGGCCCTCGATCCGCGCCTCCCCGCAGATGACGGCATCCTTATGTCCTGTCTTTTCCTGGGATTCTTTGATTCGAGAAGGATACCGCTTCGAGTCCTTGAACTCTAAAGGATCGGCAGAGATGAGGTCCGCATCGTATTCGACGAAGGTCCCGGGGTCTGCGACACAATCGATTCTCCTTCGGGCGGGAATCTGAAAATGATAGTTGCATTTTGGGCAAACTTGAAGATTCCTTTCAATGACCTTCCGATAGATGATCTCGTTACAAGAGTTGCATTTCACCCAAAGATGGTCAGAGGGCTTCGGCTCCTCTCGTTTCTCTTTTTCTTCTTCATCCTTCTTAAACCAGGTCATCCTCTCTGTTCATCCTCCCCGTTTAGGTCATTAAAACTAACAAAATTATGAAGAGATGTCAATCTGTTCCACCCCACTTTGTCCATCCCTTCGGGGTCTTTTTCCCCCCTTCCTCCCTTTCCTTGAATCCATTGAACATCCTTTCTCGCCGTGCTATTTTTGATCATCATGACAAAAGTCCAGATCCCTATTGACTCCATGGCATTCAAAGGATACGGGGTGGCCCGCATTCATGGCAAAGTGGTCTTCGTCCCTTACACGGTAACGGGTGATAAGGCCTGGGTCGAAGTGATAGAAGAGAAGAAGAAATATTCAACGGGGCGCTTAATTCAACTGATCGAACCCTCTCCCCGGAGAGTCAATCCTCCCTGCCCATACTTCGGAAGTTGCGGCGGATGCCAGTGGCAACACATCGATTATACGGCTCAACCGGAGCTCAAAAAAGAGATCCTACGAGACCTCCTCAAAAGATTGGGCAGGCTGAAGGAAATCCCATCCATCGGAGTCTTCCCTTCGCCCAAGCCTTATCACTACCGGATCAGAATTCAATTGAAGGTGAGGGGAAAGGCGATGGGCTACTACCGGGAAGGGTCCCATCAGATTATGGATATCGACCACTGCCCCATCTCACATCCTCTGGCCAATCGGATCCTCCGGAGACTTCGAGGGGAACTCGCCGTCTTTCAGCTCATGAAAGAGATCGAGATCAATGTCTCCCCGGAGGAAGGGAGAGGAATGATTTTGTTTCATCCTCATTCTCACAATCGACAAATCGAGCCTCTCGCAAAGAGACTTCTTCGGAGTGAACCGATCTTCCGGAGCATCGCCGTCGCGGGAAAGGGAAAGTTAGCTCTCTTCGGCGATCCTCTGGAGCTTAGAATCCCATCGTATCGAGATAGAAACCTTAAGCTCCGAATCTCCCCGGGGAGTTTTTCCCAGGTCAACCCGGAGCAGAACCACAGGTTGATTCAGATCGTTCTTCAATTCTCAGAGGTCAACAAGGAGGACAGGGCCTTGGATCTGTATGCCGGCGTGGGAAACCTAACCCTCCCATTGGCCATGGGAGCGAAAGAAGTCCTGGGGATCGAGGAGAACAGAACGGCCGTTGACGATGCGCAGTTCAATGCAGAAAGAAACGGGATCCAAAACTGTCATTTTATTCAAGGAAGAGTAGAACACGTCCTGCCCAATTGGGAGAGGGAGACACCCCATCTCATCGTCCTCGACCCTCCCAGGACAGGGTGCAAGACGATCTTGAATCAAGTAGTCAGATTGAAGCCCAGAAAAATCGTCTATGCCTCTTGCGAACCTACAACCTTCGCACGGGATCTCTGCCTCTTCTCGGAGAGGGGATATCTTCTGCAAAGACTCAGCCTCATCGATATGTTCCCACAAAGCTTTCACATGGAGATGGTGGGACTGCTGCAGCCAAATTGAAGGGTTCAAGGGGTCTAGGATTCGAGGGTTCAAGTGGCCCTTGTCCCCTCGACCCCTTGAATCCTTGAATCCTCAATCCAGCCTTAAGTGGGATCAGATGACTTTGTTGAGAGGATACTCAATGATCCCCACAGCCCCCCGCTTCTGCAATTTTGGAATGAGTTCCCGGACAACCTTCTCGGAAATAATCGTCTCCACAGAAAACCAATCGTTCTGGAAAAGGTTGGACACCGTGGGCGCGGTGATGCTCGGGAGGATTTCAATCACACTCTTGAGGTCATTGGCCGCCACGTTCATCTTGAGCCCGACCATCCCCTCTGCTCGGAGGGCTCCCTGAAGAAGAAGAGAGAGCTGCTCAATCTTCTCTTTTTTCCATGGGTCTTGGTACGACTTCCGATTGGCGATCAGCTGCGTATTGGTCTGCAGGAGCTCTTCGACGATCCGCAGGTTATTCGCCCGCAACGTGCTTCCGGTCTCTGTTACCTCGACAACGGCATCGCACAACCCTTCGATCACCTTTCCCTCTGTGGCTCCCCATGAAAACTCCACATCGACTTTGATGTTTCGCTCGCTAAAGTATCTCTTGGTAAAATTGACGAGCTCAGTGAAGATCTTTTTCCCCTTCAAGTCCTTCAGCTGACGAATGGGAGAATCCTCGGCCACGACCAGCACCCATCGGGCGGGAGAGGCGCTGGTTTTGGAGTAGATCAAATCCTGAACGACCACGACATCGGAGCCGTTTTCTAAAATCCAATCCTTTCCGGTCAGTCCCACGTCCAGCGTCCCTGTTTCCACAAACCTTGACATCTCCTGAGCCCTGACCAACGTGCAGCGAATCTCATCATCATCCACCATGGGAAAATAACTTCGAGAGCTCACCGTGATCTTCCAGCCCGACTTCTTAAACAGCTCAACGGTGGCGTTCTCCAGACTCCCCTTCGGAATTCCAACCTTCAGCATTTTCACTTTCCGTAAACCTCCTTCGGGTCAAAGATTCTTTTTCCTAAGACTTTCCATTGCCCTTTCTCAAATCGTTGATGGAAGCAGGTTTTAAAACCGGTATGGCAGGCCGCCCCTCCGATCTGATCTACTTTGAGCAGGAGGGTATCCCCATCGCAATCGAGATATATCTCTTTAATCTCCTGAAAATTTCCCGAGGTCTCCCCTTTGACCCAAATCTTCTTGCGAGACCTCGACCAGAAGGAGGCCTTTTTTGTTTCCAGCGTCCTTTCCCACGATTCTCGATTCATATAACCCAACATCAAGACCTCGTTGGTGGAGGCCTCCTGAATAATCACCGGGATGAGCCCATCCCCTTTTTTAAAATCAATCTCAATCACGCTTCCTCCTTTGAAAGGGCCCGAGGATTCGAGGGTTCCAGGATTCAACTGTTTTTAAATTCTTAACTTGAACCCTTGTCCCTTTGACTCCTTGGATCCTATTCGTTCATTAAAAGTTTCGCCATCTGAGCGGCGTTCTTGGCCGCAGAGCCGGAGTAACAGTTATTAAAAAAGATGAGGGTCTTTGCTACCTTTTTGGAAACCTCCCTGATACCCGGGACGAATTCATTCAGTTCTTTTTCGCTGTAAAGATAATCGTACCTCACCTTAAGCGGAACGTTGAACCAATTGGGATTTCTGCCGTGAAACCTAAAGTAACCGATTTCAGAAGTAGCCCTTGGGAGGTAGGGCATCAATTGCGGCAGCTTTGGTTCGTCAACCACGCAGAACCCGATCCCACTTCTCTCCAAAGACTGAAATGTTTCTTCCTTAAGCCAGGCCTTGTTCCGGAACTCAAAAACCAGCGGAAGGTCCCCCATCTCCTCCTTAAATTGTCGAAGATAACTTGAGTTCTCCCGGTTGGGAAAGAATCCGTAGGGAAACTGCGCCAGGATACAGGCGAGTTTCCTCTCTTCAATCAGAGGGATGAGACCGTATTTGAATTTCTTAAAGGTCTCCTGATTGTCGATTCTTGCATGGGTCTCTTTATCCCAGATTTCATGCGTCATTCCCTTAAAAGACTTCACCACAAATTCAAAACCCTCGGACGTCTTTTGGGCCATCCCCGCCAAACTCTTCTGAGAAGGAAGGGTATAATAGGTGAAATTGACCTCCAGGGCATTGAAGCCCAACTCTTTTTCGTAAAAGGATAACATATCCCTTTCCCGAATACCTGCGGGATAAACCGTTCCCTTCCAATCCGGAAAGGAAAAACCACTCGTCCCGACCTTGATCATTTCTTCCATGGTCTGCATAAAGGAATCGGGCTCAAGGGCCCGGTGTCTTAAAAATAGAACGAATGGCAGGAACTTGTCAAGAAACGGGGGTCCTTAGTATAACAACCGCACGCACAGTCCATCAGCCTATTGTTCGCCAGATTTCTTGTTCAACCAGTTTTCATATTGTGACCGGTCTCTCGCAATCACATCTTGTACCTGTTTCTTTGGCAAATTAAAACCTGGCGAGACCTTCATCATGTATTCAGGGTACTCGGCATATGCAAGTACATCACGAAAATCGTGTTTGGCAAGGTCGATTTCCTGACGTAGCACTGTCAAATCTCCGGCTGCCAACTTCAGCACCACGAGCCGCACACGATGGACTTCATGTTCCCAGTCCTCAGTTCCGTACTCAGCCAGCACCGCCATGACAGTATCAAATTGGCCGAGTGGAAATCCGCGACGGGCAACGCGTACGACATTGTCCTCGTTTACCACTGGTTGGTTCACAGTCTTCTCAATGGGCATACGTTATCTCTTATATTGCTGCGATTTTTCCCCTTGCGGTCGAACCGGGATTATCCGTTGCTCAATTGTAGCTGTAATATATATCGTTTTTGAAGATTTTTAAAGGAAATTTTCAGGAACAACTATTTAGGCGGGAGTGCAGTTTACCCACGAATTGTGGGGGTTCACTTGCATTAAAGGTTACAGATTTCCGGATGAAAAAAAGAGTCGATCACTCAGAGCCTCTGTGATTTACTGTAGGTATGCTCCGATAACGTTAAGAAAATTGTTTGACCCCATAGATTGTACTGTATCTCGCTTTTCACCAACCCAACAGACGTCACCGCACTTCTCCATAAGCTCGACATGAGCCATGATTTCATCCCGTGCCATTGATTTCCCGGCACCCACCAGAGACGAGGCAGGAAAATGTTGGAATGCTATGTTATCCAACCCTGCCGGCTTAGTGTCTACAATCCTCAAGATATCGCGGCAACGGTCGATGTGAAACTGGATAATTTCTCTGGCTCTGCCATATAGACTATGAATTAGGTTGAATCCGCCGTTGTAAAATAAACGGTGGCCAGGAAATATTGCCGTCGGTTGAGGCGTAAGACCAGCCAGTTTGTCCAGAGACTTAATATAATTCATCAAACCATAGACTGTGTTTTCCCGGCGATAGCTGTCTGGTAGGATTCGACGATTCGCCTCAAAAGTACTTGATAAAGTGGGGTGAGGAGTAATGTCAGGCAGCAATGTATCTCCGGTAAATATGACTTCATCTTCCAAAACAACGCAAATGGCATCCGGAGAATGCCCTGGAGTAAACATAAAACCGAGACTGTCACACGGCCGCCTGCGGTCGCTATCAATAGCAAAATCGATATCCAGCAGACTTCTTCTTCGATGATACTGCACACAGGTACTACGGAACTTTTCTGGCATGATGCAATGACGGCAGGAACCAGGTAGCTCGGGATGCCTGGCACCATCTTTTATATCGGGATGGTAAGTAATCATCTGCCGGTAGATTGAATGAGCCCATATTTCGCCCTGTACTGAAGGCAATATTTCAGCGAGATTTCCATCATGGTCCTCATGGCTGTGCGTCAATATAATTCGGTCAATATCTGAAAACACCTTACCCGTTGACTTTAGCATAGATTCCAAAACAGCATAATTTCCAAACCTACCCGTATCGATCAAGCTGGTTTCACGACCAGCAATCGAATAGCACCAAGTAGGCCCTAAGTCCCATTCTGTATTGGAATAGATATTCGGTATGGCTAAGCCAAAGATATCAGTCCCTCTGGCAGTTTGGTAACGGAGAACTATGCCCTCCCCGTTACTTTTGCCCGAAACAATAATTTCCGGCGTTTTCATCCTCTCAATAATCCCTCCGTTCTCAGTTAGAGCATATGTTCATTCCTTAATTTGTAGAATGTTTCATTGGAACCGTCAATCCAGAAAGGGACGAAATTTGGATAGGTTTACTATCTTATGGATTACCGGATGAAATGCTGTATCGAGGGGGGAAAATTTTAATCCTTACGATCAGGAGGGGGTTCGCAGAAAAGGGGGACAAAGCATTGAGCTTGGACAGCGGCAAGGCATGATGGTCTTCGGTGGGAAGGCAGCATAACGATTTGCAAAACCTGACGCGGCTATTCCGCGTCGGGTCGATGCGGTTAGCCCCTATTAAGCTGCTTTGTGTTTTGCAATGAGCTCCCGTATTGCCGGCACGATTTCTGTTGGGACTTCCATAACTGTTTGTCCCAAAGCTTCGAATGCAGCCTCATCCTCGGCAACAGCTTCTTCGTCAGACTGCGATTCATAATGGGCTAATACCCTTTTCACACGTTCAGCATCCCATCCGGGTGGAAATCCACTTTTTTTCATTTTTTCTTTCTCCTTCTGCGGCGACGATACGCGATTAATGGCTTGCCTCGTAGTTCATACGCTGTGATTACAAAAGCACTATTTGGCTCTGGATCAGGAACATAAATTACCCTAAGATAACGTCCACCTGATGTCTTTCCAATTGCAACTCGTGATCCCTCCCGACCCGGCCGATCTTCTCCCGGACTGGAAAAAACCTCCTCCACTTCTGACTCCTCAACATCGTGTCCGTGGATATGAGGTAGTCCTGTCTCCGGATCGATATAATAACGAATATTCAATTCTATTATACCACCTTTTCTCTTATCATTTCATGGGCTAGCATTATTTTTTATGCTGATTCCACATTTTCGTAAGACGATATTATATAGGGTTGAAATGGGTCCTCATTTCCAGCTTTCGGTTGCAATATACATCGTTCTTGAAGATTAGGGAAGCGAAATTTTCAGGGGGGAGTATTTTGGCGGGAGTTTGGTCGGGAAGCAAACCGCACTTACTGAACAAACTTAACAACGTTATATATATCCGGAGAGCAAGGGTAGACTCTCAATGGTAAAATAGAAAAAATATAATACCAGTCTACCACAAAAAGAAACCTCCTGTTAAG
>Ga0326728_10001406_pt1 | contig 85022 bp, 72 predicted proteins | sample MB3enrmetagenome_FD_207602 | JGI IMG/M metagenome (GOLD analysis project Ga0326728, IMG submission 207602) | Lab enriched peat soil microbial communities from McLean, Ithaca, NY, United States - MB31MN | ecosystem: Environmental > Terrestrial > Soil > Wetlands > Peat | place: USA: New York...
CAGGGCACGGCTTCCAGCCGTGTCGCAAGCGGCTAGGCGAGAGATAGGCTTTAGCCGCTATTTTCGGCGTTCCCAGCGGCTAAAGCCACATGCAAAGGGCACTCACACGGCACGGCTAGAAGCCGTGCCCTGATACAAACCGGAACTTGCCGGATTTATGGGACGGGTTCTGTGAACTGAGAACTTTTTTGTATTGACAAACCCAACCTACCAACGTCACCCTGAGTATCCGCCACCAGTTCAGGGTGAATCGACGGGCTGTCCTGACCGTTGGGCTACCCCCATTCCGCCCAGTCAACAAGGAGGAAGTAACGTGAAACAGCATAAGTGGTCCGTGTGGCTCTTGGTAGGCACATGCGCTGCGGCGCTGACACTCGCCGGATGCCAGCAAGAGCAGCCCAAGAGCATCAAGATCGCTCATATGGCCCCGCTCAGCGGCGGCGCATCGTCTTATGGCATTCACCTCGTCCAGGCTGCCAGGATGGCCGTAGAGGAAATTAACGCCAAGGGGGGCGTGAAATTGCCGGATGGGAAGCAACTTAAGATCGAGTACACCGAGGTGGATGAAACTTCGAATTCCGCCAATGCCATTGAGGCGGCCAAGAAGGCAATTTCCCTCGATCCGGTAGTCATGCTGGGTCCCAACCGCAGCGGAGGCGTGCTGGCGGCGGAGAAACTCTGGAAAGAAGCCAAGATCCCCACCATCACCGATGCCACCAGCGCCCAGACCACCCGGCTGGGAAATCCCTACACCTTCCGGATGCAAATCTCGTCCGAATACTGGATCCCGCTGCTGGTCAAGACGGCGGTGGAAAAATACAACATCAAGAAACCGGCGGTCATTTATGGCCTTAACGATTACTCCAAGGCCAACTGGGTAGCCACTGAACCGGCGATGCAGCAGTTTAACTTGAAGCCGGTGACGGTGCAAACCTTCAACGACAATGACCAGGATTTCTCGGCCCAGCTTCTGGCCATCAAGAAAAGCGGCGCGGACTGCATTTTCCTCTACGCCTACACGCCGGAGGTCGGCAAGATTACCCGGCAGCGGTCGGAGCTGGGAATGAAGAATCTCCCCATCTTCAGTGAGCGCGCGGCCAGCGATCCCGCCGTCATCAATCTGGCGGGCAAGGAAAACTTCGAGGGAATGGTTACGACCACGACACTTTCCCCGGGCGATCCCAATCCCAAGGTCCAGGAGTTCATTAAGAAATATATTGCCAAGTACAACCAGATTCCTTCCGCCACCCACGTGAACCATTACGACAGCATATATATTGTGGCTGACATCATCGGGCGGGTGGGACTGGATCGGGAAAAGATCCGGCAGGAACTGGCGAAGCTGGACTACCAGGGAGTTCTAGGCCACTATAGCGCCGACAAGGAAGGGAATCTGGTTCATCACATGAATACCCAGGTGTACAAGGATGACAAGTGGGTCATGCTGATGAGTGAGACCTATCCGTTGAGTAAGTAGATAGTGAGGTTTAGTAGCGCTGGCGAGGACGCCCAAGGTCGCTTACTTCTGTTGGGTATACTGGGTGCCCCACCCTAATCGCGCCAAGAGAAGGCGCGATGAGGGTGGGGCGCCCGCGACGACGCCAGCGCTACTTCGCCGAGAGGATCACATGGGACTGCACGCTGTATTGCAGATTCTGATCCAGGGCTTGAATATGGGCCTAATCTATGCCCTGGCGGCCCTGGGAATTTCGCTCATTTGGAATGCTACCGGGCTGTTTAACTTCGCCCAGGGCGACCTGCTCACCATGGGCGGGTTCGTCATGCTCTCCACTTTTGCCCACCTGGCCCTGCCGTATCCTCTGGCTTTCCTGCTGACCTTCGCGATTATGGGGATCATTGGTTATCTGTTGAGCCAGGGCTACTTTTATCCGATGTTTTCCCAGGGACTGCACCCGGACATAATTATTATCGGCACCGTAGCGCTGACGGTGCTGATCCAAAACGGCATTCTGCTTTTCTGGGGCCCGAGTCCGCAACGCTTCAGCACCCCGTTGGGCGACAATCCGGTGCACCTCGGGAAGCTCATTGTTATGCCGTATTACCTGTGGAACATCGCCATCGTGGTGCTGCTGGTGGCGCTGTTGCAGGTCTTCTTCAAGAAAAGCATGCTGGGAATCGCCATGCGGGCGGTGGCGCAGCGCCCGGTAACGGCTTTGCTTATGGGAGTGCGGGTTAGCCGGCTGGTGGCGCTGACTTTCCTGCTGGCGACCGGACTGGCCGCTATCGCCGGCATTCTCATCGCCCCAATCATTCCGCTGATTCCGGAGATGGGCAGTCTGGTTTCGCTCAAGGCCTTTGCCGCCGTCCTGATTGGAGGCCTGGGAAGTTTCGCGGGGGCGTTGCTGGCCGGAGTGATCGTAGGCATTGCGGAGGTGGTGTTCGCTACGCTGGTGGTTTCTACCTACAAAGACGTTTTCATCTTCGTAATCCTGATTCTGTTCCTGCTCATCCGGCCGCGGGGTATCTTCTCCGCCAACATTTCGGAAAAGGTGTAAGGGAGGCGGGAAGAGGCGTGACGAAGCCGGCTTATTGGAAGCGCATGGGGCTCATGGCGGCGGTTTTTTTGGTGCTTGCCCTGGTCCCGCTCAGCGGCGTTCCTTCCTACCAGTTCTACATCCTGGAGCGCGGACTGCAGAACCTGCTGGTGGTGTTGAGCCTGGTGATCCTGCTGGGCTACACGGGCCAATTATCGCTGGGGCAGGCGGGTCTGGTGGCCGTCGGCGCCTACACCTACGGCATTCTGTGCGTGAACTATGGGCTCTCTCCGTGGCTTGGTTTGCTGGCCGCCCCGTTAATGGCCGGCTTGGTGGGAGTCATATTGGGATTCCCCTCCTTCAAACTGACCGGGCCCTTTCTGGTGGTCAACACCATCGCCTTCGCGGAAATTGTCCGGATCCTCATCCTCAATAATGAGAAGCTCACGGGCGGGCCGTTCGGCCTCAACCGCATCCCGACCATCGTCAGCGGCCTTCGCCTCTACTACTTCATGCTGGTGGTAGCCTGGCTGGCGGCGGTGGGCACGCTGCGTCTGAGCCGCTCGCACATTGGCCTGGCGTTCAAGGCGATTCGCGAGGACGAGGTAGCTGCGGAATCGATGGGGGTACACGTACGCAACTACAAGCTCCTCGCCTTTGTCATTTCTGCGGTGCTCGCCGGCCTCTCCGGAGTGTTCTTTGCCAATCTGGCGGGATATCTCAACCCGGATTCTTTTACCTTCAACGAGAGTTCAACCTACCTGCTCATGGTGGTGCTGGGAGGGATGAGCAACGTGACCGGCGGCATCCTGAGTTCGCTGGCCGTGACCTCGCTGCCGGAGGTGCTGCGCTTTATGGCGCGCAGCCGCATGGTTGTCTATTCGTTGATCCTGCTGCTTCTGCTCCGTTATACCAAAGTGTTGCAGGTGGAGAACCTCCGGCGGTGGATGCGGCGGCTGCGGGCGGCGCCTCCGCAGCAGGGGCCGGCGGCCGGTCCGGGACAGGCGGGGGACGTCGCCGCAAGCTCCGCAACTGCGGGCCGGGATAAGGTGACGGGATGAGCCTGCTGACGACAAGCCGGTTGACCAAGCGCTTTGGCGGGATTGTGGCGGTGAATGAAGTGGATTTCAACGTGGGCGCCGGGGAAATTTGCGGCCTGATCGGGCCCAACGGATCGGGCAAGACCACCCTAGTGAACGTGATCACCGGCATCTATAAGCCCACCGCCGGGGGGGTCTCCTTCGAGGGGCAGCCAATCCATGGCCGTGCTCCGCATGAGATTTGCGCTCTGGGGGTCGGCCGGACATTTCAGAATATCCGCCTGCTGCTCACTCTTTCCGTCTTCGACAATGTGCGCCTGGGAGCCCACATCCATACGCGGGCCAAACTTCACGATGTGCTGTTCCAGACCGGAAAGCTTCGCCGCGAAGAGAAGGAGTTCGCGGAGCGGATCGATGCGGTGCTGGAATTCACCGGCTTGCGGCCGCTGCGGAACGAAGTAGCGCGGAATCTTCCCTATGGCCGCCAGAAGATCGTGGAGATTGCCCGCGCCCTGATGGCGCGCCCCAAACTTCTCCTGCTCGATGAACCGGCCGCGGGCTTGAACAGCAGCGAGAAGGGGCAGCTCAGGACGCTACTCCAGAAGATCCGGGAGACAGGCGTGGCCATTGTGCTCATCGAGCACGAGATGGCGATGGTGGAAGCGCTAAGTAATCGGGTCTTCGTGCTCAATTACGGCAAAAAAATTTCCCAGGGAACGTTTGCGGAAATCCAGCGGGATGCGGCGGTGATCGAGGCCTATCTCGGCACGGGAGGGGCACACGCTTAAGCTCGACCAACTCGTGGTCTCTTACGGGGGCGCCACCCCCGCCCTGCGTGGCATCACCCTGGAAGTGCCGGACGGGAAAATCGTGACTCTGCTGGGCGCGAATGGCGCGGGCAAATCCACCACCCTGAAGGCCATATCCGGATTGCTGCGGCCGGCGGCGGGATCGATAACCTTTGCCGCGGGCGCGCTCCACACGATGCGTACCGATGAGATCGTCAAGGCGGGAATTTCGCATGTGCCGGAAGGGCGGCAGGTGTTCCCCGGGCTAAGCGTGGTGGAGAACCTGAAGATGGGCGCTTATGCCAATTACCAGAAGCGCCAGGTGATGGAGAACATGGAACGCGTCTTCGCCCTGTTCCCGGTCCTGGCGGAACGGTCCAATCAGGCGGCCGGGACGCTGAGCGGCGGCGAGCAACAGATGTTGGCCATCGCCCGGGGCCTGATGATCCGGCCGAAACTTCTCATGCTCGACGAGCCCTCGCTTGGACTTGCCCCGCGCGTGGTGGATGGCATTTTCCGCACCATCCAGCAGGTCAATGCCGAAGGTATGACCGTCCTTCTGATCGAGCAGAACGCCAACCTGGCGCTGTCCATCTGCCACTACGTCTATGTGCTTTCGGTGGGGAGCATCGTTCTCGAAGGCACGCCCCAAGCGGTGAAGGCAGAAGGGCAACTTTTGAACGCATATCTGGGCGGGGTCAGCTAGAACCCACCACAGAGACACAGAGACACAGAGGAAATTTGGGATTTAGGAATTTGGATTTAGGATTTCCTAAATCCCGTGCTGTGGTGAATAAGCCCCTCCGGTCCTTGCTTTAATTGCGAGCTTCTGGCTGTTAGACTACGCGTAGAGGTAGAATTTGCGTCCACAAACTCCTACCGGTTTAAGCCCGAAAGAGGCGAAAGTGTATGCCGAGCTGGATCCCGCGCGGCTTCCGCATCACATAGCCATCATCATGGACGGGAACGGCCGCTGGGCCAAACGGCGGCATTTGCCGCGCGTGGCCGGGCATCGCGCCGGGGTGGAAGCGGTCCGGGCGACAACCGAAACTGCGGCCCGTCTGGGAATTCCGGCGCTTACGCTCTACGCCTTTTCCGAGGAGAATTGGAAGAAGCGCCCGCGCACTGAGGTGGCTTTTCTTATGGGCTTGCTGCGGCATTACCTGAAGCAGGAAGTCCCGTTGCTGAACGAGAACAATATCCGGTTGTCCTATATCGGGCGGGAGCGGGAGTTGCCAGCCGAGGTGCAGGAATGCATGGCCTGGGCGCGCGAAGCCACCGCCCGCAACAGCGGGATGAAGCTGACCTTGGCGCTGAATTACAGCGCGCGCAGCGAGTTGGTGGACGCGGTCAATGGTTTGATGCGCGAGCTGGCGGACAATGGAAACGTTCCGCACGTTACCGAGCAGGACATCGCGCGCCACCTGTACACGCACTATCTGCCCGAACTGGACTTCGTGATCCGCACCAGCGGCGAGATGCGCCTCAGCAATTTCCTGCTTTGGCAAGTCGCCTACGCCGAGATTTATGTGACCGCGACGCTATGGCCGGATTTCCGAGGTCTGCACCTGCTGCAAGCGATCAGCGAATTTCAAAAACGCGAGCGTCGCTATGGCGGTTTGCCCGAGCCGGCGCCGGCGCCGGAACCGGTGGCGCCGGAACGCGCTCACGCCAGCGCTGCCAGCCCCGCGGAAGCGCTAAGTCCCACCGGCAAATGAAGCGGGTCGCCACGGCGGCGGTACTGATCCCAATTACGCTGTTGTTGATTCTGCGCGCCCCGGCATGGTTGCTGGCGGCCGTCTCTGCCGGCATCGCCTTACTGGGCGCCCGGGAGCTGTTGGCCATTACCGAGCACTACGGCGTGCAACCGATGCGCCGGCCGACTTACTGGTTTATGGTCGCCGTCTATGCCTTTCTGGCGGTGGGGTTGACGGCTCAGACCCAGATCCTGGATATTGGCGGCGCTTTGCTGACTTTGCTGGCCGCCTGTGGACTGGCCTTTTTTTTATTCCTGGCCATAGGCATGGGGCGTTCCGAGTTGCGCTCGGCATATCCGGCGGCCGCGGCTTCCCTGGCCGCCTGGTTATACGTGGGGCTGCCTTTGGGCCTGCTGGTGGTGGTGCGGGAGTTATGGGCCGGCGGCTTTCTGGTGCTTTATCTGCTGCTGGTGGTCTGGTCGGGCGATATCCTGGCCTATTACGCCGGGCGTGCTTTCGGCCGCCACAAATTAGCGCCGCGCATCAGTCCCGGCAAGACCTGGGAAGGCGCCATCGCTTCGTTCGCCGGCGCGACCGCGGTTGGCGGCGCGGTGTTGGCCCATGCTCCGCAGATCAGTATGGCGCTCTATTCCTTCGGCCTGGTGACGCGCCGTTACGCGTACCTGGCCAGGGAGACGCCCGCCATGAGCGAGGTGCTCCTGCTTTCTGCCTGCATCAATGTGGCGGCGCAGTTGGGCGATTTGGTGGAATCGTTGCTGAAACGCGGCGCCGGGATCAAAGATTCAGGCACCCTGTTGCCGGGTCACGGAGGGGTGCTGGACCGCATCGACGCCTTGCTCTTTGCCGTCCCCGTACTGTGGTACTATGCGGCTCTGCGAGTCATGGCGCGAGGCCATATCTGAGTGACCGTTTCCCGTTATCCGTTCCCCGTTAAGCGGCTGCAAGCTAATCTATAGGTAAGAGCGGTGACGGGAAACGGGTAACAGGAAACGGGTAACGCAAAAAAGCGGCTACGTGGAATGAAAACAATTGCCATTCTGGGTTCGACGGGATCGATTGGCTGCAGCACTCTAAGCCTGATTGAAAGCTTTCCCGAGCGTTTCCGCCTGGGCGCTATTGCCGCCGGCCATAATCTGGAGGCGGTTTATGAACAGGTCCGGCGGTGGCGGCCGAAGCTGGTTTCGGTGGCGCAGGAGGCCGACGCTCAGACGCTGGCGGATCGCTTGCGGGGTGAGGGATTGGGCGATGTAGAAGTGAGCTGGGGCACCGCCGGCACGGTCCGTGTGGCCACCCACGCGGAAGTCGATTTCGTGGTTAGCGCGATTGTGGGTGTCGCCGGCCTGGAGGCGACGTTTGCGGCCGTCCAGGCAGGGAAATCAGTAGGGCTAGCGAACAAGGAGTGCCTGGTGGCGGCAGGGGAGTTGATCACCGCCGAAGCGCGGCGCCAGGGCAAGCCGTTGCTGCCGATCGATAGCGAACATAATGCCGTGCATCAGTGCATGCGCGGCGGGGCCGCGCACGAGGTGCGGCGCGTCTGGCTGACCGCCTCCGGGGGGCCGTTTCTGAACACTCCGCGAGAACAATTTGACGCCATCACGGCCGAGCAGGCTTTGAATCATCCCACCTGGAAAATGGGCAAGCGGATCACCATCGATTCCGCCACCCTGATGAATAAGGGGTTTGAAGTGATCGAGGCTTGCCGTCTGTTCAACCTGTCTCCCACCCAGGTGGAAGTGGTGGTGCATCCGCAGTCCACCATTCATTCCATGGTAGAATTCACCGACGGCAGCATTTTGGCCGAGCTTTCGGTCACCGACATGCGCCTGCCTATTCTCTATGCCCTGACCTGGCCGGAAAGAATTCCTTCCGACCTGCGCTTTTCCGTTGCCGACCTGCGCCGCCTGGATTTCTACCCTCCGGATCCGGACAAGTTTCCTTGCCTGCAATTGGCCTACGAGGCCGCTGCGGCGGGTGGCGCCAAGAGTATCGCGCTCAACGCCGCCGATGAAGTCGCCGTCGCTGCCTTTCTGGAAGGTTGCATTGGATTTGGCGATATTCCTCGTACAATTGAAGCGGTTCTTCTGGAAACGAAACCGGTCAGACCCGAATCTATAGAAGAGGTCTTGGCGCTGGATGCCGAAGCCCGGCAGCGTGCGAGGGAAAAACTCAGCGCTTGCCCGGGTGGCGCACGCAAGGCGTCGCCTGCCGGCGCGTCGCGCAGGACGGGAAGCTCGTCCCAGCACTGAGCCCGGGGATAAACATCTTGTTCAACAATTTCCTGATTAGTGTCGCGGCCATGGCAGTGGTGCTGGGGATCATGATCCTGGTGCACGAGTTTGGCCACTTTGCCGTTGCCAAGCTTTTGGGGGTGCGCGTCGAGCAGTTTGCGATCGGCTTCGGCAAACGCCTGGGCGGATTTCGCCGAGGCGAGACTGACTACCGGATCAATGTGTTGCCGCTCGGCGGATACGTCAAAATGGCCGGCGAAGCGCCGACCGATACCCGGACCGGAGACCCGGGCGAGTTTACCTCCCATCCGCGGTGGCATCGCTTCCTGATCGCCATTGCCGGGCCGACGATGAATATCCTTCTGGCCGTCGCCCTGGTGACGGGCGTATACATGGTGCACTATGCGCATCCCGCGTATTTCGATGAACCGGCGGTAGTGGGCTATGTAGTGCGCGATTCGGTGGCCGCCAAGGCCGGTATCCGCGAGGGCGACCGGATCGTTCGGATTGGCGAGCAACAAGATCCGACCTGGGAAGAGGTGGATCTCAAGATCCTCCTGAGTCCTAAACAACCGCTTAGTGTAGCCGTTCAGCGCGGCTCGGAGGTTCTGGACAAGACCCTGATTCCTTCCTCCGAGGGAACGGAGGGAGGGGGCGACGCCGGGCTGGTGGCTAACCGCCCGATCCAGGTAGGACAAGTGGAAGCGACCATGCCGGCGGCGAAGGCGGGCATGCACCCTGGCGACGTGGTAGTCGCCATCAATGGCCAGCCGCTGAATTCCATCGAGTCCCTGCTGGGCTATCTGGAACAGAACAAGGACAAACCGGCGGTGGTCACGGTGGCCCGCGACGGAGAGCAGATTCCCCTGGCCATCACGCCGGTCAAGACTTCCGTCGAGGGCCAAACCCGCTATCGCCTGGGGTTTACTTCCACCGCCCCCGTTCGTGTTTCCCGCCTGCCCTTTCCCAAAGCCTTGGCCCGTTCCTACGAAACCAACAAGTTATTCTCCAAGGCTATATTCGAACTGGTCGAGAAATTGGTGCAGGGCAAAGGGTCGATGAAGCAGATTAGCGGGCCGATTGGCATTGGCGTGGCTGCCGGCCAGGCGGCGCGCCAGGGCTTGCTGTCACTGCTGCAGTTGACCGCCCTCATCAGCTTGAACCTGGGCATATTCAATCTGCTGCCCATTCCCATTCTGGACGGCGGGCTTATCCTGCTGCTTTTTGTGGAAGGCTTGATGCGGCGCGACATCAGCCTGGTGGTAAAGGAACGCATTTACCAGGCTGCCTTCGTATTTCTGCTGCTTCTCGGAGTGGTTGTCATCTACAACGATCTGGTTCGCGCCCTGCCGGGACTAGCGGGCAAGATGCCGTAAAGCAGCACTCAGGGGATTTGGTAATTTGGTAAGCTGGTAATTTGGTAATTGAAAAACCAGGCACTCAGCATCAGCAAGATTTTTCAATTACCAAATTACGAAATTACCCAATTACCAAATCTCTTTTTGGCGTTGTTATGGCCGAAATCAAGCGCAAGAAGACGGTTAGCGCCGCTATTGGCGGCGTGCGGGTGGGCGGCGATTCGCCGGTCGTGGTTCAGTCTATGACCAACACCGATACCGCGGATGTAGCGGCGACGGTCCGGCAGATCAGCGAACTGGCGCGTGCCGGCTCGGAGCTGGTGCGGGTTACGGTCAACAATGACGCCGCTGCGGAGGCGGTACCCCAGATTGTGGGAAGGTTGCAAGCCGCGGGCGTGGCGGTGCCCGTAATCGGCGATTTCCACTACAACGGCCATCTTCTGCTGAAAAAATTCCCGGCATGTGCCCGGGCATTGGCCAAGTACCGCATCAATCCGGGCAACGTCAGCATCGGACGCAAAGACGACGACAACTTCCGCACCATGATCGAGATTGCGGTGGAAAATCAGAAGCCGGTGCGCATCGGTGTCAACTGGGGTTCGCTGGATCAGCAACTGCTGACCCGCCTGATGGATCAGAACTCACGGCAGGCGACACCGCAACCGGCCCGCGAGGTGCTGATGGAAGCCCTGGTGGTGAGCGCGCTCGATTCCGCGCAGACGGCGGAAAAATACGGTTTGCGGCGCGACCAGATCGTGCTCAGCGCAAAGGTTAGCGGAGTGCAGGATCTGATCGATGTCTATCGCTCCCTGGCTGCCCGCTGCGACTATCCTCTGCACCTTGGATTGACCGAGGCCGGCATGGGGGTGAAAGGCATTGTGGCTTCCACCGCCGGGCTGGCGGTGCTGCTCCAGGAAGGGATCGGAGACACGATTCGCGTATCGCTTACGCCGGCGCCCAACGGCGAGCGCACGGAGGAGGTGGTGGTCGCGCAGCAGATTCTGCAATCGATGGGCATACGCAGCTTCACTCCCCAGGTGACCGCCTGCCCGGGTTGCGGCCGCACCACCAGCACTTTCTTCCAGCAGATGGCGGAGGAAATACAAGCGTACATACGCCGCCAGATGCCGGAGTGGAAGAAGCGGTTGGCGGGGGTCGAAGAGATGAAAGTGGCTGTTATGGGCTGTATCGTGAACGGCCCGGGTGAATCCAAGCACTCCAATATCGGCATTTCTCTTCCCGGCACGTTCGAGGAACCCAAAGCCCCGGTGTTCGTCGACGGACGGCTGATGACCACTTTGCGCGGCGACGCCATCGTGCAGGAATTCATTGCCATCCTGGACCAGTACGTGGAAAGCCACTACGGCGCCGGCAAAGCCGAGTCGCTGGTAGACGCGGACTAGGAGAAGGAGCCCGCCGGCGGGGACGCCCAATGTCACTTACTTTGCTCCGGACAGGGGTTGAGGGTGGGGACCCAGCGCACCTGTAATCTCCTCGTCACTCACAAAGGACAATGGCAGATAGGGCCGAAATACATGGATCCTGAGCCACGCGCCCAGACGGAGTGGCAACTGTCCGAATCAAGTGGGGCGCGCATCTCAGGATGACAGGCCTTGAGGGTGGCGATTTGTGGCTTTTGGTTATTGCAAAGCCGTCAGGAAAATCCCCACCCTAACCGCACAAAAACAGGGCGCTGAGGGTGAGGCGCCGAATACCTGACAAAGTAAGTGACATTGGGCGAGGCCGCCGGCGCTACATTTTGAGCGCTTCGATCTTTCCGTCTGCCAGCCGCCAGACCACGTCCTGGGGAACCGTCAACGCCAGGATCTGCTCGCGCGGCAACCCCAGATACAAGCCGCGTATCAAGCGTCCGGCCACCCCATGGGAAACCGCAACTACTGGTCCCGCCAGTTCCCGCATCCATGCATCTATGCGTTGTTTGCATTCTGCGTAGGACTCGGCGCCGGGCGCGCGGAAATACCACGTAGGGTTGCCATAGCCATCCGCCACTCCCGGCCAGCCGGCATCGACCTCCGCCCGGGTCAAACCTTCCCAGGCTCCCAAGGACATCTCCTGGATCCTTGGCTCGTAGATCAGGTGGGAGCCCTCCGCATATTGTTGGACAATTGCCGGCGTTTCGCGAGTGCGTCCCAAAGGGCTTACATACATGGGGAGCTGATGATGGGCGCCGAGCCGTTTCGCCAGGATTCTTCCCAGCAGTTGCGCCTGTTCGCGCCCCCGGGGCGTTAAGGGAGAATCGTGCTGGCCTTGCAGCCGCCGTTCCGTATTCCACCTGGTTTCGCCATGACGGAGTAGATAGATTTCGACCTGCATTGCCGATCCAAATCAAAATTCAAAAATCAAAATTGTTACGACACCAGTCCGGGCGGGGCGGTTTCGGTAATAGGCTCCAGTTCGGCGGGATAGTGGCGCACCAGGATGCCGGGAGCTTTTACCGGATGGCCGGTGATCATATGCTTCAACTGGATGGCATTTACCGCGGCCTTGCCCTCAAAGTGGTTATTCGCGACTACGAACGTGACGGCCGCCTGGTTGGCCAGCTTGGCAATTTTGTCTTTCCATGGCCCCAGTTCGCTCGCCGTATAGAGATAGTTGTACCGGTCCTGAGCGCGGTCGGCCTCGAACCACTGGTCATAGTTGCGGCCGTGCAGGCGCACATAGGCCAGCGGCGCGGTCACATGCTCGGTACCGCTCAGCGACTTCCCCAGAAGGGGCTGGTCGATATTGACGAAAGAAACGGCCTTCTGGCCGAAGTAGCGCAGAATGCCCTCATTATTCCAACTCGTGTGGCGTACCTCTACCGCCAGCGGATACTCCTTGAAGCGTAACAGGAGCGCTTCCAGGTAGTCGCGATTGGCGTTGGTGTTCTTGAACGAAAAGGGAAATTGCAGGAGCAGTGCGCCCAGCCGGCCCTCCGCCGCCATCGAATCCAGGCCCTCTTTCGCCAGTTTCTCGTCCTCCGAATTCGGCTTTATGGTTGCCGCCGACGTGGACTCTACCACCGCTGCGGGAGAATGGGTAAAAGCCCGGTTGAGCTTGGCGGTAAACAGGAATCCGGGATTGACCGCCGCCGCCTTGCGGCACCATAGCTTTCCGATTTCCGGCTTGATGTGGCCGTAAAAGGAGGTGTTAATCTCGACCAGATCGAAATACTGAGCCAGGTATTCCACCGGATGCTGGGTACGCTTCAACTGTTCCGGATAAACTATCCCTTCCCAGTCCTGGTACGACCAGCCGGCAGTGCCGAAATAGATTTTTCCCACCGATCCGGCGGAACTGGAAACCGCATTCATTTGCATCAGCTTAGCAAAAATTACCTGGCATAAAGAACCAGCAGGACCCAGTAGACCCCGCTGGGATAACTGGAGCTTTGCCGGAAACAAACCCCCACGCCATACCGTTGGGCATTTCGCTGAACCGCGGCCTGCACGGCCGTTTCCGGAAGTTCGCCTGGCTTGCTGGTGGTAAAGGCCGTTGCCATCATGGCGGTAGTCGATTTCAATGCCTTGTCGGTGTCGACATGGTCGTGATGTCCCATGTCACAGGCCAGCGCCGCCAGATGCCGGTCGCCGATGCGCTGCAAGTTGGGCAGGCCGGCCTGGGCGCGGGTGCGTGCAAAAGCCGCCGCCACCATGTCTTCCGCGGCCTCATCCGACAGCGATTCGATCCGCCGGGCAAAATCCTGGGTTACCCACACCTGATTGCCTTTCCAGATAATGCCGATCCCCACCGCATTAAATTCCCGGCTCAGAATATTGGCGCGATGCGGAGGAGAATGCATCAGGCCGGTGTTGGCGTCGGGGATGGTGGCGTCGATCGCCACATTCTCGCCGGAAAGATCCAGGGGTACGGCGGCCACCCGCTGCCGCAGCGGTGGCTCGCCGGCAAACTGGTGGGTCAACTGGTGCCGCTTGGCCATCAACTGCGTATGTTTCAGGGCGGCGGAGGCCAAATCAACATCCCAGGCCAGCGGCGGCAGACCAGCTTGCGCGCGGTCGCGGTTGAGAAGCTGGAACAACTGCCGGGCCGCGGCCGGATCTGCTCGCTCCCCGGCGGGGTCATCAACTGTGTCAACCCCGGCTTGAACGGCTGGCCGCGCCGCCAGAGCGGTACTCGGCATCGCTAAGAGCAGGAACCCATGGAAGCCCACCACCAGTCCGAAAGTAATCCACAGGATGGGCGACTTTCCCCTAACCGTAATCTCAGGCAAAACGCTTCTTTTGTTCGCCACGCTTCCCTTCTAGAATGCTGCTACTCCTCGGGAGAAGAGCCAAATGGAAATTGTAATCGCGCTGGTCGGCGCCGTCATCGGTGCTGTTTTGGGAGGTTTATTCCTGCATTTGCGTTCGGCCGCCATGGCCGCGCGGCTTACCCGCGCGGAAGGGGATCTGGCCGTCACCCAAGACGCGCTCAAGACGGAGCGGGAAACGAATCTGGCGCTGCGTCTGGAACAGGTTGGACTGCAGAAGTCGCTCGAATTGGAGCAAAAGAGCGCGGCCGAGAAGCTGGCGCTTCTTCAGCAGGCCGAAGCAAAGTTGCGGGAAGCATTTAGCGCTCTTTCGGCCGAGGCCCTCAGCCAGAACAACCAGTCATTTCTCGAATTGGCCCGCCTCACGCTGGAAAAGTATCAGAGCGAAGCGCGCCATGATCTCGAGCAACGCAAACAGGCGGTTGAGGGATTGGTGGCGCCCATCCGCCAATCGCTGGAAAGCGTGAATCAGCAGATCCGGGCCATCGAAAAAGAACGCGGCGAGGCCTACGGTAGCCTCACCGCGCAAGTCGGCTCCCTGATTGCCACGCAAGAGAAACTACAGAGCGAGACCGGCAAATTAGTGAAGGCCTTGCGGGCGCCCCAGGTACGGGGAAGGTGGGGGGAAATCCAGCTGCGCCGGGTGGTCGAAATAGCGGGGATGCTGCCCTACTGTGATTTCACCGAGCAGGCCTCGATTATCACGGAAGATGGCCGGCTGCGCCCGGATCTTGTCATCCACCTGCCCGGGGGGAAAACCGTGGTGGTGGATGCCAAAGCGCCACTGCAAGCCTATCTGGATGCCCTCGAGACCGGTGACGAAGATGCCCGCCGGGCGTTGCTGGGCGATCACGCGCGCCAGATCCGTACCCACATGATCCAGCTCGGTTCGAAGGCCTACTGGGACCAGCTGCCGTCCACCCCCGACTTTGTGGTGATGTTCCTGCCCGGCGAAACCTTCTTTAGCGCGGCTCTGGAGCAGGATCCCGAGCTGATTGAATATGGCGTAAGCCAGAAAGTCATTCCCGCTTCCCCCACCACTCTGATTGCCTTGTTGCAGGCGGTCGCGTACGGATGGCGGCAGGAGAAGATCGCTGAAAGCGCGCAGGAGATCAGTGACCGGGGCAGGGAGCTGTACGATCGCCTCTGCACCCTGGCCGGCTATGTGCGCGATCTGGGCAGCAATCTGGGACGCGCGGTGGAGCAGTACAACAAGGCCATTGGCGCCCTGGAGGGCCGAGTGCTCGTCACCGCCCGAAAATTCCCGGAACTCGGAGTCACGGCCAAGGAAGAAATCCCGGAGCTGGCGCCGGTAGAGAAAAGCGTACGCGAGCTCCAGGCGCCCGAGCTGGCGCAATGCGCCGCGGCAGCAGGGGAGAGCACCAAGTAAATCCGTTACCCGTTGCCCGTTACCCGTTTCCCGTGGCCGATGCCCACAACAGCGTCACGCGCCACTCGGCTACTGGGAACCGGAAACGGGGAACGGGCAACGGGTAACGGCTTCTAGATTCCTGCTTCCATGCGTGAACGCGGATCGAGGCAGTCGCGCAGAGTGTCCCCTACAAAATTGAAGGCCAGAACCGCCAGCATTACCACAAAAGCTGGAAACAGCACCAGATGCGGCGCGTCGAACAGGTGCACCCGGCCGCTGTTCAGCATCGAACCCCAGCTCGCGGCGGGGGGTGGGACTCCCAGGCCAAGAAAACTCAGGGTAGCTTCGGCGAGCACGGCGCCGGCCATGCCAATTGCGGCCTGCACGATCACGGGTTGAACGATATTCGGCAGGATGTGGCGAATCACAATGTACCAGCCGCCGGCGCCCAGCGCCCGCGCGGCTTCGACAAACTCCCGCTCGCGTACCGCCAGCACCTGCCCCCTTACCAGGCGCGCATAGCCGACCCAACCACCGATCACCAGCGCCAGAATCAGGTTGAACATTCCCGGTCCCAGAAAGGCCACAAAGGCAATCGCCAACAGAATGCCGGGGAACGAGAGGAAGGCATTCATCAGCACCACGCTGACCAGGCGGTCCACGCGGCCGCCACAGTAACCGGCAATAGCGCCCACCGCTAGGCCTAACAGCAGCGACAACGACACCACGCTGGCGCCGACCAACATCGAGATCCGCGCCCCGTAAACGATCCGCGAGAAAATATCGCGCCCCAGCTCATCGGTTCCGAACCAATGCGCGGCCGAAGGCGGGGCAAGCCGGGCGGCCAGATCGATTTGCGTGGGATCCTGCCGGGCAATCCAGGGAGCGAAGAACGCAAAGGCTACGAAGACAGTGATCAGCACGATACCCGCCGCGGCCAGCGGATTCTCGCGGGCCACACGTCGCAGACGCTTTCCGAAGCGGCGCGGCTCCGGAGACGGCGCTGTGTCGGGCGGGCTAATGGCGGCTGTCATGTTTCACCTGTTACTGCCGGATCCTCGGGTTGACGGCCGAATACAACAGATCGGTAATAAGGTTTACCGCAACGTATGTCAGGCCGATCACCAGGATGCATCCCTGCACCAGGTAGTAATCGCGGTTGGAAATCGCCTGAATCGTGAGCCGGCCGATTCCCGGCCACGAAAAAATGGTCTCGGTCACAATGGCGCCTGCCAACAGCGCGCCGAATTGCAGGCCGAGCACCGTCAACACCGGCACAAAGGCGTTGCGTAAGGCGTGCTTATACACCACTGTCCACTCGCTCAGCCCTTTGGCACGGGCGGTGCGTACATAGTCCTGGCTGAGTTCCTCCAGCATGGAAGTACGAACCATGCGGGTCAGGATGGCAGCCAAGGAGCCGCCCAGGGTGATTGCCGGCAGCACCAGGTGGGCCCAACTGCCTGAACCGGATACCGGCAGGAGCCCCAGCCGGATAGAAAAAAACAGGATCAACACCGGCCCCAAAGCGAAATTCGGAAACGACAAGCCGAGCAACGAAACAAAGCTGAGTAGGCGATCACTCCAGCCGTTGCGGTGCGTAGCCGAATGCACTCCGGCGGGAATGGCCAACAGAATGGCCACGAGCAGTGCCGCACAGGTCAGGCGCAGGGTGTAAGGATAACGTGCTGCAATCAGGCGGCCGACGTCTTGTTGGAAGCGGAGGGACTGGCCCAATCGGCCGTGCAGCACGCCGCGCCAATAATTGACGTACTGCTCGCCCAGCGGCACGTCCAACCCGTATTGGTGGCGTGTGGCAGCAATATCCACCCCCGCCGTCCCCTCACCAAGCATTTGCTGGATCGGGTCGCCCGGCACCAGGTGGATGAGCAAGAACACCGCCGACACCACCACCCAGATCACCGGCAAGGTATAGATCAAGCGGGTTGTGAGAAGGCGAAACATTTTAATTTTGAATTTTGAATTTTGATTGAAAATCAATCAGCAATTTTGGCTTGTGGCTTGTGGCTTGTTGCTCGTTAATCAAAATTCAAAAATCAAAAATTTCACTGGTTCTTTCCCGCCGGTTCTTCCGCCAGCTCGATTTTTACTTTGGCGATGCGGCGGCCTTCCATTTCCACCACGGTAAAGCGCCGCCCCTCGTATGCGAAAGTTTCGCCACCCTGCGGAACCCGCTGCAAGCGGGAGAGGAGAAATCCCGCCAGCGTCTCATAGCCTTCTTCCCGCGGGAGGGCCAGTTGATATTGGGTTTCCAAGTCGCGCAGAGGCACCGAACCGTCGAGGATCATGGTAGTGGCCCCCGCAGGCAGCGGCTGGGGGGTAACGTCGAATTCATCCTCAATCTCGCCCACCAGTTGCTCCAGCACATCCTCGACGGTCACCAGGCCGACAATCGAGCCGAACTCGTCCACCACCGCCGCTAAATGACGCTTGCGGCGTTTGAATTCCACCAGCAGATCGGGCAGCGGCTTGGTCTCGGGCACCACCAGGATTTCGCGCATAATCTGGCGCACCTGCATCTGCGACAGGCGGTCGGCGGGGATGGCGGGCGGGAGCATCAGGCGCAGGCGCATCCAGCGGGTCAGGTCCTTGGAATAGAGCAATCCGATGATGTGCTCCGGCCCGCGTTGCGGATCGTACACGGGAACCCGCGAGTGCTGCTCCTCCACCACCCGCGCCAGCGCCTCATCCAGATGCATATCCGCAGGCAGCGAGAAAATATCCGGCCGGGGCACCATGATCTCGCGCACGGTGACATCGCCCATCTCCAGCGCGCGGTGGATCAGCTCTTCCTGGAAGAGCGGCACCAGCCCGAAGCGACGGCTGGCCGTAACGATCAGCTTCAGCTCTTCCGGCGAGTGCACCCCGCCTTGCCGGATCTGCGGCACGCCAAAGACACGCAGCACCAGGCGCGCCGTGTGCGTCATGACGTACAGAAAGGGCCGCACCATGGCGATGAAGAAGTCCAGGGGACCGGCCACGGCCAACGCCACTCTTTCCGCCCGGTGCAGCGCCACCGACTTCGGTACCAGCTCGCCTAACGTCGTGTGCAGGTAGGTAATGAGGGCGAACGCCGCTACGATGGCGATCAGGTGAGCGTACACGGCCGGATGCTCGACATCGCGGACCAATTGCTCCAGCAAATAGGCCAGAGTGGATTCTCCCACCCAGCCCAAGCCCAGGCTGGCCAGAGTCACTCCCAACTGAACCGCAGCCAGTACCTCGTCCAGGCGGGCATGCAGCCTCTGGATGGTGCGCGCGCCGGTTTGCCCCGCCTCGATCAGTTGCTGGATGCGGGTATCGCGCACGCTGACCAGGGCGAATTCCGCCGCCACAAAAAAGGCGTTCGCCGCTACCAGCAGCCCTACCGCCAGCACCCGCAGCAGAATGTAGGTCGCCATCTAGAGGAAAATTCTAGCTGAATCGGAAGGGAGGAAAAATTTTGATTTGCGAATTTTGAATTTTGATTTCTTATTACGGCAATCCAATGGCCTGTCCCTCACAGGGTTTTAGTCAAAATTCAAAATTCGCAATCCATCGGGCTTATTCAGATGGTAGAAGGCAAGTCCGTACTTTGCACATAAAGCGGGCATTGACGGCCACTTTGGACGGAGCGTACTCTGGTTTTGCCACCTCATAAGAGTATTCGATCCTCAAATTTCACCGTACTGTGGCCCATAACCTATCGTGAGCTGAAAGTGGGAGTGTGGGTATGGTGACGAAATGCGCAAATCCCGATTGTTCGACCGAGTTCCGCTATCTTCGGCATGGCAAAGTATTCATGATCGAAAGCAGCGGCTGCGAGAAGCGCAGATTGGATTACTACTGGCTATGCGCGAACTGCTGTCAGACGATGTTCGTTGAGTACGAGCCGGGAAAAGGGGCTATAGTTAAGGACTTATCGGCAAAGCAGCAATGTTCGGCATAGCGTGGTAGTTGAGACCGTTATCCCCTAGACCTTGCGCTTCTCCGTGGGACCAGGGGATTTTTGTTATTCACCGTAATAGTTGCTCCGGGTAAACCCGTCGGTACGCGGAAACTCGGCATGCTTAAAGCAGTTGTTACCCGCCACAATCCGCCGGTACTTGGTACCGCTGGGGGCAACTCCGTCTCTCCCGGCACCAGCTTAGTCAAAATTCATCCGTGAATCTCTTTGGCCATTCCCGTCGCGTCCGATAACGCGCATACTGGTGCGGTGGCCCTGTCCAATGAGAGCGTTTTGGCCGGGTTTTTGGATTACCTGCGAATTGAAAAGGGACTGGCCCGGCTCAGCGTGGCCGCGTACACGCGCGACGTCGGCCAATTTGCCGCGTTCCTGGAGGAGCGGGGTCGTCTGCTGATCACCGCGCGCCGCCTGGATGTGAGCGACTACCTCGATCATGCCTTGCACCGCCTGGAGGGCCGTTCGGTCGCGCGCCAGCTTTCCACTTTGCGCCAGCTGTACAAGTACTTGCTGTGCGACCGCCATATCGAACACGATCCGACCCTCAATCTCGCCTCCCCGCGGCAATGGCGGGTATTGCCTAAGTCGCTGGCGAAAAATGAAGTTCAAAGCCTGGTCACCGCGACCAGCCTGCACTCGGAAGGCGCTTTAGCCGAAGCGCTTACTACCCGCGATCATGCCCTGCTGGAAACTCTGTATGCCGGCGGCTTGCGCGTCTCCGAGGCGGTGAACGCCAAGGTGGAAGACCTCAAGCTCGACTTGGGCTATATCCTGGTGCGTGGCAAAGGCGATAAAGAGCGTATTGTTCCCTTGGGACGCGCCGCGCTGGAAGCGTTGCGCGCTTATCTTGGGGAAGCGCGCGGCAAGCTGTGCCAGGGCCGGGCTTCGCCGTACCTGTTTGTGGGACGGGGCGCCCGGCGCTTGAGCCGGCAACGGATATGGCAGCTCGTTCGCGCGGCGGCCCAGTCTACAGGCCCGCATGCCAGCCCGCACATGTTGCGCCATAGCTGCGCTACCCATATGGTGGAGAACGGAGCCGACCTGCGCACCGTGCAAACTTTGTTGGGGCACGCCGACATTGCCACCACCCAGGTTTACACCCACGTGGCCCTGGAGCACCTGAAAAATGTTTACCGGTCCCATCATCCGCGGGCCAAGGCGCGCGGACCGTTACCCGTTACCCGTTACCCGTTACCCGTTGAAAAAGCGAATGGAGAGCGAAGCAAACGGGGGACGAAGCCAAACGAGGAACGGGAAACGGGAAACGGGTAACGGGAATTTATGCAAGACCCAAAATCTACGCACACCGCTGTCGCTCACGCTGTGGACGGCTTCTTGCGGTCTCTGGGTAATGCCTCGCCGCATACGCTGAAAGCTTACAAGGGCGACCTGGAGCGGTTTGCCGGGTTTGTCGGCGCCGCCGGTTGGGATGAGATCGACCACGTGCGGATTCGCGGATTCCTGTCGCACCTGTACGAACAGGGGTTGACCAAGACTTCCGTGGCCCGCAGCCTGGCCGCGGTGCGTTCGTTTTATCGCTGGCTGGCGCGAGAGGGATTGGTGGAACAAAATCCCGCCGCCCTGGTGACCACGCCCCGCCTGCCCAAAAAGCTGCCCCGGGTACCTACGGTGGAGGAGATGAACTCCGTTCTCGACGGCCAGATGCCCGATTGCGCCGCCTTCCCGGAGCGCGACCGCGCGATCTTCGAGTTGTTATACGGCTGTGGGCTGCGTAATTCCGAACTGACCGGCATCAACCTGGAAGACATTGGCTGGTCCAACGAAGCCATCCTGGTGCGCGGCAAAGGACGCAAGGAGCGTTATGTGCCGTTTGGCGATTCGGTTCGCCTGGCGCTGCGCGAGTACCTGCCCGTACGCCAGCGGCTTCTGGCCGAAAAGAAGAGAAGCACTCCTGCGCTTCTGCTCAATGGCCGGGCCGGGCGTCTGACCACGCGTAGCGTTGGCCGTATTGTCAAGCGGATTGCCATCGCGAAAGGACTGCCCTCCGACGTCCACCCGCATACTTTGCGGCACGCCTTCGGCACCCACCTGCTGGAGGAAGGCGCCGACCTGCGCGCCATCCAGGAGATGCTTGGCCATGAACGCCTTTCCACCACGCAGCGCTATACCCAGCTTTCCGTCAAGCACATGCTCGAGGTCTACGATGGCACGCACCCGCGAGCTAAGTAGCCGTGATCAGTGGTCAGTGGCCAGTGGCCAGAATCTGGGAGTCCAGAGCTATCAATTACCCGCAGATACCGGCCGGTGCGCGCAGGACAAAATTTGGGGTTCGCAGTTATGGCTGAGCGGCGACAATCCTTCGGTCCTTGGCTGCGTCTAACCCCGAGTACCCTCATCTAATATGTTAGGCTGGATGCGTTTGGCCGCGAATTGCGGTGCGCGCACAGACGGAGAGGAAAGAAAAGACTTTGGGCGTTCTGGATAAGATTTTCGGCACGAAAAACGAGCGCGACGTCAAGCGGATGTCCCCGATGGTGGATGTGATCGGGGAGTTGGAGCCGCAGATGCAGGCGCTTAGCGACGAGCAGCTGCGTGCCAAGACGGAGGAGTTCCGGGTTCGCCTGAGCGAACGTTTGGCGAGCCTGCCCGACGAGCCCGATGCCGTCCCCGACCGCCTCCGGGAGCTCGACGACGAGCGCCGGCGCGTGGAAAAAGAGTTTTTGGACGGGCTGCTCCCCGAAGCCTTTGCCGTCGTGCGGGAGGCTGGCCGCCGCGTGCTCGACATGCGCCACTTCGACGTGCAACTGATCGGAGGCATGGTCCTGCATGAGGGCAAGATCGCGGAAATGAAGACCGGCGAAGGCAAGACGCTGGTCGCCACTCTGCCGGTTTACCTGAATGCGTTGCCGGGCCGCGGGGTCCACGTGGTGACGGTGAACGATTATCTGGCCAAGCGCGACGCCGAATGGATGGGCAAGTTATACCGCTTCCTGGGGCTCACGGTTGGGGTGATCGTGCACGACCTCGACGATACCGAACGCCGGGAAGCCTACGCCGCTGACGTCACCTACGGCACCAATAACGAGTTCGGCTTTGACTACTTGCGCGACAACATGAAGTTCGACTTGCGCGAGTGCGTGCAGCGCGGGCACAACTATGCCATCGTCGACGAGGTCGACTCCATCCTGATTGACGAGGCGCGCACGCCGCTGATCATCAGCGGCGCCAGCGAGGAATCCACCGACAAGTACTTCAAAGTCAACCGCATCATCGGCCGTCTGGAGAAAGGCCAGGAGATCAAGACGCAGCCGGGCGAGCCGCCGGAACTCACCGGCGATTTCGTGGTCGATGAAAAGCACAAGACCATTACGGTCACCGACGCCGGCTGGGAAAAGGTCGAGGGCCTGCTGGGCATCGGCAACATCGCCGACCCCGAAAACTGGGACCTGAAACACCATGTGGAGACCGGCATCAAGGCGCACGAACTCTATCGCCGCGACCGCGATTACATCGTCAAGGCGAAGGCCGACAACCCGCGCGAGCAGGAGGTGATTATCGTCGACGAGTTCACCGGCCGGCAGATGCCGGGCCGCCGCTGGTCCGACGGCCTGCATCAGGCGGTGGAAGCCAAGGAAGGCGTCAAAATCGAGCGCGAGAACCAGACCCTGGCGACGATTACCTTCCAGAACTACTTCCGCATGTACAAGAAGCTGGCGGGGATGACCGGCACCGCGGAAACGGAAGCGCCGGAATTTGAAAAGATCTACAAGCTCGAAGTCACGGTGATTCCTACCAACAAGCCGCTGCTGCGAGTGGAGAACGCGGACATGGTCTATCGCACCGAGCGTGAGAAATACACCGCGGCAGCCGAGGAAATTGCCGAGTTGGCCAAGCAGGGCCAGCCGGTACTGGTGGGTACGACTTCGATTGAGAAATCCGAGCATCTGTCGGCCCTGCTGAAGAAGAAAGGCGTTAAGCAGCACGAAGTCCTCAACGCCAAGCAGCATGAGCGCGAAGCCGAAATCGTGGCCCAGGCCGGGCGCAAGGGCGCGATCACCATTGCTACCAACATGGCGGGACGCGGCACCGATATCCTGCTGGGCGGGAATCCGGAGTTCATCAGCAAGCAGGAATGCGTTAAGAAAGGCCTGGCCCAAAAGGTACGGGAGGCCGGTGGCGAAGTGGAAGCCCGTCGCGACGACGAGTCCCTGACTTATTTCTACTACGGCGGCTCCGAATTCCAGGTTTCCACGGCGCAATGGAACGAGATTTACCGGCGCCATAAGGCGACGACGGATGCAGAACACCAGGAGGTGGTCGCCGCCGGCGGCCTGTTCATTCTCGGTACCGAGCGTCACGAAGCCCGCCGCATCGACAATCAGTTGCGGGGCCGCGCCGGCCGCCAGGGCGATCCCGGCGCTTCGCGCTTCTACCTGTCTCTGGAAGACGACCTCATGCGCATCTTCGCCAAGGAGTGGGTTTCGACTCTGCTGCAGAAGCTGGGCATGGAGGAGGGAGTGCCGATCGAGTCGCGCCTGATTACCCGCCGCATTGAGGCGGCGCAGAAGGCGGTCGAGGCGCAGAACTTCGAGGCCCGCAAGCACCTGTTGGAATACGACGACGTCATGAACAAGCAGCGGGAGGCGGTCTACAGCCTGCGCCGCCAGTTGCTCGAGGGCCTCGATCAGAAGGAATTGATCCTGGAAGATTATGTTGCCGGGATTCTCGGCGAGTTGATGGACCAGCATTGCGCCAAAGATGTCCACCCGGAGGACTGGGATATCAAGGGTCTGCGCAATGCCCTGTTTACGCGTTTTGGGGTTGACATTACCCGCGAAGGGATCAAAGCGGAGACCTTGAATCGCCTGGAATTAGGCGACGCTATCTTCGCAAGGCTCAAGCAGCGTTACGACGCCAAGGAGCAGTTGATTGGCACCGAACAGATGCGCTACCACGAGCGCCTGATCATGTTGAGCGTGCTGGACGCGCAATGGAAAGACCACCTGCTCAACATGGATCACCTCAAGGAAGGCATCGGCTTGCGGGGATATGGACAGCACGACCCCCTGGTCGAATACAAGCGCGAATCGTTCGACATGTTCGAGGCCATGATGCTGCGCTTCCAGGAAGAGACCGCGCGCTATCTCTATCTGATGCAGGTGATTGAAAGCGAGGCACAAGCGGGCGGCCGGGTTCCGGTGGGCAACGACGGCCAGGAAGGTGGTCCGATTGTCTTCGCCGGTTCTCCGGTGTCAGACCTAGACGCGGGCGACGGCGCGGGTGTCGGGATGCCGCGGACGGGTGGTAGCCCTCCTCGCAAGCGGGCGAGTACTTCGGTTGACGAAATGGAAGAGGCCTTCGTGCGCCGCAAGCAGCGCGAACTGCAGCAGGCGCGCATGGCGGGCTCGGGCGATCTCCAGCCCGTCCAGCAGGTAGTCCGTTCCGGACAAAAAGTGGGCCGCAACGATCCCTGCCCCTGCGGCTCGGGGAAGAAATACAAGAAGTGCTGCGGCGCGAATAGCTAGATTCAGCAACAAGCGACAAGCCGCAAGCAACAAGCTTGGGCGCCGGGTGCGGCGCCCTAATCGCGCCCGTTTTTGGCGCCATTAGGGCGGGAAACGCATCCAGGGTTGATGCTGGGCCAATTCGCGGCGCATCTAAAGCAGTATGCTTTCCTTACGATTGGTTCGGCTAATTGAGGATCATTCTGCGGAGTTGGGCGCCAGCTTGATCGACCGGCTGCGCCACTCGTCGCGGACGGTGGACTATTTCAAGCTGCCTGACGATGAATTGCGCCACGGCGCCGCCCGCATCTATCGTGAACTTGGTGATTGGCTGCTGAATAAGACCGAGACCGACATCGAGTACCACTACACGCAAATTGGCGCCAAGCGCGCCGAAGAGGGCATTGCGATCAGTGATTTCGTCTGGGCGCTCATTATTTCCAAAGAAAACCTCTGGCATTTTCTCCAGACCCATGCGCCCATCGATCACATGCTGGAGCTGTACGGAGAAATCGAGTTGCTGCAGCTGATCGATCAGTTCTTCGACCGCGCCCTGTATTACGCGACCCTCGGCTATCAGCGCTTTGAGCGCAGTGTAGGAAGAGCGGCGTGAGAGCAGTGGCCAGTGGTCAGTGGCCAGCAGCAGGGGCGAAGAGGCCTAGTCAGCGCGAAGGCCGGTTCGGCTGGCGCAGACAAACCAAACATATCCGGGGCAAACGCACAAATTTGGTCGCCACCTACTGACCACCGACCACTGACCACTGGCCACTGGTCCTTCGCACCGCCCGGAATGTCATCTCCTGCGCCTGGCTGCGGGTCTTCTTTTTCCAGTCGAGGAACATCTGCACGTAGTTCAGCGTGAGGTACTGCTGGCGGGTAACCCCTAACCGTCTTGCGGTCGCATCGATCCAGCGCGGCGGGCCTTCGATCTCGGAGACATTGCCGATGGGCGTCTCGTCCACCACGACATGTCCGTTGCCGTCAGTCCACTCGCTGCGGAATTTTTCGTAGCAGAACCAGGGCCGGAATCCCAGGGCCTGCACGATTCCCGCCAGTTTTTCGCCATCCGCCACCTCAGTCTCAGTTTCGGCCCGCGATTTGTGGCGCACACTGGTCCCTTTGCTCTTATGAGTGAAGATCCAGCGCTTTCCATATTTGCGAATGCGCAGCAATTCATCGCGTTTGCGCAAATCGCCTTTGGCGGTGTCATACAGCGTGTTGATCTCATGAGTGCGCGGGGTGACTTCGCGAAAGCCGGTTTGACGAAGTTTGCGCCGCAACGCCCGGAGATCTTCGACCAGGAACTTGATTTCGACTTCTTTCTTGGTTGCCGGCATAAGATTCTGGCGCCCCTACGCGGCTTGTCCTCTGTGGGCGGTCTTACCCCGGATTCCGGCCGCCCAGACCAGCGGCCTCCATCCGGGGCTAACTTCTTGTCGCGCCTACGGCGCTTTGTCTTTCTCTGTGCCGGGCGCTTCCACGTCTGGAAACTGGAAAGCGGAAACTGGAAACTGGAAACCAGAAACCAGGTCAGGAGTTTCTCGCCACCACAAATTCCGGCACCCAGAGCAGCGCCCGCTTGGCGTCCGATTCGGGGAGAGTGCAGATGGATTTGGCGGCCTCGGCGGCGTACTGCCGGGCGCGCGTCATGGCAATTTCCACTGCGTCGTAGCGGTTCAAGAGCGTAAGAATCTGCTCATGAGAAACCGTGCGAAAAGCGCCCTCGCGCAACACGGTTTCGATCATGCCGCGTTCTTCTGGGGTGCATCGATCCAGCACCGCGATCACCGCCATGGTGGTCTTGCCTTCGCGCAAGTCGCTGGCCACCGGTTTTCCCAGGATGTCCTCGGAGGCGGTCAGGTCGAGTACGTCGTCGACGATCTGAAACGCCATGCCCAGGCTGTGCCCGTAAGCCGCCAGATGTTCTTCTCCCTCGGGAGGCGCGCCGGCGAGAATGCCGCCCAGGCGCGCGCAAACGGAAAATAGACACGCGGTCTTGCGGAAAATCAGGTCGAGGTATTCCTCCAGCGAGACGCAGCGGCCCAACCGTTCCATCTGGAGCAGTTCGCCTTCCACCATCTGCTGCGTCAAGTCGATGAGCACGTCGAGGACGCGGAAATTGCGTTCCTGCAATGCCACCTTGAAGGCCTGCATGTAAAGCCAGTCGCCGGCCAGGACGCACTTGGAATTGCCCCATTGGGTATTGGCGGCGGGCCGGCCGCGGCGCGTCTTGGCCTCGTCGATGATGTCGTCATGAACCAGGGTTGCGGTGTGGATAATCTCGACCACCGCGCCCAGGCGAATGGCGCTCTTGCGCCCCGCTCCGTTCGGGGAGAACAAGCGGGAGGCAAGCAGCAGCAGGAGCGGGCGAATTCGCTTTCCACCCCCGGCGCGCAAATACTCCCCGATCTCGGCGATCGCCCGAACGTTGGACTGGGTCTCACACCCGAACTCGTGCTCGATCGCAACGAGGTCGTCGCGGACCAGTTCGAAAACTTCCTTGGCGGTCACCGGACCTTCGCTCCTCAACTGGCTCCTCGCGGCTTGTAGCGGTCAGACCGTACGATAGTTGGTGAACTGCATTTCAATGCCGAAATCCTGCTGCCGCATCAGGGCAATGATCTCCTGCAAGGTGTCCCGGTCCTTGCCGGTGACGCGCACGAAATCGCCCTGAATGGAAGCTTGCACCTTCTTCTTGCTGTTCTTGATGAGCTTCACGATCTCGCGGGCTTTATCGGCATCGATGCCTTGCTGCAGCTTGATGCGCTGGCGCACCGTGGACCCGGCGGCTGGCTCGATGGCTTCATAGTGGAGATTTTTCAGCGGGACGCCGCGCTTGACCAGTTTGCCCTGCAACACGTCGTTTACCGCTTTCAACTTGTAATCGTCCTGCGACGTCAGGACAATCGCCTCTTTCCCTTCCAGGACGATGCCGGACTTGGAATCTTTCAGATCGAAACGCTGATGAATCTCCTTGAGGGCCATATTCATCGCGTTCTGCACTTCCTGAAGATCGACCTTGCTGACAATGTCGAACGAATTCTCAGGCATGGCTGTAAGTGTAATGGCGCGGCGGTGTTAGGCGCAATGTTGCTGCACGGCTGGCGGGTAAAGACGCATGCCCGGCGTCCCCTCAACCGCTCAGCCCAAAACAGCGGAAAAAGTTTGCGGTGGTAGCGGCGGCGATCTCGGCCACCGGCGCCCGGCGTAGCCCGGCGAGGCAGTGCGCCACTTCTTTGACGTAGGCGGGCTCGTTGCGCCGCCCGCGATGGGGTACGGGCGCCAGATAGGGGGAGTCGGTTTCGAGCAGGATTCGATCCAGAGGCGCTTGCCGCGCGGCTTCGCGGATCTCTTCCGCCTTGGGAAAAGTCACATTGCCGGCAAACGACACGAAAAAACCCATCTCCAGTGCATCCGGCAGATGGTTGGGCCCACCGCTGAAACAGTGCAAGACGCCGCGCTGTCCGCTGCCTGCCCAATGCTGTCGCAGCAAGCGGACGAGATCGGTCCAGGCATCTTCGCGGTCCTGTCGTGAGCCGCGGCAATGAATGACGATGGGTTTGCGGGCTTCCTGGGCGAGGTCCAGTTGCCGCACGAAAGCCGCTTGCTGTATCTCACGCGGCGAGAATTCGTACCAGTAATCCAGTCCGATCTCTCCCCAGGCAATAACTCGCGGATGAGCTGCCAGTCTTTGCAGCTCCGCCCACGCAGCCGGTTCACCGATCTTGGCATCGTGCGGATGAACGCCGATGCTGGCATAGATACGAGGCACCGCCGGGTTGCGCGCAGCGAATTCCTCCGCCAGACGAAGGCCGCAATCGTATGTGCCCGGTCCGGTCCCGTTCCCAATGGCGAGCAGAACCTCCACTCCGACCGCGATTGCGCGTTTAAGCACCTCGGCCCGATCGGCGTCGTACTTTGTGCCTTCAAGATGACAGTGAGAGTCAATAAACATCGGGTGATCGGGCGATCCGGTGATCGGGTGATCGCAAAAGCTGTGATTTTGCAAAGGACATCTGATTCCTGACTTCAAATCGCCGACATACAAACTCATGAACCTTCGGTTTTCAGATCACCCGATCGCCGGATCGCCCGATGCTCTGTGCCTCTGTGGCGGTTATTAACTATTTCAGTCTCGCCCCGACAGGCACGTCTTCCAGAAAGCCAGCTAACACTGGCTGGCCGCCCTCAATCGAGGCCGCCAGCAGCATACCGTCGCTGACCAGACCGCGAAGCTTGCGGGGCTGCAAGTTGGCGACGATCACGATCTTGCGGCCAACCAGCGTCTCCGGCGCATAGGCCTCGGCGATGCCGGCCACGATTTGGCGCGTATGATCGCCAAGATCCACTTCCAGCCGCATCAGTTTATCCGCTCCCTTCACGCGTTCGGCGACCTTGACCAGGGCGACACGAAGTTCAACCTTGGCAAAATCGTCAATGTTGATCTTTCCTTCCGCCACCGCCGGTGCTGGGACCGAGGGCGGCGCCTGGGCCGGGGCCGGCGCGGGCACCGGTGAGGCCGGTGTGCCGGCGCCAGTTCCCGCCATGCTGGGTTTGGGGGCGGGAGTAGCAGGTGGCGTTGCCGCTTTCCTCACGGGTGCCGGGCCAGCCGCGGGCGCTGCGGTCTTTATTTCCGAAGGTACAGGCTGAAGTTCCTTGTTTTGCATAGCCTCAATCACACTCTTGTCAGCGCGCGGAAAGACGGGTTCCACTTTGCCCAGTTTTGTGCCTACCCCCAGTTGCCCCCACTTCAGAGTGGACAAAGGGAATCGCTCGAGTTCGCCCAGCCCCATTTGTTGCCAAATGCGGGCCGTGGAATCCGGAATTACCGGATAAGCCAGCACCGTAATGATGCGCAACGCCTCGGCGGTGGTAAACAGAATGGTGGCCAGGCGGGCGCGGCTGTTTTGGTCCTGCTTTTCCGCCACGGCCCAGGGAGCATTTTCGACAATATACTTGTCGACCGCCGCCACCAAACCCCATAGCGTTTCCAACGCGCGCGAGAATTGGTATTCGTCCCAGAGGACATTGAAGCTAACGATGGTTTCCGCCGCCAGCTTCTCGATCGCGTCTTCCGCAGGCGTACGGGCCGCGGTGGCCGAGGGATACGGCATCTCGCCCTGAAAATATTTGGCGATCATGGTCAGGGTACGGCTGGCAAGATTGCCTATGCCGTTGGCGAGGTCGGCATTGTAGCGTTGCACCAGGGCGTCGAAACTGAAAGATCCGTCCTGGCCGAAAGGGACTTCGCGAAACAGGAAGTAACGTAAAGCATCGGCGCCCAGCACGTCGAGAATGCTTTCGGCGCGAACGATGTTGCCCTTGGATTTGGACATCTTGTCCTGCTCGAACAGCAGCCATCCGTGGGCCACCACCCGATGCTGGACCGGCAGGCCGGCCGCCATCAGAAAGGCCGGCCAATAAACACAGTGAAAACGCACAATCTCCTTGCCGATCATGTGAACTTCGGCGGGCCAGTAACGCTGCCACTGGTCCATGTCCCAGTTCCAGCCGATGCCCGTCATATACGTGCAGAGCGCGTCCAGCCAGACGTACATGACCTGCTCCGGATCGTCCGGCACCGGGATGCCCCATTTGATGTTGCCGCGGCTCACGCTCAAGTCGCGCAAACCGCTGCGCACGAAAGAAATCACCTCGTTGCGGCGCGTTTCCGGACGAATGAAATCAGGCTGGCTTTCGTAAAGCTTAAGCAACTGATCTTCGAAGGCGGAAAGCTTGAAAAAATAATTCTGCTCGCTGACGGTTTCCGTGGGGCGGCCGCACTCGGGACAAGGTGCGCCCGGCGCGGCATTCTCCCCCACATAGAGCTCATCGAAGACGCAGTACTGGCCGGTATAGGATCCCTTGTAGATGAAGTCCTTGTCCCGCAAACGCCGGAACAGTTCCTGCACGCCGGCCTCGTGGCGCGGATCAGTGGTTCGCATGAATCCGTCATAACGAATGCCCATGCGGTCCCAGAGCGAGCGGAAACCGGTGGAAATCTCGTCGGCCAGTTGCTTCGGGGTCTTGCCCGCGGCCGCGGCGGAACGTTCGATTTTCTGCCCGTGTTCGTCGGTTCCGGTTAGGAAAAACGTGTCCCGGCCGAACATGCGCTGGCGGCGGGCGATGGCATCGCAAACCACGGTGGTATAGGTGTGGCCAATATGCGGCCGCGCATTGACGTAGTAGATCGGCGACGTGAGGTAAAACTTCGCTTTATCGTTGCTCATGATGACGTTCCAGGTACAAGCGGACCGCTTCCTGCATCACGGTTTTCAAAGGAATCCTGCGCTCCATGGCGATGCGCCGGCAGTCCTCGTACTCGGGGGCGTAGTGAGTGACCTCGCCCCGCAAACTTCCCAGCTTTACCCGGACCTCGCCCCAGGGGGTCTGCACGTGAACATGGCGGCGCGGCAGGCACTGGCGCGCTTCTTGGCGCAAACGGACGCCCAGGGTGGAGGTCTCGGAAAATAACAATTCGGCCAGTCGATCGCCGTCTTCCGGCCGGCAAAGCACGGTCACCAGCAGCCCCGGGCGGGTCTTCTTCATCTGCACCGGCGTGCTGAAAACATCGAGCGCGCCTTCGGCCAGAGCGCGGTCAATCAGATAGCCGATCACCTGGGGCGAAATGTCGTCCAGGTTGGCTTCCATTACGGTGACGATCTCGCTAGTGGGCACCGAGAAAGCGGCGACCGACGAGCCCAACGCGGAGGCATCGGCCTCTCCCAAGGTCAGGCGCACGACATTGGGATGGCGGGGCAGATCGCGATAGCCCGCGCCATAGCCGATCCGTTCCACTTTGAGCGGGGGAAAGGGGCCAAATCGATCGGCGAGAGTGGCGACAATGGCTGCGCCCGTGGGCGTGGCCAGTTCTTTTTGCACCCCGGACGAATAAATTGGCGCATTGCGCCGCCGCAACAATTCCAGGGTGGCGGGCGCCGGGACCGGGAAGCGGCCATGCGCACATTCCACGGTTCCCCCGCCGACATTCACCGGCGAGCAAAGCCACTGGTCCACCCCCAGAGCCTCGGCGCCAACCGCGGCACAGGTGATATCGACCAAAGCATCGGTGGAACCGACCTCATGAAAATGAATGTCTTCGAATTCCACCTGGTGGATGGCCGCTTCTACCGCGCCGAGGGCCTCAAAAATCGCGATTGCCTTGTTCTTTGCCGATGGACTAATGGCTGCATGAGCGATCAGAGAGCGAATCTGCTTGAGGGAGCGGCCTTTCGCGTGTCCATGATGTGTATGCGGATGCGGCGGCGAAGCCGCGTGGTCCTGCGCTTCGCTATGTTCGTGCGGTCCATGCCCGTGGCCGGCATGCGGATGTTCCTGTCCATGATGGGTATGACCCGAGGCAGGCGGCGAATCGGCCGGCTCCTTGGTTGCCTGGTAAATCTCGCGCGGCAGATCCTTTTCCCCGTCCACGACCACGTCGACCTTGACGGCGCTGATGCCGCTCCGCATGACCGCGGACACTTCCAGTTCCGCGCCTACCTTCAGCGCGGCCACCGTTTCCCGCAACAGCGCGATTGGCACCCCGGCCGCCACCAGCGCGCCCAGGAACATGTCGCCACTAATGCCGCTGATACAATCCAGATAAGCAATCCGCATAATTAGCACTCAGCATTCAGCATTCAGCTCAATCCGGAATAGTATTGCGCACCCCGCAACTCAGCGGGCCTGGTTTGGCTGATTGCCGAGTGCTGACTGCTGAACGCTGATTCGACCGCTGAATGCTCATCATAGGTAACGGGTCAGGGCGCGTCAAACCGGCTCACTTGTTATAATCTCGTCTTCTTCGGTTAATCCACGCTTCGAGGTGTCCTTGTACGGTCAACTTCAACGGCGCCTGGCCGAACACGTGCGGGCCTTTTTGCGCCGCACCTATCCTGCACTGGAATTGCCCAACATCGTAGTCGAGCAACCGCCCAAGGTTGAAATGGGCGAGTATGCCCTGCCGCTGGCGTTTGAGCTGGCGCGCAAGTTGCGCAAGGCGCCGCGCAAAATTGCGGAGGAAGTCGTAGCCGGGCTGGCGCCGCTGGAGGGATTTGCCCGGCTGGAGGTGGCCGGTGCGGGATACATCAACGCGCGTTTGGACCGCGGGGCGGGCGCGGCTATGCTGCTCCGCGATCCCGGCAGGCCGGAGCCGGCAGGCACCTGGCAGGGCGAAAAAATCCTCGTCGAGCACACCTCGATCAATCCCAACAAAGCGGCGCACATCGGACATCTGCGCAATGCCATTCTGGGCGACACCTTCGTCCGTCTGCTGCGCGCCTGCGATATCCACGTCGATGTGCAGAACTATATCGACAATACCGGGGTGCAGGTAGCGGACGTGGTGGTGGGTTTTGTTTACCTGGAGAAGAAGTCCAAGGCCGACCTGCAGCACCTGATCGCCACCACGCCGCGTTTCGACTACTACTGCTGGGACCTGTACGCCAGCGTATCGCGCTGGTACGAGAGCGCGAAAAAAAATCTCCAGCGCCGCGGGGAAATGCTCCATGCGATCGAGGCGGGGAACAATGAGTACGCCGAACTGGCCGGCATGATTTCCACGGCGATCCTGAAACGGCATCTGCAAACCATGGAGCGGCTGGGCATTGCGTACGACTTCCTGCCTCGCGAAAGCGAAATCTTGAGGCTTAAGTTCTGGGATGCGGCCTTCCAGCAGCTCAAGGAAAAGGGTGTCCTCTATTACGAAGCGGCAGGGAAGAATGCCGGATGCTGGGTTATGCGGCGTCCGGGGGCCGCGGAAAAAGAAGAAGACGCAGCGGCCGAAGAGGACATGAAGGTTATTGTCCGCTCCAACGGCACCGTCGGATATGTCGGCAAAGACATCGCGTACCACCTGTGGAAATTCGGCTTGCTCGGCAAGGATTTCGGATACCGCCGCTTCTTCGCCTATCCGGACGCCCATGATTGCTGGATCAGCGCCGAGCAGGGTGAGGCGGAGCACCCGCACTTCGGCGGCGTCAGCGCTATCTATAACGTGATTGACGCCCGCCAGGCGGAGGCGCAAAACACGGTGATCGAGGCCTTGCGGGGGTTAGGCTACGCCGAACCCGCCAATCACTACACGCATTTTTCCTATGAGATGGTCGCCCTCACCCCGCGCTGCGCGGCCGAACTCGGCTACAGCTTGAGTGAAGACGAGTGGGCCAAGAATTATATCGAGGTCAGCGGGCGCCGCGGCTTCGGCGTTAAAGCCGACGACCTGCTTGATCAATTAATCCAGTCGGCGCTCAGGGAAGTGGAAACCCGCCACGCGGAACTGCCCCCCGACGAACGCCAAGGCATTGCCACCCGGATTGCCGTTGGCGCCTTGCGCTATTTCATGCTGAAGTTCACCAAGAATTCTGTGATAGCTTTCGACTTCAAAGACGCACTCAGCTTTGAAGGCGAGACCGGCCCGTACGCGCAGTATGCGGTGGTCCGCGCCACCAATATCTTCCGCAAAGGCGGGGTGGCGCCGGAACAGGCGCTGGAGTGTGCGGGCGATTTCGCGCCCTATTTCGCCGGCCCAAGCGGAGACGAGATCTGGGAATTGTGGCTGGCCGCCGCCAAAACCTCATTCATCATCGAGCAATGCATTGTCACCACGGAACCGGCGCACCTGGCGAAACATGCTTTTCTGCTGGCCCAGCTGTTCAACAACTTCTATCACAAACACCACATCCTTCATGAACCGGACCCGCAGCGAAAGAATTTTCTGCTGGCGACCGCGGCCATCCTCCGGCGCGAGTTGATCCGCGCGCTGGAGACCATGGGCATCGATGTGCCGCCGGTGATGTAGAAAGCAGCACGTTAGCCAGCCTAGGGCTGGGCAATGCGATAAATCACCGCCTGGTAATCGCTGTAGATACACTCCCATTGGGGAGAGTTCGACAGGTAATACACCAAGGGAGTATTGGCAGGAAATAGCACATAGCTCACCTTAAAGCGGTTGAAGACTTCCTCGGGGTTCTGCAGCGCCTCGACCTGCATATAGTCGCGGAATCGATCAAGCGGCACCCCTCTCGAGTCAACCTGGTCACCGCGTCCGTCGATGAACGTTCGTACCTCGGGCAGGTTCCATTCCAGGTACCCGCCCCATTTATACAAGTTGAAGATGTTTCCCGGCTGCGGATTGGCCCGCAGATAATCCACGGCGCGAACGGGGAAGAACTCCGCGATCTGTGCTTGCAGATCGTCCGCCGAGGGAAAGCTGAACACTAGCGCGCCTAAGACGATTGCCAGCCATGCCCAATTTAAGATGCGTGGCGGCCGCCGACCTGGGAAAAGGCCAATTTGGCCGAACTGGGGCGCCAGCACCGGGGGCAAGACAATGCCGGCCAGGAAGAGGAGCCGAAGATGGACGAGGCCACCATACAGCACAAACGCCGTGAGCAGGGCGTTGTCAATTCGCCAGCGCTTGCGTCCAGCTATCGCCATTACAAAGATCAGCCCCAGAACCAGGGCCACCAGCTTGCCGCGTCCATCTTGAAAATTTACTGGCCCAAACTCCTCGATTCCGCCTCCCGCCGGGACCACGACATCGTTGAATATCCTCGCAATTGGAAACAGCACGAGGCGATAACCGTACGGATTCGCAAAGAGGGCGGCCACGGAAGCCAAGCCTGCGAGAGCCAGTTCCTTCAGCTCACTTTTCGACCAGGGATCGGCTGCGAGCCGCCCGATATCGTGGCGTATCAGCCCGGCCACAAGGAAGATGGTGTATACCGCCATCCCCAAAACCCAACTGGCGTGTAAATTGATCCAGAGGCAGAAAATCGGCGGCAGCAGCCAGAGTGGCGCCCGCCGGACAGACCGGAAGCGCAACAGGACGGCAAACACGGCAGCAAAGCAGAGCCAGCCAAACGTCTGCGTGCGCGGGCCGAAAGCCACCAACTGCAGAAGATACCCCAGGAATGCGGCGAATGTCGCTGCCCACGGATTGCCGTTCTCTTTCAGACACAGCCAGAACTCGGCGACGACCAGCGCCGCCAGCGCCGCCGCGAAGAGGAAAAAGACTCCGCGAAGATCCAAGCTCCGGTAGGCTCCGTAGTAAAACAGCTCCGACAACCATTCATGATCAATCCAGTGTGCGCCTGCAGTCGTATAAGAGTACACATCGACGTTGGGCAACCGCAGGGTCGTAACCAGATACTGGGCATTTCGCAGATGCCACCACAGGTCCGGATCGGCGATACGACCTCGGCATGTCCAGAAAACCGCCGTGACAAAACTAGTGGCAATCAAGCCGGGTGCGGAAGTGATTGTCCCCACTGCCGATTTTGCCCGACCTTGTCCGCCTTGGGTAACAGACGCAGCATTTCGGTTCGGACTGTCCTCTATTCTGCTGGTTGTGGTCATTCGTTACGCTTTCCCGCCAGCCAAGTCGGTCGCAAATTCCACAATGCTTCGGACGGCAATCCCCGAGGGCCCTTTTGCGATCCAGGCTTTGTTGTCTTCCATCCAGGCGGTACCGGCGATATCCAGGTGAATCCAGGGCGTTTCACCCACGAATTCCTTGAGGAACATGGCCGCAGTCACCGCGCCTCCCGGGCGGCCGCCGACGTTCGTCATGTCGGCAATGGTGGACTTGAGTTGTTCCATATACTCGGAATCCAAGGGCATGCGCCACATTTTTTCGCCCGCGCGTTTTTCCGCCTGTTCAAAGCGGTTATAGATCGCGTCGTTGTTGGAAAATACGCCGGCGTTGATGTAGCCCAGGGCAACCACGACGGCGCCGGTAAGGGTGGCGGCATCCACCAGGTGGGTAGCGCCCAGTTGGCGTGCCCAATAGAGGCCATCGGCCAAAATCAGCCGGCCCTCGGCATCGGTATTGATCACTTCAATGGACTTGCCGGACATGGCAATCTGCACATCGCCGGGTTTCTGCGCCTTGCCCGAGGGCATATTTTCCGTGGCACAGATGACCCCCACCATCCTTAGCTCGGGCTTGAGCAAGGCAATAGCCCGCATGACGCCCAGCATGACCGCGCCTCCCGCCATGTCGTATTTCATCTTTTCCATGCCTTCGCTAGGCTTGATGGAGATGCCGCCGGTGTCGAACGTGATCCCTTTGCCGACCAGGCCGAGCACGGGCTTCTCGGGCGCGTCCGCGGGCTCGTAGCGCAAAAGGATCAAGCGAGGCTCTTCCTCCGAACCCTGAGCTACGCTCAAGAACGCGCCCATCTTCAATTCGCGCATCTTGTCGGGGCCAAATACCTCGCATTGCAGCCCAACCTCCCGCGCTACCTGCTGGGCGCGTTCCGCCAGAATGCGCGGCGTCATGCGGTTGGCCGGCTCGTTGACCAGTTCGCGGGTGAAATTCTGCGATTCTCCCACAATCCGGCCCCGCTCCAGAGCGGTTTCAAGTTCCGCCCGCCCCGCCGGCTCGGCGGCAACCACCGTCATCTCGAGCAGGCTTTGATCCTTGCGGTCGCTCTTGTACGTATCCGGATCGAAATTACCCACATAGGCGCCCTCGGCGATGGCTTTCACCGCATTGGCCGCACCGCTGCTGAGCGGCGGCGCCAGAAACGCAAAACTCCGGACGCCTTTCGGTTTCAGAAAACGCGCCGCCGTACCCGCCAGCTTGCGCAGTTCGTAAGACGAAAAATCCTGGGCCTTGCCTCCGCCGATCAGCAACAGGCGCTTGGCCTTCAACCCCACAGGCCGGTGCACCATCACGGTCTCGAAGATCTTTCCATTGATCTCCCGGGCGGAGATGACTTCCTGGACAGAATCGAGCACCGCACGGTCAGTGGTCTGCACTTTCGGCTGCGGCTTGTCGGCTTCGCCCTCGTCGAGCACTACCACCGCAAGACATTCGCTTTCGACTTGGGCGGGAGCGAGTAGAGCAAGTTGCGTTTTCATGGCCTCGATCTCAACTTTTGTCAGAGCTACTTCCGCGCGCGCCGGATCGCTTCCCGGGCCTCGCGGTCGGCGGTGCGCCGGCGTTCCGTTTCTCGCTTATCCCATAACTGCTTGCCCTTGGCCAACGCCAGTTCGACCTTGATCTTCCGGTTGCGGAAGTACATGTGCGTTGGAATCAGGGTCAGGCCGCGCTGCTGGGTTTTGCCGATCAGCTTGCGCAGTTCATTCTTGTGAACCAGCAGTTTGCGCGTGCGCAAGGGATCGTGATTGAAGATGTTGCCATGCTGATACGGGCTGATGTGGGCGTTGAGCAGCCAAAGCTCCCCGTCTTTTACCAGTCCATAGGCATCCTTCAGGTTGACCTTCCCCTCGCGGGCAGATTTGACCTCGGTGCCGGTGAGCACAATGCCGGCCTCGAATTTCTCCAGCAGAAAATAATTGTGGGTGGCTGCGCGATTGCGGGCGATGTCGCGTTCCGGGGCCTTGCCGGATTGGGACGGTGGGGGCACGTCGGTCCTGTTGCGTATCTTAAAGCTTTTACTTTACCGCCAAAAACTCTGTATCCTAACACAGGGAATGGGATCCTCGGGTGAATGGGAGGGTGCCGGCGCCGGTCGCGCCCCTCGGCCCATCGGTCGATCATCGGATTCCCCGGGTGTATACTCGCAATAAATCCCACAGCTCAGGTACGGAAAGACCCAGGAGGAAGTTTGAGAGGACTTTCAGGAGTGTCATGGCCGGCCAGTCGGACGCGGAAAGTCGGGGGGTGCGTACTTATTTTCATCATGGTACTGGCCCTGGTCCTGCCGGCCGCAGCGGATAAAGCTTCATCCCTGTACAAGCAGGGGCAAAACGCCGAGGCCCGTCTGGACTATGAAGCGGCCTACGACCTTTATTTGCAAGCCTGGCGGTTGAAGCCCAAAAACCTGGAATACCGGGCATCGGCGGCGCGCACCCGTTTCCAATCGGCCGCCGTGCACGTGCATACCGGCCAGAAGTTGCGGGATCAGGGGAAACTCCCGGAGGCGCTGGCGGAATTTCAGAAAGCTCTAGCCATCGATCCGTCCAGTTTTATCGCCGAGCAGGAGATCCGGCGTACCCAGAATATGATGGAGCCGGCCAAGAGCGGCGGGGAGGGGACTGCCCGTCCCCAGTCGTTTCAAAGGAAACTGGAAGGGGCTCCGGGACCGGCGGAACTGCAACCCATTTCCAACGCTCCCATCACCCTCAAGCTGACCCAAGACAGCAAGGTGGTTTACGAAACCATCGGCAAGTTGGCGGGCATCAACGTCCTGTTCGATCCCGATTACACCTCGCGCCGGATCCAGATTGAGCTCAACGGGGTAACTCTGAGTGAAGCGCTCGAATTGGTGGCGTTAGAGTCCAAGACGTTTTGGCGGCCGGTTACTTCCAATACCATCTTCGTTGCCTCCGATACCGCGGCCAAGCGCAAAGAACTCGAACAGAACGTTATCAAGACATTCTACATGTCCAATCTGTCGCAGCCTACCGAGTTGCAGGATGTGGTTAACACCTTGCGCACCATCCTGGAGGTGAGCCGTTTGACCCAGATCCCCAGCCAGGGGGCAGTGGTGGTACGCGGTACGCCTGATCAAGTGGCGCTGGCGGAATGGCTTATCAATAACCTGGATAAGGCGCGGCCGGAGGTCATCGTGGATGTGGCCGTGATGACGGTGAATCGTGATCACGCCAAAAATCTTGGCATCACCCCGCCGAACGCCACGGGCCCTACAAGTGTGTCATTTATCAGCAATGTTACGAACAGCACGAGCAGCAGCAGTGGCACCGGTCAGGTGAACCTTAACACTCTCGGGAACCTGGGCGCCGTGAACTTTGCCGTTACCATTCCTTCAGCTTCGATCAATCTCTTAATGAGCGACAGCAGCACCAAGCTAATCCAGAACCCGCAGGTTCGGGCCTTGGATGGCCAGAAAGCGACCCTGAAAATCGGTCAGCGGGTACCGGTGGCGACCGGTTCGTTCGGCGCGGGTGTTGGTGGCGTGGGCATCACCAATACCCTGGTAAACACGCAGTTCCAGTATCTTGACGTAGGTGTCAACATCGATATCACGCCCCGAGTGCATCCCAACGGGGAAATTTCCATGAAATTGACGATGGATATTTCCGAGGTGGATTCCTACACGAGCATCGGCGGCATCAATCAGCCCGTAATCGGGCAACGCAAAATCGAGCACGAAATCCGCCTAAAGGAAGGAGAGGCCAATGTGCTGGGTGGCCTCATGGAAGATACCGACACCCGAACCACCTCCGGTACTCCCTTCCTGAGCAGCATTCCCATTTTGAAATATCTGTTCGGTTCGACCTCTACCGATCGCGCCCAGAACGAATTGGTATTTGTAATGGTGCCGCACATTGTCCGTGGCCAGGAGTTGACGAGTCTCAATCTGAAGCCGCTGGATGTGGGAACCGCCAGCGCTATTCAGCTGCGCAACCGCACGCTTACGCCCGCGCCGAAGCCGGTTGCGGCTTCCAGCCCCACACCCGGCCAACCGGTACAGCCCGGAGCCGGCGGAGCGGTCGTCGCGCCCGGCACGCCACAGAGTTCGGCAGTTCCCTCGGCGGCTTCCCCACAGCAGCCGCCCGGTTCTGGGGCGCCGCCTATGGCGGCGTCGCCGGCGGCTTCAGTCACTAACGCCAGGGTCTCGAATCAGCATCTGCCGTCGGCCCAGGCAGTACTGCTGTCTCTTAGTCCAGAGAGCGTGAACACCAGCGTAGGCCAGACATTTACCATGGACGTAATGGTGAGTGGCGCGCAAAACTTGTTCTCGGCGCCCATGCAAATCCAATACGATCCAACCAAGTTGCAGGTGATAAACGTTTCCAACGGCAACTTCCTGGCTCAGGGCGAACAACCTGTGGCCCTGGCGCAACGCAACGATACGGCTGCCGGAACCATCCAGTTGACCGCCGTCCGCCCGCCCAATTCCGGAGGCGTCTCCGGTCAAGGATCGTTATTGACCTTGACCTTCATGGCCAAAGACAGCGGACAGGCGGAGGTGGTGATCAACCGCGCCGGTTTACGCGATGCCGGAAATCAGCCCCTGGAGGCCTCCGGTACGCAGGCCAGAGTCAACATCAAGGATCGCTAGGGGTTGCGGGGATCGGCCCGCGAGAATTGGCGTCAAGCCGAGCGCCGTCTCGCGCTTGCTTTAAAATGAGTCTATGTGGTGCCCCAATAGCCGGCGGTGCTTCAGCCGGAGTAGAGACGGAAAAGGCACGACCCTGGTCGAGTTGATTACGGCCATAACCATTCTGCTGATATTGGTCGGAATGGCCGTGCCCTTGACCCGGCTGAATATCAAGCGGGAACGCGAACGCGAGCTGCGTCGCGACCTGTGGGAGATGCGCGACGCCATCGACCGCTACAAAGATGCGGCCGACCGGGGCGCATTTCAGATCAAAGTGGGCAGTGAAGGTTATCCCCCGGACTTGGAGACCCTAGTCAAGGGGGTTGACGTGAACGGCAAGAAGGTGCGATTCCTGCGCAGAATCCCGGTGGATCCCATGACCGGCAAGACCGAGTGGGGGATGCGTTCCATGCAGGATGATCCCCAGGCGGACTCCTGGGGCGGGCAAAACGTATTCGACGTGTTCACCAAGTCGCAAGATACGGCCCTGGACGGCACCAAGTACATCGACTGGTAGAGTTCGCAGATGTCATCTATGCGGAAGAGGCAGCGGCAAAACGGCTTCACCCTGCTGGAGATGATCGTGGTGATCAGCATCATGCTGATCCTCATCTCCATCGCTCTGCCGGCCTATAACCGTTCGATCATCCATGCGCGCGAGTCCGTGTTGCGCCAGGATTTGTTCACGCTGCGCTCGGTCATCAACCAGTACACCGAAGACCGGCAGAAGGCGCCCCAGTCTTTGGCGGATCTGGTCAGCGCCGGGTATATAAGGCAGATCCCGGTCGATCCCATGACCAACTCCAACAACACCTGGCAGGTGGTCGAGGAAGACGTGTTGCAAAGCATCGATCAGCGGGAACCGGGTATTAGCGACGTGCACAGCGGCTCGAATGCCGCCAGCTCCGACGGCAGCCCGTACAGCGACTGGTAAGCGAGTTGAAACACCTACCACAGAGCCACAGAGACACAGACTAACTGGGACAATCAAAGAACAAATTCTTCTTCGCCTGCTTGGTTGTGCGCGTCTACGCTCTTGCCGCTCCTTTCACCAACTCTCCGATCTGGGCCTTGGTCAGCGCAATCCAGGCTTCTGCGGCTGGAGTCCGGGCGGCATTGGGGGAACGGAGCAGGCCAATCCTGCGAAAACGCCGGGGTTTAAGCGGAAGCGCACGACTCCCTTTCAGAGGGTGAAGCACAGATAGGCTGGGGACCAGGCTGGCGCCAAGGTTCTCCGCCACCATGGCCTGAATCGTAGCCAATTGCCGGACCATGAGATGTTCCGGAACAGCCAGTCCGGCCCCGGCGAACAACTGCTGAATATGCCATTCACAACCGCCGCCCGACATGAAGAATTTTTGCCGGCTAAGCTCTCGCAGGCCGAGCTCCTGCTTGCGGCGAAACTCCCTTTCCGGCACCAACGCCAGCCACTCGTCCCGGGCGACTTCCTCTCCCTGCACTCCTTCCACCGGCAGAGCGGCAAAGCCGACCTGGGCCATGCCGGAAATCAGCCAATCGCGAACCTCGTTATCGGTTCCTTCAAACAGGGAGATCTCGATGCGCGGGTAACGCCGGGAAAATTCCCGGATAAGAGGGGGCAAAATGGTGGCGGCGAGGCTCGGCACCGAGGCCAGGTGAAGGGTTCCGGATTGCAGGTTGGCCAGAGCGGAAAGCTCCTCGCGCACCGCCTCTAAATTGCTCAGCACCCCTTGCACGTAGGGCAGCAGGCGCCGCCCGGCTTCGGACAGTTCCAGTCCCTCGTGATTGCGCAGAAACAGGCTAGCGCCCAGTTGTGCTTCCAGCACACTCAGCGCGTGGCTGGCGCCGGATTGCGAGATGTGGAGCCGCCGCGCTGCGCGGGTCAGTTTTCCGCTTTGGGCGATGGCGCTGAATAGCCGGAGCGCCGCGATGGAGGGTTCGATTTTCTTCATGTTATGCATGCGGGGCATCGATTTGACGCATTACCAGTTTAACCCCATGATGGGGCCATGACGACTACCAAGATCGGTATTATCGGCGATTACAATCCGGAGTATCCGCTGCATCCGGCGACGACCGCGGCAGTTCAACACGCAGCGGCAGCTCTGGTAGAAACAATCGAAGCCACCTGGCTGGCCACCGATCAGCCTCATCGCTACGAGGAATTTCACGGCTTTTGGTGCAGTCCGGGAAGCCCCTATAAAGATCTGGATGGGGCGCTTCGCGCCATCCGCTATGCCCGGGAGAATCACGTGCCGTTCCTCGGCACCTGTGGCGGCTTCCAGCACGCGGTCCTGGAGTATGCGCGCAACGTCATGGGGCTGCGCGACGCGGCGCACGCGGAATACGACCCTTACGCCTCCCGTCTATTCGTTACGCGGTTAAGCTGCTCGTTGGTCGGCAAGACCATGGCGGTCAGCATGGAACCGGGGAGCAAAGCTGCCGCCGCATGCCGCGGCGCGGAGACCAGCGAGGCGTTCTATTGCAACTTCGGTCTGAATCCCGATTACCAGGATCAACTGCAGGCCGCGGGGCTGCAGATTACGGGAAGAGACCAGAACCGCGAAGCCCGAATTGCGGAGCTGCCGTCGCATCCGTATTTCGTCGCCACGCTTTTTGTCCCGCAAGCCCGCTCGGCCCCAGGCACACCCCACCCCTTGATTGTGGAGTTTTGCCGGGCGGCGGTTCTATGCCGGCAGGGTCAGACCGAGCTGGCCCGGAGTTCGCCCAGGCCGATTTGGCCGAGATGATGACGCAAATGCCGCAGATAATCCTGCGCCAAAAACCGTAAGGAAACCGGCTCACCGGAGCCGATCTTACAGAGGACCTCCAGTTTGGCGGGGGGCAAATGGGCAATCACGTGCGCCAAATACCGGTTGTAGCTGGCCCAGAGCGTAATCAGCGCCGGCCACGGCGCTTCCTGCGGGCATTGCACGCGCGACCAGGCATCCTGCTCATAGCCGGGAAAGGCCAGGGAGTCCTGTAGGGCCGCGCGCACGAAGCGTTGGTGATTATTGGACGCCGAATCCACCAGGTGTCCCAGCAGCTGTTTGCGAGACCATCCCCCGGGCAGCGCGGGTTGGGCGCTCTCCATCTCGCTAATCTTTTGCAGAGCTGCCTCTGCGGAAGCAATCGTGGCGAGCAATTCTGCGCTCAAAGTTTTCATTGCGAACCACTCCCCTTCCGACAAGATACAACTAATAAAGCTGGTTTCGTAAATGGCGTCATCCTGAGAAACGGCCCGGGTACAAGCTACAAGCCACAAGCGGCAAGCCGCAAGCGCACCGACAAAACCGTCGGCTTTTTTGCTTTAGCTGGTGGCTTGTTGCTTGTGGCTTGCGGCTTCCTTTACCAGCTTTATGTCGTCCATTACTTCCAGGGCAAATCTGGCCGAAACCGTGGCCGGTCCGCCGCCCATCTCAATGGCCACCTCAATTGCCTCAAATATCTCCTCAAAGCACGCCCCGGCTGCTGCCGCTTGTTCGATGTGCCATTGCATGCACGATTCGCAGTCGTTCACCACGGAAATGCCAACCGCAATCAGCTCCTTTTGTTTCTTGGACAGCGCTCCATCCGAGTACGCGGCTTTTTCCATGGCCAGGAAGGCTTCGTAGACCTTGGAGTGGAGAGCCGATAATTGGGCGTGCGCTTTCTTGCGCCGCGCCGAAATTTCCTGGAGTTTATTCATCCTTCTGCCTCTGCTTTGAAATTGCGCGGGTATTCTACGCTTGGAAGCCGCGTAACGACCAGCCGGTACGAACTTTGCCAGCGGTCGGTCTAAGCTGCGAGCCATACAGCAAATACCGTTCACTCAAGGCCAGCCGGCTCGTTGGGCGTAGCGCCACCGTCCTCGGTGGCGGGCTGCGAAGCCTCAAGTTCTGTGGAAACATGCAGTCCGCCGGCGAGGACGCCGGCGCTACACCCAAATCTGCTTGACACAGGGGCGACCGTATGAGATGAAAGCGGAACTCAGAAGGGCCAGTCGGTCAAAGAGATACGGTCAAGATTGAGCGGCATGCAAGGGGAGAGGAATAATGGGTGACGAGAAACGGGCCAAACCCACTCGCTATCGCTGGTTCGTATTGTTCATGCTCTGCCTGATGTACCTGATCACCTACATGGACCGGGTGAACATCTCGGCGGCGGCCCCGCTCATCAGCCGGGAATTTGGCTTCAGCAAGATCACCATGGGCCTGATCTTCAGCGCCTTTTCCTGGGCGTATGCCTTATGCCAGGTGCCGGGGGGCTGGATGGGAGATCGCTTCGGCCCACGGAAAGTGCTGTCGTCCATTGTGGCTTACTGGTCTTTGATGACGGTCATGACCGCGCGCGGCGCTGGCTTGGCTTCTTTTGCCGTCATCCGGTTTCTTTTCGGCCTGGGCGAGGCGGGAGCGTTCCCCACCGCTACCCGGGGCATGCAAATGTGGTTCACGCGCGAAGAGCGCGGAATCTGCCAGGGCATTACGCATAGCGCCAGCCGCTTTGGCGCGGCGATCGTGCCTCCGCTGGTGGTGGGGATCATGCTCCGCTACGGATGGCGCATGGTCTTCTACAGCTTCGGGGCCGGCGGCCTGCTGTTCAGCCTGATCTGGTTCTTTATGTACCGCGATTTGCCCGAAGATCACTGGCTGGTCAATCGGGACGAACTCGCTCACATTCGCGGAGTGGATGCGGCCGGCAATATCAATCCGGCCAAGGCCTCCAAGCGGCCCAAGGTCCCATGGGGAGTCCTGCTGAAGCACCCCAACATGTGGGCGGTCATGTGCTGCTACTTCGCCTATTCGTACTGCCTCTGGATTTTCCTCACCTGGCTGCCGGCGTACCTGGTGGAATACCGGCATTTTACGCTGTTGAAGATGGGCTACTTTGCCTCACTGCCCTTGTTCGCCGGGGTGATCGGAGATAGTGTCGGTGGCTGGCTCACGGACCATTTGCTGGTCAAGACGGGGAACACCCGTTTCGCGCGGCGCGCCGTGGCGGTAACGGGCATGCTCGGAACCGCGGCCTGCATAATGCCGGCGGCCATCACCAAGAACCCATACACCGCGGTGTACTGCCTGGCCGCGTCCATGTTCTTTCTGGAATGCATCATCGGGCCATCCTGGGCGGTGCCGATGGACGTGGGCGGAGAGTACTCCGGCACCGTGTCGGGCATGATGAATATGGCCGGGAACATCGGCGGGGCACTATCGCCGACCATCTTCGGCATTCTGGTGCAGTTGGGATCCTGGGTTGCGCCATTTGTCGTAGCGGCGGTCATCCTGCTGGCGGGAGCGATTATGTGGGCTTTCTGGCTTAATCCGGAGATATCGGTCGTCGACCGGGGCCGCGTCGTCGCCCGGTCTACCCAGGCAGTGGGCGGCGCTACCGGGAGATAAGAAGCAAAAGCAAAATCTACCACAGAGACACAGAGGCACAGAGAAAATCGGGATTTAGGAATTGGCATTCCGGTTTTTGAGCTCCTGCAAGGCTCCGGTTCAGGGGCGCTCGGCGCAAGTGTCCAAATCCCAATCCCAAATCCCCATTCCGGAATTTCTCTGTGCCTCTGTGTCTCTGTGGTAGGTTTTCCCGATTCATGCGGGCAGCAGGATCGCCAATGCGGCGGCGGCGATCGTGCTGGCAAAATTCACCCCGCTGTTGCTGAGCCAGCCCTGCCGCTGCAGCGTGGCGCCCAGGAAGCTGTCCAGGAACATGCCAAGAGCCGCCGCTCCCGCGGCCGCCGCCGTCCATCGCGGGGGAATGAGTTCACACCAGGTGGCCACCAACGCAACCAGCACGCCCGCGGCAATACCGCTGCAAGTGCCGATCCAGGTAATTCCCCCATCGGTGCCTACGGCGACCCGGCGAAAATTGGTGATCAGGTAGACCCGGTCGCTTAAGGCCTTGCCGATTTCGCCGGAGGCAGTGTCGGCCGCCGCTTCCGCCAGCGCCGCTATGGCTCCCAGCATCAGTCTCGGAACCGATGCATACAGGGCCGCCACACTCAATACGGCTGCCACCAGCAAATTGGCCAATATCTGCCCGGCACTCCGCCCTTGCTTGGCTTCCGCTACCCCCAAGCGCCGTTTCCGCGTCCGTTCCAACTGTGTGCTGCCCACCGTAACCAGGAACAGCGCCCCTAAGGTGGCAAATCCTCCCGGTCCGGAACTGCAATAGAGAAAAAAGGAAACGGCTGCGCCGGCCACCGCGCCGGAAAGGTCAACGGCCCGCATCCGGTAGGCCAGCAAAGCGAAAGCCAACGTCACCAGGCTGGCGGCGAGGGCATGGTGCCGTATGACGGCGGTGAAATGGCCCGGCAGGCCGAGCCCGGCCAATGGCCCGACGGCGAGCGGCGCGAAAGGCAAGGAAATCGTCGTTTCCCCTCCATGTCCCCGGCGGTGGATTACCCGGCGGAAAATCGTTTCCCGTTTCCCGTCACCCGTTCCCCGTTAAAACTGGAAAAGCCCACCCTCTTTCCCGTTCCCCTGCCGCCCCTGGCGCTACAACGCCGTTTTTGCCGCCGGCGGGTAACGGGAAACGGGTAACGGGTAACCGCCTCTCTTTTTCGAAGCAGCCGGTGGCGGCCCCTCCAGGGGGTGCCCGCATCCTATCAGAGGGCCCAGTTTGAGAAAACCCGGGGTTTTTTGTCTCTTTTAACGAGACTAACCGAGGTGTCCTATGGCGGCGTCGGTCTGGAGCGGATATCTGACATTCGGCCTCATTTCTATGCCGGTACGGCTCTTTTCCGGAGCTCGCGGCAACCATGTTTCCTTTCACATGCTGCATCGTGACGACCACGTGCGGGTAAAACAGCAGTTGGTTTGCCCGGCCGAGGAAAAGGTTCTGGGGCGAAACGATATCGTCAAGGGATACGAGTACAGCAAGGGCGAGTATGTCATCATCGAGCCCGACGAGATCAAGCAGATCGAACCGAAGACCGCCAAGGCGATGGAAATCCTGGAATTTGTCCGCGCGGCCGAGGTGGATCCTGTCTATTTCGAATCGTCTTACTACCTGATGCCGGAAGAAGCGGGCCGGCGGCCCTACGCGCTGCTGGCCAAGGTGATGGCGGAGAGCGGCTATTTCGCGGTGGCCAAGCTCACCATGCACAACCGTGAGTACACCGTGATTCTGCGCCCTCACCAGAACGGAATCATGCTGCACACCATGTACTACCAGGACGAAGTGCGCCAGGTGGAAAAGTTCGGCGACGTGGCCGGCGATCTGCGCGAGGGCGAACTCAAAGTGGCCCGGCAGTTGATCGAGGCCCTGGAGAACAAGTGGGAGCCGGCCAAATACCACGATACGTTTGAAGAAAATCTCAAGCAGCTCATCCAGGCTCACCTGGAGGGGAAACCGGTCACGCCCGTGGAGAAACCGCGCAAACTGGCCCCGCCCGCAGATCTTATGGCCGCGCTGCGCGAGAGCCTGGAGCAGTTGCCGAAGAAACCTCCGCAGAGGGTTACGGTTGCCGAACCGGCAACCACTGGCGGCGCAAACGCCACCGCCACCGCCCACAAACGGGTGGCCAAAAAGACCCGCCGCGCTGCGTGAAAAAAGAAGGCCTAGCCGCTGATTCACGCTGATACCGCTGATCAGGAAAACCAGAGCGGTTTACAACGATACCGCTGGTCAGGACAACCAGACCGTTTTTTCTTGATCTGCGGTCATCGGCGTGAATCAACGGCTAAGATTTCTTCGGGTAGTATTCTGGCGCGCTTTGCCGTTACAATAAATTTTCCCTCTATGCGATACCTCTATTTTCGTCTCGGAGCGCGGCGTGTGCTGTCCGGCCTGGCAGGTGTGATTGCCGGCTTGGCTTTGCTTTGTCTCGGTTGCGGCAACAGTTACCGTCCGGTTGAGTATCCGATTGCCCCAACCGCCGGAAATCCCAAGCTGGCCAGGTTCGCGCTGGTGGTTTATCAAGGCGAGGTTCCTTCCGGCTCTCCTAGTATTCCCCCGAGCACATGTGTCAATGGCTACTCGGTTCCTTGTATCGGTGCGACTTCCGAGATCGACGTCTCGGGAGATGCGATTGTGACCAACGTCTATGTCGGGCACACACCGGTGCAGGCCGTGCTGAGCTCCCAGGTCGTCGTGAGTAATCAGGGCGACGACAGCGTGTCTTTGTTTGGGCTGACAACCGGCACACCATCTGCCGGCGGTACCATATCCACTGCCGTCAGTTTGCCGGCCGGTTCAGCTCCGACGGCCTTGGCCGCCGCTAACGGTTTGGTGTACGTAGCCGATTCGGGCACCACGTTTACGAACGCCTCCCCTCCCCAACTGATTATTGCCACCGCCCCGACGATTGCGGTGGTTTCCCCCTCTTCGAACACGGTACTTGCAACGCTCAATCTGCAGAACGGTGGCGCTTGTGCCACGTGCTCACCCATAGGGTTGGCAGCAACGCCCGACGGTACCAAAGTCTATGTCGCGAACAACGACATCAGTAGTAGCGGCAATAATCACAGCGTGACCGTGATTTCGACGGCAGACAATACGATTTCCAGTACGATCGCGTTAGCCCTGACTGTATCGCCGGCGGCAATCGTTGCCGACTCATCGGGAACTTGTGTCTATGTGCTTAGCGGCGGGTCTGACCCGAGCATCACGATAATCGACGTCCTCTCGGACACGGTTGTGTCGTCCAACAAGATCCATTTGCCATCCGGTGGGAACTCGAACTCGATGACGTTTGATCCGCAGCTGCGCCGGCTCTACGTCACGAATCCTGGGACTAGTAGCTTAAGCGTTTTCGATGCGACAAATCCGGAGGCTCCCACATTGGTGGGGGGAAACCCTGTGACCGTGGGTAGTGGACCGTGCGCCGTTGCCGTTCTCCCCGATGGCTCCAGTGCTTATGTCGTATTGGGGGGCGCCATCGGCAACCAGTGCAGCGGTACGTCAAACCCGGGGCAGGTGGCGGTTATCAATGCCAGCAGCAATACGGTGTCGACCACTATTACCGTGGGCGACGGTCCGGTAGCCATCGCCGCTTCCGGTGATGGATCGCGGGTTTATGTCCCTTATCAAGGTATTCCGGGTCAGCTTGCGGCGAATGGGGTCACGAAGGGCGTAACTGTAATTAGCGTTAGTTCCAACCTGATTAGCGCTAGTTCCAACCAAGTGGTGACTTATCTGGGGGCTCCCTTCGCAGATCCAGCTTGCGAGTCGGAGAATGGGCCGAATCCTTGCAATGGACTGAACCGCTTAAACCCGGTTTTCATCGTGAGCCAATAACCGGCAGGCGTTTCCCTTCGGTAGTCCCTTATTTTCCGGTATGCGCGGGCGCGTGCGGTCGGGAAACGGACAACGGGAAACGGGCAACGCTCTAATGCCGCATCGCGATGTTCAGGTACACCAGGCCGCTGGGGGTATCAAAGCACACGACCAGCGTCTCCGTATTGCTGCTGCCGTGCAGGCCTTCTTCTGAGCTGTGCACGCGCGGAGGACGCACTTTGAACCGGAATCCCTGGTCGTTCAGGCTGGTGACCGCATTGCCGATCACCTGACTGGCGAGTTCGCAGATGGTCTCGCGGACGAAGTCGTCGGACGCCGGCAGCAAGACGCGCCCCATCACTCCCGTGATTTTCACCGCGGTGTCCGGCGTCATATCGAAGATCACGCGGCCTTCGATATCGCCGGCGAGGGCAACCTCGGCGGCGATCCCTTTGCGGTGGTACACTTCCGGTTCCATACTGACTTCCTCGATGCGGGTCGCGCCGCCCAGATTCTCGGCCAGCACGGCGTCGGCGGCGTTGATAAACGGCTGCAGAAGCTCCATCTTCATACGCTTGCCCCGCCGGCGGCGACGGATTTCGCCTCGGCCAGCGCGTCGTCGCCCATCACGTACTTGATCACTTCGTACAAGACCTCGGGCTTGACCGGTTTCTGGACGAAGTGCCGCGCCCCTTTCTGCAGGGAGGTCACGATATTCTCCTGGTAGCCGACCGAGGAGACCATGACCACGCGCGCTTCCGGGTGCTGCCGCACGATGCGATCCACGGCTTCAATGCCTTCCATCTGCGGCATGGTGATGTCCATGAGGACAATATCGGGCTGGCTGCGATCGTACTCGGTGATGGCGGTACAGCCATCGCCCGCTTCGCCGGCTACTTGTCCTCCGAAGTCCTCGATCATCTTGGTCAGATTTCTGCGGGCAAAGACGGAATCGTCCACCACCAGGTAGCGAACCGGTTGCCGGTCCTTGCTGCGGAGCAAAGCCGGAAATTGCGGCATAGGATTCATCCTTCCTGCGGTTGCGAAACCACTGCTTCCGGCCGGAGCAACGGCCGGTTGGCCAGGGTGAGCCCCGGCCCGGGCCGGTTCAGCTTCTTCCCGGCACTGGGCCATTAACGTATGAGCAAGCATTTCCAGGGAAACGATACGCTGCGCGTGTCCCCGCTCGATGGCGACTTTGGGCATGCCGAACACCACGCACGATTCTTCGCTTTGCGCGATGGTCAGGCCGCCGGCCCGTTTGAGTTCGCCTAGCCCCTCGGCGCCGTCTTCCCCCATTCCCGTCATCAGGACCCCGATGCCATTGGTGCCGAACTCCGCTGCCACCGAGCGCAACAGCACGTCCACCGACGGGCGATGGCCGTTGACGCGGGCTTCATCGGTAAGCACCACCATATCGCCGCCGGCATTGCGCTTAACTATTATGTGGCGGTCGCCGGGGCAGACCAGCGCCCGGCCCGCCAGCAGCAGATCGCCGGACCGCGCTTCTTTGACCTCGATCTTGCAAACTTCATCCAGGCGCTCCGCAAACAGTTCCGTGAATCCTGCCGGCATGTGCTGCACGATCACAATCGCCCCGGGAAATTCCGCCGGGAGCTGCGAAAGCACGGACTGCACCGCGTTCGGGCCGCCGGTCGAGACGCCCACGGCCACGATTTTCCGCGGCGGCGCGGCCTGCCGCGGACGCGGCTTCGCCGCGCGCCGTTTTTCCGGTATCGTCTCGTTCACCACCCGTGGCGCACCGCTCTGCGCCGCGGCCTTGATCTTCCCGATCAGTTCGACGGCGATCTCGTCCATGTGGTCGGGCGCGGCGTCCCGCGGCTTGGCGACAAAATCGAAAGCGCCCAGGCTCAGGGCTTTGAAAGTGGCAATCGCCCCCTGGGTGCTATGGGAACTCACTACGATCACCGGCAGGCGATGGTGGCGGGTGATATAGCGAAGCGTCTCCATGCCGCTCATCCGCGGCATCTCCAAATCCAGAGTCACGACGTCCGGCTTCAGTTCCCCGATTTTCTTCAGAGCGAAATCCCCGTCCAGGGCAGTGCCGGCCACCTGGATCTGGGGGTCCCGGGCCAGAAGTTCGGCAATCAGCTTGCGCATCAGGGCCGAATCGTCCACCACCAGCACTCGCACCGGCTCCTTCATGCCTGCGCCCCCCTGATCTGGCCGGGTAAAACCTCGACTGGGCTGGGGAACGCCGCCGGCCGGCGGCGGCCAAATTGCTCGATCACGGCATTAAGATTGAGAATCAGAACCACGGTGCCGTCCCCCAGGATCGAGGCGCCGCTCACCAGTTCGGTGGAGATGAGCTGGTCAGCCAGCGGCTTGATCACCAGTTCCTCTTCCCCGATCAGACGGTCCACCACCAGCCCGAACTTGCGGCCGGCAACGCTGACAATGAGGATGAACAGCTTCTTCCTCTTGTGCCCATCGCCTCGCTCGCCCAACCGGGTCAGGCGGATAACCGTCAACACTTCTCCCCGCAGTTGCAGGGCTTCATGGTGCTCCACCCGGTGAATTTCCGTCTCCTCGCAACGGGCGATCTCGTGCACGGCGGCCAGCGGGAGCGCGTAGAGACGCTGTCCAACGCGAAACAAGAGCGCCTTGATGATCGCCAGGGTCAAAGGGACCCGCAGCTGGAAGGTAGTGCCTTCCCCGGGCCGCGTATGCACCGACACCGTGCCTTTCATGCGTTCCAGAACCGACTTCACCACATCCAGTCCCACTCCCCGGCCGGAAACTTGCGTCACTTCGGTGGAGGTGCTGAAGCCTGGCGCGAAGATGAGCTGCAAGCGGTCGGCGTCGCTCCACTGGGACAATTCGTCTTTGGCAAGGACGCCGCGCCGCAAGGCTTCGGCCGTCACCTGCTGGAGGTCAATTCCGCTGCCGTCATCGCTGATCTCGATGACCACCTGGTTGGCCTGGTGAAAGGCGTTAAGCCGGATGTGACCCGCGGGCTGCTTACCGGCCCGGGCGCGCCACGCCGGCGATTCGATTCCGTGATCAACCGCGTTACGCACCAGGTGAACAATGGGCTCGGCCAGGGCATCGAGGATGCTCTTGTCCAGGTCGGTTTCCTCGCCGCTCATTTGCAATACGACTGCTTTGCCCAATTGCTTTCCCAGGTCGCGCACCAGCCGGGGAAAACGCCGGAACAATTGCCCCACCGGCACCATGCGAATCTTCATTGCCGAACGCTGCAGCTCGGTTAACACTTGCGACTGGCGCGCCAGGATGTCGCCAAACCTCAAGCGCAGCGGGTCCTTGGGAAAGCGGCGGCTGAACTCAGCGATGGCCTGACTGAGCATGGATCGGGAGATGATCAATTCCCCCAGCAGGTCGAGTACGGTTTCGACGCGGGCCGCATCTACGCGCAGGCGGTTTTCCGGGACGGCAGGGGCGGCAGAGACAGGCGGTTCGCTCCCGGCATCCGCTGCGGGATCTGCCGTCTCGGAAGTGGCGGACGGTGGCCGCTCGGCAGCGGCCAGGGGCTGGACCACTACTTTGGCGGCTATGCCCGGAATGCGGCATTTGCGCTCGATCCACTCCGGGTCCCGTTCGCTGGCAAGTACGGCTTCGACCAAGTGTGCCGGCTGGGTCAGCGGAAGTTCCGGACGAAAGGCCAGCACCGCTCCGGATTCCTGAAAGACTTTGCGCGCCAGCTCCACCGCCGCTCCCGGCATGGCGCACTGGGAATCGATTTCGATCGCCACGTTGAACACGGGTTTGCCGGCGGCGGCCTGCTGGATAGCCAGGTGTTCCTGTTCGCTCCAGGCGAATTGCGGCGCCAACGGCCCAGGCTGCGCGGTGGCCGCCCCGGCGCCCGATTCGGCGTTCGCAGAACCGGCAGAAGGCTGGGCAAGGCCGCGGATTACTTCGCACAGAGACACACAATCGGGCGGTTGCAGCTTGTGCTGATAAGCGGCCAGCATCGCCTCGATAGTATCGGCAGCGCTGAATACCACTTGGGCGACAAAGACGCCGTGGTACACGGCGGCTTCCGGAGTCAACACGTCCTCGAGTTCGTGCGCCAGCTGGCTCAGTTCCTTGAGGCCGCAGGCGGCCGAGTCCCCCTTAAGGGTATGTACCACCCGCCGGATATTTCGGATCAGGGCTTCGTTGCCCGGGTCTTTCTCTAGATGCAAGCCTTCTTCGTTCAGCGTTTGCAGTTGTTCCTGCGCGCTTTCAAAGAAGATCTCCCGGAGCTCCGAAATCCGTTCCTCCGAAAATGTCATGCCTTTGCCTCGATCCGCTGGTAGGCGGTGCCATTGTCCTTATGGATCATCCGAAACTGGTCGCTGAGACCGAACAGGCTCTCGGCATGGCCAAGGAACAGATATCCTTCGGGATTCAGGCAGCGCCAGAACTTCTCGATCAACCGCTTCTGCTCCGCCTCATCGAAGTAGATCATCACGTTACGGCAGAAAATGACGTCGTTTTGCCGCGGGAGGAACTCGGTTTTCAAATTGTGGAAGTCGAAATGAACCAATTCCTTGAGCGCCGGCTTGATGGCATAGCGATCGCCGGAAATTTTGTCGAAGTAGCGGAACCGATAAACATAGTCGACCGGCTCCATCTGCGCTTCGGTGTAAATCCCTTGCCGGGCCGTATGCAAAACCGCATAGCTGATATCGGACGCCAGAATTTCCACTCGCCACGGGAGCGGAATCAGCGGTCTAGGTGTTGATATCTCGAGAGGCAATAGATTGCGGGTCCCATGGTAGGCCAGCGCATCGCAAACCATCATGGCCAGGGTATAGGGCTCCTGGCCGCTGGAAGATCCCGCGCTCCAGACCCGCAGCGTCCATTCGTGCCGTTCGAGTTTGCAGCGCAGCATCTGGTCCAGGATCATTTTCTGAAACAATTCCAGCTGCGGCCGATTGCGGAAAAAACTGGTCTCGTTGACGGTCAAATGCTCCAGCAATGCCGCCAGTTCCTGCTTGCCTTCGCGGCTGATGAGCAGGCGATAATAGCTGTAAAAGCTGTCGAGCTGGCAGGCCTTCAGGCGCTGCCGGAGACGGTCTTGGAGGAAGTGGACCCGGCGCTCGTCGAAATACATGCCGCACTCCTGATAGACGAGCGTTTGCAACAGCTTCAGCTCAGATTCCGTCGGTTGGCCTTGAGTGGAAACCGTCGCCATTCCCTTCCCCGTCCTCAGTTCTCGGTGCGCAATTCGGCAATGCGTTTCAGTTCTCCCGGCTGCAACAGCTTGGCGGCATCCACCAGGATAATGAGGCGGCTGTCGAACTTGCTCATGCCGGTGACATAGTTGACTCCGCCGTCGGCGAGCAGATCGGGCACGCTCTCAATTTCCGCGGGAGGGATCTTGAGCACTTCCGAAGCCGCATCGACGATCAGGCCGACCAGCCTGCCGTCGACTTCGGTTACCAGAATGCGGTTCTTTTTGGGCGCCGCAACCGCCGGTTCCCCGAAGCGCTTGCGCAGATCCATCACGGGGATGATCCGGCCCCGCAGATTGATCACGCCTTCCACGCAAGCCGGCGCGTCGGGTACCGCGGCGATCGGAGGTACGCGCACGATCTCACGCACCCGGGCGATGGGCAAGGCAAACGTTTCCTGGCCGATCCGAAAGCCCACCGCATGAAAGTCTTTGGTTTTCAGCATGGCGTCTCCGTCAGGCCCGCGTGCCGGCTGCGGCGGCATAGCTGCTGGAGTGGGCTCTCTCTGCCGCCTGCAATTTAAAACGATCCATCACATCCAGCAGATTGCGCGACATCTTCGACATCTGTTCCGCTGAGGCGGCAAGTTCGGTGGAGCCGGAAGTGGACTCCTGCACCAGATCGCGCATGCTCTCCATAGCCTTAACCACGGCGTGGGTCCCCGCGGCCTGTTCCTCGACCGCTGAACTGATCTCCCGCGTAACCTCGTTGAGGCGGGAAGTGGCGCGGGCGATTTGCGACGAACCGTGCGACTGCTCGGTGGTAGCCGCCCCAATCTCCTGGGCAAACTTGTAGACCTCCGTGACCACGTTGGCGATTTTCTTGAGCGCGCCGCCCAGGTCCACGCCAAGCCCCAGGCCTTCGTTGACAATGGCCGTGCTCTTATCCATGTTCTCCACCGCTTTGCGCGCCTCTTTCTGAATACTCTCGATGAGCTCGGAAATCTCCTTGGTCGATTGGGCCGATTTTTCCGCCAGTTTACGGACTTCATCGGCGACGACGGCAAACCCCAGGCCGTGTTCGCCTGCGCGCGCCGCTTCGATGGCGGCATTCAAGGCCAGAAGATTGGTCTGTTCCGCCAGATCGTCAATGACCTCGACGATTTCGCCGATATTGTCCACCCGCTGGCCCAGTACCCCGATGATCTCGGCCGAGGTGTGCATGGAGGTGTTAATGCGGTTCAGTCCGTCCGTAGCCTTGTCCATGCTGCCGATGCCGTTCTGCACTTCCTCTCGCGAACGGGTGGAAATATCCAGCAGCACCTTGGCCGTGTCCGCGACGCGCTGGATGGATGCGACCATCTGGTCGATGGAGGCGGAGGTTTCGGCGATGTTGGAAGACTGCACCTGGGTGCTCTTCACCACGTTTTGCACGTTGACGCTCATCTCGTGCATCGTGCTGGTGACCTCTTCGATCGCCGAGGAAGCCTGTACGCTGACCCGGGCCGATTTCTCCGACGCTTGGGCTACCTGAGTCGAGGCGCTGGCGACTTGCGAAGCGCTATCGCGTACGCTGCGTACTAAGGTTCCCAGTCCTTCCGACACCCGGGCGAAAGCCTGGCCCAGCGTATCGCGTTTGGAGCGCGGAGCGGCTTCCCGGGACAGATCGCCTCCGGCGATGGCTTCGGAGTTGGCCGCCATCTCCCGCAAATAGGCGACCATGCGGGAAAAAGATCGCGCCAGTTCGCCGATCTCATCCTGGCGCTGAAATTCGACCCCCTGATCCAGATCGCCGGTCTCCCCAATCTCCCGGGCCACGTGGATCATCCGGCTCAGCGGCTCAGTAATGCTCTTGGCCGCCCGGTGGGCGATAACCGCGCCCAAAACAATAACCAGCAGGCAGCCCACTAAAGTTGCGGTGGTGCTGATCCGGGCGGCGGCGGCATCGGACTGGCGGTATTGCTCCAGAAGACGGTAGTTGTCCCGTTCGGCATCCTCCAGTTGCTGGGCGGAAACGCTGACCCACGCTCCAGGAGTTTTCCGGCGGTAGAAATCGGCGAGTTCGGCCAGGGACATTCCCTGGCGAGCCCCCAAATCTCTGCGTTCCTGAATCAGCGGCTTGGCGAAGTTTTCCGCCCAGTCGGACTCCACGTCGTACAACCTGGCCAAGGCGCTTCGTTGTTGTTCAGATTCGACTTTCCCTTCCGTGGCCTTGATCTGTTGTTTCAAGCCCGCCGTATGCTCGTTCAGCTTGTTGACGTCGCCCTGATCGCCGCTCAAGAGAAAATTCCGCAAGTCGAGACGGTTCTGCATGACCTGGTAACGAATGCGCTCATAGGACTGGGCGAGTTCCAGCGATCCCCGCGTGGCTTCGCGGGCCCCATGTTCCCGCTGGATGGCTGCGAGGTTGATCAGGAAAAGGATCGTGGTGATGGCCAGGATAGCCCCGAAATTCAAATACAACTTCTTAGTGATCGACATTACCTGTCTCCTCCAACGGCGCGCCGACTTGCATCCGTGGAACACCAGCTTCTGGCGCTCGAGCTGCCGGGCGAAAGATCGTTGCCTTGCCGGCTGCCGCTCGACCACCGCCCGCCTCGCATCCTTCGGCAGCGATCGCGGCAGCGCATTGAGAATCCCGGATCCCAGGTGCACGATGGGGTCCAGTCCGGCCGCTGTAGTTCCTTTTTTATAACCGACGACTAATTAGCTCAAATTACGAATGTTACGTGGCTTTGGAGACCATAGCCGCAAATGGCGGTCCAGAAGCGTGAGGCGTGGAGTCTCACGTGGTTTTGAGAAAACAGAGGCTAATCTCAGTCTGAGACCGGGGTTTCCAGCACACACTTTGGTAACCAGTAGTGACCCGCAATCCACTTGACTCAATTTGAGATTGCACGTTACGGTTCTGTATCCCTGGAGTCTCATGTTGTTGCAGTTTGCGCCGTTCGTCTTATGTCGGGAACGAACAGTAACGCCCGTTGCTGTACGGCTGCCGCTGGCGCGAGCACCGCATCCTACACTCAAGCCGGCGAGCTCGAACAGGTGTTGAACCTCAGTTCGGAGCTGGACGCAATCGACGAATGGGATCAGTTTTTGGCCCGTTTTGCCGTGCGCGCCGCCGAGTTTCTCGGTTTCCGCCGTTCGTTCATCGCCCTGAGGGAAGAATCCGAGTGCCGCGTGCACTGCCAGGCCGAGAATGGTCTCGCTTCCCCGGTGAACTTTTCCTTACCGGAAGAAATTTCCGAGCGAGTCATTCAGCGGCAGGAAGCGCTCTGGAGCAATGATGCCCCAGGGGACGGCCCCAGCGGGCAGGCGCTCACGCGGCTCTTTCCGGCCAAGCAATACTTGGCGGTTCCGCTTCCCGGGCCCCAAGGACGCGCTCTGGGCCTGTGTTGTGTGTTGGATAGCAATAAGGCGGCGCCGATTACGCGGGAAGATGTACGGCGCGCCCAGGCCATGGCGGCGGGAGTGGCGATTGTGCTCAGAGCGAAGCGCACGCTGGCGGCACAGGCGGCCATGTTGCTGGAGAGCGCGCGCCTGTTTACCCGGATGGACCAGGCCAACCGCCACTGGATGGAGGTGTTCGACTCCATTAGCGACTTCATCGTGGTGCACGACCAGGGCAACCGGGTGTTGCGGGTGAATCGCAGTCTGGCCGATTCGGTTGGGGTTCGTCCGGCGCAGTTGGTTGGAGTCAGCATCCAGACCCTGATTTCCGCCGCCCCCGAGGCGACTGGCGCCCTGGTCTGCCCGTTCTGCCACGGCAGCAATCAAGGCGATGAATACCTGCACCCGGTGCTGGAACGTACGTACCTGGTCTCCACTTCCCGGATCCAGGGAGCTTTGAACGAGGGTATTCAAACCGTTCACGTGCTCAAAGATATTACCGACCGGCGCGAAGCGGAGCGGCGCTACCGCGAGTTGTTCGACAACATCCAGGAGGGACTCTTCTTTTCCAGCCCGGAGGGGCGCTTTGTCGAGGTCAACGATGCCCTGGTGCGCATGCTCGGTTATGCGAGCCGCGAGGAACTGCTGCAAATCGATTTGCAGTCGCAGCTCTATCTCACGCCGGCCGCACGGGAACATTTCGAGACCGCCGTGGTGCGCAGCGGCGGCGTTTTGCGGAACTTTGAAGAAGTGCTGCGGCGCAAAGACGGGTCGCTCATTTATGTTCTGCAGAATGTGTTTGCGGTGAAGGATCCGCAGGACCGGATCCTGCAATACCGCGGTCTGATGCTCGATATCACCGATCTGAAAAACTTCCAGGCGGAACTACAGCGGGAACGCGATTTTTCCGGCAAGATCCTTAACCATACGCAGAGCCGTATCCTGGTGACGGACACGGCGGGGCTGATCAGCTACGCCAACCAGCGGTGTTTTCAGGCGGGCAATTACACGGAAGCCGAATTGGTCGGGCGCAGGCTGGCGGATTTGGTGCTGCCGCAGCGGCGCCATCTTATGGCGCATTCCGTCGAGCTATGCCTGCTCGGCCAGCAAGTCGACAATCTGGAACTGCCGATCCTGCTGGGCGGCGGGCGCACCGGGCAGTTCTCCATCAATCTCAGCCCCATGCGGGACGAACAAGGTGCGGTAAACAGTATTGTCGTGGTCATGACCGATATCACCGATGCGGCGATGCTGCAGGCCAAACTGGTGCATACGGAGAAGATGGCGGCGGTAGGCCAGTTGGTCAGCGGCGTGGCGCATGAAGTGAACAATCCGTTGACCGCGGTGCTGGGCTTTACCGACCTGCTCCTGGAAAACCCCACCGTGCCGGAAACCGCCAAGAAGGACTTGGCCGTGATTCTCCAGGAAGCGCAACGCACCAAGCAAATCGTGCAGAATCTGCTGAGTTTTGCCCGCCAAATGCCCCCCCAGCGCACCCAGGTGCCGGTGAACGCGATTTTGCAACGCACCCTGGCGCTCCGGGCCTACGATTTTGCCAACCACGACATCCGGATTATCCAGCACCTGGATCCGGACATGCCAGATATTGTGGGCGATGCCCAGCAATTACAGCAGGTCTTTCTCAACATCCTCAATAACGCCTATGACGCGATTCAGGAGGCCGGCCGGCCCGGCGAGATCGAGGTAATAACCAGCGTCCATAACGGCTTTGCCGAAATTGTCTTTCGCGATAATGGGAATGGCATCCGGCATCCGGACCGCATCTTCGATCCTTTCTTCACTACCAAGGAAGTGGGTAAGGGAACAGGCCTGGGTTTGAGTATCTGCTATGGCATCGTGCATGAACATGGCGGCGAAATTTTCTGCGGCAACAATTCCAGCGTGCCGGGAGCCGCTTTCACCGTGCGCCTGCCCGTTGCCGAACCGGCGTTGGCCGTGGGTGCAGGAGGACGGGGATGAGCCGGATGGTGCTGGTCGTGGAAGATGAGCCGTCAGTTATGGCATTCCTCCGCTTGGCGCTGGAGCGCCATGGATACGCAGTCGCCAGTGCGGAAACCGGAGTCCGCGCCCTGGAAATGTTGAGCGCCCGGGCTTACGACGGGGTGATCTCCGACATGCGAACTCCCGGCGGGGTGGATGGCGCCGATGTCTGGGCCTGGATTGCTGCCCATCGTCCGGAGATGCTGAACAAGGTCATTTTCGTGACCGGCGACATCGTGAACGAGGAAACCGCGGCCGCGCTTCGGCGAACCCAGGCCCCGTTTGTGGAGAAGCCCTTTCGCGTGCAACAGCTCATTGCCGTAGTGGAAAGAATCCTGGGGACGGCGCAATGAAAGACGATTTCCGCATCACCTGCCTGGTGGTCGACGACGAAGCTTCGATCCGCGCTCTTTGCCGGCGCATCGCGGAATCGATCGGCTTCAACTGCGCCGAGGCGGAGACCGCCGAAGCCGCCTTAGCCTACATGGAGGCGGAGTCGCCCAATCTGGTGCTCGCCGATTTGCGGCTGCCGCATATGAACGGAGTGGAGTTACTGCGCCAGATTAAGGTTCAGTTGCCCCGCACCGAGGTCGCCATCATGACCGGGCACGGCACAGTGGACTCGGCGGTGCAGGCCATGAAATTGGGCGCCTACGACTACATCAGCAAACCGTTTCGGGTGGATGAACTCAAGCTGATTTTGCAGCGCATGGAAGAGAAGATCCGGCTGGTCTATGAGAACGAGTATTTGCGCGAGCGGGTGCGCAGCGAGCAGGAACTGAGCGAGATCACCGGTTCCTCCCCAAAGATCCAGGATGTCCTGCGGATGGTTTCGCGGCTCAAGGACATACGCACGCCGGTGCTGATCACCGGCGAAAGCGGTACCGGAAAAGAACTGGTGGCACGGGCTATCCACTTCCGGGGCGCGCGGGCCAAACGGCCCTTTGTGGCCGTGGATTGCGGCGCTCTGGTGCCCACCCTGATGGAAAGTGAGTTGTTTGGGCACGAGAAAGGGGCATTCACCGGCGCCCTGAAGGCCAAACTCGGGCTATTCCAAACCGCCCAGGGAGGCACGATTTTCCTGGATGAAATCGGGGAACTTTCCCTGGAGATGCAAGCCAAGCTGCTGCGCGTCTTACAGGAAAAGGAAGTGCGGCCGGTGGGCAGCAACGAAAAAGTAACGATCGAGGTGCGCGTTATCGCGGCCAGCAATCGCGATCTGGAATTGGCCGTGCAGGAGGGCAAATTTCGCAAGGACCTGTTTTTCCGGCTGAACGTAGTGGCCATCCGCATGCCGGCCTTGCGCGAACGCCGCAGCGACATCCCAGCGCTCGTGCATGCGCTGGTCCAGCGCTATGCGCCCAGCCAGAAAGTCCAGGTTTCTATTCCCGTCATGAACGCCTTTGTGTCCTATGACTGGCCGGGCAACGTAAGGGAATTGGAGAACTGTATCGAACGCGCTTTGGCGCTAGGCAATCGCCAAATCATCGATTTGCCGGATCTGCCTGCCCCCTTGCGCGCCCAGGCGGGCGTCGCGTCACTGGACGCACTGCCGGCCGCCGCGTTGGCCCCGACCGATCTGGAAGACATGGAGCGCGTTACCATTGAACGCGTTTTCCAGCGAGTAAACGGGGACAAAACCGCCGCCGGAAAATTGCTCGGGATCAGCCGCGCTACCCTCTACCGCAAGCTCAAGCGCTATGGCATCCGGACTCCGCACCCCGAAGCCGAGGAACCGGCAAAGGCCGCCACCGCCACAACGACCGGGTAGCCAAGCAAGGCAGCTCTCGGCTCTCGGTTGTCGGCAAAAGAAGCGGCTATTGGAGATTACGAAATAGCTCACCCTGAAATAGCCGCCTAAGGGACGCCAGAGAACGGAGAAACAAGCACAAACTCTTCTGGCCGACAGCCGAGAGCCGACAGCCGAGAGCTGCCTGCATGGTGTTTCAGCCTGAGACAGCCGAGGTCGGCTGATCTTATCGCGGCCTTAGGAATCAGCCAGTTACGCTTTGGTCTGCTGCTTGCTACGTTCCGCTTGGAGTCCGGCTGCGTGAAGCCTGGCTAATATCCATGGGCTTTGTTCGCAGCATTCCCATTGGAAGACTGGGAATGGGACCAATTCATCTGGCGAGGTAACCGTGTCCGAAAAGGTCAGCGTTAACACCGGCGCTGCAACCGGGGCTTCTGGAGGCGACACATCGGTCGGCCACCTGGCGCAATTCTTTCCCGCCGCCACCCCGGTTCGCTTTCCGGTGAACATCATCGCCGCGGCCGGGGAGAGCGAACAAACGATCATCGAATTTGGGACCTCCCGAGAGGTGCTATTTGCCTCCAGGTTGCCTCTGGAGTTTGGCCAGCGAGTGCGCCTGCGCAACCTGGACGCTTCGCTCGACGTCGAGGCTTGTATCGTGGCGATGCGGTTGCATAGCGGGCGCACGGCAGTTGCGGCGCAGTTTACCCGCGATGTTGCGAACTGGATTGTCAAGCCATGATGCCAAGAGTACAAGCGCTACAAGCGGCTGCGGCCGAGTGGCACGAAACGCAGCGTGTCTGTGCCATTTGCCGTGGAATCGCCAGGCGCTTTGCGCTGCCGGAGATTCCCTGTAAAGAACTGGAGACTCCGCCGGAGCATGTCACTCCCCAAGTCTGGGCGGCAATCCGGGGCTGGTTGCAGAACATGGATGAGCGGATCCAGGTGCACCATCTGCGCCTCTTTCTGCAGACCAGCACCCTTTCCAATGAAGCCAATGTGCGGAGCCTGATCCGGCACCATCTCAACAAGCCGTCCCACTCTACTGCCGATCGAGATAAACTCGATTTCCTGCTCGTACAATGTTTCTCCCAGAGCGCGCCGACGGAACTGGTGCTGCATAGCGGCCCGGCCTTCGTCGATGTGGCCAAAGTGCTTGAGCCGGTTCTGGGCCGCGTACCGACCCAACTCCCTCCCCGCTTGCAACCGCTGGAACCCGTGCTGGATCGGCTCAACCGTTGCGGCAATCTCCGGGCGCTGCTGCAAAGCGGTGTTTTGACCGAAGTGCGCCGGCTGAAAGACGCTGCGGGCGATGACAGTTTTGCCGTTCCGGAACTGATCGCGTTTTCGCGGGCAAACTTTCTAATCCGGCAGACGTTTTTCCGCCTGGTGCAGGCTGATTTGGATATGATCAGGCGGGGTGTACGCCATCTGGAAAAAGATGGAGTCGAAACGATTGATTGTACCCGGGCGCGGCTGACAGCTGCGGAGCCGATGGCTCGCGTCCTGGACTTGGCCCGGCAATGGAAAAAGCCATTTCAGGCCGAGTACTCCGCGGGTAATCCTTTCGTGCAACTGGCGGAACTACGTGCGGCGGTCGAGGACGCGCTGGCCAAGCGTGGACCGTTGGATCTGACCGCCATGCTCCCGCCGGCCGAACCGGCTGCCATGTCCGGTTCCGTTACGGAAGAGACGACGGCACCGCTGGCGCCGGTCAGCCCTCCAGTTTCCGCTTCCAACCCGCCGGCCTCGAATCCGGACGATGCCGGCGCCAAGCTCCAGATGGTATCGGAGCAACTCTCCGCTTGCCTGTTGGCTGACCGGGTGCGCAGCCGTACCATGGGCGCGACCATTGTCGTGGGCAATGCCCGGCTGGTGATTTCCTCCTGGGAAGTGACCAGTTTCCTGGATTCTGCGCGGCAATTCTCCCGGATTGTGCAGCGGGCGGTAGCCGTGCGCGTCTTGATGTTTCAACTATTGGAGCAGTTGCGCCAGGGCGGTTCGCCCCGCAAGCTGGCGCCGGTGGTCACGCTGGTGCGGAACGAAGCGGCCGATTTGCAGCACTTTGTCAATACCGCCCGCCGCGCGCATGACATCGAGGCTACGGTTGCACTGTCCGCGGCGGCCCAACAACTTGCTAATATGCTTCGAGAAGTGGAATCTCTCACGAGAATCGTATGACGGTACTCATTATCGGCGACGATGCCGAATTTGCTCGCGATCTGGTGAACCGGTGGCAGGCCGAGCGCACGGTGCCAACCTTCACCCTGATGAACAGTACGGTCTGGCAGGGCACGGATGCTGGGTTCGATTTGGCCGTGGTGGGGCCGTTGCCCTGGGGCCGGTTGTCCCCTCTCCTGCGCACTTTGGAAAATTCTTTCGATACCCCTGTGCTGTGCGTTGTGGCTGAGTCTGGGGTGGTGCAAAGGATTCGCGAGGAGTTTCCCCGGGTACTGGCCATACGTAATCGTGAAGATTGGCTGGAGACGACCGTGCTCCTGGGGGCCGAAGCCCTGCGCCGGGTCGAAGCCAAGGCGAGGGCACGCGAGGCCGAGCAAGCGGCCGCAGCTTCGCACCACCACGCGGTGCTGGGACGTTACATGCTGGAAATGCGCCACAACCTGAATAACGCCTTGACCTCCGTGCTGGGCAACACGGAACTGCTGTTGCTGGAACCGGGAACGTTTCCCCTGGAAATCCGCAACCAATTGAACACAATTCACGCCATGGCCCTTCGTATCCACGAGATCCTGCAGCGGTTCACATCGCTGGATTTGGAAATGCAGTGCGCCCAAAAGGCATCTCAGACTGAAACAACCACCTGGGCGCGAGGCGCCGGCAAACCTGTGTGAGACAAGCAGATTACTTATGTAAGCTTCTGAAACGCATCCCTTTAGTTTATGTTGGAGAGGGCAACAATGAGACGCCGTGAGTGGCAGCCCGATTGCCTCTCCGAAGACGAAGATCCGGGTTTCACGAGAGCAGGCGAGGCAAGTGACGCTGAAGAAAATTCTCATTGTCGATGATTCGCTGGCCGAAGTGCGGATGCTGCAGGCCGTACTGGAGGAGGCCGGATACTGGTCTGTCGCGGTTAACGATCCCACCAAGATCGAGCAGGTCATTGATGTCGAGCGTCCCAGCCTGATCTTGCTGGATGTGGTGATGCCCCAGCGCAATGGATTCCAAGCCTGCCGCGAACTCAAGAATGACCCGCAGTACAACGCGATTCCGGTTGTGCTGGTCACCTCCAAAGATACGGTCAGCGACAAGTTCTGGGGACAAATGCAAGGCGCTGACGGCTATGTCGTCAAACCCTTCACCCGCGAACAGTTGTTAACGGAAGTACAAAGGTTCGTGTAGCCGAGAGCCAGGTGGAACCCAGCTCTGAATTGGGTTTCTGAACATGTCTGAAGAATCCGAAGTCGTTTCCCCGGGACCCGAGCCGGCAAGGCGCGAGGAAGATGCCTCGGTGGCCGAGCCGGAAAGGCCGCCGGAAAGGCAATATTGCCTGTTCCGCGCCGGCCGCCAGCGTTTCTGCCTGCCGGTATTGGACATAGAGGAAGTCGTCGACTGGCCGGCGGTTACTCCCATTCCGCTGGCGCCGGCTTTTCTGACTGGAATTTTCAACCTGCGCGGCGCGGTCGTCCCCATCGTAGATATCGGGTTCGGACTGGGCCGGCGGCCGGACCTTAAGCCGCGGCAGGTGGTGGTAACTAAGCAGGCCGGCGAAGACGGGCGCAGCGGCGTGTTGCTGGGCCTCGCCGCCGATGAGATTTTCGGTACCCAGGCGACGAGTGAACCCCTGCTGGAGGGCGAAGCGCCCGCTGACGCGCCGCATTGCTGCGGGCTACTGCGGTATGCGGAAGAAACGGAGGTAGGTGGGACGAATATTGCCCGCCAGGATCGGCTTGCCTGGGCGCTGGATCTGAAGCGCTTGAGGGAGGCATTGCCCATACCGGCGATTTGATTTGGAATTTGGGGTTTCGGATTTGGCATTTCGGATTTAAGCTTTCATCACCTGAAAAGGCTATCTGCTGCTGTAAGCATGGCCTTAAAATCCTAAATCCATATTCCTAAATCCCGAATTGTGGGCTCGGGGGTCGGAGGTCTGTATGAAAGGTCGCTTGAGTTCGACCGTTTGGCTCGTGCTGATGGTAAACGTGGCGGTAGTGCTGGCGGTCCTGGTGGTTGCCTATGACACCGGGGCGCGCTCCGGCGGACTGTCATTGCCGGAATTTGCACTGCTCTCACGCCGAGCTGGGCTGATGCTGGTCGGGACCTTAGGTTTGCTGGTTGCCAGCTCATGGGTTTTGAGCACCCTCCTGAACCGCCGGCTGGTAAAGCCGGTGCGGGAACTCGTGAGCTTCTCCGAACGGCTTGCCGAGGGCGATTACAAAGCGCTGATCGAAGTGGAGGGCCCGGCCGAATTCGGGGTGCTGGTCGCCAACCTGAAAACTGCCGCTGAGGGAGCCGCGCGCGCGCTTGCCAGCCAACAGGCCCAGGCTGACCTGCAGCAAAGCGTCACCGATTTCCTCACCGTCGTTAGCCAAATTGCCCGGGGTGACCTGACGCTTCGGGGCACGGTAACCAAGGACGCCCTGGGTAACGTCGTCGATTCCGTGAACTACATGCTCGACAACTTCACCAAAGTGCTGGAGCGCGTGCGTAAAGCCGCGGCCGACGTCCAGAACAACGCGCGCGAAATCCTGCTATCGGCGGAAGAGATGGCCAACGGTGCGGCGCAGCAGGATCAGGAGATCACCAACACTTCCGCGGCGGTGGCCGAGCTGACGGTCTCCATGAAGCGGGTGTCAGACAATGCCGAAGCCAGCGCAGAAGCCGCGCGGCGAGCTTTGGACGCCGCCGAGCAGGGCAATCGTTCGGTGCATGAGACCCTGGACGGCATGCAGCGCATCCGCGGATCGGTGCAGATCACGGCCAAGAAAATCAAAGCCTTGGGCGACCGGTCGCTGGAAATCAGCGAGATCATCAACGTGATCAATGACATTACTGAACAAACTAATCTGCTGGCGCTGAACGCGGCCATCGAAGCCGCGCGGGCCGGCGAGACGGGCCGTGGGTTTGGCGTGGTGGCCGACGAGATCCGCAAACTCGCGGAGCACTCGCGCAAGGCTACGAAGGACATCGCCGCCCTGATCAAAGCCATTCAGGCCGACACCAATGATGCCGTGGTGGTGATGGAAGACGGCACCAAAGAGGTTGAGGACGGCGCGCGATTGGCCGACCAGGCGGGCCGGGCGCTGGAGGCCATCTCCACGGTGGTGCGGCAGTCGGCGGAGCTGGTGGAGGAAATCTCTCAGGCCTCCAAACAACAGGTGCGAGGCACCGAGGGCGTCGCCAACGCCATACAAATCATCAGCAATATTACGCGGCAGACCTCGCACGGTGCGCGCCAGGCGGCCCAGACGGTAGAGCAGTTGGTAAGACTGAGCGAACAGCTGAATGATGGATTGTCGCAGTTCCGTATCGCCGCGCCGCCGGGCCGAGTGCAATTGGTCGCGGCGAGCGGGCAAAAACGTTGAAGGAGCAAGGGACTGAGTTCCTCCGGCGCCAAATTCGTGGAACTTTTCCTGCAGGAGACGAGCGAACAGCTGCAGCTGCTGCGGGAATACGGGAGCGTCCTGCTCGAACCTCATCCCGCGCCCGAGGACTTGGAGCGCCTCTATGTGGCCGCCCATACTCTGAAGGGTTCGTCGGCTATGTACGGTTATCCGCTGTTCTCCGAGTTGGGGGCCAAGTTGGCGCATGTCTTTCAGTACGCGGCCACCGTGGGGCTCAGCCCGGAAGCGGCGGCGCCCCTGGCGGAATTTGTCTCCGAAGCGGTGGCTGTGCTGGAAGCCGATCTTCTGATGGTGAGCGATCACAGGGTGGAAAACGCGGAGGAGATCGCTGCCTTTAAGCAGAAGTACCCATTTGCTTTTCAGCCGGAGGTTGAGCCTGCGACGGTAGCCGGGCCGCCGCCCGACGCGCAGCCGCCGAATCCCCCCGTATCTACCCCCCAAAGTAGCCATGCTCCCGAAGCAGAGCTGCCGGCGCGGTTTCCGCAAGCCGGTCTCCCACCCCATCCCGCAAGTCGGGACCAAACTTGGCTTGCCGGGGACCCCGGTTGGGAGGAAGCGGTTGCACTGCCGCCCGACGGCGAGGTCGGCTCGGAGATCCTCGAGTTCTTTGTGCCGGAGGCCGAAGAACACTTGCAGACCGCAACCGCTTGTCTGCTGAGTCTGGAGTCGAATGCCAACCCCGACGATATAAATCGCCTGTTCCGGGTGGTGCACACTCTGAAAGGAGCGGCCGCCCAGGTTGGACTGTCGCGCATCGCGTGGGTCGCGCATCGGGCGGAAGATCTTATCTGCTGCCTGCGCGAAAACAAGCTTCCGCCAGATCCCGCACTCATAGACTTGGGCCTCGATTTTCTCGATGTGCTGAAAAAACTGGTATATCGCCAGTGGCCTGACGAGGAGACGGTTCAGCGCAGCGTGAAGACATTGATCGAACGCATTGCTTGCCTGGCGTCGGCGCACGCACAGGAGCAAGGGGAATCGCGACCGGAGGCGAGCGATTTGAGGGTGCCCGCCGCGGCCGCTGGCCCGGTCGCCACTGTGGCCGAGAATCCTTCGCCAGCCGCTCCCCCTTCCGACGGCGGTGGGTGCAATGTGCCGGCTGCTACAGCCGGGGAAGCGGCGCCGGCGCCTGAACCGGCGATACCCGCGATGCCGTCCCCGCCACCCGCTGAGGCGCGGGAGACGGACACCGCGAAGCCGCCGGATCGTGTTGCGGTTCCTCTGCCAGAGCACCCCACCAGCGAGATACCAGAATCGCCAGCCCTCGGTATGGTGGCCGCTGAAGACCTGCCGCGTGAGCAGGCGGCGGGCTTTCTTTCGAAAAGTCAACCGGGCGGTACCGGTCCAATCCCCAAGAATGATGGACGGCCCGTGCCGGAAGTCGCCCCGGCGAAGAAGAGCCCGGCGGTGTGGCCGGGGAGATCCGTGCGGATCGCGCTGGAACGTCTCGACCGGATGATGAATGCCGTAAGCGGGCTGGTCATCAACCGCACTCGCATGCGCGGCCGGCTGGCGGAACTGGAACAACTGACCGATGTGCTGAACTTTTCCAAAGGGCGCATGGCGGATAAGATCGTCGAGTTCCAGGACAAATACGAGTTCAGCCGCCTCCAATCGGGTTTTCGCCCGTCTTCGCACGCTTACCGGAAGGAGCCGGCGGCGTCCGTGGGCCAGTCTCCGGCGTGGCAATTTCCTTACCGGAGCGGATACTCCAGTTATGCGCACGCTTTTGATGCTTCGCTGGCCGAGTTCAGCGAACTGGAGATGGATCGCTACGACGATTTCAGTATCCTGGCGCGCTCCCTTACGGAGATTTCCGCCGACATCACGGAGATTCTCAGCCAGCTCGAAGCTTTTGCCCGCCGCGCCGATTCCGATATCGACGAATACACCAAGTTGGCCCATCGCCTGGAGGGCGAAATTACAGAGGCGCGCCGGGTGCCGATTGGCAACTTGTACACGCGGCTTTCGCGCACCATGCGGGAGGCCGCCAAAGCTGTGGGCAAGCAGATCGAACTCGAACTGGTGGGCGCCGAAACCGAACTGGATACCAACATAGTTCAGCACGTCGCGGATCCCTTGCTGCATCTGGTGCGCAATGCGCTGGCCCACGGTATCGAATCGGACGAAGAACGCTACCACCTGGGCAAACCCGATCACGGCAAAATCGCGGTGCGCGCTTACCGCAGCGGCGACTGCGTGTGCGTGGAAGTGGAAGACGATGGTCGGGGAATCGATTGGGAAAAGGTGCGCGCCGCCGCCGTCAATCTCGGATTCGCCGACGCTCAGGAGGCCGCCAACCTTACCGAGGCCCAACTGCAAGACTTGCTCTTTCGTCCGGGGTTTTCCACCGTGCCGCAGGAGAACGAACTGGCGGGCCGCGGCGTGGGACTGGATGTGGTGCGCACCAATGTGCGGGCCTTGAATGGCGAGATTGCTATTCAGACCGAGAAAAAGCTGGGCACCCGGTTCACTTTGAAGCTGCCGCTGGCGATGGTCATTTCGCAGGCGCTGTTCGTACGCGCGGGAAAACAGGTCTTTGCCTTCCCCCTCGCATCTGTAGACGAGATTCGGCGGGTGCGCGCCAGCGAAATCGAAGCGATAGACGGCAAGCTGTGGACCAAGATACGCGACACCCAAACGGCAGTCCTGCGCCTGGACCGGCAGCTGGGCCTGGAACCCTTCGCACCGGTCAACGGCTACCACGTTCTGGTGCTGGTGAATGTGGCGGGGAGGCCGGCCGGTATCGTAGTGGAAGAAGTTCTGCGCAAGGACGAAATCGTAGTTAAGAACTTAGGCGAGTATTTGGGCAGGGTGAAGCTCTTTCCCGGGGCGACAATTGCCCCCGATGGCAGCCTGATTTTGCTGGTCGATCTTGGCCGCCTGGTGGCCGGTGAAACCGTCGAGCGGCGTCCGCTCATGACGGTGGCGCCGCCGCTGAAGGCCGGCAGCGCCCAGCTGTTTGCGCCGGGTATGCCGCTTCCGGCTGAATCCGGGCCGCCCCAGACGGCTGCCGATCGCGCTCCCGACGAAAAGGTTGTGCTCCTGGCCGACGATTCCATCAGTGTGCGCAAGTTTGTGGGCCGCATGCTGGAAAAGGCGGGTTACCGGGTGGAACTGGCCGCCGACGGATTGGAAGCGCTCGAAATTCTCGGCCAGACCCGTTGTGATTTGCTGGTGACCGATCTGGAGATGCCGCGCAGCAACGGTTACGAATTGATGGCGCACCTGCGCCAGAATCCGGAAACCCGCGCCCTCCCCATTGTGATCGTCACCTCGCGGGCCGGGATTAAGCATCGCGACAAAGCACTCAAGTTCGGGGTAGTCGATTTTCTGGTCAAACCGGTGCAAGAAGATCAATTTATCGCCGCCGTCCGCGCCTTGATCGGGCCAGGAACGGCTTCGTCGGCCGGGATGGGCCCGTCCGGCCAGCCAGAGGAGCGCGCATGAGCACCGATGCTGCGGCCAGCGGTTCGGGCAAGGTGCTGCTGATTGACAGCAACGTTTTCTTTGCGCGGCGCCTTAGCGAGGCGCTCAAGCAGGAAGGCTTCGAGGTCATCCACAGCACTCAGTCGGCCTATGCGCTCACCATGCTGGAGTGGAGCCCGCCCCAGGCGATCCTGTGCGCGACTAACTTGCGGGAAATGGGGGCTTATGAGATCTCCCGTATTCTCCATAATGATTCGAAGATCGGCCCCATCCCGATCATTGCGGTGGGGGAGGGCGGAGAACAGGCGCTCTTGACGGCATTTCGCGCGGGTTGTGACGATTATGTGGATCGCCGCGTCGGACCAGAAAGCATAGCCGTTCACGTGCGCGCCTTTCTTCGCAGTCAGGTGGAAGGATTTCAGCCGACCCAGATGCTGCCGATCGACGACACGGCGCTGGAAGGCAATTTGTCGCACCTGGATCTGCCTGGGGTGATCCAGATGCTGGCGCAGTCGCGGCAGACCGGCGCCTTGCACGTCAATGCCGGGATGACCGACGGAATCATTTTCTTCGACGCCGGGGAGGTGTTCCATGCCGAAAGCGGCGACCTGGCCGGGGAAGATGCGGTCAGCCGCATCATCAAGAGCTGCGAAGGTTTGGAGGAAGGGGTATACAAGTTCGTGCCCGGCGCGGCAGGCGGGACCCGTACCGTCCTCCGCTCGGTCACAGAGTTGATGCTCGAGGCACTAAGCACGCTGGACGAGGAACGTGCGGGGGGAGGTCTGCAATGATGCCGGGCGCACCCACCGTTTACTTCATCGACGATAGCGCCACCATGCGCGAAGTCATCAAGATCGCTTTCCGCCGGGAACGCATTAACGTGGTTGCCTGCCATGACGGGGCCAGTGCACTGGCGCAAATGGAGCGGCAGAAACCCGACGTGGTGATCAGCGACGTTATCATGCCGGACAAAGACGGCTACCAGGTCTGCGAACATATCAAGCAGCATCCGCAGTTGAATAAGATCCCGGTGATCCTGATGTCGGGAGTGGTAAATCGCGCCGTAGCGGAGCGGGCCTTTGCCGTCAAGGCCGACGAATTGATCCGGAAACCGTTCCAGCCGCAGGATCTGCTGAGTCGAGTCCAGCACTTGCTCCGTCCACGCACCCCGGCGGCGCCTGCGGCCGCGGTCAGCGCCAATGCGGCGCTCAGCAGCATTTTTGCCATGTCTGCGAACCACCTGGCCGCGCTGCCGCCAACCGCCAGGCCGGCCCATTCATCGGGGGTAACAGCTCCGCCAAGGCAGCCGTGCCATCTTCCGGGTGGGGTTAACCCGGCACCGTTGCCGTCCAAGTGCCCAGCTCCGCAAACTCAGGTTCCCAGCGGCGCTCCCCCGGTTGACGGCGGCTCCCGGCCGGCGCCTTCCGAGGCTGCTCCGCGCGCGGTTCCCGCCCCTTGGGAACTCCATAAGATAAAGCTCGAACTCCAGCGCCTTCAAGGGTTAGTGCGTAAGCTGCGAAGGGAACTGGAAGCTGAGCGGGAATACTGCCGCGCCCTGGAAGCCCATATTAAGACCCTGCAGGAAGAATGAGGCAGTGGCCAGTGGCCAGTCAGTTCTCAGCTGCCTGTGCTCAAGCCCCTGCATATTCAAGCCGGGGAGCCGAATCCTGGGCATGGGGCCGGATGATGACCTGTCATCCTGAGCTGAGGCATTCTCGTAGGGTCGACCTGCTGACCCCTGGCCACTTAGCACTGGCCGCTGGTTCTTACATCTAATTGACTAATAGTATGCGGCTGCTGGAGCTGATCCGCGTTATAATTGGGTTGTCCTTCAGAGAACGCAACGATTCTGGAGTTTGACTGCGTGGAGGAGTAATGTTTGAAGGCCTATTTCAGCCGAGCCATCTGCTGATTATATTGATTATCTGCGTCTTCATCTTTGGCCCCAAGAAGCTGCCTGAATTGGGCAAGGCTCTGGGCGACGGTATTCGGGGATTCAAAGACGGCGTGAGTCCAAGTGCGCCGGCCAAGTCCGAAGACACCAAAGCCAAAGAAAACGCAGAAACGCCGCAAGCGAAGTAATCAGTGGTTGGACCCGAGTAACGCCGCGTCAGTCATGGACTGGCGCGGGGCGGGTCGTTGCCATTCCTGCCGGTCCCCGGAATTCCCGGGCCATCCCTCGAACTCCTCAAGACTATCGAGATCAGCGATTCGAGCTGCAGGTGTTGTGTTCTCACTCGGCTTTGCCGCAAAGTGGGTGCCCGCCCTTCTTCTGGTTGCAGGTTTCTTCCGACTCCCGGTCGACCATGGTTGTGGGTGCCCCACTCTTGCCGCTAGCTGGAAATGAACTCAACCAATAACATCTAGCGGCAAGGGTGGGACGCAAAGAAGCGTGCACGACCATGCCGGAATTAGTACGGCAAGTCATTCTTGTCGTGAAGGAGATTGCCTGTGGGAGCAAGAAGAAACAATAAAGTGGTTGTTCCTGCGGCGTCCCGTCCCACCCTTGCGCCGCCAATATCCTGTTGGGTGCAAACGTTGCAAGGGCGGAAGGATGGGGCGCCCACATTTTCGGTTGATCGGGAAGTGAAACAAACCCGCGGTCACGGGAATGTTGGGCCACCCGCCGGGGTAAGAACTGCTAAGGCCTGTTGTCAACAGCTACTCAAGTTTCGAGCCTTGCGTTATACTCTGGAGCCGATTTTGACTGGACATTTGGAGGTGCCACGATGAGATGCGTATTGTTCGCTGCGGTCATCTTGTTGCTGATATGGCCGTGCATCTCGGCTGCCCAACAGCATGACTCGCCCTTCGATGGTAATTGGAAGGTGGAATTTTCCTGTGAGGGTTCAACCGGAGTGTATGCCGAACGATGTAAGGAAGGCATGAGAGACATCTTTGCGATTTCGGGGCTCACGCAGGTTGAGAATGAGAATCGGGTTTGCGGGGACTATGTGGCTTCGATTCAGTTGGGAAATAAAGTGGATGAGCGTAGTTCTCCAGACTTCCCGGGGATGGACGGATATATTGACGGCGATACGGCATATGTCATTTTTGGTGATGCCATCTCAGGGGGTAGGGCGACCATACGAATCAAGGATGAGAAGCTGTACTGGAAGGTTACTCACAGGTGGGACGAAAGACACATTCTTCCTGATGAGGCGATCTTGAGCCGCGATAGCAGTTCGCGCTACCGAAGAAGAAGTTGTTGATCCCTTAGCCAAAGCCCGCTAACGCACGAAAGCGGTGCTGCCGCAGACAGGGTAGTAAGCCTGCTCGTGCCATCGTAGAGTGATTGGCGAAAAATCGCCATTACACTAATCATCGCCTGGAGATCCCCCGCTTAAGCGAACAAGAACTCCTTAGAGCGCAGGTCGCGAATGGTATCGCGCAGCTTGGCCGCTTGCTCGAACTCGAATTTGCGCGCCGCTTCGCGCATCTCGTTTTCCAGACGCGCGATGTAGGCGTCCAGTTCTTCCTGGGACTTGAACTCGGGAATCCCATTCGTGTCGGTGCTCGCCACGTCTACGTAATCGGCCGCGACAATCTGCGCCAGCGACATCTCCACGGGACGCATGATGGATTGGGGGGTAATGCCGTTCTCCAGATTGTAGGCTTCCTGAATCGCGCGGCGGCGATTGGTCTCATTCAGGGCGCGCTGCATGGAATCGGTGTTGGTGTCGGCATACAGGATGGCGCGGCCGTTTACGTGGCGGGCACAACGCCCGATGGTCTGGATGAGAGAGCCGCTGGAGCGGAGAAAGCCTTCCTTATCCGCGTCCAGAATCGCGACCAGCGACACTTCGGGCAGATCCAAACCCTCGCGCAGCAGATTGATGCCGATCAAAACGTCAAACTCGCCGCGCCGCAGATCGCGCAGAATCTTGACGCGTTCCAGGGTTTCGATCTCGGAGTGCAGATACCGGCAACGCACGCCGACTTCCCCGTAGTACTCGGCCAGGTCTTCAGCCATGCGCTTGGTCAGAGTGGTCACCAGCACCCGCTCGCCGTTGCGCACGCGCTCACGAATTTCGTGCAGCAAATCGTCGATCTGGCCCTTCACCGGCCGGACTTCCACTTCGGGGTCGGTCAAGCCGGTGGGGCGGATAATCTGTTCCACTACTACGCCGGACGACTTGGTCAGCTCGTAGGGGCCCGGGGTGGCGGAAACATAGATGACCTGGTTTACCCGGTGTTCCCACTCCTCGAAGGTCAAAGGACGATTGTCCAGCGCCGAGGGCAGCCGGAATCCGTATTCGATTAAAGTCTCTTTGCGGGAGCGGTCGCCGTGCCACATGCCGCGCAGTTGCGGGACCGTCTGGTGCGATTCATCGACAAACATCAAAAAGTCGCGCGGCACATAGTCGAGCAGCGTGGGAGGCGGTTCCCCAGGCAACCGGCCGGTAAAGTGGCGCGAATAGTTTTCGATGCCGTGACAATAGCCGACCTCCTTGATCATCTCCAAATCGAAACGCGTACGTTGATGGACCCGTTGCGATTCCACCATCCGCCCCTGTTTTTCCAGTTCCTGCTCCCACCACGCCAGTTCCTCCAGAATGGATTGCACGGCCTTCTGCTTGGTCTCGGGTTTCATCACGTAGTGGGATTTGGGGTAAATGGGCAGCCGGACATACTTCTGCCTGACGGTGCCGAACAAGGGGTCGATTTGCGCCAGCGAGTCGACTTCATCGCCAAAAAGCTCGATGCGATAAGCATTATCGTCGTAAGTAGGGAAAACCTCAATGACGTCGCCGCGCACCCGGAAGGTGCCCCGGCGGAACTCGCCTTCGGTCCGCTCATAGAGAATTTCGACCAGCTTGCGAGTGATGTCCTGGCGCTTGACGCGCTGGCCCTTCTCCAGGAACAGCAGCATCCCGTAGTACGCTTCGGGGGAGCCCAGGCCGTAGATGCAGCTCACCGAAGCCACGATCACACAATCGCGCCGTTCGAACAACGACCGGGTGGCCGAAAGCCGCAATTTGTCGAGCTCGTCGTTGATGGTGGCTTCCTTCTCGATGTAGACATCGCCCGAGGGAATGTAGGCTTCCGGCTGGTAATAGTCGTAATAGGATACAAAATACTCGACCGCATTCTGGGGAAAGAAGCTCTTGAACTCATGGTAGAGTTGCGCCGCCAGGGTCTTGTTATGCGCCAGCACCAGGGCCGGACGGTTCAGCGCTTCGATGACCTTGGCCATGGTGAAAGTCTTGCCCGAGCCGGTTACCCCCAGCAGCACCTGATGCTTTTCCCCGTCTCGCAACCCGTTGGTCAAAGCTTCCAGCGCCTTGGCTTGGTCGCCTCGGGGCTGATACTGGCTGAGAAGTTTGAAATCCATAAAGAAAACGTCGCCGGTCGCCGGCCTTCGGTCCCTGGCGGGAAAGACGCCCCAATCACATCTCCGCAGCCTGGCCATTCCATTATAAGCGCGGCGAAAACCAAGCCCTTTCACCGCAGAGGGCCCAGAGGAAATTTGGGATCTGGGAGTTGGGATGTTGTCTTGTCTGGGCGCCCCAGACCGGTGACGGGCGCGCCGAAAATTTTTAAATTTTTTCCCCTCGGAGGCGGGATGTGGCGGGATGAGGCGGGATGTGGCGGGTAAGGCTTGGCGACCATGTCCGCCAAAACCGGGCCCAGGTGGGCGCCTGCCGCCAAGCCGGATTTCCACGTCGGTTTCGTTCCCACGTCTGCCACCATCACGAGTCTCATAAAACAGCAGAGTAGCAACTTTCCCAACCGCACCGGTGACGGTTCGGACGGTTTGGACGGGTTTTTTTTCAACCCGGCACTCAGAAGGGAAGAAAGGATGGATGCCTCTGCGCCGCAGAGGAAAGGTACGGCAGAAGCCGAACCGTTTCGAGACCTGGTGAGAAATGGGGGCTAATGGCCTTCTTTGCTGTATCCCACCAGTCCTGCCGCCCGCGAACGGGCATCCAGCCGGGACAAGCTGCGTTGCTGCGCCGGAGTGAGGAGCGGCAGGTGACGGACACGGCATAAGTGCTCGGGGATGAACCAAACATCATCTTCGCTCGTCATCCAGTGCAGGCGGTCAAAGCGCTGCAAATCTACCGGCTGGGAATAAGCGCGCAAGGTGCGATCTCCCCGCAGATTGTAGTACTGGTCGAAATAGCTCATGGCCAGCTCACGCAGGGTGCGATAGACGGGTTCGCGGAAGCGCAACCCGGCGAAATTCGACTTCGCGATCGCGCCCCAATGGCCGTCATTGCGGTAGAGCGCCAGGACGTGATCGACGTCGAAGACTGCCTCCAGGTCCAGCAACAGCGGAGGATAGCCATTCACCCGCAGCGCCGCAGCGGCGAAAATCGCTCCCTCCAGACAATGGGCCGTGCCCGCGCGCAACACCTGCTGGGGGGACCAAGCCGTGCTGCCATGGTGGTAGGGCAGCTCGTCGAGGAAACGCTGGATCCGCTGGGGCGTACGCAACGCACGCAGCCGGCGAAAGTCGCGGGCCGCCAGACCGTAACTAGTCATGTAGGAATTTGTAATGGGCAATTGGTAATTTGCAAAGTAAAAACCCAGGAAGGTGGTGCAATTGCAATTTAAAAAGTGACCGAAGGACTATGGGGTCTTACTTTGCAAATTACAAATTACATAGAACCTTGTCGACTGACGAAACACAGGAAAACTGCAGATCCCTCGCTCCGCTCGGGATGACAAGGCTTTATGGGATTGCAAATTATTCGAACACGGTGGCGATTTCCTGGGGGGTATCGACGAGCACGTCGGGCGGGACAATTTCCAGGGTCTCCGGAGAAAGGCCGTAGGTGACGCCAATCGACCACATGCCGGCATTGCGCGCCGTCAGGATGTCGTTTTGCGAATCGCCTACTATCACGGCCTGGTTCGACTCCACACCGGCTTCTTTGGCCAGCGCGAAGGCGCCAAACGGATCGGGCTTTTTAGTCTGAAAGCTATTTCCCCCATATACCTGAAAGAAGTATTTTCCCAGCCCCAGCGCTTCAACGATCTGCCGGGACGGATTCACCGGCTTATTGCTAAGCACGGCAAATTTGCGCTCCCGGCCATTACTAGCCGCGCGCAGGCGGTCCAGAGCCTCGAACATACCGGTGTAAACGTAGGTGTGGTCCAGTTTGTGTTCGCGGTACCAGGCGACAAAGAACTGAATGCAATCGTTGACGAAGTGCTCGTCGTCAGGGTCTCCCAGAGCGCGGCGGACCAGCACCGGGACGCCATCCCCTACATAGCTGGCAATCACGTCCACGGGCAGTTCCGGACGGCCTACGTGCCGCAGCATCGCGTTGATGGAGTTCGCCAGATCGACGCGGGAGTCGACCAGGGTGCCATCCAGATCGAAGATCAACAGCCGCACCTGATCGGTCGGCAGGGGTTGGTTGATTTTCAGCATCGCTGATTCATTCCGCTCCGGGGGTGCAATCCCAAATCCAAATTCCGGTCTACTAGAAATCCCACCCACCGCCCAAAAGGAGGGCGGAGGGTGGGGCACCCTTGTTGGCATGCTCTACCACCACCCTGGGATTCTGCCATTCCAAAGCCAAATTCCCCAATCCCAATGCTGTTGTTCCGGCACTTGGGGCGGCAAGCCTGCCCGAACATCATGAATCTGCAGCCGAAGATTTCCGCATCCAACTACCCTGGGGCCGGGTCTTTTGCCGGCAGAACGCCATTCCAGTATAGCGGAGGGTAGAGGATGGGGTTAGCGGCGGAAGATGTGAGGGCGTGGATGGCGTCGGCAGAGACCGGAGTTATCACTCTGGACACCGAAACCTATCACGGCCTGACCAGGACGCAGTTGGTGGATATGTACCGCATCATGTGCCTGTCGCGCCGTCTGGATGACCGCGAAATCCTACTCAAGCGCCAGCAAAAAATATTCTTTCAGATCTCCGGCGCCGGTCACGAAGCCCTATTGGTGGCCGCCGGCCTGACGCTCAAGCCCGGTTACGATTGGTTCTATCCTTATTACCGCGACCGCGCGCTTTGCCTGGCTTTGGGCATGACCGCGGAAGAAATGTTGCTCCAGGCGGTGGGCGCGGCCGCAGATCCCAATTCGGGAGGACGCCAGATGCCCTCCCATTGGGGCCACAACCGGCTGAATATTGTTACCCAATCTTCTCCCACCGGCACTCAGTTCCTGCAAGCCGTTGGCTGTGCGGAAGCCGGCCGTTTCTTTACCTCCCACCCGCAAGCTGTTGCAACCCGTCCCGGCGACTACTCCCAGTTCAAAGAGGTGGTCTTCCACGGCGATGAAGTCGTATATGTGTCGTCCGGAGAGGGTACTACCAGCCAGGGCGAATTTTGGGAGGCGATCAACGCCGCATCCAACCGCAGGTTGCCGCTTTTGTTTTTGATTGAGGACAACCAGTACGCCATCTCGGTCCCGGTGGAGATCCAGACGGCAGGCGGGAACATTTCCCGCCTGGTGGCCAACTTCCCCAATTTCTTCTTCGGTGAGTGCGATGGTACGGACGCCATCGCGAGCTACGCCGTACTGAAGCATGCGGTAGCGCATGTGCGGAGCGGCAGAGGACCGGCCTTTGTCCATGGCCACGTTATCCGGCCATATTCTCACTCGCTGAGCGACGACGAGCGCTTGTATCGGCCGGAGTGCGAACGCCAGCAGGATGCGGAACGCGATCCCATCCGGAGCATGCACGCCTTTCTGGTGCGCCACGGGATCCTGGACGAACGTGCCATCGAAGCGCTGGAATCCGAGGTGAACCAGCAGGTGCAGGCAGCGGCGGATCGCGCTCTGCTGGCGCCCAAACCGGCGGCGAATTCGGCCGGGAAATATGTCTATTCGCCGTATCTGGATCCTGCTTCCCAGCAGTTCGAAAGCGCGCCGGTTCCCACAGAGACCGAGATGGCGATTGTGCCGGGGACCGAACCACCGTATGTGACCCGGCAAGCAGCCACGGACAAGACCATGGCCGAACTGATCAACGCCTGCTTGCGAGACGAAATGAGGCGGGACGGGCGGATTGTGGTTTTTGGCGAAGATGTGGCCGACTGTTCGCGCGAGGAATATCTGGCGCAGAAGCTGATCAAGGGCAAGGGCGGAGTGTTCAAACTGACGGCCGGCCTGCAAGCGGAGTTTGGCAGTGAGCGGGTGTTCAACTCGCCGCTGGCAGAAGCGAGCATCGTCGGCCGGGCGGTGGGGATGGCGACGCGCGGGCTGAAACCGGTGGTCGAAATCCAATTCTTCGACTACATCTGGCCGGCCATGCAGCAATTACGCAATGAATTGCCGCTGATCCGCTGGCGGTCAAACAATGCGTTCTCTTGCCCGGCGGTCATCCGGGTGGCAATAGGCGGCTATCTGACTGGAGGCGCGATCTACCATTCCCAGAGCGGGGAGAGCATTTTTACCCATACGCCGGGAATGCGGGTAGTGTTTCCCTCCAACGCGCTGGACGCCAACGGCTTGCTGCGAACGGCCATCCGGTGTGACGACCCGGTCTTGTTCCTCGAGCACAAGCGGCTATATCGGGAGACCTTTGGGCGCGCTCCTTATCCCGGCCCCGACTACATGGTCCCATTCGGCAGGGCGCGGATAATCCAGAAGGGGAGCGACGTGACCCTGGTGAGCTACGGCGCGGTGGTGCCGCGGGCCTTGCAGGCAGCGCAGCGGGCGGAGCGCGAACTTGACATTTCCGTGGAACTCGTCGACCTGCGCACGCTGAGTCCGTACGACTGGGAGGCCATTGCCGATTCCGTGCGCAAGACCAACCGCGTGCTGGTGGCCCATGAAGATATGCTCAGTTGGGGGTACGGCGCCGAGATCGCGGCTCGCATCGCCAGCGAGCTGTTCGGGGATTTGGACGCGCCGGTGCGCCGCCTGGGCGCAAAAGATACGTTCGTCGGCTACCAGCCAATTTTGGAAGACGAAATTCTGCCCCAAACCGGCGATCTGTACCGGGAAATCTGCGAGCTGGCGGAGTATTAGAAGCAGTGGCCAGTGGCCAGTGGCCAGCCCGGAACCAGCAACAAGCCACAAGCAGAGAACCAAAACCCAGAGGCGTCTGGGGTTTGTTGGCCGAAGACCGACGACCGAGAGCCGACGGCTGCCTTGCAAGATACTCGTCGCACATGCGGGTTGACGGCGGTTCTTGCAAGTTGCTATATTTAAGAGGTTCTGCGAGTCTAGTCGGTTTCGCTAGAGGCATAGCGACTGAGTTGCTTGGATTTGCTGCCCGGTTCTTCAAGGCCGGGTGTCCTCGCTGAAACGGGCCTGCGCTGCCTTCCCGCCTAGTGGGAAGGGTATGCAGGCGGTGGCGGACGAAACGGAGCGCCTTTCACGTGGCGCCACCGTCGTCAGGCCTAGTCCAAAGGAAACCAAAGTTTCCCCGCCCGTTAGGGTGCGGGAAGTATGGTTCGGCATCAGGCCGGCCAGCCCACGTAAAACCGAGGGCAGGGGCACAAACGTGCTGCCCGGGAGGGGGCACGCGCGTGCGATTTTTGGGTCGGGGTTGCGGCCCTGACCAGAGGAGCGGCAGAGAGTGCCTACATTTCATCAATTGGTGCGTAAAGGCCGCCAGGCGCCCCGTTACAAGACGGCGAGCCCGGCGCTGCAAGCCTGTCCGCAAAAACGCGGAGTGTGCACCCGCGTCTATACCCAGACTCCCAAGAAGCCCAATTCGGCGTTGCGCAAAGTGGCGCGGGTGCGTTTGACGAATGGGATCGAGGTGACCACCTATATCCCGGGAGTGGGGCATAACCTGCAGGAGCACTCGATCGTGCTGATCCGCGGGGGCCGCGTGAAAGATTTGCCGGGCGTACGCTATCACGTGATCCGCGGCACCTTGGACGCGGTCGGGGTTGCCAATCGCAAACAGAGCCGCTCGAAATATGGCGCCAAGCGGCCCAAAGCGTAGATGTGCTTTGCCGGAGCTGCTCCGACGGCGGTCCGGCAAGGGAGACCATGACCAACACGGTTCCGGCAGACCGCCGGGGCCGGAAGCCAAGAGCTAACATATGCCGAGAAAAGGTCATATCGCCAAGCGGGAAGTGCTGCCCGACCCGATTTACGGTTCCACGCTGGTCACGAAATTCGTGAACTCGATGATGTGGAACGGCAAGAAGAGCACCGCCCAGAACATCTTCTACACCTCGATGAAGGCGCTGGAAACCAAAGCGGGTGACGAGGCGCTGAAGGTTTTCAAGAAAGCCGTCGAGAACTGCAAGCCGGTGTTGGAAGTCAAGACCCGCCGGGTGGGCGGCGCCAACTACCAGGTTCCGGTCGAGGTGAACCCTGACCGGCGCACCTCGCTGGCCATTCGCTGGCTTATTGCTTACGCTCGCGCCCGCGGTGAGAAGGGAATGCAGGACAAGCTCACCAACGAATTGCTGGACGCCGCCAACAATCGCGGGGCAGCGATCAAGAAGAAAGAAGACGTCCACCGCATGGCCGAGGCAAACAAGGCTTTTGCCCACTATCGGTGGTAACAACCAAGTGCTTGCCTCACTATCACCGCGGTACGGAGCGACAGCCGGATTGAAATTTTCGGTGTTAGGGCCAAGCAGCCGGACGGACAGTTAGGAAGAAGAGACGTGGCACGAGAAGTCCCATTAGAGCATTGCCGGAACATCGGCATCATGGCGCACATCGACGCCGGCAAGACCACGACGACGGAGCGTGTTCTCTACTACACCGGGAGAACCCACCGCCTGGGCGAGGTCCATGAAGGCACCGCCGTGATGGACTGGATGGAGCAGGAGCAGGAGCGCGGCATCACCATTACCAGCGCCGCCACCACCTGCTACTGGCGGGACGAGCGTATCAATATTATTGATACCCCGGGCCATGTCGACTTTACCGCCGAGGTGGAGCGCTCTCTGCGGGTGCTGGACGGAGCGGTCGCGGTGTTTGACGCGGTACATGGCGTCGAGCCGCAGTCGGAGACGGTGTGGCGCCAGGCGGATAAGTATTCCGTCCCGCGCATCTGTCTCATCAACAAGATGGATAAGATGGGCGCCGACTTTGAACACGCCGTCGATACCATCCGCAAACGCCTCAACGCCCGCCCCCTTGCTATCCAGTTGCCCGTCGGTCAGGAAGCCGCTTTCCGGGGAGTCATTGATCTGATCGAAATGCACGCCATCGAGTGGGTGGACGAGGAGCTGGGCGCGGAATTTGAGATTCATCCGATTCCCGATGGGCTGAAGAAGAAGGCCACCGCCTTTCATAACCAGATGGTCGAAACCATCGTCGAAAACGACGACGACCTGCTGCACAAGTACATGGAAGGCGAAACCATCACGTCCGCGGAATTGAAAGCCTCTTTGCGCAAGAGCGTGATCGAGTTGAAGTTGTTTCCGGTGTTGTGTGGTTCGGCGTTCAAGAACAAAGGCGTTCAGCCGTTACTGGATGCGGTAGTCGATTACCTGCCTTCTCCTGCCGATATTCCTCCGGTTACCGGCCACGACCCCGATAAGCCGCAACAAGAGGTTAAGCGGAAAGCGGCCGACAACGAACCGTTCTGCGCTCTGGCGTTTAAGATCATGACTGATCCCTTCGTCGGCCAATTGGCGTTCGTCCGCGTCTATTCGGGCCAGTTGAAGACCGGCGACAGCGTTTTCATTCCCGGCAAGGGGCGCAGCGAGCGTATCGGGCGCATCCTGCGGATGCATGCCAACAAGCGCGAAGAGATCAGCGAAGTCTATGCCGGCGATATTTGCGCCTGCGTCGGACTGCGGAACGTCACCACCGGCGACACCATTTGCGACAAGAACCATCCCATCCTGCTGGAATCCATTGAATTTCCCGATCCCGTAATTTCGGTGGCGGTGGAACCCAAGACGAAAGGCGACCAGGAAAAGATGGGCTTGGCGCTGGGCAAGCTGGCCCAGGAAGACCCCACTTTCCGCGTGCACACCGACGCCGAGACCGGGCAGACGATTATCAGCGGCATGGGGGAACTACACCTGGAGATCATTGTCGACCGCATGATGCGCGAGTTCAACGTGGAGGCGAACGTCGGCAAACCCCAAGTCGCCTACCGGGAGACCATTCGCAAAGCGGCTGGCGCGGAAGGCAAATTCATTCGCCAGACGGGCGGACGCGGCCAGTATGGCCACGTCAAAATCAACATCGAGCCCAATCCCGGCAAAGGTTTCGAATTCGTCAACGACATCGTGGGGGGCGTGGTTCCGCGGGAATACATCAAGCCGGTTGAGCAGGGAATCAAGGAAGCCATGGAAGGCGGGGTTCTGGCCGGCTACGAAATGGTGGACATCAAAGCCACCCTGTACGACGGCAGCTATCACGAGGTCGATTCCAGCGAAATCGCCTTTAAGATCGCCGGCTCGATGGCGTTCAAGGAAGCGGCGCGCAAGGCCAGCCCGGTGCTGCTGGAGCCGTTAATGTCGATTGAAGTGGTAGTCCCGGAAGATTTCATGAGCGCCATTATCGGCGACCTCAACTCCCGCCGCGGACGCATTGAGGGCATGGAACACCGCGCCGGCTCGCAGGTTATCAAAGGCTTTGTGCCGCTGAGCGAAATGTTCGGCTATGCCACGCAGATGCGCTCGCTGACGCAGGGCCGGGCCACCTACTCCATGCACTTCGCCCGCTACGAGGAGGCGCCGCGCGCCGTGGCGGAGGAGATCATTGCCCGGGTGCAGGGCCGGGAGGTCCGGAGATAGCGGGACAGACCATGAGGAGATTCAGGGTTCATTTCGTAGAAGAGGAAATTTATGGCGAAAGAGAAATTTGACCGCACCAAGCCCCACGTCAACGTGGGGACGATCGGACATATCGATCACGGCAAAACGACCTTGACGGCGGCGATCACCAAGGTGTTGTCGAAGCACAACCCGAAG
>Ga0326728_10001408_pt1 | contig 84933 bp, 82 predicted proteins | sample MB3enrmetagenome_FD_207602 | JGI IMG/M metagenome (GOLD analysis project Ga0326728, IMG submission 207602) | Lab enriched peat soil microbial communities from McLean, Ithaca, NY, United States - MB31MN | ecosystem: Environmental > Terrestrial > Soil > Wetlands > Peat | place: USA: New York...
GCTTCTTTGGTTGGCTCATAATCGACTTCTTGCTGGGGAAAAGTCGAGAAGCAAACTGCACATTTGAAGTTGCACCGTTTTGTCACGTCGATTACGCCTATTACCGTACCTGAGGCGTGGTTGGTGCACGTTTCGCAAACGTAGGGGCAGCCTTCAGGGTTTTTCGGGGCGTTTAAGTCGCCAAGGTATTGGAATTGGTCATAAGTTTGCATGTGATTAAAGACGCCTGGGCTTTGCCAGTGAGTAGCTTCGAAAACTCCATGCTCAGGACATTGTTTAGTGATTTTAATTTTGCCGTTAACTTCGGTTAATTGTGCATCGATTTTTTTCTGGCATTCGGGACAGACGCTCTTGGTTTTGGTCATAGTAACCCTCCAAGTGTCGCCTCGATTATTAATGCTAGCGGAAGAAGAATCATCGACATAGTGACTATTCGCTCATATTTGTGCACATTGGATACTGATGAAGCCGAGGTTGCAAGACGGATGGAACAGTAAATTAGAAGAACGCTCCAAAGGAGAATGGGAGGCAAATAGTAAACTGTAAACTTGCCTATGAAGTAGGGAAGAGGCGCAAGCAACCCAGTCAACGTGAAAAACAGGGCAGCCACCTTCACAGAGTTTACGGTGCCGATTTTCTGCGGAAGCGTTGGATACCCAATCTTTGAGTCACCATCAAGGCTTAAGATGTCTCGCAGGACATTGCCGCCTATAGTGCCGAAAGCTATCGGGTAGAGGCTTAATGAAATCAAGCTTACAGTGCTTGAAATGGTGGCTTCTCCATACATGAAGGCTGTGCCTGTCAAAACGCCAACCAAAACGTTGGCAGCAAAGCCTGATTTGCGCTTGACAATGGTTGAGTAAATTAAAAGCAGGATGGAATCTGCCGCGATAATTGTGAAGCTTAACCAGTTAATATAAGAAGCCATAATCAGACCTAAAGTAAAAAGTACGCCTGAGATTGCCACTACCTGCTTTAGAGACAGCGCACCTGAGGGTATGGGGCGTTTAGGCTTGATTACTGCATCGCTTTCTCTATCAAAGTAGTCGTTGATTGCGAAGCCTGCGGATGTTATGAACGCCATGGAAAAGAAAATCAGCAAATCTGTTTGTATGCTGAGGCTAAGAGGGTTTTTGGTGATGGCGAAAGCTGTTAAAAGAGATAAACCACCAGTCATCAGCCAGTAGGGAAGACGCAAAAGGGCGATTAATCCTCTAGCTGGCACCGCAGAGGCCATTACGAAAGTTTCCTCTCAGCGATAATTTCTTTTATACTATCTTCAAGGCTTACCTTGGGATTCCAGTTCAACTCTTTTTTTGCTTTGGAGTTGTCAAACCAGATTTTTGTCACGTCGCCCTGCCAAGAAACATTAGTTGTCGTAATGAATGTTTTATCCTGCAAGTTGAGGATTTTAAGCATCATTTTGGCAAGGTCCATTATCGTGATTGTCGTTCCAAAACCTATGTTGTAAGTTTTACCGTTTACAGAATCATCTGAGCCAACAGTTACCAGAGCATCCACCACATCAGAAACATGAACAAAATCGCGTGACTGCAGCCCAGTGCCGATGATTTCTAGTTTGCCGGGGTTTTTAGCGATTTTATCTAGAAAGTCATGGATGACCCCGTGGCACCTTGACCCGTAAACGTTAGCAAACCTCATTATGGTGATGTCTAAGCCGTATTGGCTTTGGTACATTTGGCAGTATTCTTCGCCGACTACTTTGGATAACCCATAGCATGAAAAAGGGTGAAAACCGTATTCCTCTGGAGTTGGAAATACAGTTGGATTGCCATAGACTGCTGCGCTGGAAGCGAAAACTAGTTTTGCATCGTCTTTGCGTACGTTCTCAAGAACTTGCAGGGTGCCTTTAGCGTTTGTTTCAAAATCTTCCAGCGGATTCTCCATCGAGTAAGGAACAACAACTTGCGCAGCTAAATGATAAATTAAATCAGCCTTCTCTAAAGAACGAAGCTTTTTCAGGTCCAATATGTCGCCCTTGACGAACTTAGCTTTAGGAACGTCTTTCACATTTTCCTTTTTGCCACTTGACAAGTTATCATAAATCGTCAAGTTAGATGTTAAGTCTGATAGCCTTTTGCACAAGTGAAAGCCGATAAAACCTGCTCCACCAGTAACTAGAATTTTTTTGCCTTCAAGTTCCCCCATACAATCCCCCATTCAATTCACGACAAAGTCTATATTATCTTTCAATTAGTTGTAGGGTATATGTCGCCTGTGAAAGCTATAAAAACTTTTAGGGATTTACTGTCCTTCCTAACAATTATCCCTGTGGGCGGAAAAGAAGATTTCATTTTCGACTCAGCCGAGCACATGTACCTTTTCCCCATAATCGGCGCATTCATAGGCATACTTGCCGGCGCTTACTATCTCGGCGCGAGCATTATTGTTCATTTTCTGCTCAGTTTAGTTAACACGTTCGTTGACTTGCCAATTGACTTACTGACAAGGCTTGCGGTTGCTGCGATGACCGTGGCTTTTCTTCTTGTCATAACTGGACTTCAACATTTCGATGGCTTAATCGATTTAGGCAACGCTTTTGGCCTTAGAAATTTGCATGACCGAAAAATGGTTGCTCACGCTTGGACCGTAACACACTGGGGAGCGTTACTTGCGATAATTGTAGAGTTTGCCGCCATCGCAGGGTTATTTTTTATTAACCCACTTTTTGCTTTTGGAGCAATAGTTGCCGCTGAAGTCTCAGCTAAATTATCTATGGTGACGATTGTTTGGGTAGGGAAACCCACGCACAAAGGGTTAGGCTCGATTTTTCTCCAGAAAGCAAAAAAGAAACTAAACATCGTCGCTTACGCACTCTCTATACTGATTGTCTATCCTTTTTTTGCTTTTACAGATAAACCGTTTTTAGGTTTCATAAGCGTCGGAGTGGTTTTAGTCTGCATTCCAGTGGCGCTTGTAATGGAGAAAGTTGCGGAAAGCGTTTTCGGCGGAGTTTCCGGCGACATGATTGGGGCAACAAATGAGGTGGCTAGGGCAGTTACGCTTATTTTGCTTGCAGGCGTGTTGATACTAATATGAAAGTTCCTGCGTTAATTATGGCTGGCGGAAAAGGTAAACGCATGGGGTTCCCAGTGGAGAAGCCGCTTCTGCCTTTGCTCGGTAAACCGCTGGTTGATTGGGTTGCACAGGCAGTTGCCAGCGCCCAAAACGTTTCAGAGTTTTATGTAGTGACCAGCGCGAATACGCCTGAAACCGAGAAGCACTGCCAAGGCAAAGGATGGAAAGTTTTGCGGACAGATGCCAAAGGCTACCATAACGACCTCAAGCAAGCCGTTTTAATGGCAGGTTTAATGGGTCCAGTGTTAACGATTCCAGCGGATTCCCCAGCCGTAACAGGCAAATTTCTTGATAAAATCATCAATCAGTTTGAAGTTTGCGGTAAAGATTTCTACGCGGTTTTCGTTCCTATCCAGGTTCGTGAAAGTTTGGGCCTTTCAGTTGACTCCACTGACGAGTACATGGGCGAGTGGTATGCTGTTTCGGGAGTCAACATAGTTAACGGCGCCAAAATTCAAGGTGACGGCAAAATTGAAACAAGCGCCCTAATCACAGAAGAAGTTGAAGTGCTCCTGAACATTAACAATATGAGAGATTTGGAGATTGCCCAAAAAATAATGCAGAGAAGCAGAAACTGAAAATACGCCACGCTGACATAACTGGAAACATTCAACGTGAATTGGACCTGCAGCATGGTTATCAGGGAGAGACGGCGTCTTGAAAGATGAACTGGGAACTCGGGACAAACTTCTTGTTACTGCAAGAAACTCGCTTTCAATACTTCCTAAGCTGGGGCTGGAATTAAGCATTAACCGTTCAGTTTACAGTCTATTTTGACTTTTCAGAGAAATCTTTAACATCCTCACGCGTTCACTTAAATATCGAATCCCCTGGAGAAACCAGCATGAGTCTGCTCAGCCACGATACCTTCTGGAACGCAGTGATAACTCTGCCAATGACGAAAAAAATGTTGCAGTTGTCCCTGAAAAAGTGCCCTGCATGTGGCAGAACAGTTCTTGAAGCAGCATTGGACTCTTATGCTGGAAAAACCGATGTAAACTGTGAGAAATGCAGCGGCTTGTACTCTCAAATTATTGCTTTTTGGGTAGAATTTTTACGGCGAAGCCTAAACATCAAACGGGAGAAAGTGGAGAAACTTCTCTCTGACCCCTACGCTCGGCGGGCAGTTTTAAACTTGACTAAAAGCTTCGCTTACATGGGAATCAAAAAGCCGATTTCGCTTTGTGCGCCTTTCCTGATTGTTTGGGATTTTACGCATAAATGCAACCTTAGCTGCAAGCACTGCTACTCAAACAGCGGCGCAGTCACGGAAAAAGAGCTCACAACGCAACAGGCTAAAGATGTGGTGGATCAGATTGCAGATGCAGGCGTAACAGCGCTTGCCTTTTCCGGCGGCGAGCCTTTGAGTCGAAAAGACTTTTTTGAAGTTGCACGGTACGCAGCTGACCGTGGACTCTATGTGTCTGTCGCTACAAACGGTACCCTGCTTACCAAGGAAGTTGTGCAGAAGCTCAAGCAGGCCAAAGTTAACTATTTAGACATCAGCATAGACGGTGCATCAGCCAAAACACACGACGAATTTCGAGGCGTACAAGGCGCTTTTGATAGGGCAATGGCGGGGTTGAAGAATTGCGTAGAGGCTGATTTATGCGTATGCATAGCCACCACGGCAACTAAAAATAACTTTGAAGAGATGCCGGCGATTATCGATTTAGCTGAAGACGTGGGTGCGGAAAGGTTCACTTACTTCAACTTCATTCCAACAGGCAGAGGCAAAGCGCACTACGACCAAGACCTGTCTCCTGAAGAACGCGAAAAACTCATGCGGTACCTGCTAGCGAGGATGTCTAAAGGCTGCAAAACAACCATTCTAACTACAGCGCCCCAGCTAGCCCGCGTCGGCCTACAATGTCAAGGACTTGAAGGCACAGGCGAAGTAACCATGTCCATGGCGCACATGCAAACCGTCAAAGTAACCAAGAAAGCCGTGCCTCTAGCAGACTTCATCGGCGGCTGTGGCGCTGGAAGATTATACTGTTCGCTTTCACCTCAGGGGGATGTTCACCCATGTGTCTTTCTGCCGATAAATGTGGGAAACCTGAAAACTGAGAAGTTCCAAGATATATGGTTAAACTCAACACTTTTCAAAGCCTTACGCAACCGAGGCAACCTAAAAGGAGCCTGCGGAAAATGCAGCTACAAGTACATTTGCGGGGGCTGCAGAGCGCGGTCAGCTGCATACCATAATGGTGACATGCTAAATTCCGATCCAGGCTGCATAATGGGAAAACAAGTGAAGGGTGCATAGGTGTGCCTAACACAGAACGGAAAACGGTTAAAATCTTTCGAGCCGAAAACGGCATAAGCGAAATCTTAAGGGAAGCCGTTGATGATTCAGGGTTGCGTGGGAAACAGAAAATTTTTGTCAAACCCAACATGAGCCATCCAGAGTACGTTCCCGGCGTGGTAACATGCCCTAAACTGCTTGGTGAACTGGTTAGCTTACTTCGAGACGGCGCCAGAGAAGTAATAGTTGGCGAATCTAACGGGTTTAATTACCCCTGCAACTCAGCGTTTGAAAAAACAGGGATAGAAGCAGCCGTAGAGAAAGCAGGCGGCAGCGTGATTAATCTTTCAGAGGACAAAGTGGTCAAAGTAAAATTTCCAACCACCAGCACGCCGCTGAAGGAGTTGTTTTTGCCAAAAACCGTGTTGGATGCTGATGCGGTTGTGGATTTGCCTTTGATGAAAACGCATGAGTTTGCAATGTACAGCGGAGCCATAAAAAACCTTTTCGGCTGCGTCCCAAGCAACAAACGCATTTACCTTCACCCGTATCTGCCTGAAGTTTTCTACAGATTATACTCCCTCCTTAAGCCGCAGTTAACCGTCATGGATGCAAGAGTTGGGATTGAAGGAAATGGCCCAACAAAAGGCAAACCCGTCAAAATGGGCTTAATGCTAACCAGCAATGACGCCTTAGCCATCGATATAACCGCGACGGAAATCATGGAATTAGACTGGAAACAAACATACCTCAACTATATCGCCAAAAAAGTAGGCTTGCAAAAGGAATCAATCATGGTGAAGGGTTTGCAGGTAAATGAGGTAATGCATAAATTTGAGCCTCCAAGAATCGATTTGCCTGTAAAAGCGCAAATGGAAATATATCAACATGAGCTTTTAACGAAAATGCTGTTTTGTTCTCTGGATGTAGTGAAGCTTTTCCAGAAAATCACCATTGCATACAGAGGAGAGCCTATAGAAACCGCTTAGCCTAAGGCTTCATCGTAGACTTTGAGCACGTCCTTTACGACTATGCGCCAATCAAAGTGTTCTAGGATGGTTTTTCGGGCAAGAGAACCCATTTCCGAAGCTTCAGTTGGGTGCTCAAGCAAATACAGTATCCTATCAGCGAATTGTTTTGGATTGAACGGCTCAACCAAGAACCCGTTCTTGCCATTTTCAATCGTTTCAGGAATCCCACCTACATTGGTTGTTACCACGGGCAAGCCGGTTGAAAGCGCCTCCAAAACAGCGAAGGGATGATGCTCATAGAACGTGGAGAACGCGAATACGTCTGCGGCTTGATAAAGTTTGGGAAGTTTCTTGTCGGGAAAGTAACCGGTGAAGATTAAGTTGTCTTTTACGCCGATTTTTTCTGCGTAATCAACTAGTTTTCGCATTTCGTCGCTTTGTCCTTTGCCTGAAATTATGAATTTGGCGTTTTTGAACCGCTTAATTACAGCGGGCATGCTTTCGATAAGTGTGAATAAGCCTTTGCGTGCATAGAGCCTGCCCACTGAAACTATGGCCAAATCGTTCGGGTTAAAACCGAGTTCTTCCTTGATTTTGCGTTTATCTTTTGCTGGCCGAAACTTGGTGGTGTCAACGCCGTTGTGGATGACACGAATTTTTTCTTCAGGAATCTTATAGTACTCAAGCAACTCACGCTTTGTAAAATAGCTTACCGCAATAATCTTGTTTGCTCGCTCAAGCATTTTTTCCTCAAAAATCCGCAAAAACCAGTTAAAGCTAACCATGAACTTCTCGTTTGCGTTAAGCCTGCTGTAGGGTTCACCTCGGATGGCTTGTGCTTCGCCCTTCCATGTTGAGTGAACGGTGCAAACAAGCGTTTTTCCAAAGTTCGGCGGCACTGCAAAGTTAGGCGTTAACGGCAAGTTGGCATGTGTAATATCCACGTTAACTCTTTCGCGGATACTGTTTAGTTTGCGGTAGCTGGAGGCTGCAAGCTTAAACGATTTTATGACAGGCGCTTTTGGGGTTTTTAGGAAAAACACCTCTAATTGCTCGTTGACTTTGACGTCTAATGTTTGGTCGGAGCCTGTGACTACGTAGATTTTATAACCGTTTTTTATAAGTTCGTTTGATAGATAGTAAACGTAGGCGCCTGTTCCACCAGACAGGGGCCAATACTCAGGAGAAACGAAGCATACGCTACGCATTGGATGTCCTCCCTTTGCCTCTAGCGGAGTTGATGGTGGCTGTTACTGCGCCTACAAACCAAGCGAATGCTCTCACAAAATACAGTACAACCAACCGCAAAGCTACCTTATCATGGAACTTGACAGCAATTTTGGCGGCGGAGTAAACGAAGTAAACAAGCATTAAGACTAAAATTAAGCCTGAAATGTACCATAAGGGTCTAAGCACTTCTATGATTCCTAGAAGGAAAAACACAATGACGGCTAAGAGCAGCACCGGCTGAATGTTCATGCCAAAATCCGTGATTTCATCACCTTTAGCCAAGCGTCCATGTTTAAAGTACAGTTTTAAAGTGTTTTTTCCGTACTGCAACTGCTGCCTGTAATAAGCTCGAACTGTTGTTCTGTTGTAGTGGTAGCAGATGGCGTTTGGTTCGTAAGCGATTTTGTAGCCTTTCGCGCTTATTCTAAAGCCTAAGTCTGTGTCATATTGGCTTGGCAAGTTTTCATCCCATCCGCCAGCCTCTTCGATAACCTCTTTTTTCAGCAGCAGGTTCATGGTGGCTATGCGGCTTGTGTATTTTCCTATGCGGCTGTAGCGGTTTTTAAGTTCGTAACCGATGCTTTTTGCCCATGGGTTCTCAGCGTTCCATGTTTCTATGCTGCCGCTGACTCCTGCCACTTTAGGCTCTTCCAAGTGGGGTACAAGTTTTCTCAGCCATTGAGATTCCACTTTAGCATCTGCATCAATGAAGCCCAGAACCGAATGCGTAGCAATTTTCATGGCGTAATTGTAGGCGGCTGGAGCGTTTAAGTTGATGGAAACAACTTTGACAGAGAAATCTTCTGCTATTTTGACTGTGGCATCTTTTGAGCCGCCATCCATGACGATGACTTCAATGAAGCCTGCGGGATAATCCAGCGTCAAAATCGAGTTGAGGCATTCTTTGATTGTTTGTTCATTGTTGTAGGCTGCAACTATAATTGAAACTTTAGGATACGCGTTACCAGCCAACTTGCTTAACCCTTCACGTACGCTGAAACTATCGATATGAGAATTTTGAACCCATCAACTATTGGGTCAACGCCCGATCTACCGTAGGTTCGCTGCTCAAAACTTATCGGCACCTCGGTGATTCTGAAGCCTTTTTTAGCTGTCTTCACCAACATTTCTGATTCTATTTCGTATCCCCCTGACTTTAATTTTTGGCTTTTCATTACTTCGCGTTTCATGGCGCGGTAGCCTGATTGAGAGTCAGTGATGGCAACGCCGGTTAATAGTTTGATGAAAGAGTTAAAGAGTTTAACGCCAAAAGCGTTCAGTTTTCTGGCAGCCACATTTTTCTGGTTTAGGTACCTTGAACCTATAACCAGGTCTGCTTTATCTTGCACAATTGGCGCAAGCACCCGCGGAAGCTCTTCGGGTCGGTGTGAGCCATCTGAGTCTATGGTGACTATTATGTCGCCTTTTGCTTTGGCAAATCCTGCTCGCAACGCGTAGCCTTTGCCTAAGTGCCTTTTTAGCGTGTAGATTTGGGCGTTGTGTTTTTTGGCTATTTCAAGCGATTTGTCATACGAGCAGTCGTCTACAACTATTATTTCGTTTTTTAAGCCTGTTTGCTTCACGGTTGCTTTTACACGGTCGATTATGTTGCCTATGGTTAATTCCTCGTTGTAAACGGGAATTATTACTGAAAGTAGCATTTCCTTTCGGCTCATTTTACTTTTAGATGCCAATGGAAGAACTTATAAAGTTTGGCTACCCCAACCTTGTAAGCAATTAAATGGGTAGTTTGCTTAGATGGAAACCACTATGAACAGTAAAGTTGACGTTGATAGGAAGATGTGGTTTTCCATGTGGTTCTTGGCGGCGATTGTTACTTTCGGGTTGGCGTTTTTCCCCATGTTCTACCGCCTGATTGAGGGCAGGAATAGGCATTTTCAGCATGAGGTAGAATTTGAAAATCAGGTTGTCACTTATCTGAGGAGTCAGGGAAAGGATCCGCCAGCAACAAGTGAGCACTTTAAAAGGAGGAATGCGAAGGCGTGGGCTGTCAGCATCGTTTTGGTTATTCCAGTTTTTGTCATTCTTTACCTATTGTCGAGGGATTTATTGGTGCATGAACGAAATCAAGACATGTTTCTTGCGGCTTCGTTTAGTGAACGGATGTTTATGCCGCAGACGATACCGATAAAAACTTATGTTTTGATTACAATCGTTACGTTGGGCGTTGGGGGAGTTTATTGGCTATACAAGGTTGTTAACTTGTATAACAATCACTTTAATGCTCAGTTGCAAGTTGAAAAAGAAGTAAATAGACTAATGGAGGAAGAGAAAACTGTCAGACACATGTAAGGAACGCAGGTTTGTTAGTCATGGCGGAGACATTTGGGGTTTTATCCGAAAATACAATGTTCCACTTGAAGAAGTGTTGGAGTTCAGCGGACCTATCAATTTTCTTGGTCCTTCCCCTAAAGCTGTTGAAGCTGTCAAACAGTATGCTAAGCTGATAAGGTTCTATCCTGACCCTAACCCCGTTGAATTTAAAGCGGAAATCGCAAAGTACATTGGGCACGGAGTGGAAGAGGAAAACATCATTTTAGGCAACGGCTCAATTGAGCTCATCTACGCGATTACTGAAATTTTGCCTCGTGGCTTTAACGCGGTTATTCCTGTACCTTCGTTCTCAGAGTATGAGAAAGCGGCTTTGAGAGTTGGCGGCAAGCCGGTGCTTGTTCAGTTGCCCCAAAATTTTGCGTTAGAAACAGAGAAAATCAAGAAGGCAGTAACTGGCGACACTAAAATAATGTGTATCTGCAACCCTCACAGTCCCTCAGGAACATTGTACAGTAAGGAAGTAGTATTGGAACTTGTTGATTTCTGCCATAAAAAAGACATCATCTTCAGCGTAGACGAGAACTATATCGAGTTTGCAGAGAAAGGGCAAGACACCACACTAGCTGGCATGGTAAAGGAGTACGAGAACCTCTTTGTGATCAGGTCGGTTACAAAATTCTACGGCATGGCAGGCATTCGCTTAGGCTACGGCACAGCAGCGCCAAATCTAGTCGAGAAGCTGGAAAATGTCAGGATACCATGGAGCATCAACAGCCTCGCTAGCTGCGCGACGCTTGCAGCGTTTAATGACATTGATTTCATTGAAAACACAAAGATAACAATCGCCAGAGAAAGAGAAGCGCTTGCCAAGAGCCTTGGCGAAATCGAAGGCCTGCACGTTTACCCGTCCGTAACCAACTTTCTGCTCGTAAAAATAACGAACCGCAAAATCACATCCACCAAGCTGAAGGAGTTTCTGGCTAAAGAGCACATACTGATTCGGGACTGCTGCACCTTCATGGGCTTAGATGATAGCTACTTCAGAATCACAGTCAGATCAGCCAAAGACAACCAAAAACTCGTACGAACAATAAAGCAAATACTCGATAAAGTCGCTTAAAAAATAAAAGACAGCCATCAAGAGATTAAACTTATGTGAGTGGACTGTATTTTTATGAAGCACTTTGAGTCGTCAGATCGCTGGAAAAACAGCAAAACATTAACAAAATCCGCTATAGCACTCAGTTCCGTTAAAGCTATAAAGTCGCATACAGTCAATGTATGAAAACGGTTTATAGAGAGACAAAACGTGTCAGTTCACCAACGAAATAACTGCAAAGAGGAGAAAAAAATTTGATTCTCTTAATGACTACTGCTCCACCGGAAAACGGCGTATGGTATCTTGGCAAAAGATTGCCTCCAATCGGATTAATGTATGTTGCTGCAGCAGTTGAAAAAGCAGGTTTCGAGGTGCAAATGCTCGATAACTACCTTATGAAAAAATCAACCGGTGAAATCAAGCAATTAGTCACAAACCTTAACCCACAAATCGTGGGCATAACATGCGGCTCAGCCACTTACGCGCGCTGCATAGAAACCGCAAAAGCCATCAAAGAAGCCCTGCCTAACTGCAAAATAGTTGTTGGTGGATGGCACGCTTCCTATATGCCTGATAGTTTACTGGCGAATCCAGAAATCGATTATGTAGTTATGGGTGAAGGTGAAAGAGCAATAACACAACTCGCTACATTCATCGCAAACGGCAATGAGTCTGCTGCCGCAACTGTTCCAGGTGTTGCATGCATACGCCAAGGAAAAAACATTAAAAATCCCCCAAAATTCATCGAAAACCTCGACGAAATTCCTTATCCAGCAAGACACCTGTTACCGCTAGAACTGTATGATAGGACGATAGAGTATTTGAACGTTAAACCCGCCGATGTCATGACTATCTCACGCGGATGCGTATTCAACTGTGGTTTCTGTGAAACAAGAAAACTCTGGGGAAACATGTGCCGAGCGTTCAGTCCTCAGAGAGTTATCGGCGAAATACAAGACTTAATGAACAATTATAGTACAAAAGGAATCTACTTCATCAACGACAACTTTACTCTCAGAAAAAAAGAAACTATTGAACTATGCAACCAAATGATAAAGAACAAGCTGGATTTAGAATGGGTCTGCGATACACGTGTAGATATAGTCAACCAAGAACTTTTAGAAACAATGAGTAAAGCTGGATGCAAAACCATTTGGTTCGGCGTTGAATCAGGTTCAGAGAAAGTTTTGCAGCGAATCGGCAGAAACACAACTCTTGAACAGATAGAAAGCGCGTTTAAGCTTTGCCGCAAAAACGGAATACAAACAGCTTGCTCATTCATGCTTGGCATGCCAGGTGAAACGTTAAAGGACATGGAAGCGTCGTTAAAGTTCGCTAAAAAATTAAATCCTGATTGGTGCCAATTCAACGTTTTCATTGCTTATCCAGACAGCAAGCTGTATCAAGAAGTTTTGGAGCTGAAAAATTATGATCGCCTCGACGAGTTTTTATTTAGTGTAAAAACCGAGGAGTTTAATTATAAGTCGCTTTTGGAGATTCAAAAAAGATTTTTCAGAGATTTTCACAGATCGCCAAAACAAATAGTAAAAAGAGTTAGGCGTGAAGGCGTTGTGAACTTTGCAAAAAGAAGGTTGAATCCCAGCGCGCAAAAAAATGTTGGAATTGCTTAATTATTTTTTAGCTGTCCAAAAGCTCATTTCAGGCGTGCAAGTAAGGCGATAAATTAGAGACAGAGGGTTCGGAATCCATGTGCTAGTTTGATAGTAGTCTGTGCGCTTTGAGAATTGATAGTTTTCTTTTTTGAATATTTGTTCTATGCTTTTGTGGTCTAGTGCGTGTTCTTTTTTGTGCCAGTAATCCGACAGGGAATAATCGATTGAGGGAACTTTTAATCCGATAATTTGGAAATAAAAGCTGTTTAATATGGGGTTTGAATGAAAATAGATGCCTTTGATGAGGTTGGCTAAGCTGCTTGGTTCAGTTTTCCAATAGAAAGGGGAGGCTTCGTGGTCAATGTAGATTACGCCGCTTTTCTTTAGAAGGACTGAGAGACTTTTGAGTGCGGTAACGTAATCAGGTAGGTGGTGAAGTACAGAGTAGCAGGTTATTAAGTCAAATTCGCCAGCACCAAAAGCCAGATTTTCGATTGGTGCGTTGATTATAGTTAATTTATTATTTTTCAAGTAAGTGTTGTATTTGGTTTGAAGGATTGCACACATTTCTGGTGAGATGTCTACGGCTGTAACTTTATAGCCCATGTGCAAAAGTTTGCCTGTTAAGTTACCGGTGCCTGCTCCAACATCAAGAACGTTTTTTTGGTTATCTGACACAAGTTTGTCCATCATTTCTAGTTTTGCTGTTATTCTCTTCTGCTCTTGTTTACTGTACACTTCTGGATGGAGCAGTTCATAGTATTGTGCTTCATGCTGATGGACGGAAATGTTTGCTTCGTGAATTTTTTCTTTAAGCATTTGGTCTTGTTGCAACTGTTTACTCCTCATTCTCGTGAGTTAGCATTGCAAATAAGTGCATTTTAAGATTTAAATAATTGGAAATAAAGTTGCCATTTTAGAGTTAACAAAAAAAATGAGGTTAACTTGCTTATAAAAAGGGTTTTAATTTGATTTAAGGGTTTGCTGGAGCTCTGGATAGATTTAAACGAGAGTGCAAAGCTTGCTAAAGGCTATTGCAGCTTATTAATTTGACCAGAGCCCTCTCAGCCCTACGTTTTTTTCCGTTATTTTGTTTAAAGGACTAAAAAAGGGGAAAGTGGTGTTTTGTGTTTGCTTCCACTTTATGGGTGTTTTCTCATCATCAACAGCGCCAGTACGACGCCGATTATTATGATGACGATTATGACTGCTACGATTCCTAACTCTAGGCTCGCTGTAGATGCCAGACCTGTTGGTGGTGAAGCTGTTGGTGCCGCTGTTGGTCCTGGGCTTTGCACATACATGCCAGTTTCGTCTACTGATCCCCAGTAACCGTTGGTGCCGGCGAAAGTTGCGGTAACAGTGTATTTACCTGGAACTGTTGGAGTCTGCCAAGCGAAGATGAAATGACCAGTTGCATCGGTTGTAGCTGTACCGAGGGTGATGAAATTGTTGTTCGGGTCAATAGCGGTCAACGTTACTTTAACGCCTGTAAAGTTAGTTGGGCATGGTTGTTGCTGGTAAACGTAAGCCATCCAAGCCGTCATGCTAGCGTCAGATGCACATGGAACGCCGTTTGGAAAGTCAGCTGCCTGCTCAGTCTGCTTGGTGCCCGCGGAAATATCCATCACTGTGCCCTGTATAATCACGTTGCTGCCTGCTGTGATAGCAGTCTGTGGCGCCTGCACTGTAGTAGCGCTGGGTCCTCTGCCAACAACGTAAATAGAGTTGTCGTAGCCGTTGAACCACGTGTTGTAGCCGTCTGCCATAGCATAGCTCATCATCCCGAATTCAGCGGTGATACTTGAAATTTGCCATATCTGCTGACCTGTAGTAGCGTTGATGGCTGTCGCCATCGCACCCTTGTAAATCGGCGTTGTCCAAGTGTGCGCACTAGTAATCAGGTATATTATTCCGTTGCCAATAGCGTTTATCTGTGTTGGATAATAGCCGTAAGGATAGTTGAAGCCCGCGTTAGTACTGTTGCCTGCCCCGCCGCTACCGTAAGTCCACAAAAGCTTTCCAGTCACGTCGTTGTAGCAATAGACCCAGCCGCCGTATCCACTGCTGTAAAGATTGCCGTAAGCAACCGCACCAGGTAAAATGCCAGCGCTTGTGCTGCCGTAGTAGTCAAGGCCTTGTTGAGGTGGATCTGTCCATAAAAGCTTACCGTTAGTTAGGCTGTATCCTACCCAATTGACGTTTTCCTTGTAGCTTTGCATAAAGACGCGAGTGTTCCAATCGACTGGGCCTTGTACGACAGTGTAGTTGTTTGCTGGCGGTTGAAGTGTACTCCACCATAGCACCGAACCGATTGGACCAACAGTAGCGTTGAGGTTGACGAAAAAGTACGTGTAAGGAGCACTGCTTGTTGTACCGTAAAGCATGTTTTCACCGTTTGAAGGCATAGTACCATTTTCCATAAGTATCCCATCGTTGTAGTTAGCAGAAACAATAGTAGGTGTCGAGGTCATGGTGTTCATCCATGGTACCGAAACGTTCCAGTCGTAATCGGCTCCGCTGGCTCCATTGATTATGCCTGTGAATGTTGGTGCCTCTGCACCGGCTGGCGTAAACAGTAGGGAAGAGTTCCACTCAGAAAGAATCCAATCTGAACTCGTTGGTGTGCCTGTATTTGTAAAGATATAGTTTAAGTAATTACCGTCTGGCCCCATTGCTCTCCCAGTGCTGAATGTGGGAACGTCAGTTATATTGCACAGCCAGTTTCCAGTATCCCCGTCAAAACACTCCCATCCCGCTGGCAAGCCGGTAAAACCGCCTCCGTAAGTTGCAACTAGTATTGGTGGATTAACTCCGTGCTCGTTTACGGTGTCAACTGATTGCATGTAACCGAATGACAACGCAGGTATATTGATGCTGCTCCAAATTTGCTGTCCTGTTTGTAAGTCAACGCAGACAGTAGGTCCATAACCAGGGGCGCCAGTGAAAGTATAACCGCTGGCTGAGAATCCTACTGGTTCTGTGTAGTAGAGCATTCCGTCCAGTATTATCGGATTGTTGTATCTAATCAGGTATGCAGATCCATCGAAGTAAGTGTCTCCCAATCTGGATGAGATATCGGTTCCTCCGACAACTCCGCCAGATTGAAGCGGCTTAGTCCACATAACATGGCTAGTTTGAGACCCTACGTCCCCGTCATACTGACCCACCTGCAAGAAAGAGCTACCTCCCATGGCAGCATCCGCACCAGTATTGGTCCAGCCACCATAGTTAGGTGCACCTATACCTAGCCAGTTTGATGCAATCGTGTACCAGCCAGTGTTCTCACCGTAAATTGGGCGAGTCCAATAAGCGGTTGGAAGCGGAGCGCCAGTTAAGGGCGCGGCTATGGGTGTTGCCTGAACAGTAACCGTTGTTGATGCACTGCTGGGTAGAAAAGTGTCGTTAAAGTACGGGTTAGGTCCTGCAGGTGCGCCCAATGCGGTCGCATATAGCGCCGGTCCATTGTTGTATACTTGTCCTGGGTAAGTAAAGGTTAAGTTGTACGTGCCGACTTGATTGGGAACAAAGTCAGTGTGCTGATTTGATGTTGAGTCTGTGATGACAGGAAAAGTCTGCGTTGTTACCGCACCATTAGGCGCTGTAATAGTAAGCTCATAGTTATGGAATTTGTAACTGTTTTGAGACCCTGCGCCGTAGTAATAGTTGGTTAGCCACATGTAAACGGATACGGTCTGACCTTCTCCTACAGGGTTAGGCGAAGCCCAAACGTAAGCATACGTAGGAATATTCCATGCTGGAGTGTGTGCACTAGCACTTGGCAATAGCATCATTGAAGCCCCCATTGAAAGCATTAAGAATATAGCAATCGCAATAGCTGCAGTTTTATTTTTAGCAATTTGCATTTTTCTTTTTCTCCTTTAAATTTTGTGAGGACTAGCTCTCTTGTAAGTGGTATTTAATCTTTTGTACTATTGATATTATTAGATGAAAAAAGTAACTATTTATCAATCGTAAACATTTAAAAACTTAAATTTAGCTCTGGCCGAACCAATAATGATATTAAGAAAGTGAGCGAATATTTTGCTAAAAACAAACACTGAAAGTGAGAATAAAGACGAGACCAATCGATGAAGTCGACTCAATAATTCTCAGGACCCTTCTAGCGGAGTCTCGCACTAGTTTCACAGAATTAGCTAAAAAATGCGGCATCTCCGTCACAGCAATAATAAGAAGATATGCTCGCTTGAAGAAAACTGGAATCATCGCTGGCGAACACATGTACCTTAACCCTCTCAGTCTAGGTTACGAAAGCATAGCTGAAATAGGAATCCTAACAGGTTTAGAAAACCAACAAAAAGTCGCAGAATCGCTAATAGCCAACTCATCGATAAAAGTAATTACCGCTGGATTTGCCGCCCTAGGCAAATACGATGCATATTGTCTATTGATGGCTAAGAAATTAAATGAACTAACTGAACTAGTCCGGCGGATAGACATCAAGCCGTACGTTAAAAACTTGGATGTTTTAATCTTTGCTGACTTGTGGAATAATCCTTGGCATCCAGAGAACATTGTAGTTAAACCATCAAAACAAGAAGATCCAATTTCAAATGTCAACAGATTACGAAAGAAATTTGAGCCCGTAATTCTAGACGACACGGACAAAATTATTATAAAAGCACTTATGGAAAATTCGCGGGTAGCATTCAACGATATTGCTGAAAAACTGAAGATTTCAACGGCCAACGTCATTCAAAGATACCATGTCCTCAGAGAGAAGAATGTTTTGAACCTGTCAAGCATATCAGTTGACCTTTGCAAGTTAGGTTACAAAGCAATTACAGACAGCTACATAAAAGTAGAGAACAGTGGGACCCTCCCTGAAATCCAGGCACAACTACTGCAAATTCCGAATTTAGCCTTCTGCGCCGAATTTGTTGGAGGAGTCTACGACATTAGAGTCGCAGTCATCGCATCGGATTTTCAAGACGTTTTCCATTTAAAACAGAGGATCTTTTCGATAAAGAACATTAAAAGTGCAGAATTCTATTTACATGAAGTTCCCGTTCCTTGGCCAAATGATTTCATGGGTCAAAATTTAGCGATCTAAGCAGTCTGCCCATAAGCTGATGCTAAAGGAACAGGATAAAAGGCAGCAGGATCGTAACTGTCTGGCCTAATTTACTTTTGAGCAGGTTTCTTACGTGGTTCACAAGGGTCCTTTGCTAAAAGAAAGATAATTGGAGCTGAAGCGATTCCCAACGTGCCGAAAATGGTCATTAGCAATTGGAAGTCGTTATGATAAATGTTGAGAACCAGTCCACCTATAATTAATCCTAAAATTGTACCCGTATTTTGGAATGTCGAATTAATCGACATCATTGACCCTTTAAAACTTGGAACTTGCTCAAGAGCCAAACTGAAAAGTGCTGAAAGTGTTATGGCAGCCGTGCCAGCAGAAATCGCCCAAAAAGCAACTGAAATCAACATATTAGGCATATAACTGAAAATAATAGCAAATATTCCTGAAACGAGACTTGCAGTTACTGTCAGAGGCTTTCGACCACACCTGTTAATTAGCCGCCCTCCGCCTATTCCGCCCAAGATAGCTCCTACCGCGGCAATTGACGAGAATACGCCTCCGATAAATGGTGAGACCGCGAAAACTAGCCTGTAAAATGAGATGGCATAAAAAGGTACAACGCCTACGCACGTGAAGAGGGTTGTCCCTATCACGCAAGCCATCGCTGATTTGTTCAGCAAAACTTGTTTAAATGCTTTTGAATACAAAGACATGGTCGGTGACTGAAGTTGGGGCTGCTTCGAAGGAACAACAAGTGAGCCCAGAGCGAAACAAGCTAAGGAAAATGGAAAGATAAGCCAAAGAAGGACCGACCGCCACCCTGCAATGTCTGAAATTAATCCAGAGAACGGTCCAACAATAATGTAACTAGCTCCCATGGCTGCAACTGCCAGACCGACTGCCCAGCCTCTTTTTTCCAGTGGAAATAGCTCTCCAATCAGGGTGTAGATCATGATGACAATGATAGATGAACCCACTCCAATGAAGGACTGGAATAATAGAAGTGTAGCAAAGTTTTGCGCGAGGAAGAACCCTAATGTTCCAGCTCCAAAGATTGCAATACCGAAAAGAAACAATGACTTGTGCTGGAACTTAATTGAGAGAGAAAACATGGCGAATCCCATGATTAAACCTATAATGCTGCTGACTAGTCCAAGTTGGCTTGCCGTTCCAATCGAAACCTTGAATGAAGCAGCTATGTCAACAAGAAGGGTACTAAAGAAAACATTAACTGTGAATGCGAGAGACATACCTAAGAGTAAAGCGGGAAGCAGCAGGAGCGTTTTAAAATTTTTGATTTCTGACTTTTCTTTACTCATGAAATGTTCAGAGACATAAGATATATTTAGAACTTGCGCGATTCACAAATTTAGGGTTAACAGAAGATTAGCCAAAAATTTGCAGCTTGCAAAGCTGAATATGAAGGATTACTGTTAAAAATCAAAAGAACACCATTGAGCTTTAGTTTTTTCGGGTTTGTATTCTTGAAGCAAGTTTTAAAATTTTAGCAAGTCCTTAGGCAGTAAGAGCTATTATTCTGGTTGTCGTGTCGAAATGACAAACTTACCAACCATAACAAAATATTAATTATGCAGTCAGCAGTACACCTATCAGACAAGTAATATTAGGGAAGAAAAATGAGAATACATATAACACTTGTAAACCCACCATATCCTAGCGGATCTCATTTGCATCCGCCCTTTCTCCCACTGGGTTTGGGGTATTTGGCTGCTGTTTTAGAGAAAAATAATTATAAGGTAGATGTGATTGATTGCCAGGCACTCAAACTCTCGTATGAAGAGGCCAAAAGCGAAATTAAAAAGCGCCAGCCCACCATAGTTGGAATAACCTCAACCACTCTGACATACAAATCTGCGTTAAAAATTATTGAAATGGCTAAAGAAGTTTGTCCAGACTGTTTAACCATTATGGGCGGTCCCCATGTCACATTCTGGGATGACAAAGCATTACAAGAATGCCCAGACTTAGATGTCATTGTAAGAAGAGAAGGCGAAAACACTCTGCTTGAACTAGTACAAAGGCTAGAAGCAGACAAGAGCTTCCATGATGTACTAGGCATAACTTACAGAGAAAACAGCCAAATCATAAGGAACCCAGATAGACCATACATAGAAAACCTTGACGAATTACCGTTCCCAGCCCTTCATCTATGGCCTATAGAAAACCTTCGCAAATATGGCGAAGTAATATTTCCATTAACGACGAGCAGGGGCTGTGTCTACTGGTGTAATTTCTGCACGGCAGTTAGAATGTTTGGTAGAAAATACCGCATGAGAACCCCAAAGAATGTCGTGGACGAAATCGAGTATCTTAATAAAAAATTTGGCGCTAAACACTTTACATTCTATGATGACGCGTTTACTGTCGATCAATCTAGAGTCAAAGAAATATGTCAGGAAATTAAAAATCGAAAAATGAAGATAAGATGGAACTGTGAAACACGCGTTGACATGGTTACAAAAGAGCTACTCCGTACAATGAAGGAAGCTGGTTGCACCGATGTATGGTTTGGAGTTGAGTCAGGGTCGCAATTTGTTATAAATGCTATGGATAAGGGAATAAAAATCGAACAAACGGTGAGAGCATTTAAGTGGGCAAAAGAGGTTGGATTAATGACTGTTGCAAACGTAATCCTCGGTTTTCCCACTGAAAGCAGAGAAACCGCTTGGGAAACCGTAAGGTTTGTCGAAAAATTAGATCCCAATGACGTGGGCTATTATATAGCTACACCCTATCCAGGCACACCTATGTATGATCAGGTGAAAGATAATGGCTGGCTAAAAATAACCGACTTCGACAAATACGACACGGCAACACCTACATTTACAATGCCAAAGTTAGAAATGAAAGAACTGAGGGAAATACGAGAAAAGGCTTTTCAAAGGTTCTATCTTCGTCCCAAGTATATGCTCACCGTATTTGTAAAAGGTGGAGTATATGGATCTGCGTCAACCAGATTAGTCTTAGCGCATCTCCGAAGAGCAGCAAAATCTAAAATATCACCCAATAAAGGACAATCTCAATAGAATGGCTGGCAACATATGCAATAAGTAGACACGTGAAAAAATACACAAGACCAAAACCACAACTTAACTGAAATAGGCATGGTTAGACACCTTCAAAATGAAGGCTTGCCTTGATTTTCTCTTAAATAAATATAGGATGAACATTAGTATAGAGATTTTGGAAATAATATTTGCAAAAAAACGTTTTTCAAGACAGTATAAATGAAAAAGTGAGACTTTATATCATATTCCACTATTTTCTCAATGGGGGGTTTATGGTGAAAGTCGCCGCTTTATGGAGCGGGGGAAAAGACAGCTGTCTAGCCAGTTATGAAGCAACGTTAATGGGCTATGAGGTTTCATATCTCCTAAGCTACAACGAAACGGCTTCAAGTAATATGTCAAAAAACCCTCTTAACCTCATTTATAATGCTGTCGGTAGGGCAAGCCCGAGCATTGTCCAAAACCTCCTAAGTTTAGTCTACAATAAAGACCTCAGCACAATGATACCCCATGAGGTTTCTCCAGAAATCATCAATATGCAAGCCCAAGCAATGGAGATACCATTGATTCAAGGCGAAGTTAGTTGGGATACGTTACAGCAATTCTTAAAATCTAGTTTAAGCACTTTAAAAGAAACAGGAATTGAAGGCTTAGTTTTCGGAGTTGTTCCACCTCATTATCCCATTGACAGCAGTGAAAAGTTAAGAGAATACCGTACGCTTGTAGCACATAAAGAATGGCTTAACCGACTCTGCCATGAGCTAGATTTAAAGCCAATCACCCCTTTATGGGAAAGGAGCCCCGAGCAAATTTTAAGAGACCTCATCGGGAAAGGTTTCGAGGCCATCGTTATAGTTGTTAATTCTAAATACTTCGGTGAAGAGTGGCTGGGGCGAAAAATAGATTATGACTTTATAAATGCAGCATATAAACTTAAACGCGAAAAAAGCGTGCATATTGGAGGAAGCGGCTATCACACGCTTGTTATTGATGGCCCATCGTTCAAAAAAAGATTAAAAATTGCCCGAAGCAGGAAAATATGGAAGAATAGCTATGGAGTTTTAGAAATATCAAAAGTTTTTCTTGAAAAGAAAAGCGAAAAATAACAAAGACAAGTGTCCTAATGCTTAGACTCAACGCTTTGGAAACTTTAATTAACCTTAACTAATGTATAGGTGTGCAAAATTGAAGGCTGCTACGTATATGTCAATTGGGGAAAAAAAAGCCGTTAAGGTAGCATTGCTTAACCCGCCTCTTGTAAAAGGTTTTTTTCGTCATCAACCATATCTGCCAATTGGTTTAGCATATTTAGCAGCTGTCCTTGAACAAGCGGGACATGAGGTAAAGGTAATCGATTGCCAAGCATTAGACATGGATCTTGAGCGGCTTAAATCAGAGATATCTTCTTTTAAACCCAACTTGGTTGGCATCACCTCAATAGCACCGTTGATTAGATCAGCGCTTCTCTCGGCGAAAGCAGTAAAGGAAGCGTTTCCTGATGTTCCAGTTGTTTTGGGTGGTCCGCATGCCACATTCATGGATGAGCAAATTATCGCGCAGGAAGCATCTGTTGATGTTATTGTTAGAGGTGAAGGCGAGGAAACCCTGCTGGAACTTGTTGAAACCGTTTACGGCTCAAAAAAGTTGCAGAGTATAAATGGGATTACTTTTAGAAGTAACAATCAGGTGGTCCGCACACCCAACAGAGCGTTTATTCAAAATTTAGACAGTCTACCGAGACCTGCATATAACCATTTTCAGCTTGAAAAGTATCGGCTTTTTGGAAAAAGAGTGCTTCCAGTAATAACCAGTCGAGGTTGCCCTTTTCAATGTTCATTTTGTGTAGCAAGCCGCATGTTCGGCAAGCAATATCGAATGAGAAGCTCTGAGAACGTCATAGATGAGCTTGAATGGTTAAAGAATGAGCATGGAGCTGAATCATTTACTTTTTATGACGACACATTAACATTCGACAAGCAGAGGCTTTTTAGAATCTGCGATGGTATTAAGCACAGGAAAATCAATCTTCCATGGGATTGCCAATCAAGAGTTGATCAAGTCTCCAAGGAGGTTTTGACAAAAATGAAAGAAGCTGGTTGCCAACAGGTTTTCTTCGGAGTAGAGTCAGGTTGCCAAAAAGTCCTCGATGCCGTAAACAAAAAGACCACCATTGAACAAAACGAAAAAGCGATTAAAATGGCAAAGGAAACTGGTCTTTTCGTTACCATCTCCTTAATAATCGGCTACCCGGGGGAAACCCGAGAAACCTTAAAGCAAACAATGGATTTTGTGAAAAGATCTAAACCTGACGATGTATATGTTTGCGTGGCTACGCCCTTCCCGGGAACAGAGCTTCGAAGCCTGGTTGAAAAAACAGGGTGGAAAACTTCCTCTAACTGGGATTTTTACGATACAATAACGCCGGTTTTTGAAAATCCCGAGTTGTTACCAGATGAGATTGTAACGTTTAGGGAAAAGTTTTATGATAGCTTTTATTCTGCAAGCTACGTTTTCCAGCATTCCTTTAAAAGGAACTCTTACAGCAGAATGATGGCACGAACGGCTGCTAACCATATTTTCTGGCGAATCAGGTCTGCCAGAAAAAGCAAAAAAACCGTTGCATCAGACGTTAATGATTCAAACCCGTGATAAAGGTTCGGTAGGCTGCGGAAGCTTATTTGGAGAAATAGCCTACTGCTTTCAGAATTTCTTTGCCAGCCTGTTGTTTTGCCCACTTAATTTGAACCGCCTGAAGAATCTCTTTAGAGGGAAACATAAAGTTAAGGGTTTTAGGAAGCTCGAAAGGTTGGCCGCTAAACCGAGATGAGTTTCGAAGATAAAAGAGGAGCGCCTGCTTGCGTGAATAAAAATGGGGAATATAATTCTCGACTTTGTATTTGCGGCAAAGAGAAATGAACCTTAGATATGTAGCGTACAGATAAGACTCATCCATGTTGCCGCAAGAGGGCATTGTAGGTTTTCCAGCATATAGGCTTTCGTATCTTGGAACAAGAGGTTCATAATTGTCTTGGAGAAAGTTTTTGAAGTAACCTGATCCTCTCATATCTAACATTCCAGTTAAAACAAACTTGGCACCGTTTCCCACTGCAGCTTCAATAACTTGAGACATGTTCTGCTCATTGTCTGTCACATACGGAATCAGCGGAATTAGCCATACTCCAACCGTTATTCCTTCGTCCGCAAGCTTTCTTACCACTTCTAATCGTCTTTTTGGAGGTGGAGCGTTCGGTTCCAAAAGTTTTGCCAATTTCTCGTCAAGAGTTGTTGCTGTTACCGCAATACAGCACCAAGACTTTTTGGATGCCTGTGATATTACGTCTAAATCGCGTAGAATAAGATCAGACTTCGTGCCGATTGCAAAGGGCCAACTGTTCTCCTTCAAAATCTCTAAAATCTGACGTGTAATTTGGTACTTCTTTTCAGCAGGCTGGTATGGATCCGTACTAAGACTTAGTCTAACTACGCCCTTCCTCTTAAAAGAGGATAACTCTTTGGTTAATACTTGAGGAGCATTCGTCTTAACATAAACAGTATTTTTCGGGCCAGCGTATTTTTTAGCGCCAGCATGGCAATATACGCAGTTAAAATCGCAGTTAGTATAGGGATCAAAACAGTAGCTTGTCCAAAATTGCGTTTTTAAAATATCAAATGTGCCTAAAACACTCTTGCACTTTATTTCTTGATATTTAAGCGGTTCTGGAGGCATTAAATCCCTTAACCTTACACATCGTATAAGTATTCCTGAAATCTCACGGATATAAACAAATAGTTTTTTTTATCCCTTTCTCATAGCCTGTGGGTTTACGCAGGTTTCTTTGAGACATTATTTCCCCAGCAAAAACTTTACTGCTTTTCTGGGTTCTCGAATGCCTTTTAATACCTTGTTAAGAGTAAGGGTTTGGTTTATCTTATTGGCTTGTGCGCATAATTCACGAAGATCAGCTGCACTAAACTCGGGAGTCTCAATTAACGGTTCAACCTCAGCCAAAGCGTCATCGCTGAAGCCGCTTTTTAAGAAGCCACCGCTCTTGGCTTGTTCATAAAGTTCAGTCCCGTAAACTGGCATGGCTATACTGAAATAAAATCTATCGGCACCAAGGCGCTTTAGCTTATAAGCGTAGTTTATTGTTTCATTTATGTCTTCTTTTGTTTCACCTATAAGCCCGATGACAAAGAAACAGCCTACGCTAATTCCGACTTTTTTGGATAAAACAACCGCGTTTTCAACGGTCTTTAGGTTCAGGTTCTTTTTTATAATTTTATCTAACACATGTTGAACGCCTGACTCTGGGGCAACGCGTATTTTTTTGCAGCCTGACGCTTTCATTTTTCTAAGAAGAGGTTCATCAAGTGTGTCGGCTCTAACACCGTTGGGAGTGTACCATTCGATATCTAATCTTTTTTGTACTATCAGGTCACAAATGGTTTCCCCGCGTTTCTTGTTTAACATCATGTTATCATCATAGAAGTCAATTTGCTTAATTCCGTAAGTTTGAACCAACTGTTCTATTTCATCCACCACGTTCTGAGGGCTTCTTCCACGCCACTTTTTCCCCATAACATTATGTATAGAGCAAAAAACGCAGTCATAGGGGCAACCTCGACTCGTAATCATCATAGCCCATGGCTTGTTTATTTCTCCTCGAAGTGGGTTTTCTTTAGCGGCTGCAAAGTATTGGCTCATTGGAAGCAGGTGCCTTGCTGGGAAAGGCAAAGAATCTAAATCCTCAATAAGAGGTCTTGGAGGAGTAATGACTGCCATTCCATTTTTGACAAAACCGATTCCCCTTACTTTCTCAAGCCCCTTCGAAGTTTGCTCTAGTAAACCCACTAACTCGAACATAGTTTGTTCTGGCTCACCAATAACGACAAAATCGATGTTAGAGTTTGCAAGGCATTCTTTAGGTCTTGCAGATGGGTGCAAGCCGCTTACCACGATACGTACATCTTTGTTGACACTTTTTACGGCAGAAATCACTTCATATGTAGAACTCCACCAACCAGAAAATGGGACGGTAACCCCAACGACATCTGGCGACAACCGTTTTACCCTACTTGCTATCTCTTCGTTTGATAAACCCTGTCGATAATTCGTTCCATTTATTTCTTCAAGGTTTTTCCAGCCCTCAGCAGGCGCATCTATTATGTGGACATTATGTTGCTTTTCAAGTACAGCCGCAATGTATGCTATGTCCAAAGGTTGAAAAACACTCGGTTGGCCCCATAATTTAGGATGAATACGCGGTGGATTAATTAAACAAACGCGCATTGAATTAACCACATTTACGGCATCAATTATTTAATTTTTTACTGTATTAAACATTTATGGCGCTGATTAACGTTTGCTTTATAAATCATAATCAAAAACCAATTATTACATTGCAGGAAAAGCACAAAAATAGTTAAAGGAATATTGAATTGTTTTAAACTCTTTGCGCATTTTAATAATTGCATTTAATATAAGGAAAATAGCCGGCCTTTAAAAAATCTAATATTCGGATCGTAAATATTTACTTAAAACGATTTTTTAATCAAATTTTTACCTTGCCTTATTTCATGGAACAAATGCGAAACATTTAAGCATCAAGCATCCTCTTTTTGAGGGATAAACAGTGAGCTATGAAGCAAAAATGAAGCCTCATGTAACGTTAGTTAATCCAGCCGCTCCAGTTAGCGCTGTAATGCACATGCCCTTTGCATTGATAGGTTTAGGATATTTGGCTGCTGTTCTAGAAAAAAACCACTACGATGTTGACATAATTGATTGTCAACTACTAAAGCTGTCTTTTGAAGATTTCAGGAGTGAGATTATCAAGCGTCAACCAAACATTGTCGGAGTTACATCTTCTACGCTTACGTACCAGACTGCGCTCAAATTAATCAAAATTGCAAAAGAAGTCTGCCCCAACTGCATAACAGTCGCGGGTGGGTCGCATGTTACCTTCTGGGATGACAAAGCGCTCCAAGATTGCCCAGAACTAGACATCGTAGTGAGAAAAGAAGGAGAAAACACATTCTTGGAGTTGGCACAGAAAATAGAAGCAGGCAAAAGCTATCACGATGTTATTGGGATAACCTGCAAAAAAGACGGAGAAATCGTTAGAAACCCAGACAGACCGTACATTGAAGACTTGGATTCACTTCCATTCCCAGCGAGGCACCTTTGGCCGATGGAACGCTTCCGCGAATATGAGGACATACTTTACTTGGCAACAAGCAGGGGCTGTGTATATTGGTGCGAATTCTGCTCAACAGTAAGAATGCATGGACGCAAGTACCGTATGCGAAGCCCCAAAAACGTAGTCGACGAGCTCGAGTTTCTGCATAAAACTTACGGCATTAGCAAGTTTACGTTCTGTGATGATGCTTTTACCGTTGACCAGCCGAGAACCGAGGCATTATGCGATGAAATTCTTCAGCGTGGGTTAAAAATTGAGTGGAACTGTGGAACACGCGTTGACATGCTAACAAGAGAGCTACTTGTGAAGATGAAGGAATCTGGATGCATCTCCGTATGGTTCGGAGTTGAGTCAGGTTCGCAGCAGGTTTTAGATGCTATGAAAAAAGGCATCACCCCTGAATTAACCATAAAAGTTCTTGGGTGGGTAAGAGAGGTGGGTATGAAGCCTATTCCAAACGTGATTCTTGGTTTCCCAGGGGAGACAAAGGAAAGCGCGTGGAAAACCATAAAGTTCGTTGAAAAAATCTCTCCGGACGCCGTGGGCTTCTATAATGTAGCCACTCCTTTTCCCGGAACGCCAATGTATGACACCGTTAAGGAGAAAGGATGGCTCAGAATAACTGACTTTGACATGTACGATACTACCAAGCCAATATTTGAGACGCCGTGGCTCAGCATGAAAGATCTTGGGAAGTTGCGTGAAGGCGCGTTTCACCATTTTTATCTGCGAAGGGCATACTTCTTTGACAAGAGAAGAAGGTTTAAGCTGTCAACGGCAATGGTCGTGGGCTTGAATCTCGCTGCAGATATTAAACTAAAGCTTAGAAGAAGATAGCAAAAGGCTACAAAGCCTAAAACCGCATACTTCAGTGTCAATACCAAGAAGAGAAAGATAACTAAAATCTAATGAACTTGTGTATCTTTGTCAGTTCTTCACGTCAACTGTTTATACATGGTTTTACCTTGATGCTTCAACGAAAGTACAGCAACCAAACAGATTGCTACCAGCAACGTTATTAGAATTATCCATACTGGGAACTCTGGAACTGAAGACGAAGCGGTTGCTAAAGGCTATTGCTTCTTGTAAATTTAACCAGAGCCTTTTCAGCCCTCATCCTTTTTCTATATTGATTTTTAAGACTAAAAAAGGGGAAAGAGAGATTATTGTTGTTTTATTGTTTTGTTTTTATGGCTTTTTTCTTAGTAAGAGTAAACCGACTATGGCTATTGCAACGATTATTACGATTATTACAGCGACGATTCCATAAGTCAGAGCTGACATTGTTGCTAGACCTGTTGGTGGTGAAGCTGTTGGTGCCGCTGTTGGTGCTGGGGAGCTTGCGTAGATGTGTGTTTCAGCGCATGATCCATAGTATGCGTTTGAACCTGCAAAGGTAGCTGCGATAGTGTAGTTGCCTGGTATTGGAGGCGTCCAGTTATAGGCAAAGGTGCCACTGCTGTCACTTGTCGTCGTGCCGATAGTGTAAGTGTTGCCATTGTGGTCGGTTTCGGTTAAGGTGATTGGAACACCTGTAATGTTGGTTGGCATTGGCTGCTGCTCGTAAACGGCTTCCATAAACTGGCTCATGCTTGCATCAGATACGCATGGTAATCCGTTGGGGAAGTTTGCTGCTACTGCGCTTTGTTGTGAGCCGGCAGAGATGTCTGTCACTGTACCTGTTATCGTTATTGTTGTAGAAGTTGTCACGCCAATGTCAGGTGCCGTAACTGTTGTTTTGCTGGGACCCATGCCGTAAGCGTATATCTGGTTGTCATATGCGTTTAGGATTGTCATGATGCCATAAGCAATGTAGGGAAGGCCGTCAACGTCGAAAGCTTGTATGCTCCAAATCAGTTTTCCATTAGTACAGTTAATAGCTAGCTGCCGTGCTCCAAGGAATAGTGGCGGACTGTACTCATGTCCCTCTTCGAGGTATAAGACTCCATCAGCAATACCCCCGTTGGAAAAGACCCAGATTGGCCATACACCATAGGGAGTGTTAGTTCCGCTGGGACCCACAAGTGTGGTTGTGTTTGTGTACCAGTTGATCTTTCCGGTTAGTATGTTTATAGACCATATGTCTCCACCAAAGCCAGCAACGTATAATGTCCCATTAGCTAGGTTCATCATCCAGCCACCAATGCTATCATAAGGATCGAAGGGCGTAAGGTTGTCTGTCCAGATTACTTTTCCTGTAGTCATACTTAAACCAGTAAGGACGCTGGTCTGATAGTTGGCTATTGTCCAAACTCCGTCACCGCAAGTAAATTGGTCAGAAGTGCATGAAGCGCCAGCCTCATCAACATAGCTGGCCACTGTTAGATTTTCTATCCACAACTGTTGTCCTGTAGTTTGGCTGAAGCCTGCATAAATTTCGTATGGACCCATGAAGATCATGTCTGGCCCTGGAGAATAGCAATTGCAAACAATCATGCCGCTATTAATATTGTTAATAGCGAAACCCGCAGGTAATGGTTTACCTGAAAGGCTAGTAGGTAATGGCGTAGACCACTGTAATCCAGCTGCAAAATTAATGATGCCGTCTTGCGGAGGTCTCCACATCCAACCTGATTCAAACGGGAATCCCATTGCACCCCAATCGCCTGCCATTATGCATTCTGTTGAGTTCCATTGATTGAGCGTGGCTCCAGTGCTAGTTTCTTGTGTAGGCGATGGTCCAATAAGATCATTGAGGTTTCCCATGACTTCTTGTGTGCCAGCAGTAGAGTTGACATAGTAGGCCAGCAAGTTTCCAGATGCATCAACGGCCATCGTGGCTAAAAATGGAAACCCACCAGGACCGTTAATAATGCTCAGGATATAGGTGCCAGTTTCAGCATCAAACATGTTTAATGTGTCTCCAGTCGTGGGGATTCCAGAGGAGATAATCCAAGCAGGGGTTCCGTCAGTCCATATGTATGCGAGTCCTCCATACTGGTTAGGTGACACAAAATCAAGTACCTGACCGCACAGAAATGTCGTAGCTAAACCTTGCGATGTTAGCATATTGTACTGTGGAGAACCACCACCGTAGTTGTTGCTATTGTCATCCCATACTGTTTGTCCCGTGTATAAGTTTACGCAAAGTAAGCCTGTAGTAGTGGTTGAACTTCCCGGGTATTCATTGTAGTAGAGAAAGCCGTTTATGATACATGCACTGAATTTTTTCTCGTATTGAGCGGTCGCATAGTAGTTACCGTAGGTTGTCGTTCCGCCGAATTGTCCCCCTAGTACACCTCCGAACGCCTCAGGCTTTGTCCAAAGTATGTGGGAGGTCAGCGGCGCTGTAGTGTACGGATTATAGTTTGCGCTGGAATTATACATTCCAGTATGACCCGTCGTTGAACCTAAACCAAGCCAAGCCCCTCCAATCGCGTACCAATTGTTAACGTTCATTGCGTTTATTGGGGTCTGCCAGTAGCTTGTCGGAAGCGGAGCTACTGAAACTCCTCCTACAGCTGCTGTTTGTACTGTCATCGTAGCTACATTGCTAACGGCAGGTTCATAATAATCGCCAATCCATTGGGCATTGAGAGAGCCATACATCCCCGGATTTGCGCCTGCTAATACTTGACCTGGAAAGGACATCTGGAAAGTGTAGGTGCCGACTGTGGTAGGCGTGTAAGAAATGTATGCCCCTCCTGTGTCATCAGATGAAAACGGTCCTAATGTCGTAGTGGTTCCGCCAGGCGTTGTAACCGTTAACGTCATATTCTGCCATCTATCGCCATACACACCGATTGCTGTCGGTGGCGGTAAGTTAAGCCAGAAGCCAATGTTAACTGCTTGGCCAACGCCGTCAGGGTCAGTTCCAACATTGCAGAAAGCGATCATAGGAATAGATATTTTACCTGGTGCTAGAGATGGGGTTGCATTAGTAAGCATCATTGAAGCTGACATTGAAATCATCAAAAATATAGCAATCATAATAGCAATAGTCTTACGTTTAGCAATATGCATTTTTCTTTTCCTCTAATTTTATTTTTCTTTGAGCAAGAAAGTAAGTGCCCTTGCTCAAAGCGTCTTATGCTATATGTTTACTTATAACATTTTGCTTTTGCAAAAAAGTGAAAAAAAAGCGAAAAAGTGAGACGTCATAAATAAAATTTGTGCTAATGAAGAAAATCTCGCTGTTTGCTGATAGCCGTAATTGATATTAACCGATTATCTAAAGTATTAGAAAAGAAGTTCCTAAGTTGATGACAACCATCTTCAACATACTAATCGCCATTGCAGTGCTAATTTTAGCCATAATGTTAGATTTGGTTCTTGGCGACCCCTCACCGAATTATCCTGACAGGTGGGTTTACAAGCTGCACCCGACCGTTCTAATGGGCAAATTTACTAAAAAAATCGAACCCTTCTTCAAAAATCCAGATCCAAAAATCGAAAAACTGCTAGGCGTTTTCTTGGCGCTGACGGTAATTTTTACTTTTACGCTTCCAGTCTATTTTGGTTTGTGGGCAATCTACACTTACGTTAGCATCTTCGTTTACGCTTTCATCGGCATTATCCTATTGAAGACGACGATTTGCATTAAGCTTGAGACTGACTGGGCAAAAGCCGCAGCCAAAGCCATAAAGGCAAATGATCTTGATGAGGCAAAAAAGTACAGCCATTTCTCAAGAAGAGACTCCAAGAACCTTAACGGTTCACAGATGGGTAGCGCAGTCATTGAATCCATGGCTGAAAACCTAATCGACTTCAAACTCTCACCTATGTTATCATTCGCATTGTTCGGCGTTACTGGAGCAATCGCGTTTCGAGCCATAAACACGCTTGACGGTATGGTAGGCTTCAAAGATAAAGAACACATAAACACAGGCTGGTTCAGCGCAAACCTAGACACCATCGTCAACTACATACCGACAAGATTCGCTGCACTACTCATGATTGTGGCTGCAGCAATCCTTGGCAAAGACGCAAAAAATGCTTGGAAAATCGCGCGCAGAGACCACAATAAAACACCAAGCCGAAATCATGGTTGGCCAATGGCTGCCATGGCTGGAGCGTTGCGGGTGCAGTTGGAGAAGCCTGGACAGTACATTCTAGGGGACAGTTTGGAACCACTGACAGGGGACAAGATTTTGGGTGCCTTGCGAATTAGGGATGTGACGATTGTTTTGTGGGTATTGATGTGCATTGGCGTCATTGTGGGTGTGCGGTTGTACTTTTTGCCGTTTTAGTGCAAAGTTTTAATCGCAGCTTCATGGTATTTCTGGTTTTAGAGACGCAGCATAAAAAAGGTTTATAGTCAAACCGTAGCAATCTTACGGTTCGTAAGTTTTATAATAATGGTTTTGCCTCTTAATGGGACATGAACAATGCCCCTAATAGAATGATGCTTGTCGTCAAAGTTGCTGGTCAACTGCTGTTTTTATACGGTTTGTTGGCATGGCTTGACGGCGTAATTATACAATTTACTGATCCCATGTGGCTTGCGATGCCTGTGTCACACCTTTTTCCCTGGCTAAGAACAGACACCTTCACCATCTTGTCGTTTATTGTAAGCGGCATCGGATTCTTCATTTGGAGATTAGCCGTTGAACTAATGAAATCAGAACAAAACAAAGCAGCACATTAACTAATGATATAGTGAGTGCTTGGAATAAACGACTTTTCCGTTTATAATTGTCATTTCGATGTTAATGTCCTTAATTTCATTCGTTGTAACAGCCATTGGGTCGTTTGACAGAACTGTTAAATCCGCTAGCTTCCCCTCTTCAATTGAGCCCTTAACGTTTTCCTCGCCAGAACAGTAGGCAGCATCAACCGTGTACATGCGCAAAGCTTCTTCAACCGTTAAGCGCTGCTCGGAAAAGCTTGCTCTCAGAACAGCCTCTTGCATACCAAGCAGCGGACTCAAAGGTTCCATGGGACAGTCGGAGCCGCCTGCAACTTTCACGTCCTCTTTGATGAGGGTTTTGAGGGGATGAAGCCAGTTAGCTCTTTCAAAGCCCAAGCGTGCTGTGGCTGACCAAACTGCGAATTCTGTAGTAATAACTTTGGGCTGAACCGAGACTACAACATTCTGCATTTTCAGGCGCTTGATTAATTCTTTGTTTAGAACTGCTGCTTGCTCTATGCGAAAGCGAACACCTTTGGCAGATGCAGTTTGCTCGATTACCTTCAATGTTGCATCAACAGCCTTGTCGCCCATAGCATGTATAACTGGCTGAAGACCCGCTGCTAATACCTGTGCGACTGAAGCCGCCAATTCCTCCGTAGTGCAGAGCATTTTACCGTTGTTATTTGGGTCATCGCTGTAGGGCTGCAACAATGCAGCTGTCTTAGAATCTAAATACCCGTCTACAGCAATAAAGGCGCCGCCAACATACAACATTAAACTGTCAGTTGTCTGGAAACCTTCAACTTCTTTTAAGAGCGCGTCGGGAACTATCACATTAACCCTGATTGGAAGCTTTCGTTGTGCATGAAGTCTTTGAATTATGGAAAGCTCATTCTCCGAGAGCACTATCCAGTGCACACTGGTTACTCCAGCTGCAGTGATTTTTTGGCAAGCTATCGCCGTCGCCTCTGACAGCTCATCGGTGGTTGGTTCAGAAACCACTTGCCACACTAGACTTGTTGCAGTGTCCCGTAAAATGCCTGTAAGCTCACCCGTCTGGGGATTTTTATCAATGGCTCCACCCGAAGCTACAGCGGTTTGCCCCGTCACGGCAGCCAAAGTTAAAGCTTTGCTGTTTACGGCACATATCATTGCTGCTTCATGGTATAGAATTATGGGGTTATCGGGTGCAGCCTCGTCCAAGTCCGAGAGGTCAGGTAGGCGTTTTTCTTTGAAGCGGTTCTGGTTCCATCCTCGACCGATTATCCATTTCCCAGCAGGCGTTTGCTTTGCCTTCTCTTGTAGGAGGCTTTGCAGTTCCTTGATGGATTCTGCGCTGGTTAAGTCAAGCCATAACAAACATCGCCCAAAATCTGCAACGTGAATGTGAGTGTCAATTAAGCCAGGAACCACTGTTTTCCCATATAGGCTAATTACTCGTGTACCCTTGCCCACTAACTGGTTTATCTCTTGATTTGTGCCTACTTTGGCGATTTTGTTTTTTCTTATTGCCACTGCTTGAGCAACAGGCTGACGTTGGTTCATGGTCCTAACGTTTGCATTAATGAGAGCTAAATCAGCTGACAAATTGCCACTTACCCCAAAGTTACTCAATGACAAATCGCTATTGAATGCTTAACATAAAAACCCTTGTGTTCTGGCATATGCGACTTGAATAAGACGCCTCTACGACAAAACGACCGCGACTACTCCATTACAAAAAACTGTTTGAGGACATTTTGTGCAGAAGAGACGGAAAATGGTTTTGGAACAAAATGTATCCTGAACCAGCAACCGAGAAAATGAGATTTGCAATGGCGAAAGGTCACGCGCGTCGCGTTTATTTTTTGGCCCGTTTCCTGATCACATAGCCAACCAAAACAATCCCAACGACATCAGCTACAGCTATAGCGGCGATCACAGCCGTCGAGATAGATCCCGATATGACATTCGGTGATGAAGTCGGAACTGGTGATGGAGCCGAAACTGCGTTAGTGACATTATTGGAGAAGCAGTAAACGTTCCAATCGTTACATCCAACATATAAATCCCCGTTGGCTATGGTTGGGGAAGACCAGCTACTGGAGGTTGTGGTGTAGGTTGCGATTTTTGTACCATTCTCTGTTGTATCTAGAACGTAGATATGGCGTTCAGAGGTAACAACGTAGATGTAACCGTTAGCGTATGAAGGCGAGATATATAACTCGTCTCCAGTGAAAGCGCTCCAAAAGGTGTGACCGTTCGTGGCGTTGAGACAAGCTATGTTGTATTTGTCGAGGATATAGAGGTCGCCGTTAACATAAATTGGAGAGGAAATGATGAACTCAGACGCGGCTGGGTCAGAGAAATTCCATGCAATGTTCCCTGTCGTGGTGTTTATAGCATAATAAGTTCTCATGTCAGTAGACGTAAAAACCATGCCAGCTGCGACTGATGGAGAACCAAGCATCTCTGTACCTCCTTCAATAGGGCTATAGTTATAGGGAAATACTTGTTTCCAAATTACAGCCCCAGTATTGGCATCCACTTTGTAGAGAGCAACTCCTTCCGGTTCTAGAGAATTGAAGTAGACCGCGCCATCAGACACGGCTGGAGAAGATTCAATGGGCCCTTTAGTTTGAGTCTTCCAGACAATGCCGCCGGTGTTTGCATCAAGAGCGTACAAGTTACCGTCCAAGGATCCAATGTAGACTATGCCTCCGACCACCACTGGCGAAGATTTAAGCACTATAGACGCATACGTAAAGGGCTGGTCACTGTTGACGAACGTCCGCCAAACAAAGGCACCCGTATAAGCATTTAGACAATAAATGTATCCATCATCGCTTCCAATGTAAACATTGCCGTTTGCGACTGCGGGTGAAGATTCAATAGAGCCGCCGGTGGTGTAGTTCCAGATAAGATTACCGCTCCATGCTCCAATGGCATAGACATTTTTATCTTGTGAACCAACATAAACTATCCCGTCTACAACGCTCGGGGAAGAGATAACTGACCCGTTAGTTGTAAATTTCCAAGCTAAAGTGAGACTGGAGGGGCCTACCTGAGCGGTAGAAGAGTGAGTTGGATCAGCACGAAACATAGACCAATTGCTAACCGTTGTTGAACTTGTTCCAATACACCATACTTGATTAAGCCTGCTATATTCGTTGCCTGAAATTGAATCAACAGAAGCTGTCACGTTACCTGGAATAATGTACAGATTGCCGTACGCTATAATGGCTGATTCTCGGGGAGCCATTGCCTCTATAGGAAGCGTCCAAACGACCTGTCCATTGTAAGCGTCTAAACATGCATACTGAGAAATGCCGACTTGGCCACCGTACTCTGCGACTTCGCCGGTTGTTACATAGACCATACCGTCTGCAACTGAAGGCATTCCCGGCCAGAGGAGTGTACTATCAGGTCCCTTGTATCTCCACACTAAATCGCCTGTTTTAATGTTGATGGCGTAAAGATAGCCGTCTTTATTCATTTCATAAACCATACCGTAGGCTATCGCGGGACCCGTAACGAAGTATCCATCCGTGTCTCCTGACGGCGTATAAGTCCACAGGATTTGCCCGTTCGTGGCATTGAAGCAGTACATTGTATCGTCGTCTGTTCCGCCTCTAAAGAACATGCCATCGGAATAGGCGCCATTGAAAATCATAGGTCCTTTTGTAAGAGTATCCCATATGATTGCTCCTGTCGTGCCGTTGAGTGCTATTTGCTGGTTCATAAAAGATCCAGCAAACACCATGCCGCCGCCGTACGTAACTCCGATCCCTGTTGTTCCGCCGCCTGGAATATAGGTCGTCCAAGCTACTGTTGGCGGTATTGAAGGATCAGAAAAGTTCCAAGCTATAACATAGGAATTGTCCTTAACGTAAAAGAGCTGTTCTTCTGGGCTGTAAACGTTCGTGGTGAAAATTCCAGTGTCGGCGCAAAACGACGAGCTATTCCATAAGATTTGGCCCGTATTTGGGTCAAGACAACTGCCTTCCACGACCAAATGTGAAGAATCGATTTCGTAGGCTATGGGCCAAGTTTTATTCATCGGAATCACTGTACTCCACGCAATCTGTCCCGCTTGATTAACTGCAACCACTGAAGTGTTGGTGCAGACGAAAATTAGCCCGTTAAAAGCTGTAAGGTACGGTTGTATGCTAGCTACGTTAGCTTTCCAAAGTATGTTTGATGTATCAGGGCCTGGGCCTGCTGAGAAACGAGTCAACGACTTATCTCCTTGAAACTGGGGCCAATCGTACTGATTCAAATTTACAACAGTCGAGGTTGCGCTAGAACTCGTCTGAGCGCTTGCGCCTATCTGAAGAGTGGAAATTGTGGCGAAGACCGAGGAAACAAGAAGCATAGTCAGAATAGCTATAACTACAATTTTTTTGGAAATTAACGGTACCTCCTGCTATTTACGATTCCCACATTTCTGATTAAGAGGTTAACGCCTCGCCACCAGTAATTTTATGATGGTTGATTTCACTATAAACCTTACGGAAACATCTTGCTTTCATACAGTTACTACAAGCGACCAGAAAAAAATGCTAATAAAATGAAAAATGGAAACAAGAGAGCCACCGCACAATCTTTTTTAAGTTGAAAGGAAACGTTAACATAAATAATGAATCAGCGAAGAGAATCTGAGGGAGAATTTTACTTTGACGAATAAAGGTCCTTTACTCATGACTTCTTGGAGGGCAACAGGCGCCTGCAACGCCCGTTGCAGGTACTGTAATGTTGATGCTACAGGTAAGCATGCTCCTAGAGAAATGAGCACAATGGAGGCTCTGCATTTAGTCGATGAAGTTCATAACTTCGGCGTAAGATGGTTCGGCATAAAAGGCGGCGAACCCCTAATGCGTGAAGACATTTTTGAAATTGTGGGTTACGCGAAGAGTCTTGGTCTCAACGTTTGCTTATTAACTAATGGATGCTTTGTGGACGGAAAAATTTACGATAACTTGGTTAAAAATCAAGTTTGGACATCCGTAAGCATAGACGGCCCAGAAGAAATTAACGATCAATTGAGAGGAAAAGGATCATACCAAAAGGCGCTGGCGGCTATCCAGAAGCTATCGGAAGGCAAAATACTAAATGGCTTAGCATGCGCGATTACAACTATAAACTATAAGCATTTAGACCACGTTGCAGAGTTAGCTGAGCAATACCATGCTAACTTTGTCTGGTTTAACCATCTTGTTCCTAGCGGAAGAGCAAAAGAAACAATGGAGTTAACTCCGACTCCTGAGCAGTACGAGTGGACCCTCAATCATATATGGGACTTAACACAAAAGTATGAAGGCAAATTTGAGATCCATGTACATTGCCCGCATTATGCTCGTGTTGTGAAACAAAGAAACCCACAGAATTTTGACGAGTGGTATGAACATAAGTTTCATGGCAAATGCACCTATTTTGCTTTTGGCGGATACTTAAGCGTAACAGAAAATGGCGATTTAATACCATGCTTCTACACCGATCTTCAGCCTTCAGAACCGATGATGCTGGGAAACATAAGACAAAAGAGCCTTACCACGGCATGGAAAGAAATCCAGCAATCAAAGTATTACAAGAGCTTCCAAGACAGAAACGTTCTGAAAGGCAAATGCGGAGTCTGTGAATACCGAGAACTCTGTGGGGGTTGCAGAAATAGGGCGTATGCTTACACGGGAGACATTTATGAATCTGATCCGGCATGCGCGTATGTACCTGAAAGTCTTCGCAAAAAATAGCACAGCTCTCATTTCTTTTTTTGTTAGACGATAAAAAGAAAATACCTTATAACCTGATATGACCCAAAATAGATAAGAGTAAAAAATGAAAAGAATAGCTATTATTTGCCTTATCTTGATATCACTGTTTTTAGCATCAGGCGTTTTAGGAAGCGTTGCTTCCACAGCAGACCAGCCGACCGTGGAGTGGCCTATGTTCCATCATGATCCGGCACATACAGGCTATTCAAATTCACCAAGCCCAGAAACTAACCAGACTTTGTGGACATTTAACACTGGTGGTCAAGTGGGCTCCCCTACAGTGATTGATGGTGTGGTGTATGTAGGCTCGTATGACCAAAAGATTTATGCTTTTAACGCCTCCACGGGGGAGATAATATGGGATTTCCTTACCGGCGGCAGGGTGATTTCTCGTCCCGCTGTGGTTGACGACATAGTTTACGTAGGTTCAGAGGACCATAATCTTTACGCCTTTAAAGCTGCTAATGGCGACAAATTGTGGAATTACACAACAGGGTATTATGTTGATTCAGATCCAACTGTTGCGAATGGAATAGTTTACTTTGGTTCAGAGGACAAGAATGTTTACGCTTTGAACGCTACAACGGGGGAATATATGTGGAACTATACGACAGGCGACAAAATCATGTTGTCTTCTGCTGTCGTGAGTGAAGGCATAGTCTACATTGGCTCATTAGACGACAAGATTTACGCTTTGAATGCTATAGATGGCGAACTCGTTTGGAGCTACGCAACGGGCGGAGAAATAGCTTCTTCCCCAACGGTTTTCAATGGCGTAGTTTACGTAGGTTCATCAGATGATAAGGTCTATGCCTTCGATGCTTCTAATGGTAATTTAATGTGGAACTTCACTACTGGTGGCGCTGTTTACTCCTCCCCAGACGTTTTTGATGGCTTAGTTTACATAGGATCATCAGACAACAGGGTTTACGCTTTGAATGCGTCTAATGGCAGATATATTTGGAACTACACAACAGACGGCGCCGTAGCATCTTCTCCAACCGTTGCCAGCGGCATTGTTTACGTAGGGTCGGATGATAACAAAGTTTACGCATTGAATGTTTCAAACGGAGAACTCGTATGGAATTACACGACTGCTGATATAGTGATTTCTCGTCCTGCTGTGGCTCAAGGAGTGGTTTATGTGGGTTCGTGGGACGGCAAGCTTTATGCTTTAAACGCTGCAGACGGTGGCTATGTTTGGAGCTATGTAACTGGCGGTGAGATCGATTCGTCCCCGGCTGTATCGGCTGGTTTAGTATATGTGGGTTCCCATGACGGCACAGTTTACGCTTTGAATGCTTCCACGGGCATGGTGGGTTTCAATTCGGAACTTCATAATAGCGTTGTGTGGAGTTACGCTACTGGCGGCATGATCATGTTTTCTTCACCAGCGGTTGCTGATGGCTTAGTTTATGTGGGCTCATACGATGATAATGTTTACGCTTTAAACGCCACAACAGGCGCTTATATGTGGAGTTACAAAACTGGTGGTCCAATTGTTTCTTCTCCTGCAGTGGATAATGGCGTAGTTTACGTGGGTTCTGAGGATGATGCTGCTTACGCTTTGAATGCCTCTACGGGCGCTTTTATATGGAAGTACACTACAGGCGGCATGATAATGGTGTCTTCTCCTGCTGTCTCCGATGGCAGAGTGTACATTGGTTCAGATGATCACAATGTTTATTCGTTAAATGCTTCTAACGGGTCTCTCATCTGGAAGTTCACTACAAACGGTTATGTAGTTTCTTCTCCGGCTGTTGCAAATGGCATAGTCTATGTAGGTTCATATGACCACAAGATTTACGCTTTAAACGCCACAACAGGCTTTCGCGTTTGGGATTATACCACAGGCGGTAGTGTAGCCTCGGCGCCTGCCATAGCAAACGGCATAGTCTATGTAGGTTCAGGAGATAACAAGGTTTATGCTTTGGATGCATCCGACGGCAAGGTAATATGGACCTATAAAACTGGAGGGGAGGTAGCTTCCTCGCCTGCTGTAGCAGATGGAATAGTTTATGTAGGCTCGTATGATGGCAAAGTTTATGCTCTGGACGCCGTGACTGGTGCTTACATTTGGAGTTATTTAACTGGAGAAATGGTTGTTTCTTCACCCGCCATAGCTTACAACATAGTTTACATAGGCTCATACGACCATATGCTCTATGCGTTTGGTTCTTCATCGAGCCAACAAACTTATTCTGTATCATTCTCAACTTCAGGCTTGCCCGCTGATGTCATGTGGAAGGTAACTCTAAACTCTCAGACTCAGAACTCTACTTCTAATTCAATTATATTCGACGTGCCTAACGGCACTTATACATTTGCTATAACTCCGCCCGCTGGATATGCAGCTTTACCAGCATCAGGGTCAATAACCGTTAATTCTATGAACGTAAATCAACAGGTGACTTTTACACTAATCACTTCGGAACATCCACCGATAGCTCTTATTGCGTTAATTTTGGCGATAATTACGGTGACAGCTGTACTGCTAGCGACCGTACTCTATAAAGGGAAACATAAGCCATAGCTGCTTGCAGCGATTCTTTAGCCTTTTTCAAAAAACTCAACGTTTCTCTGAAATAGGCAGTATCGCTTATTCTTTGATAGTTTAATGGTAAGCAGAGCCTTATTTTCATAAGAATGTAGGAAGGCAGAAGCCAAGATTCTGTTAAAAACTTTTGAGGATTAACTGCTCTAAGCTGTTCATCTTCTTAAAATTTTCAATAATAGGTACTAGAGGTTTATCCCAATCTATTGTTGACTATTTCAAACGCGCTCACGAATACACAGCATAAGGGAATTACTTTTAAGTAGCCTAACCCAGAGACCCACATATCTGTCTCTGTTTTCATTTTAGGTCACTAATTAGGCTTAATATACAGTTGCTTAAAAATATTATTTCTACTGGAAACTGTTAAGCAAGCCTATTAGCAGTATTGATATTAATTAGACCATGATAAAGAAGAGAAACATAAACCGTTGAATGCACTAGTTAATAGCCCCAATCGTTTAATGTAAACTTCACGTATGCCGTGGGAAAAGGTCTATTGAGTTAATTTAGTGGTTTTTCGATGCCTTCTATAGAATAATACGGCGAGACCTATGCAAACAATCGCTACAACTACCACTGAAATCACAGCGACAGTTGCAGTTGGAAAAGGGTGAGTAGGTTCTGGCTCAGATATGGTGAAATTGATTGGCTCAGATTTTCCGATATTTCCAAAGCTGTCCTCAGCATAGATAGTTAACCTGTAATGACCGTTAGTTAATGCGATACCATTAGCAAAATCTATGAGAGTCGTATTTCCTTCTAACACGATATCACTCTCTGATTGCTTTGTGGCAAGATTGTCAAGGCTAAACTCTAACATTGACGGAGAATCATTAACATTGAAAACTAAAGGAACTCCCATTGACTTGAATACTTGACCTTCAACAGGAGATATAAATGATACAGATAGGGGAACAACGTTAAAGTTGAATACGGCTGAAGTAGAATCGGAAAATGTCCAGTAATCTGTATAGTTCGACAAGTACCCTTCTTCGCTGGCTGTCACTATTATTTGCTGATGCCCTTCAGGTATGTTTGCAAGACTCAAGTTATACGCAAAAGTTGAGAGTGCGTTGGGGTCACTGATGTTATCAGAATAAAGTACAACAGGTTGCTCAAGCCAGTTTGCCTTGTACGAAACTGATGTTAGCACCTCATAGGTCAATTGTTCATAGCTACCTAGATAGGCATCTTGTGCGCTTGCAGTCAACCCCAGAGTCAAGTTCCCAGAGTTGTACAAAAATAGCCCGTGCGGGCTCGAGGCTGAAGAGTTCCCTTGGGCATATAAAAATCCATGGGCAGTCTCGTCTCCAACGTAGTATGAAGACCACGAAGCCCCATTATTGGGCGAGAAGGTGATGCTTGGTAAAGCCGAGAATTCACTGCTATTTTCACCGCTATACGTTCCTAAGTAGGTAGCAGAAGGTGGAGATATTGACATGCAACAGGGGGTTATTGCCACGGCTGTTATAATTGTTAAAGCAAATAGTAAAGCGAAGGTTTTGTTCATTCTCCCTTCCTTATAATCATGAGTGAAAAAGGCGTCATAAAAGGCTATTCGTAAAAGTTCCTTGACTGGATTTAGTCAAGGTTTCTTGACTAAGAATTAGTCTATTTCTACGCTATTCAGTGAATTTCGAGTTAAAATTCGAAATATTCGTTTCTCTGGATGTAGCTACTTTTAAATATTCGTGCAGTATGGTTTAGGTGCAGTTTAAGGTGTAAAGATGCCAAAGCAGGAAAAAGGAAAATCCCATTCAATACGCCCAGTCAGCAGGCGTCCTCCAAGCTGGTGTAAGTATCAGCCTGAAGAAGTAGAATCATTCATAATTAAATTGGCAAAGGAAGGCCACTCACTCAGCAGCATAGGCACTATCCTTAGGGATCAATACGCGATTCCGCTGGTGAAGCCCATAGTAGGCAAAAGCATAAGCGACGTTCTTCAGGGCGCAGGATTAGCTCCATCCTTGCCAGAAGACCTGTCAAACCTCATGAAGAAGGCACAAAGCCTCGCAGTTCATTTGGATAAAAACAAGAAGGATCTGCATAACAAGCGCAACATGCAAATTATCGAAGCACACATCCACAAGCTTTCAAGATACTATAAGCGTGAAGGCGTTTTAGCAAAGAACTGGAAATACGAAGCAAAAATCGCCTCCGTAACCTAAAAAGTTCTTTCCTTAATTTTACTTTTCGCCATTTGTTGTTGATGCATCAGCTTTAAATCTAATCAGAGCCATTTAGCCAAAGAGAGATCAGAGCATGGCTGCACAGCAAACATCCATTGAACGCTTTCTAGCTTCAGCGGCAGAGGCATCAAAGGTAATTTTGGAAACGGTTCAGAAAGACGGGTTTATCCATGTTTTTTCGCATTTGGATGCTGATGGAGTTGCGGCTGCAGGCATAATGGGGAAAACGCTGTATCGGCTTGATGCTCGCTTCAGAATAAGGGTTACTCAATGGGTTGACGAGAAAATCATCGGAGAAATCGTTGCTGATAAGCCGCAACTTGTGATTTTGACGGATTTTGGAAGCGGCTACCTTGACCTGTTAAACGAGAAAATCCCCGACGTTAAGGTTCTAATTCTTGATCATCACCAGATAACAGGCACTTTGGCTAATGAGAATTTTGTTCAGGTGAACCCTCACATGTTCGGCATCAACGGGGCAACGGATGTTAGCGGTTCAGGCGTAGCTTACTTTGTAGCAAAAGCGGTGAATCGGGCGAATGTGGATTTGGCGCCTGTCGCGTTGGTTGGCGCTTTAGGCGACATGCAGGACAAGTATGAGCAGAGAAGTTTCTGCTGCCTAAACGAGATAATTGTTAACGATGCAGTGGCTGCAGGCTTGCTTAAAGTTGAGAAAGACTTGACGTTTTTTGGCAGAGAAACCCGACCGATCTATAAGATGCTGGCAATTACAACTAACCCGTTTATTCCAGGCTTAAGCGGAGAAGAAGACAAAGCATTAGCCTTTCTTGCAAGCCTAGATATTCCTCTTAATCAGGGCGGGAAACCGAGGGCGCTATGCGACTTAAACGATAATGAAAGGAAACGGTTGTGCTCTGCCCTGGCGGATCACTTGTTGTCTAAGGGGTTGCATCTGGAAGTTGAGAGCCTCATTGGGTACGTTTACGTTTTAACCAAAGAAGAGCCAAACACAGCACTGCGGGATGCAAGGGAATTTGCTGTTGTATTGAACTCGACGGGCCGCATGGACAGGCCAAGCCTTGGCATTGCCATCTGCATGGGCGACCGTGGAGCAGCACTTGAAGAATCGAACAAGATACTGGAAGATTACCGTAAAAGCATAAACAAGTATCTGGGTTGGGTTATGGAGAAACCTGAACGCATGCGAGAACTCCAAAACATCTACGTCATCTACGGCGAGAACTTTATCAACGAAAAAATCATCGGTACCGTTTCCTCAATAATTGTCTCAGGACTCGGGAACCCTGAAAAACCGCTCATAGCATTCGCGAACGTTGAAAAGGAGCAAGCGGCAAAGTTTTCGGCAAGAACAACAGAAGCGGCAATCCGCAAAGGCGTCAACTTAGGCGAAGTTATGCGTTTAGCTTCTGAAGCGTACGGGGGTAAAGGCGGAGGACACAACATTGCTGCAGGCGCTCAGGTGCCCTTAGACAAGATTGAAGACTTCGTTAAAATGGTGAATGAGTTGGTTGGCAAACAGTTGAGAGGCGAGAAGGTTGGAAGCGACAGTAACACTTGAGTACGCCGACGCCAAGATTGCAAAGGCAGTTGCCAACGCGGTTTCTCCAGACAACTTTAAAACGCCGATTGGACTCCGAGTTAAAACGAGGAGAGCAGATACAAAAGTAGTAACTAAGATTGAATGCGAAGGCAAACTTGCCACTTTCACCGCAACAATTGACGACCTACTTTTCAGCGCCTCAACCGCGGAAAAAACAATTAAAACCATCAACAAAATCTAGAAAAAAAATTAGCAATCAACCGCATTAACGACTAGCTATATTTAGCTCCCCGTTCTCCTGTTCAGGCTTATTCGTATTTCACCGACAGTTTAGCATCAGCACCCACTCCCCCTCCCTACTATTAACTTGAACTCTTTCAATGTAAATAGTACTATGTTCTAACAGTGAAGTTTTGTTCTGCTTTTTAGCTCAAGTTCTAAATACAACATACTTACTGTAAAGTAAATAAATAAGCGAACACAAACATTAACGAAACTTGGACTTGGTGAATTCAGTGAAACGAAGCCATGCACTATTGATGATTGCGGTTTCCCTGTTACTAGTTTCTCTGCCGATAGTTTTACCTCTCGGAGGGGTTTTTGCTCAAACCACCGGTTACAGCATCACCCAAGTTGATCATCAGATTACCGTAATGTATTCTGGACAAATAGTTATTCAAGATACAATTCATGTTTCTGGGCAAATAACTGATGACTTTTTGATTGGGATGCCCTTTACGTACAGCACAGACATCCTCAAAGCTGTAGCTTACGACTCAAACAACATTTACCAAGTAAACTTAGGAGTCCAATTAGGTAGCCAAAGCGGATTTTACGGCGCAGAAGTAAATTTCAACGGCACATCACCAAGCGTTTTCACAGTAGCATTTGTATTGTCCAGTAGTCTTTTTACTTATGATCAAGAGACTGCCAATTACATGCTTGATTTTCCAGCTTACCCAAGTCTCACACAAAATGCCGCTATCTGCAACGTAACCATAACTCTTCCAAGTACTCCCACAAGCATAACCATCACCAAAAGCGACGGAATAGTAAACTCAGAAAACTATGTCGTCCAAAACTTGCCAGCATACACTTATTCCCCTGCGTCGGCAGCCATTCAAATAACTCAAGGAACCTTACAGTTAACCGATATAAGCCAGCTAAACCGCCAAATAACGATTGACCCGACTGGTAAAGTAACCGCTTCAGATAGTTACACCATCATAAACAACTCGACATCATCAATGCCGGCTTTTGTTTTAGATTTACCGAAAGCTGCCTCGAACATTGTAGTAAAAGATGAAACTGGCACAGTATTAACGACGAGTATTAGCTCCACAAGCAAAGACATTTTGGTCAATGCCACTTTGACGACACCTATATTGAATGGTCAATCCACCATTATCACAGCTAGCTACAATTTACCAAGTGCAACTATCCAAGGCTCCAAGTACACCCTAAGTAACTTCGAACTTTTCCCATATTTCAATTATTACGTTGATCAAGCAACTTTCACTTTTAACCCGCCTCAAGGAGCGACGATTATAACGCCGCGGTTATCATCCCTTAATCCCTCCAGTACATTGACAAGAGGTACCTTCCAAGACACTCTAACAATAACGATGGATGGAATAAGCTTCGTTGATTACAATCTTCCAGAAAGCAACACTGTGCAATTATCGTATAATTACAATCCAATTTGGGTTTCCTTCTTACCCACTTTGTGGGTTTCACTCGCAGCAGTGATTGGATGTGTAGGCACTGTGGTCTATCAGAAACGCAAACCAAGCGAAAAAGGACCAATTAAAACTAGAAGAGAAAAGTTGTCAACTCCAAAACCAACTCCAAAACTGACCACAACAACACCGCCCGAGCAAGTAAAAAGCGGTGAGCCTATGACTAGTCAACGTATCACTCCAGAAAAGCTTACTGAATTTACTGAGGCTTACGACGACAAGAAACGGTTAAATGCAGAAATAAGATCGTTGGATGCGAGGGCGCAGAAAGGAAAGATGCCCAGACGCCAATACAAAGTTCAGCGTAGAGCCATAGAGATCCGTTTAGAAATACTTACAAGAAATATAAACAGATTAAAAGATGCATTCCGAAGCTCAGGCAGTGCCTACGCAGATTTAATTAAACAACTTGATTCTGCTGAAGAAGACTTAACCGAGGTTGAGAATAGCATCAAAAATCTTGAATCCCAACAAAATAAAGGCGAAATTTCAATAGAAACTTACAAGAAAAACAGTGCAGATTACCAGAAACGCAAAGACAAAGCGGAATCAACAATAAACGGAATACTGCTAAGACTACGTGAAAAAACGCATTAAAAAACCTAAACCCTTTTATTTTACACCATGGCTTCTCAAATAAAATTGCAGAGGTAAACAGATATGGTAAAAATAGTTGTTGATCCCAAATGCACCGGATGCGAAACATGTGTAAACACTTGCCCTGTAGGCGTTTATGAAATCAAAGACGGCAAATCTACACCAACCAAAGTAAGCGAATGCCTAGTCTGCAGAGCATGCGAGGCCCAATGTCCTGAAGGTGCAATTCAGGTAATCGAGTAAATTAAGCCTATATTGAATTGCGCTTGTATCTCTCAATCGCTGGCTGAGAGATTATTCCCTTCTTTATTAACTAATTATTTTCTTTTCGTGTCAATTGGGAAGCTTCTTTAATCTTCAATATTTCTTAAAAATCTCATAATTTTTGCAATTTGCTCTACTTTAGCATCGTCGACTTTTTGTTCTTCTTCTATATTTTTGAGCGGAATAGTGTTCGCCATATACAAGGTATTGGTTGCTTTTGTTATAACGATTATGTTAGCAGATACTTCGAACTTCGAAGTAACATGAGAGCCGTGGCTAAGCGTTTTGATGTTTTTATGTGTTTTTTACGCATACTACAAAGTTGAAATTGCTCTTTATTTTACTTTTTTTCTTGAGTTTTGTTAGTCTGTTGAAGGAATCAGTCAGTTATGATGGAAATTGCTTCGATTATGCAAGTAAAAGTTATATGCTTAAGATGACGTTCACTTTGTCTATGACAGATAAAATTCACTGCGCGCACATACTCGTCAAGACAGAAACAGAAGCAAAAAACATTAAAGCTCGACTTGACAAGGGTGAAAAATTCGGCTCCATCGCCAAAAACTTTTCTCTATGTCCATCCGCAAAGAACGGCGGAGACCTTGGCACCTTTACAAGGGGTAAGATGGTTAAGGAGTTTGAGAAAGCTGCTTTCGCGCTTGAGAAAGGTCAAACTTCTGGTCCTGTAAAGACACAGTTTGGGTACCACATAATTAAACGGTTAGAATAACCAGAACCCAAGTCGCAGCGCTTCTTACAGGTTTTTTGCTTGTTGCATTTTTCAGAGCCCATTTGGCGTTGAAGTTCATAGTCCAATGGCTAAATATAGCAAGCCGCTGGCCATCGCTATTATTCCAAGCGCGGTTATTAAGTAAATTATTTTGGACTTTCCAGCGATTTTGATAAGAAAGTCAATCAAAAACAAACTTACAATCGTGGAAACTATAATTGCAACGACGAGTCCTTCCAGCCCGATTCCAGCAACTGCAGCGGCAACATTCGATTTGGTGGCGACAAGAGCTAGCCCGAAAGCCCCGATTGAGGCGAATATGCCTGCAAGGAACGATAATCTGAAAGCTTCGTCTGGCTCCACGTTCACCAGTAGCATGGCGCTAGTCGTAGTCCCTGACCTGCTGACTCCGGGCAAAGCTGATATTCCCTGCACGATTCCTATTAACAGATAATCCTTGAGTGTGAGGTTTTCCAGTTTTCTTGAGTTCATTCCTTTTTCCCGTTTCTTCCTAGAGTATCGTATGAGCGCAGCGTCCCCTATGAGGACAAGTCCCAGTACAAGCATGGGTATACCTACTGCGATTCCGCTTATAGAGTCGGCGACGAGGTAGAGTGGAGCGGCTATTATGCCAGTTACTAACGTGACGACTACAACGTAGATGAGGAGTTTTCTATGCATTTTATTCTTCGAACCTAGCAGTACTTGTATCATTTCGAATAGGTCTTTTCTGAAGTACACTACTGCGGCGATTATGGTGCCTATCTCCATGAACAGGCCAAAAGTGTATGCTTGCTGAAATGTGAGCTTAAGGAGATACGTCGAGGAAACGATGATCTGCGTCTTGCTACTTATGGGCAACCACTCGGAAATGCCCTGGATTATCCCTATTATCGCCGAATAGATCAACTGGAGAATAGTAGACAAGCGTCATCAGCCAAGAGAATATGTTGAAAAGCCCCGAACAGCTATAAAGATTTTCATTCGTTAGTCCTTTTTCCCACGTCAAAGCCAGACCATGCCGCAAACACCGCATCTGATACTGCCACCTCAACCCGCTGGATTCAGGGTGTCATTAAACGTGTTTTTTCTACTTGCCACCAAGCAGGTTCAGGTTACCTGGAAGTAGCCATCGGCATCTCAGCCTTCGTTTTAATAGGCAAATACATCGAAGAATTAATTCGACGCTGCCTCGCCGCATCAATACGAAAACTGCTCGAACTTCAACCAACCATGGCCAGAGTCATCAGCGACAGAAAAGAAACCGACATGCCAATAGAAAAATGCGGGTAGGCGACATAATCACTGTTAATCTCTTGCTCATGCGCTTTAGGCATAGCTCCTCCGACAGTCATTTTGCAGGTGTCGGAAAAGGCGCCGAGTACTGCGTATTGACTCGACACTTCTGAAGCTGGCTAAGTTTAAATCAAGCAAAGTAAATCAATAAAATGTCTAAGTGAGGTGAAAATGATTATGGCTAAAGATCCAGTTTGCGGCATGATGGTCGACGAGAAAAAAGCAAAATTCAAATCCGATTACAACGGCAAAACTTTCTATTTCTGCGCAGCCTCCTGCAAAACCACTTTCGACAAAGACCCAGCAAAATTCGCTGGCGGCTCTGGGAAGCCGGGACATAGTTGCAGTTGCGGAGGGCACTAAACCTTCAGAGTCAAGCTGCTACTGCCTTTTTCTTTTTTGATTCGAGCACGTTCTCTCTCTATCGCTTTCTCAACTTCTTCCCTTATCGTGAAGCCGCTAATGTGCAGAATGGGCTCTTTGGTTTCAGGGTCAATTTTCATGGTTGCCGTGCACGGGTAACTGTGATGCGCCTTAGCGATTGCATCGTAGAGTTCTTCTTTTTTTGTCGAAACACCCGCAAGTTTACGCGCTACGTACCATGTGGAACCACACGGGGCGCTTCGCTTAACCACCGCACACTCAATAACCTCTTTTTTATCGACCATCGCAAGCGTGATTTCAAGCTGTGGACGCCCGACGTTTGTTTCTTCAATGAAGCGGGCAATCGTAGGCTTATCTTTCTCAGGTTCAAGCGTGCAAAACGGCTTAGGAAATGCGCATTCAAGCCCCAGTTCGGTGCAACGGGTCTCAACCTGCTGTCGGATTCCCATGGGCACTTCCTCCCAGTCTTCTATGGGAACTATCAACGCTTTCATCCCCGCCTTCTTAATTTGATTCGGCAGTTCCAAAAGCAAGTCTTTGTGGAGGCCAGAGGCTAAGCAGATGTCAGCTTTGGGCAGTTTTTTTGGCATGTACGCTTCAGGATTATCAATGAACGCTGGCAGTTCCGCTGGACTTGGCAGTTGGATGGCTGCTCGAACGTTCTTTGCAAAACTGTAAACGTTGTATTTGCATGATTCACAGTAAAGCCCGCATGATTGGCAGAAGCAGGGGTCGTTGATTAGGTTGCGGATTACTCGTTCCATGTAGTCTTTGCTGTAAACGAAAACTAAAGCTAAGGTTTCCTTGCTGCTTTTTTGACTCACTCGTTAACTGCTCCTTTTCTAGAACGCGCCCAACAACACATGCTCAGCAAACAGGTCCTCATTGAACGCCCCAACAAACTCTATTTTCTCATTAATAACTATCTTCGGCACGCCAATCACATTGTACTTCACGGCTAAATCTGGAAACTCACTGGTTTCTATCACGTCTGCTTTCACCAAGTCGCTTTCGATAGCCAATTTATGTGCAACCGCCGCCGCAGCAGGACAATGGGGGCAGGTTAGTGTAACGAAGACTTGTATGTGAACTGGAGATTTGACCTCTTTTAGGATTGACTTAGTTTTGTCTGAAAGATCCGTTGTGCCTCGGGAAACGTTAATGATTGCTTCAATTAAAGTTTGAAGCTCATACCCGTATGGTATCCCGTAAATTCGCACACCATAATCTTTCTTGCCAATTATCGCTATAGCAGGAATCTTATCAACGCCATATTCCTTGGCTTTAGCGGCGTCAGCGACAAAATCATGTATCTCAGCTGTTAGCTTGTCATTGAGAGTGGCTAAGTCTTGCAATAGTTGCCTCGTGTCAGAGCAGAATTGGCATTCCAACTCTTGGGTAAACACGACCATTTTAACTGGGTCAACTAGTTTCTCCTTAAAATCGGTTTTAAGCAATTCTTTCTTGTCATCAGGAATCAAACTCATAAAACCTACGCCTCAGCACATGCATGCCAATTTTTGATTTGGCAATCTAATAAGTAAACTGACAACTCAGGCATATATTGATTATTCATTTTATGCAGGTTTGTTTAAGAGCTCATTGACCTGAGGGAGACCGCTTTTTGCTAGTTGAACAACCAAACAAAAGTATAGCCCTTAGCACTATTGAAGCAATTTTAATAGCAATAATAAATTATGGCGTTGTTTAAAATTCGTGAAACACAATCCATATAAACTCTTGTCAACATTCAAAACTTGATTTTTGCAACCTTAAATCGGAGCGCGCGAAAATTTGACCACAAAAATTTACGCAAACGCCAAGTTAATTGAAGGCTTCCAGATAATCCTTGACGATAACGAAGCGCACAGTTACGTAGTGGACCTTGCCCCTGACCTGGGAACAGGGCTTGGAGCTTCATCCCTTGAACTTTGCGTCATGAGCCACGCGGGCTGTTATGCCACAATTTGCGTTTTGACTGCCAAGAAGATGCGTTTAGAACTCAAAGGGTTAAAGGTTAAGGTTGAAGCTGTAAAATCTGATGAAACAGGAACCATAGCTGAGGAATCTTTTGATATACAGATTAAAACCGATGCGACGCAGGATAGAGTTGAAAGGCTGCATAAGTTGACGCTTGAAAATTGCCCTGTGGGGATCCTTTTTGAGAAGGCAGGCGTTAAAATAAATTATAGAGTCAACGTAACAAAGGAGTGAAAATAGATGGTTAATGTTGTTTTGAAGGAAGGAGTAAACTGGGTTGGAGTTGTCGATTGGGATCTACGAGATTTTCACGGCTTCATTACACGCCGAGGAAGCAGCTACAACGCATACTTAATCTCAGATGAAAAGATAGCGCTCATAGATACTGTGAAAAGCAATTTCTGCAATGAGCTTATCGACCACATTTCGGAGTTAACAAGCCTTGAAAAAATTGATTATATAATAGTTAATCACGTGGAGATGGACCATTCCAGCAGCCTGCCCATAATTGCTAAGCTTGCGAAAAACGCCAAGATATTTGCTTCTCAAAGAGGAAAAGATGCCTTAATCGAGCATTACGGGGCAGACTTCAACGTGGTTGAAACTGTTAAAACTGGCGATGAACTGAAGCTTGGCAAGCGTACTTTGCGGTTTATTGAGGCACCTATGCTGCATTGGCCAGACAGCATGTTCACCTACTTAGTTGAAGACAAAATCTTGATGCCAAACGATGCTTTCGGGCAACATCTCGCAGGCTCCGGGCGTTTTGACGACGAGGTTGATGAGTGCGAGCTTATGGAAGAAGCCGCAACATATTATGCCAATATTTTGATGCCTTTTGCACCGCTTATAACAAGGAAGATTCAGGAAATTGTCCAAATGGGAATCCCTATCGAGATGATTGCGCCAAGCCACGGCATAATTTGGCGAAAAGACCCGTCGAAGATAATTAATGCTTACATGGACTGGAGCTCCGGCGTGGCTAAACAGAAGGCGGTTGTGGTTTTTGATACTATGTGGGAGAGCACAGACAAAATGGCGAGAGCCATAGCCGACGGCATAACCAGCGGAGATGTCGAAGTTAAACTTTTCAAACTTCGAGCAACAGACAACACTGACGTAGTAACAGAGATTCTTGATGCAAAGGCAGTGGTTGTTGGTTCGCCAACACTGAACAATCAGATGTTTCCCTCCATCGGTTCATTTCTAACGTACATAACTGGCCTAAAACCTAAAGGCAAACTGTGGAGCTTCTTTGGCTCTTACGGTTGGGGAGGCGGCGCAGTTAGAGGCATGGTTGAAACAGCGAAAAAAGCTGGCTTTGAGGTTTTAGAACCCAACATAGAAGTCAAGTACGTTCCAGACCAGGAGGACCTAAAGAAGTGCTTCGAGGTCGGACAGCAAATCGCAGCGAAAATCAAAGCTTAATGCATGTTCTGTTGAAGATTCAGTATTGGATTCCTTCGGTTAGCTCGAAGCGTTTGGGCATCTTGACCGCTTGAACCATATTCACGAAATCCGCTCTATCGATGAGTCCCTTTGGAGCTAATCGTCCAGTCATGACCACAGTGGTTTCCTCTGGCACGTTGTCAAGCAGTTTAAGCACATCTTTAACTTCCAAAAGTTTCCAATGGGTCGCCAAATTAATCTCGTCCAGCACAAGTAAATGCGGTTTCTTCTCCCTCAAAACTTGCCCTGCGAAATCGAGCGCTTTACGCGCAAGCTCTTTGTCGTGTCCTTTGACACCTTCAACGTTGAATTTTTCTCCAGCGAACTCCGCTATCTTCTCCTCTTCGCCAAGCCACGCTTCTCTTCCAAACTGGTAGATTTCGTAGTAAGGCTTGAGCTTGTCTTTTACCAAGTATTCTCCAATGTCTTTCCTCCACTTTAAGAATTGGATTATCACTACACTTTTGCTGTGCCCCACTGTACGCAAGGCTAATCCAAGCGCGTTGGTTGTCTTTCCTCCGCCCGTTCCATAATACAAGTATACGTAGCCCGTTTTTCCTCACCTCCCTTAAGCAGGAAAGGGACAGTTCATCGTAGGGCAACCACCTGCGTACTCAGACTGAGCGGACATGAACTTTCCCTCTTTAGTCTTGATTTCACCAATGTAAAGAACCTGCTCCGGTTTGCTCCCATACCTAAACACCGTCACGCCCTTGCACTTGAGCTTCCACGCCAAATCATAAATTTCTTTAACCTCTTCAACCTTCGCGTCATTTGGCAGATTGACGGTTTTTGAAACGGCGTTATCCGTGTTCTTCTGGAAAGCCGCCTGCATTCTGATGTGCCACACGGGGTCGATGTCTAACGCGGTAACAAACAACCGTTTGACGTCTTCTGGAACGCCTTCGATCTTCTGCACTGAACCTGTTCTTGCAATTTCCTCGAAAAGCTCGGCACTGTAAAATCCTCTGTTTTTCGCGGTTTCCTCAAACAACGCGTTGGTTTCGAAGAGTCTTGCTCCATTCAGAACATTCCGCATAAAAGACACCGCAAACAAAGGTTCAATCCCTGACGAGCAGCCTGCGATTATGCTTATGGTTCCCGTCGGCGCCACCGTGGTCACGGTAGCATTTCTAAAGGCGCTGTACCTGTCTTTCCAGACGCTTTTCTCAAAATTCGGAAAAGAACCCCTCTCTTCAGCAATCTCCTTTGATTTCTTATGCGCCTCTTCCTCGATGAACGCCATCACCCGCTCACCTATCTTCAGCGCTTCTTCGGAATCGTATGGAACCCCAAGCATTATGAGCATATCCGCGAATCCCATAATGCCTAAACCAATTTTTCTGTTTGCCCTAGTAATTTCGGCTGTCTCCTTTAACGGATAAACATTCGCATCAACAACATTATCTAAGAAATGAACAGCATTCTGCACCGTCTCGCGCAGTTTAGCCCAGTTTATCTTGCCGTCATGCACCATCGTTGAAAGGTTAATTGAACCCAGATTGCAACTTTCATAAGGAAGAAGTGGCTGCTCTCCGCAGTTGTGGACGCAGAAACCGTTTGCATCGAAGGCATTAATTCCTGGAATTTGGGCGTCGTAAACTTCTTCTTTTCCTTCTGGAACCAGTTCGGAGATGGTTGCTACGAAACGTTCTCTATTCAGTTTCCTCCTGTAGCAGTTGAGCGCTTCTTCAAGTCTAGTTCTTTTGTCCGAGTCGCCGAACCCGATCTTTTCTTGGAAGACCAGAAGATTCTGGCGGGAAATTACAAGTTCATGCTGTGGCTTGTGTGGGTACTGTTTCGTTCCGCCTTTTCCGTCGGGCATCTGTGCGTAGCCTTCAGGTCTTCGGTTAACGTTAATGGTTGAAAATATTCCAAATCGTAGTAAGATACGCTGAACTGTCTTCAGAGTTTCAAGGTTGCTTTGAGCTAATCTGATGCTGACGCCTTTGGCTTGGTTTCCTTGAACTGACCCGTCTGTGTCAAACAGACCTTTTAACAAGCCTTTGCAAAAACTTGAAGAAGCTTTCTCCATAGATTCAGTTGGCTGTTTTGCGCCAGGTTTTAAACCGAGATTCTTGGCAAATTCCTTGAGGTACCCAGTTGCCATGCGGTATTCATCTCTGCCTTTCACTTTCACCCAGCCTTGAAAATCAGATCTATGAGGCATATCTTTGGCGTAAGAGTAAGCCAAGTCGCGCACTGCTTTCGAGCCTCCTTCTTCGCCCCATGAAGAAAGTACAACCTTGTCCTCCTTGACTGTGCCATCTCCCAAGAACAAGCCCGTAAGGTAGCCTTCCTCCTCCGTGTAATTGCCCAACCAGCCTTGCAGGTTTCTATGGTTGTTCATGACGATTTTATCTTCGGGTTTCAGGTCGTTTGCCTTCACCCACTCAGTTTGTGTCCTGCAGCGGGTTAGTTCTTGAACTTTCAGCACCGCATGATTTTCTGTGAGGCGAAGTTCGAAGCCCTCTTTGGTCTTCAGTTTAAGCACAGGTTTTACGCCTGTGGCGAAGAAGCCTTCTCTTGAGCCGTTCCATCTTTCGCCGTTGACTATTGCAACAAAGGGTTTGTGTAACAGGCTCCGCACCTGCATTGGACCCTTTTCGGTCATGACCCACGTATCCGAGGTCACGCAGGGGTTTGTAGATTCAATCCGTCCGACTTGTGGTGTAGGGTTGTGCCTGTTTATCTCATCGATGAAAACGATTCCTGGGTCTCCGCTTCCCCATGCGCATCTTGCAATGAGGCCCCAGACGGGTTTCGCCTTAAGCGTTTTTACTTTTTCTTTGTTCCGAGGGTTTATTAGCCAGTATTCTCCGTCTGTCTCGACTGTCTGCATAAACTCATCTGTTATTGCGACTGAAACGTTAAAGTTTGACAGGAACTGCGGGTTCTGCTTGGCTGTAATAAATTCTAATACATCCGGGTGGTCGACTCTTAAGATGCCCATCATAGCGCCTCTTCTTTTTCCGCCTGCCTTTATGACTTCGGTGGCAGTGTCGAAGATGCGCATAAAACTCACTGGGCCTGAGGCTACGCCCTTCGTTGACCTTACAATGTCACCTTTTGGTCTGAGTCTGGAGAAATCGAAGCCTACTCCTCCGCCCGTCTGCTCTATCAAAGCCATGTTTTTTACGCTGTTGAATATGTTTTCAAGCGAGTCGCCAACCGGCAGGACGAAGCAGGCGGATAGTTGACCGATGGATGTGCCAGCGTTGAAAAGGGTCGGCGTGTTCGGGATGAATTCGAGTTTCGTCATCATTTCGTAGAAGGTTTTTTGACTTTCTTCCTGTTTGCCGCCGTACATTTTATCTACTTTTGCTATGGCTTTGGAGACTCGTTCGAAAAGGAGGGGGGGAGTTTCAATTATGTTTTCTTTTTCGTCCCTTAGAAGGTATCTTGCCTTTAAAACTTCAAGCGCGTTCACTGTTAACTTGGGTTCTATCTGGAGTTTTTCTCTTAGGGCTCTTAGCTCTTCTTTTTTTTTACGGTAATCTTGGTATTCCTGCGCGACTTTTTCGTAGCCATTCTTAGTTAAGACGGCGACAACTGCATCTTGAACGTCTTCGACTGTTAGAGTTTGTTCTTTAAATTTCTCTTCTAAAAGTTCAACAACTTCTTCTGTTATGCTTTCTGCTTTCTCGCCGTCGCCGAGTTCAACCGCAAGCAGCGCCTTGTGAACCGCATTTTTGATTCTGTCCGCGTCAAAATCGACGATTCTTCCATCCCTTTTTTTAATTTTTTTAAAAAACATAGCTTTTCAGGTAAATTGTAGTTTGGATTAAAATATAAAGCTTTTAAAAAAAAGAAGTTTGGTAAATTGGTGATTTTATGCTTTTGCAGGTGTTTACTTTTGTGAGAAATAGATTGGGTCAAAAAAGGTAGAAATTATGATTATCGACAGCTATAACGTTTTAAACTAGCATTCGGCTTCGGAAAAGCTTTTCTGTGTTTTTTTAATTCTTTGTGTTTTGGGCGGCAGATAGCCCAAAAAATTAAATCTTAACTTTTTATGTTATTTTCATGAATTTCTCTTTTGGCGTTGCGCAGATTGGGCATTTGTCGGGTGCGGAGCCTTCAAATGTGTTTCCGCAGACGGGGCACACGTAATAGTCTACGTTGGCATGTTCTTTTTTGTTTTTTAATGCATCAAGTGCTTTCTGATATAAGCCTGCGTGGATTTGTTCAACCTTTTCTGCGAACTCAAAGCTCATTTCAGCGTGTTTATTTCCTTCCTGCTTGGCGTCACCGATGAATTCAGGATACATTTTTTTGAACTCGTATGTTTCGCCTGATATGGCTGTACCAAGGTTGTCACGGGTTGATTTTATCTGCCCCATCGATCATTATGAAATCAACCTCAGCGTTTTCGGCACTCCACCCGCATAAGCTCACATAAATTGAAGTGAACTTGGTCCACGTAAAAGACTTGAAGAGGCTCTAAAAATATTACGAAGATGGAACTCATAAAAGAATAGCTCCCACTCTTTTTTCTTGTGCCAATTCTAAAGGAAACGTTCCTCAAGACAGGTTAACGTTGGGGAGCATCCGATGAGTAGTTAACAGAACTTCTTTAGGCAAAGTATATTAGTTGTTTTTCCCTTTGGTTTGGTTGATTTTTGGTGAACTTTATGGAGAAAGTAAAATCGTTTAGTCTACCAAAACTGCCATATGACTATACTGCTCTAGCACCTTACATTTCGGAGCAGCAACTAAGGCTCCACCATGACAAGCACCATCAAGCCTACGTGAACGGCGCCAACGCAGATTTTGAAAAACTTGACAAGGCACGCAGCGAAAACGCTGACCTCGACATGAAAGCTTTGTTAAAAGAATTATCTTTCAATATAGGTGGCCACATCTTGCACACTGCATTCTGGGAAAACATGGCACCCGCAGGCAAAGGCGGAGGAAAACCAAGCGGAGCCGTAGCCGACATGATTGATATGGGCTTTGGAAGCTTCGAGCGGTTCAAAAAAGAATTCACGACGGCTGCTACAAGCGTTGAAGGTTCAGGATGGGCTGCCTTAGCTGTTCACCCATGCATCGGAAGACCGCTGATAATGCAAATCGAAAAGCACAACGTTAACGTTTACCCAACATTCAACATCTTGATGGTTTTGGACGTTTGGGAACACGCTTACTACCTTGACTATAAAAATGAACGGCCAAAATTCGTTGAAGCCTTCTGGAACATCGTCAACTGGGACCAAGTTAACAAAAACCTCAGCCTCTTTAAGTAAGCTTATGCTGCTTACTTTTTTTCTTTAGCTTAAACTTTTTTTTGATTAAGTTATAAAAATAGAAGCGCCCAAAAAAATTAGCGCTTGCCTTTATGGTGGTGGGGTTATTTTTATCGCTGCCGCGGGGCATTGCATTTCGCAGGCTAAGCATTGTATGCAGTCTTTTTCGCGGGCAGGGTCAGATTTCTTTTCAGAAAGCGGGTGCCCGGGCGAATCAGCCCAATCATAAACTGAAACGGGGCAAACATCTATGCATACTCCGTCTCCGATGCAGGAATCCCAGTCTACAGCGCTCGTTGTTCCATGAATCCCCAGTTTGGTTGGGGGTTCAACTGGTCCCCAAACGTTATGTCCGTTATGTTCGCCGACAACTTTGCGTTTTGTTTGAAAATCAGGGTCTATTGGCATAAAACTCACCATATTAAATTCAGAAAATCCTGAATATTAGGCTTTCTGCTAACGCATTCTTCCACAAAACATTTTGGGATAACTACTATCCTATTCTTAGGTGGTTTGAATGGTTCAGTACTACTTGCCCATCGGGATGAGATACTCCACTCTTGAAGAAAGAAAACAATTCTACAGCTCCGAATTTGACCTTCAAAAAGTTGCTCAATGGTTCGGCAGTCGGAGCCGCAGAGTAAAGTTTGCGGTAATCATAGGCAGGCACACAAAAATTTACCCCGAAAAATACAAAGAAGACGCATCGACCACCATAATAATCGATGAGTACTCAGACTTAGAGGACGTGAAAGCGCAGATAATTGAGTTTTTGCCCGAAGCAGTATACTACGACCGAAACGTCTATGATGAAAACGACCACAAGATTGGTCAAGAGCTCGCTTTCGACCTTGACCCAGAAAACATAACCTGCCCAATCCACGGCACCTTAGCGGATAAAATGAAGCGGCAGCAAGGGTTAAGCTTCTGCGAATTAGAACTGGAAATGGTTAAGCAGGAAGCACTGCGTCTCTACGAGTTTTTTATGAATCGCTTTTCTGAGATCAGGATTGTTTATTCTGGCAGAGGCTTCCACCTTCACATATTAGACCGACAAGCCTACCTGATGAATACCGAAGAGAGGCTTGACCTTGCCCTGCAAGTAAAAAGCGCTGGGTTTCACATTGACGAATGGGTGACTTCTGGCGAAATGCGTTTAATACGGCTACCTTACAGCCTAAACAGTTTAGTATCAAGAATTGTGTTACCACTAACAAAAGATGAATTGTACTACTTCGACGCTATCCACGACGAGCGGTGCCTACCGAAATTCCTGAGCAAAAAGCTTACTTTTTAACTTGTTTAGCTTTTTTCTCGGTTTTAGCATAGTAGGCTTTCTTTTTCTTTTCTTCTTCTGCTTTTGTTGGTTTGGTTGTTTTTGCCATGAAATCCTCGATTAAAGTTATCATTTACTCGCATAAAAGATTTTCCAACCCAAAAATAAAAGTTGAAAAGTTTATCTGTCATTCAACATTTCATTAGCTGTGTGAGGCTTTGTCATGGAGCGGTTTGATGTAATCGTAATTGGTTCAGGCTCTGGAATGATTGTTGCTTCAGCAGCACTTGAGCAAGGTTTCAGGACAGCACTGGTTGAGCATGGAAAAATGGGCGGCACATGCATAAACGTAGGTTGCGTTCCCTCTAAAATGCTGATATACCCAACTGATGTTATCGCCGCCGTTAAAGAGTCAACGAAACTGGGCGTCCGCGCAACTGTGGATTCAGTTGATTTCAACGATATGATGAATAGAATGCATACTATAGTCAACCATGACTCAGGGCACATGGCACAAGCGGTTGAAGCCACCCCTAACCTTACATGGTTTAAGGAAACAGGAGAGTTCATCTCAGATTACACCATGCAGGTCGGCGAGCACACAATTTCGGCAGAAATGATTTTTATTGTTTCGGGTGCACATCCTGAAATACCGCCAATCAAGGGTATAGAAAACACAGGTTACCTGACAAGTGACACGGTTTTAGAACTGCAAACGCCGCCTAAAAGCATACTTATCGTTGGCGGAGGCTACGTCGGCATGGAGTACGGGCACTTCTTCTCAGGCATCGGCACAAAAACCACTATACTCCAAAGGCCCTACCGAGTGGTGCCTGAAGAGGAACCAGAAATCTCTGAATTATTAAAGAAGGAAATGCAACAGCGAATGGAAATATACACTGGCTTTGAGGTTACCGAAGCAAAACAAGAAGACCAACTAAAAAAGCTTATTGCAAAAAACCGCCAAGACGGCAGCCAACATGAGTTCTCCGCTGAGGCAGTGATGGTCGCCACAGGCAGAGCATCCAACGCCGCCGTTTTGAAACCGGAAAAAACAGGAGTAGAACTAGACGAGCGTGGGTTCATAAAAGTTGACGAGTTCCTTGAAACCAACAAAAAAAACATTTGGGCTTTCGGCGACGCCATTGGTATTCAAATGTTTAAGCATGTAGCCAATTTTGAGGCAGGTGTAGTTTGGCATAACGCCATTCATGATCATAAGGTTAAAATGGATTTTTCAGCGGCGCCTCACGCAGTTTTTAGTCATCCGCAAGTTGCCTCCGTCGGCTTAACAGAGGAAAAAGCTAAAGAGCAATATCACAACATTCTCGTGGGACAAGCCCCTTACAGTGAAACAGCCATGGGGGCTGCCATGGGATTTCCTGAAGGCTTCGTGAAAGTGATTGTTGAAGGAGAAACAGGCAAAATCCTTGGCGGGCATATAATTGGTCCTGAAGCGTCAATTCTTATTCAAGAAATCATTAATGCCATGGCTTCAGAAATGGGATTTGCCCCTCTTGCTCTAGCAATGCATATTCATCCTGCCTTGTCAGAGGTGGTTCAGAACGCCTTTGGAAACCTCAGACCTGTACAACCATTGCCCTAAACGTTGAAGCCTTTTTTCATCAATCTAAACAGTTATATTCGGCTTAAACTAAGGCTTAAGTGTGAGAATATGCAGTTCTCAAAAGTTTCTGGTAAAAAAAATGACCATAAGGTTACTCTCTACGCTTTAAGCACTTGCGTTTGGTGCAAATTAACAAAGCAGTTTCTAAACGAAAACAACGTAGAATACGAATACATCGATGTAGATTTAGTTGACGAGAACGATAAACAGAAAATCCGCGCAATAATCCAGGACAAAAGCGGAAGTCTTAGTTACCCCACCACGATTATCGACGGAAAAATTGTAATTAATGGTTTTCGCAAAGACAAGCTCAAAGAGGAACTTGGACTTTGACCACGATAGAAGAGGTCCGCCAGAGAGCTGAAGCTGACGCTAAAACCTTCGGGTACTATCTAATTCCTCAGCCTGAACTTCTACAGGGCTTCCTTGAAGGGTTAAAAACAAACGAAGACCGCTACGGTTACCCTTCATGCCCCTGCAGGCTTGCCTCAGGCATATTCGAATATGACAGAGACATAATTTGCCCTTGTGACTATCGAGACCCAGACATCGCCCAATACGGCGCCTGTTACTGCAGACTCTACGTTAACAAACAAGTTTACGAAAGCCAAAGCTTCCCTGAAGTTCCCGAGCGAAGACCAGTCGAGAAACAAGCAAGAGCCTATGGAACGCCAGCAGCTGCCGCTAAACAAGCACCCGTGCAAGGAGGGCAAGAAAAACCTCTGGTCAAAGCGGAAAAAGCGCAGCCGGGAGTTAAAAAGAAGCTATGGTATTGCAAACAATGCGGGTATGTAGTGTTCAGGGAAGACCCGCCGTATGTTTGCCCAATATGCAAGGCTAAAAGGGAAATGTTTGCGGAAATTGAGAGCACTGTTGAATTTAACGGTTAAATTTATTGTTGTATTTCTACCTCGATTTTTTTCCAGTCTTCTTTTATTCCTCGAAGGGATGTCACGGCGCCTGTTATCGTTCCGCTTAAGATTTTCTCAACAAATTCGTTTAGAGGTATTTCTTTTCCATCGACTTTTAGTTTCAAGCTCAAACTTGAGTCACCTATATGGTTAGTATGATGTGAGGGGTAAAAGTTTTATGCAGATTACAGAAGCTGAGAAGTTGAAAAAATCAGGAATCCTCTTTACATTCTTGGCGTGCTGGGTTTTACTGTTACTCTGAGTTTAGTTAAGTTCTCTTTTATCTCTGCTTTAACACCCATGGCTGTAAAGTATTCTTCAAGGAATATTCTTATGAAATCTTTCGAAGCTTCCGAGACCAAAACCAATGTGTAGTCGTTTGGAGCGTTCTTTGTTAAACGGTAAAAGTTGCAAGCCTCAAGCCTGACCAGCATTTCTTCGGCTGAATGAACCTTTGTTTTTAGCTGTTCCCAATGAGCTCGAGCTAGTTCCTTATGCTCACTCCAAAACTTTTCCTGTTCAGGAGATGAAGAGATTAAACGCAAGAACATTAGCCAATGATCAACATCTATGATGACGTGTTCACCGTTGAGAAGCATATCGCTGTAGGCCTGAATTTTTTTCTTGATTGCTGAGTCTTCGAGAGCCTTGTTTTCGTTGTAGAATTTTAGGGCACGGCGCATGACTTCGCTTTGTGATACTTGTGCTTCTGTGCTTATTTTTTCTAGTAAGTCAGCTGTTGTTTTGTCAAATGCAACGGTTATTCTTGTTGGGTTAACCATAACTGCCACTTTAAACTAAATTAACATATTTTCAGATTAACAGAAATTATATAAACATTGCGCAATAACAATCAGGTAAATGTTTGCAAATTTAAAGCTTACAACTGTATTATTAAACAAACGTTAAAACGGTTATCATCGAAGCAAACTTTTATTTCCCCACCAGTCCACTACATTTAACGGTCATGCATACTTCTAAGGAGAACGCTAAATGAAAAGACCAGAAATATACCTTGAACCCAAACAGAGAGTAACAAAAATAATCGAACTGCTTGAAAAACAGTTTCCTAACGCAAAAACAGCCCTAAACTACTCCAACCCATTGGAAATACTCGTAGCAACCATGCTCTCGGCTCAAACAACTGACGAAAGAGTAAACATAGTAACTCAAAAACTGTTCAAAAAATACCGCACACCTGAAGACTATGCTAACGCTGACATAAAAGAATTAGAACAAGATATTCGTTCAACAGGCTTCTACCATAACAAAGCCAGAAACCTAAAAAAGTGCTGCCAACTCCTAGTCGAAAAATACAATTCCCAAGTACCAAAAACGATGGATGAAATGCTGGAACTCCCAGGTGTCGCGCGAAAAACCGCTAACATAGTGTTATACAATGCTTATGGAATAACCTCCGGCATAGCAGTGGACACTCATGTCCGCAGAGTTTCACAGCGACTAGGGCTTACAGAGAACGATGACCCTGATAAAATAGAACAAGACCTGATGCAGATTACTCCAAAAGATAAGTGGATGAAACTCACCGACCTACTGATTTCCCACGGCAGACAAGTATGCATCGCAAGAAAACCCAAATGTGAAATATGCGTTCTCAACAAGATTTGTCCGTGCGCTTTTACTTGTGGCTAAAATAAAAAGCGTCATCCATTTATAACACATAATCTTTTTTTGTAGAATTGATGATTGATTTTTATGGTAAGCAAAATTAAAGTCGGAGACAAAGCACCGGATTTCGCTTTGCCAGATGTTGATTTGAAAACTAGAAGCTTAAAGGAGTTTTTGGGGCAAAAAATCGTTCTAGCCTTTTTCGTTGGCGCTTTCACTTCAACATGCACAAAGGAAATGTGTGAGTTCCGTGATTCCATGGCTCGACTTACCGATTTGAATGCTCAAGTTATCGGATTAAGCGTAAACGACCCCTTCTCAAACAAAGGTTTCTCAGAAAAAAACAGGCTGCCCTTTCCAATACTAAGTGACTACAAGCGTGAAGTTACCAGAACCTATGGATTGGAGTCACCAAATTTTGCTGGGCTCAACGGTTACACGGTCGCTAAACGCTCAATTTTCGTCATCGACTCGAAAGGTATAGTAAGGTATGTTTGGGTTTCAGACAATCCAGCGGTGGAACCAAACTATCAGGAAATACAGAACATCCTTGAAAAAATCAAATAGACCCAAAGCTTCCCCTTCGTTAGCGCCGTATAGAAGAACCGATATAGCCTGCTACGCTAAACGGTGATGCTCAACCATCAAACACTTATCCATAACAACAATCAAACCAGCACGCCTAGCCGCCTCAGCAGCCGCCTCATTGATTATTCCAAGCTGCATCCAAACCACGGAAGGCTTACCATAAAGCTGTTTTAGCTTGATGGCTTGCTCCACTATCGGCGGCACATCTTCTGGCGGCCGGAAAATGTCAACTATTTCTATGGTTTTCTGGATTTCAGGTGGAATATCAAGCAGGTTTTTGTAGCTTTTTTCCCCAAGAACCTCGTCCGCGAAGGGATTTACTGGTATAATTTGGTAGCCCTGTTGTTTTAGGTAAGCGCTAACTCTATGGCTGTCTTTCCCAGGCTCTTTGGATAACCCAACAACCGCAATAACTTTGTATTTTTCTAAGATATCTTTAATTTGATTTTGACCCAACTAAAACCTCCCATCGCCTAAAAAATGCGTTTATGGTGCTTCGCTTAGTTTTAACTCAAAGAAGTGTTCCTTTCCATCGCGCAATGCAAGGATTCTAACTACGTCGCCGACCTTTCTCCTTTGAATCTCGTTGACCAAGTCTTCGATTTTATTGGTTTCTACGTTGTTTATTTCCAGAATGATGTCTCCTTCAGCCATTCCAGCGGTTGCTGCTGGGCTGCCGTCGGCAATTCTGGTCACTAATACTCCGCGGTTCACTGGTAAACCATAGTAGCGCGCGATTTCCCGTGTTAAAGTTAATCCTACTATGCCGAGCCATGGTCTTTTGACTCCTCCTTCAGTGACAATTTCATCCGTGCAGGTTTTCGCCGAGTTTATAGGAATTGCAAAACCTATGCCTTGCCCGAACGGTATAATGGCGGTGTTTATTGCTATAACTTTGCCTGTCATGTCTACAAGTGGGCCGCCACTGTTTCCTGGATTAATAGAGGCATCGGTTTGAACAAGGTTCTCTATCAAGCCTCTGTCAGAGTCTATTGTCCTATTAATAGCGCTAATTACTCCGGATGTTACGCTTGGTCCACCTGCTAAGCCGAAGGGATTACCAATAGCATAGACCCTTTGCCCCACCCGTATCTTATCTGAGTCGCCAAGTTGGGCTGCTTGAAGATCTCTTTTATTGCCATTAATTTTAACCACGGCTATGTCATGAATGGCGCATGCCCCTACAATTGTACCTTCAAGAATTTCGTTGCTGCCTAAAGTGACGTTGATTTTGTGTGCGCCACCGACTACGTGGTTGTTTGTTAAAATTAGCCCTTTTGGATCGATTATGGTGCCTGAACCCATGCCTCCCACTGGCACCGCTTGGTAGAAAATGTTGTGGACAAGTTTTATGGCGCTTATGTTAACTACGCTTTTGGTCACTTTTTCAATAGTATCTAAAAAAGCGTTCTCATCGTAAGACATTGATTTTTCCTCAAAAATCAGTAAACTTCGTTTTTAATAAATCTTGATTGCGCTTAATTTAGCGGCAGAAGAGACAGTTTTCCGCCCATTGTGAAGGCATTTCTTTTTGGCAATATGGACACATTAAGCCTTTTTCTCTGATGGCCGCGCATGTTTGACAGAAGAGATTGAGGATTTCTGCTTTGTTGTTTGGTTCTTTTATAAGGGAAGTGACCATTTGTTCTATAAGCGCTAAAACTTCAGCCGAGTTTTCTATCATGAGCAAGTTTCCTCTTTCTCTTCCTATGTATCTGCTAACTGCAGATTGTGATAGTCCAAGGAGATCTGCGGTTTGTTTTTCGTTCAATCCATGTTTTTCAACGATTGACCTTGCCATGATAGCTTTTACTGCAGGCAAAACGGTTTTTACTCCCACTTCGCACGGTAGTATCAAGTTTAACACCAATTACTCTTATTTCTAGGGAAAACTTATTTAAATATGACGCTTGTCATACTTTTATGACGCGTGTCATGAGGGGCCATCAATCGCAAAAAAAGCAGTTTCATGCATTTCTCACTCCTTCCCCGTCATGACACATGCCGAGGCAGGAGAAAAAACAAATGGGTAATGTCCTATTACCACCCAGAAAAAGTGAGAAAAACCGCGATTTAGTTGGAATGCTTAAGTCACTTGATGCAGAATGCAGAAACTGCGCTCCAATAACACCTTTAGAATGCATAAATCGATGCCAAGTGTACAAACTAAAAAACGAGTTAAGAAAACTCCGTGAAACCATGGATAACCCGAACTACATAAAAGAGCTCTTCAACGTTCTGAAAAACGAGACACGTCTTCATATTCTAAAAGCTATTGTAAACGGTAGGTACTCGGTAAGCCAATTACAGCAAGAACTAAAAAAAACAGGGCACAGCCACAGCCAAGACACCATAAACGAAGAATATTTGCAGCCTTTAATGGCAGTAGGTCTAGCCACTGAAGCACGAGATGAATACTATGCAACTATGTTTGGCGGTCGGCTAACCGAGCTACTAGGATGTTTTCCAGAATTTGCCGAAATGCTTCCAGCCCATTCAGAATGCTATGAAGAAATTCTTTTACAATCTTTACTGTCAGGACCTAAAACGTTCGAAGATGTTGAAGCTCTTATCTCGTCAAAAATCGCTTCGCGAATACTAAAACGCTTACGCTCCGCAGGTTTGATAGAAACCCCCGTTGAAAGGGATTACATATTTTTCTTTAAATCAAAACGAGACCCAAACAAAGAAACCTTCACAATTTCCGAACGAAAAGTTTACGTTATGATCCCGAATGAAGGAATTTCAGCTGGAAGGCTTGCCAAAGAAACAGAGCTCTCAATGAGAAGAACATACAAGTACCTCAGAAGCTTAAAAGGCAAAAAACTGGTTTTTATAAGGAGAACTCCAAAAGCTTATGGTTTGACCTGCAAAGGTGAAATGTTAGCGTCAGTACTAAAGGAGCTTCAGCAGATAGTCGAAGACACATGGAGCTCTTCTGAACAAGTCATGCATAACAACGCTAACTCTTAGCAAACAATCTAATCTAAGCTTTCTTTTTCGGTTATCCTCCACCAGGAGCTCCGTGAAAAGGCACGTTTTCCCACAGCAGTTTCCACCAATCTTCCTCTGTTATGGTTTCTCCGTGAACGATTATCTCTAAAACCATCTTCAGCATAGCGTGGTGTCTGACTTCATCAGCTAATATGGAGCTTAAGAGAAACACAACCTTCTTGTTTTCAACATTAGGTATCATGGCTTCAAGGCGCTTAATTAGTTTAGATTCTATCTCAATGTGTTTTTCTACGAGTGCTCTTTGCTGATCAAGATGCTCCTGCGTTAATGCTGTAGGAGTACCAGTCAGCAGGGTAACAGCTGCCGAGTAAAGTTCCGCGTGCTTCACAGAATCCAACGAGACACCCTTCAGGACGCCTTTAACAGCCGGATTCTTCATGTCAACTAACGCTTTTTCAAGGGAAGCGACTATTTCGTTTTCAATCACTATTTGATTTTTCAAAAATTCAACGAGATTATTCTTTGGCTTCTCCATTCTTTTCTCCCTTCACTTATCCTAAGTCTGTTTCATCAAGTTTTCGGAAATTCTTTTTCCTAAATCTTTACAGGCGCTAAGCATTTTTTCGTCAGGAATATACTTTACTAGTAAAGGTGGTTCAACAACTTGCATCTCAAATTTATTTTTCATAATTTCCAAAATAAGTCTAGGTGCTTCACCGCTCCACCCGTAAGAACCAAATGTGGCGCCGACTTTACCCTTCAAACTTATGCCCTTTACCGCAACTTCCTCGAAAAGCTTCTTGAAATCAATAGGCATCTCATGATGATAAGTAGGTGCTCCAACGACTAAAGCATCAAAACTGCTCAGTTCTTCAGGTTCAACGTGAAAATTTAATTCTACCCTAATCTCATCGTTGATCTGTGCTCCCTCAGCCACTGCTCTCGCCATTTTTTCAGTATTCCCTGTCCTGCTGTAATATAAAACAAGAATTCCCTTCATAAAATCAAATACAAAATAACCTTATTACAATATTTGCCTTTCGGTCATCAAACAAGAAAATAAACTATAAGAAAAAAAGCTTTATTCACGCCTCTTTCCTCTGCTCTCTCCGCCTTTCCTGCCTATTTCCTTGTAGAATTCGGAACCGCGCTCCTCAGCTACTTTTTCGCCACCTTTCCTACCGATCTCTCTGTAAAATTGTGAACCTTTTTCTCGAGCTACTTTTTCGCCGCCTTTTCTTCCAGCTTCTTCACGTGTCATCTTCTTTTTTTCTTCACTTTTAACTACCAAAATTATTCACCTCCATTTATTTCCTCGAAAAAGACTGTCGGGTTATCTACTCAAGGATAGCCTTTAAGCGTGTGCGTTATCAAAAAGCAGTCACAAACCTATGCTGGCGGGCTAGTTAACCAAAGTAATCTCTATTTTTCAAAATAGGAAACTAACGCCAAGAAATTAATTAAAGAAAACGGAATGTTTAGTTCGTTATTCTATTTTCCCTATTTCTTTTGTTATATCTATTGGCGATCTATAGGTTTTATCTGGCAGCTTGTTTAATAAATCCATTACATCGTCTGGAGCACCTTTATCTTGTGCTTTGCCGACCAAGTTCTTTTTTTCTGCTGGGTAATGTATGCCAGCAAGATATTTTTCCACTACAGCTGGGCTAACGTGACCAGATTTTCCGCTTCTATCTGTGTATTGCCGCCGTGCCACTCTTTGAGCTATGCCTACGCGTCTACTTGTTTGAACTTCTTCTCTACTCGTTATCCTTCACCTCCATACTCTTAAACGAGTTAACTAGAAAAATAAAAAATGCTTACCGCCATTCTTTTCCATGCTCTTTTCCTTCCTCAATAAGTTTTCGAACTTTTAGTCCAAAACACAAGCTAACTGAAATTTAGAAAATTCTTCAAAAATGATCTGTAAGTTGACTTATGCGCTACTCCTTCCTAGCTCGATTCCGTCACCGCAATTCAATCCCTGAGGAAAACAACATATTGGAATGCAAAAACGCTTAAAATTCAGTAAAATTTCTATTCTTCTTCATATTCTTTTCCAGCTTGAATAAGCCTCCGAACTCTTTGCCCGCCTCTATGGCCTGCTTCTTCAAGGCTTGTTTTCCCTCTCGCTTCTAGTGTACCTTCGTGCTGCTTTGCTCGCTTAGAACCACCTTTGCTACCAATCTCACTGTAAAATTCAGATCCATGAGTCTCAGACGTCCTTTCCCCGCCCATCCGACCAGCCTCAGCAACAGTCATCTTTCCCTTCTTCCTCGATTCACTCAAACACATCACCTCCAAAAAGTATGTTCCCGTTTTTCTGTCAACATTGCAAACACTCAATTGCTTTCTTAATTTTCTAGCCTGAAACAAAACTTTTAAACATATGTGGCTGTCTTAGCACAGTAACAACTGGAAAGAGCTTTTTTTAAGTCAAAAATGCAATTTAGACTATAAATTAAGTCAAAACTCAAAGTTGGAAAATCTTGGATCAGCTTTTAAAATTAAAACTAAGGGGAAGTGTAGTTTTTTCTATTCTTCTTCGTGTGCTTTTCCAACTTCAATAAGTTTACGGACTCTTTGCCCACCTTTCGGTCCGCCTATTTTTCCACCCTTGCGGCCTATTTCGCTATAGAATTCTTCTCCGTGAGTTTCAGCTGTTTTTAGTCCGCCTTTCCTTCCGGCTTCTTCAACCGTCATTTTACCTTTTTTCTCTCTTGACAATCCCTTCACCTCCATTAAAAAACCCACAATGTTTTGATATCTAAAGAAGCGGAAATTAACAAGTAATTACTAAAATAAGGTTTTTTATTCTTCTTCATGTTCTTTGCCCGCTTGAATTAGTTTTCGCACTCTTTGCCCACCCCGGTGACCTGCTTCTTCGAGGCTTGTTTTTCCCATAGCCTCAGTTGTACCTTCATGCTGCTTGGCCCTCTCAGATCCACCTTTGCTGCCTATCTCACTGTAAAATTCTGGACCGCGCTCTTGAGAAACTTTCTCGCCGCCTTTACGACCGATTTCCTCATAAAACGCTCGCCCATGAGTTTGAGCGGTTCTTTCTCCGCCTTTTCGTCCAGCTTCGGCAACAGTCATCTTGCCTTTTCTGTTTTCCTCATGCATTTTCAAAAAATTCACCTCCGCCCATTAAACAACTGAAAAGTTAACGATATTAGAGCCGAACAACCGCTCATAAACTTATGTGGTTGTGGCATAACAGTAACATGCCAACTAAGCGAAATGGAAGATTATTTCATATGAAGAAATACACAAAAAACAGCTTACAACATGAATATTCAACGCCAAATAGATTCATAAGTTAATTTAAATATCTCGGGCAGGTCAACTTTATAATCGTTGGGGAACCTGAATGAAAGTACTTCTCATCAATCCGCCGCAAGTATTTTATCCAGGTTCTGAACAACCAGCAGGCAATTTGCCTCTTGGCTTAATGTATATTGCTGCGGTGCTTGATAAGGCAGGTTACAAAACTGAAGTTTTAGATGCTTTTATGGGTGATGGCAAATTCCTGAAAAACGGGGAAACCATAAGCGTTGGTATGCCGTTTGAACGGATAAAGCAGGAAATTTACAGGCGGAAGCCAGATATTGTTGGTGTAGCAGGACCATTCACTTGCCAAATAGAAAATTCAGTTAAAATAAGCAACTTAGTCAAGCAAGTTGACCAAAGCATTTTAACAGTTGTAGGCGGTCCACACGTAACTACGGTGCCAAAAGGGTTTCTTGAAGAGGCAAAAAGCGTTGACATTGCGGTGATAGGCGAAGGCGAATACACGATGCTTGAATTAGCTCAGTATTTTGAAGGCAAAAAACAGTTAAGCGAAATTCTCGGCATCGCCTACCGTAAAGAAGAAGAAGTCATCATAAATTCACCGAGGCCTTTCATTAAAAACTTGGATGAGCTTCCCTACCCAGCTTACAACCTAGTGGATATGGAGCAGTACCTAAACCCCAAAATGATAGGTTACCGCAGCTTCAGAAACAGGGCAATATCAATGATTACTAGCAGGGGTTGCCCCTTTAACTGCTGTTTCTGCTCGGTTCATTTGCACATGGGCAAGGAATTTAGAGCAAACTCCGCAAATTACGTGCTCAACCACATACAATACGTCGTGGAAAAGTTTAATGTTAAGAACATTTTTTTTGAAGATGACAACCTAACCCTTGACCTATCAAGGTTCGAAGCTGTCTGCGATGGCTTAATTGAGAAAAAAATCAAGATAGGTTGGGAAACGCCAAACGGCGTCCGAGCAGACTGCTTAAACTTAAATCTGCTGGAAAAAATGAAAAAGTCAGGTTGCCAAAGCGTCTTTTTCGGCGTTGAATCAGGCGACCAGCAAATCTTAAACAATGTAATCTGCAAGAGCTTAGACTTGAACCGCGTAGTTGAAGTGGCAAAAATCTGCAAAGACATCGGCCTGAAAACAGGCGCATTCTACATTATTGGCTTTCCAGGCGAAAAGAAAGAGAACATGCAGAAAACCGTTGATTTTGCTCTAGGGCTCAAACGCGATTTTGATGTTGGCATGCATCTGTTCAACGCTACTCCTTCGTATGGAACAAGACTTTATGATGAATGTAAGGCTAAAGGGTATATTCAGGGAGACTTGACTTGGAACTCTTTTGCTGAGGCACGTCAACCGAAAGGCATGCCGTTGATTTCCACTGAGGATTTTACATCCCAAGAAGTGAAAGAGATAGCGACTAAAGCGCTTGAAGAGTATAAAAAATTATCTTTACTGAATCACATTAAAAATCCACGGAAAGCGTTGAAGACAGCATTTGATCAGCCGCAACTCATTTTGAAATATATTAGAAACCTGTTTGACTAAAATAGCGTTAACACCAAAAATGGAATCATCCTCTATATTAACGTGCATATCGAGACAGAATGCCAAAAGTCTATATTGAAACAGGAGATACAATATGCTTGGTGATCTGCAGAATGGAAAAGGATGAAGCAGTCGCTTTTTTAAAAGAGATCACCAATGCTTGCGGGTCCATGTCGCCTGATTCTGTTACTTTATTGCATTCAACGGATGATCAAGGTTATCAGGTACATATTAAAACAGTCCTTGATAGTGAAACCAGACAGCAGATGCGAAATATTGCTGAAAAACACAGCTTAGCATTAAAAGAAGAAAAAAGAAAAATTGGTTATTTACAAACCTAAAGTAGTCACTAAAACAACTTAATATGCTACCTTGAAGCTGGCACCACACCTGTCACAGGTGTAAACTGCTATGCAAAACAAGTCATTTTCTATCTTCTTATCGGGTTTGGTGAGGTTTTTTCCACAGTTTTGACAGCTAACCATATGTGCACCTGCGAGGTTTATTATACTTAGCGAAAGCACTATAAGAAAACTTGTTGTCTCACTCAAGCTACAACAACCGCATCCTCGCTATACTATTAAGCCAAGAAGGATCTGCTGGAAGAATTTGAAAAAGAATTTGAAACGCTTTCTTGCTTCGAAGTTCAATTAGTTTAATATATTCTATTCTTACATGTAATTTTCGTACGGATTTCAATTGAGAAAACATAAGTGGATACTAGTAATCCTGATTTCCCTTATTCTAATCCAATCATACTGCATGTCGGTAGCTTCAAGTGCCAGCGCCAGTTCCGGCACCGACAACTGGACAATGTTCCGTAATGCCCCAAGCCACAGCGGCACCGCAGCTGGTAATAGTCCAGCAAATTCCGCCAAACTCTTATGGAATTTCACAACAATGCAAGGTGTTGTATCTTCCCCTGCAGTAGCTAACAGCTACGTTTTCGTGGGTTCCAATGAAGGAGCTGTTTACTGTCTCAACGCCTCCAACGGCGAACTATTATGGTACTACTCGACTGGAAGTGAAGTGACGTCATCGCCTGCCATCGATGATGGACGTGTCTACATAGGCTCCTACGATGGCAACGTCTATGCTTTGAACGCGACAAGCGGCGCAAAACTCTGGAATTCCACCATCGGCAGCAGTGTTGAGGCGTCTCCTGGCAGTGTTTATTCGTCTCCCGCTGTTGTCGGCGGCGTAGTCTACATAGGCTCCTACGATGGCAACGTTTATGCTTTGAACGCGACAAGCGGCACAAAACTCTGGAATTCCACCATCGGCAGCAGTGTTGAGGCGTCTCCTGCTGTCTCAGATGGCGTAGTCTACATTGCCTCTGACTTTTTTGTTTACGCTCTTAATGCGTCTACAGGTAACGAAATATGGAACCACCACACTGGAAGCACCCTCTCTTCTCCTGCCGTGTACGATGGTTATGTCTACATAGGCTCATACGATGGCTACGTTTGCGGTTTGAATGCTTCCACAGGCGACCAGATTTGGAAGTATCAAACCCAAGATTCAGTGGACTCTTCCCCAGCTGTCGCCTACGGATGCGTTTACGTAGGCTCCGAGGACAACAACATTTATTGCCTAAACGCTTCAACCGGCAGTAAAATATGGCAGAGCCCAACTGGATATTGGGTCTGGTCTTCACCTGCAGTTGCCGATGGCAACGTATACGTGGGCTCTGAAGACTACAGCATTTATTGTCTTAATGCTTCTACAGGAGCCAAGGAATGGAGTTACGAGACTGGAAATTTTGTGGATTCCTCACCAGCCATTGCAAATAATACCCTATACGTGGGTTCTGATGATAATCATATCTACGCTTTTGCCTTATTCAATTCGGCTGTTGAAACTGTACCTTTGCAATCTACCAGCTCTTTAGCGTGGACTACGATTGCGTTTGATGTGATTGCATGTGCTGTAGGGGGCGTGGTTGTTTTTGCAGTCGTGCTCTTTGCTCGTTCGACTAGGCGGGCTAAGCGAAACGCTGAAGACATGAATATTTCTGGCCGAAATGTGTCTTGGTTTTCAGCACATGCCGATGCCTTTTGTGTTTTGGCGATTCTGGCTTTTTCAACAATATTCTTCATTAATTTAGGAAGCGGACATCTTTGGGCTGCCGACGAACAAACGTACTCTCAATGGGCATTCCACATGGTTAAAACTGGAGATTACCTGACCCCCTGGGCTTTCGGTGGTATTTTTTGGGTCGGTAAGCCGCCGCTTAACATGTGGCTGATGTCTATTGCTTACCAGGTCTTAGGCGTCAACAACTTAGCGTCAAGGTTTTGGAGTGCTGTATTCGGCGCCTTGTCATTGGTTCTTGTCTTCTATCTGGGAAAGAAACTTTATAACGTGTATGTGGGGTTTCTGTCGGCTCTAGTTTTAGGCACGTTTACAACCTTCTACGTGTTTGCAAGACTCGCTATGACAGATGTTCCTTTAGTTTTCTTTATTCTGGGCAGCATATACTTTTTTGTTTTGAGCGAGAAAACAGAAAAAACTAATCGTTACGCGGCTTTAAGTGGCCTGTTCTTTGGTTTAGCGTTAATGACAAAGCAGATTGATGCCTTGCTGATCCCGCTAATCATCTTTACTTATCTCATCGCCACAAGAAGAAGCATCAGGTTTCTCTTCACAAAACACTTTACTCTTTTTTGGGGAATCGGTCTTCTGGTTTTTTCTCCCTGGCTAATCTACATGAACGCTCGTTTTGGATCACAGTTCTGGTATTGGTATTTCGTGTATAACGACGTTACGCGAACAGTTGGTACTCTTGAGAGTCACGTCGGAGGTTACCTCTACTATTTTAGCTACTTAGCTAATAACGAAAACCTGCTTTGGGTAATACTGCTTCCTTTTGCGGCAGGCCTTTGCGCATTCAATGCGGCTGTTAAGCGTTTAAAAGAAGACACCTTAATTCTTTTGTGGATGGTGATCGTACTGTTAGTGTTCACTTTTGCTCAAACAAAAATTTTCTGGTATATCCTGCCAGCTTTCCCAGCTTTCGCCATAGCCATAAGCAGTTTACTATATCAACTATCAAAGAAAATACATGCAACTTTCGCCAGGTTAACTTCATCTGAACCCAAAAGGGCGTTGAAATAGCTAAAAGCTCTGGAAAACAGCGATAACACAAACATTATAGTTAGAAAAGTATTTTTCTACAACTAAATATGCCAGCAAAAGAACATTTTCAGCTTATGGTGGCGGGCCCGCTGGGATTTGAACCCAGGATTTTCGGCTAACCCCCGCTTTGAAAAGCGTCCGGAGGCCGACGCCTTAATCCGTACTAGACTACGGGCCCACAGTTTACAAACCAAACATGCCCAATTAATTTAAAGCTAACCTTGTTATTCTTGGATTAACTCTTCGTCTATCCACCAAGCCTTCTTCTTCCCAGACCTTTCGCCCGCATAATACTCGATTACTGGTTTTCCAACTTGTTTTTTGGAGATTTTCTGGATTTTTCTAAGCCTGTTAAGTATGAGCCACCTGTTGGTTTTAACGTAAGCAGCCAACTCAGGCGTAGTTGCGCTCTTGTAATGAAGCAGATACTCCATTATTTTATGGTCTACCTCGTCGATGCAGAAAGAGTGCGGGTTAATCTGTCCATGCTGAAACGTTAGCAGTTCCAAATCGGCTAGGTACTTTCTGATTTGCCCAAACTCCTGCTCTATTTTGCCCATTCTTTCTTCTAAGGCTAAAAGTTTGTCTGCTTTAGGCGTTTTCTGAAGTTTCTCACTTATGGCTTCCCTGATAAAGTTGCTTCGATCACCCTCAGGAATACGCAACGCCATTTCAAGATAGACTTCTTCAGGTATTTTGACGGAAACTATTCTAACTTCGCTCAATAGAGGCTCTCCTCAGCCACATAATATCGCCTTTGTGTATTTCATTTTTTCCATAACCTAAAGCTCGAATTTGTGAAAAACAAATGTGTACAACTATTTCGTTCAGGTTGGATGCGTGGAAGCCATTGGGGCCGCTTATGCGGGTTGGATTAAAAGCGTCTAAATGTACTGCTTTGATTATTTCTTTATGGTTCCAGCTCGCGAACGGTAAAAATCAAGTGACCATGAATGCAAACCGCTCATCGCTGACTTATTTGATGATCCTGCATTCTCTATCGCTGGACTAAACAACGGTACCATGTTAAGACGGATAGACGAGTTTTGAATCAGCACATTTAAGCGCTGAGGACATGGAGTGTACTGGATACAGCATGTTCTGCAGAAAATGACAAAATGATTATAAAAGCTAAATTTACTCAGTGTAAACTGGTTGGTCTGCCAATTTAGCTAATTCTATGTATCGTTGCTTAACGATTTCATGCAATTGCCTGCGCAGATCCTCTCCAGCCACATTTCTTTGTTTTAATAATGCAACTTTTTTTGCTAATTCTACGTCTCCGAGTGCGTTGAACCAGGCTTCAAAGTCGCCGCGTTTTGTATGGAATTCTATTGATGCAATGTCTGCTTTTTCAACTTTATTGGCAAAATCACGGAGGCTGTGTGCGTGCAAGTTTAGTGGTTTTCCAATGTCATCGTAGAAGTTGAATGCTTGATCATGTGGCGAATAAGCCAATATGGCAGTGGCTTTTTCTTTGGTGATTTCCGGCAAACCGAGGGCTTCTTTTCCTTTCTCAGTAATAACATATTGCCCTTTTTCAGGTGAGCTTACATATCCCATGCGAACTAGCCCCAAAAGATGCATCATGACGGGTGGAAACTCTTTTTTGGTTTCCTTTGCGATTTCCATGGCTTTCATGGGTCTTTCATATAGCAGCATGGTTTCTAGTATCTCTTGTTTGACGGGTGATAAACTCATTTGCAAACACCTTGCCTGTTATTGATATGCAGAACCATCTAATCAAACTTTTCCTTAACTCTTTTGAAAATTTTTGGTTTCAGGTTTGTTTGTTAACTGATTTGTTGAATTAGCATTTCTTGGAGTCTTGGAGATATTTTTAATGCTCTTGGTGAGCCGTGTTTGGCGGTTGTTGGGTAAACTATTCTTTGGTTAATATCTATGTCTTTGACTTTGATGTTGCATAATTCGATTGAGCGTAAGCCTGTTTCTTTGCTTAGTAATAATTTTGTTGCTAAGTTTTTGCTGGCGTATGCTATGAGATTTTCGAGTTTTTGGCTTGTTGGTAATTTAACCATTTTTGCCTGTGGGTGATAGAATAGTATCTTTGTCTCTATTTGGTAGTATTCGCAATATTTGCGGTATGCATAGCATAGGCATTCTTTTGTGTTGTTGGTTACTTTGTGGTTTGCGATGAATGATAATACTTGGTTTGGTTTCTCTAAGCCTGCGTTTCTGCTGATTAGGTTTAGGAATTTGTTTACGTTTCGTATGGTGCATTTGCTTTTTCCTTCGTTTTCCAGTCTAGCAATAATGTTTATTATTCTTGGTGTTGGTTCTCTGTTTATCGCTTCAGTGAATTGGGTGGTTCGTGTTGAAAATTGCAGTGTTCGTTTACGAGTACCCGCCTAAAATAGTTGGTGGATTGGGTACCTATGCAGCGGAAATAACCAGAAAGTTTGTTTTGGACGATCACGATGTAACCGTTTTTACCATGAATGATGATGCAGGTTCTTTGCCCACTAGAGAAATTTGGCGGGGGATAGAAATTCATCGTCCATTGCACATCGATGTTTCAGACTCGCTTCCAGACGTTATCGCGGATGATATTAAGAAGTGGGGCAAGGGATTGCATTTTTTCGGCAAACTTATGGTTTATAATTATTTATCGGCAGCTAAACTCATCAACGAATTGATTAAGAAAGAAGGCATGAAATACGACATCGTTGTTGCGCATGATTGGCTTTCAGCGATGGGCGGGATTACAGTTAAAAGAGAAACCGGTTTGCCTTTAGCTTACCACGTTCACTCAACTGAGAAAGGTCGAACCTTAGGAAACGGCTCAAGTGTAGTTAGCAACATAGAATTGCGACCGGGCAAAATGGCTGATATGATTGTAACAGTATCGTACGCCATGAAAGATGAGCTTATACAGCTTGGTTTTCCAAGAGAAAAAATTCAAGTAAGCTACAACGGTGTTGACCCACAAAAATATAATCCTGAAAATGTATCTTCCGAGGACATTAAGCGAATTCGAAGCAAATATGGCATAAAAGATAGTGAATTAATGATTCTTTTTGTTGGCAGGCTTGTAGGCGTCAAAGGTGTTGATAAACTCATAATGGCGATTCCGCATATTCTAACAAAGATTCCTAATGCAAGACTTGTAGTTGTAGGTGTAGGCGAGCTTCAAGAATACTTAATAAACCTTACTAGAACCATGCGGCTTGACGAGTACGTTAAATTCTGCTTTGATTTCATCCCAGAGGAAGAACGAATACTGCATTATGCTGCGTGCGACGTAGCAGTTTTTCCCAGTCACTATGAACCATTTGGTATTGTTGCTCTTGAAGCGATGAGCATGGAGAAGCCAGTTGTGGTTGGCGCCGCTGGCGTCAGCGGAATGCGTGAAATAGTAATTTGCTGCGGTGAAGAACAATGCGGTTACCATGTAGATCCAAATAACCCGTCTGATATTGCATGGGGGGTAATCAGCGCTTTAGAAGACCCTGAAAGGCGGAAGGTGCTTGGCAAAAATGGCAGGAAGCGTGTTCTAGCCGAGTTCACTTGGAACAGAATCGCCAAAAAAACTATCGAACTTTATGAATCAATATTGAAACCTTGATAAAAGCGCTAGGTGAATGACGATTGTTGACTTTGATTTAAAGTGCAGAGTCGCAAGGGAAGCCGCTACTTTACTTTATTTTGGCGCTGAAAAAGAGTACAAACAAGCTAAAGAAAAAGCTGCAAAAACTTTGGGTGCTCACTTTTTGCCTTCTAACCTTGAAGTTGCTCTTGAACTGGACAAAATCGCTGAAGAAAACGAAGGCGCAAAAAGAAAAGAGCGTCTGATTCAAATGCGGACGGAAGCCCTAAAGATAATGAAGCTTCTTGATGCTTATTGTCCTGTTTTAATCGGTAGCGTTTGGCGGGGAACAATAAGGAAGGGAAGCGACATCGACATCGCCGTTTATACCGATGAACCAGAAGAAATCTTAAAAACCCTCAAAGCTCAGAGAGTTAAAATTTTAAAAACGGCTTGGACTACCGTAAACAAGCACGGAATAACTTTAGCGTCATTCCATATATACGCTGAGACTTCAGCTACACATGGACTCGAGATTGTTGCTCGAGGCTCTGAGGAAACGGGGAAAAAGAGAAAATGCGAGGTTTTCGGTGATGAAATGAAGGGTTTAAAGGTTCAGGAACTTGAAAAAATTTTAAAAACTAACCCAACCCAACAATTCCTACCATCATAATTCTTGCAGAATCTTGTTTTCCATCAAAAAAGCACATAAAGAACATCTTTTATATTTATTTTTGATTAACGGATGAAAAATGGCAACAGATAAAAAAGCACTCAAGAAAATGTTTCCACACCTCTACAAGGAACTTGAAACAGGAGACGTTAAAGTACCAATTAACGCCATACGAAAAAACCCGCAAGAAGCAGAGGAAGCTGTCGAGTGTGAAGAATGCGAGGAAGAAGTAGAGGAAGAGGAGTTTGCCTCCTGCACTGAGACGCCTGATAAGTTGCGCCATTTTAATCCTTGCGCCGTGGATTTTATCCGTCGATGCGACACAGAAGCGCAAGCGGAAGAAATAATTGCTTACCTGCAGAAGAAAGGAGAAATAACCCAGGAGTACGCTGAAGAACTGCGGTGTCAGCTTAAACGTGAAGGCGTAAGAAGCTTTGGGCCGAAGAAAGAAGAGAACTATTATTTTAGAGAAGGCGGAATTTACTAAACGTTTAAGCTTGAAAACAAAAAATCGGGTGGACAATTCAAGTAATTTATGCTAAAGTTAAGTAAGATTAATTTCTTTAAGACAATAATGCTATAATTTTTTCAAGCACTAGACTTGCTGCTTGTTATCGTTTTGCCTGTATTTCTGTCGGAAAATTAATTAAGTTAGAGTCTGTACAACAACCTAACAAAAATAGGTGATAGTTAATGACTATAAAAGTAGGAATTAACGGATTCGGAAGAATCGGAAGACTTCTTTACCGCGCAGCACTCGAACGCAACGCAAAAATTGATTTCGTAGCAATCAACGATCTCGCAGACGCCAAAACAAACGCTCATCTCCTCAAATACGACTCAATCCACGGGCGCTTCCCTGGCACAGTGGAAGTCAACGGCAACGACATGATCGTCAACGGAAAAACCCTCAAATGTCTCAGCGTAAAAGACCCAGTAGCACTGCCATGGAAAGACCTTGGAGTTTACTTAGCAGTAGAATCCACCGGCTTGTTTACCAACCGTGAAGGTGCAAGCAAACATTTTCAAGCAGGAGCAAAGAAAGTCCTCATCAGCGCGCCAGCAGAAGACCCAGATGCAACCTTTGTGTTAGGCGTAAATGATAAGTCGTACGACCCCGTAAAACACAATATTTTAAGCAATGCTTCATGCACAACAAACTGCCTAGCACCTGTCGCCAAAGTGTTATCCGACAACTTTGGCATAGAAAAAGGCTTGATGACAACATGCCACAGCTACACAAACGACCAAAAAGTCCAGGACCTTGTCCACAAAGACCCACGCAGAGCAAGAGCAGCAGCAATAAACATCATCCCAACAAGCACGGGTGCAGCAAAGGCAATCGGCTTAGTTTTGCCAAGTTGCGCTGGAAAAATGAATGGCTATTCCCTGCGTGTACCTACAGCAGACGTATCTATCGTTGACTTAACCGCAATATTAAGCAAAGAAGTCACCAAAGACGAAATTAACGCAGCCATGAAGAAAGCCGCAGAAGGCCCACTTAAAGGCATCTTACAGTACACTGAAGACCCGATAGTTTCAACCGACGTACTACACACCACGTGGTCAGCGGTGCTCGATGCGCAATTAACCATGGTTTTAGGCGAAAAGAGCAACTTCGTTAAAGTCTTCGCATGGTACGATAACGAATGGGGCTTTAGCAACCGCATGGTTGAATTCATCGAAATGATCGGTAAAAAAGCAGGCTTTTAAGCATCAAACAAGCTTAAATCCTTCCTATCTTTTTCTTTTTTAATTAAACAAAAAAGAAGTGAATTAACATGGCGAAATACAAAACCTTGGATGATTTTGATGTAAAGAACAAAGTTGTTCTTGTCAGAGTAGACTTCAACTCAGAGATAGATCCCGTAACCAAGAAAGTTACAAGCGACGTACGCATAAGAGCACATGCTGAAACGACGCTCAAGGAACTGGCTGAAAAAGGAGCCAAAACCGTTGTCTTAGCACATCAAGGACGCAAAGGAGACCCAGACTATACACCGCTAAAACAACACGCGGAAATACTGCAGAAAATCCTCCCTAAAGTCCCGGTAAAATACGTCGATGATCTCTTCGGCGAAAAAGCGAAAAACGCCATCAGAAACTTGAAAGCCGGAGAAATCTTGGTTCTTGAAAACGTGCGCTCCTGGGATGGAGAAACAAAAAGCGGCACACCAGAGCAACAAAGCAAAACTGAACTCGTCCAAAACCTCGCACCACTCGCGGATTTATTCGTTAACGATGCTTTCTCCGCTGCACACCGTGCACACGTTTCAATCGTTGGCTTCACCCCGGTTTTGCCAAGTGCTGCAGGGCGCATTATGGAGCGCGAACTCAAGTCACTAAGCAAGGCGCTTGAGAAACCCGAGCACCCGTGTGTCTACGTTATGGGCGGAGCCAAAGCAGACGACGCACTTGAAATCTCAAAGTACGTCTTGGACAACGGCATAGCAGACTACGTTCTTGTCGGCGGCGTCACTTCACAACTATTCCTCGCTGCCAAAGGCGTCAATTTAGGCAAGAAAACCATGGATTTCCTCGTTAAGAAGGAACTGATGCAGTTTGTGCCCGGCATAAAAGCGCTTCTCGCCAAGTACCCCGACAAAATAATTTTACCCACAGATGTCGCGTTAGACGTAGCTGGTAAACGCAAAGAAATCTCTACCGGTTATCTGCCAACTGAATACAGCATTTTCGACATTGGAAAGGAAACTGTTGACGTATTCGCCGCCATAATCAGCAAAGCCAAAGCCATCGTTGTCTCAGGGCCAATGGGCGTCTACGAGAACAAAGAATTCAACTACGGCACCAAAAAAGTCTTCGAAGCCATTGCAAACAGCAAAGGTTTCAGCCTCGCAGGCGGCGGAAACACCATCGCAGCAATACAAGAATACGGCTTAACCAAAAAAATCGGTTACATAAGCACAGCAGGCGGAGCACTCATCGAGTTCCTCATGGGTAAAAAACTCCCAGGCGTAGTCGCACTAGAAACAGCTACAAAAACTAAGAAAATTTAATTTTCTTTTTCTTTATTTTTTTATTGCTTTTTTTATTTTATTGAAATAATTTCGGCAAGACTTTCGCTGATTGATTGGAGATCTTTTGCAATAAAGTCTGGTTTTTGCAGGCTATTCAATAAGTCTTTTAGGGTGTTAAACTGTGACGCAACAAAGACCGTTTTTAGTCCTGCTTGTTTAGCGCCTTTGATGTCTTCAATTGGGCTGTCACCTATGTAAACTGCTTCGTTCGCTTGGACTAGCAGCTTATTTAGCGTGTCTTGGAATATGTGGCTGCTTGGTTTACGCCAGCCGTTTTCCTCCGAAATCACAACCGCGTTGAAGTACGTGCTTATTTTTGTTTTTCTTAGGCTTTTGTGGATGACTGGTGCATGGGTGAAGTTTGAGATTAAGGCTACCTTGCACTGCTCTTTGGCTTGTTTGAGTAGTTTTTTTGCGCCTGCCCTTAGCTCAAGCATGTCTACGTAGTCTTTGAAGAAAACGTTGAGGGCAGCTTTAATTCGGTAATCATCCGCCTTCACCTTAAAGCCGAGGTTGCAGAGTGCTTCTGCCACCCAAATAGCGTTCGTCACTTCTCTTAATTGCTCATAACGAATGATTCTGTATTTCTCATGCGCTTGAATATAAGCCGCCAAAAACTGGTCTTTAGCAACGTCAAAGCCTTCATTCACAAGTGCGGTGTAGAGTTTTTCTCTTGAGGCTTCCATGGTGTAGTTTCTGCAGTTGACCAATGTGCCGACGTAATCAAATATTACTGCTTTAGCGCATGCCATTAGGGCTCTCTCTTTTTCAGTAAGATGTTGTTGTCGGTGACTTGTCGGATTTTTTTGCCGACTGCGGTTTTGAGCAACTTCTTCACGTCGCCGATGGCATCTTCAACCTGTGGGTCAAAGGGAATTTCTCCTAGAAACTTTAACCCTAGCCGCCCTGTTTCCTCTGCGATGATTTTTGCCTTGTCCATTTTCATGTTTTCGATGACGCCGATAATTGGCATTTTTAAGTCGCATAGAAGAATTGCCTGTTTTTTTACGGTTTCAAAAGCCAAAAGTGAAGATGTTGTAACGATTAGAAATTCTATGCGTTTAATCAGCCTTACCAAATCAAGAACTGCATCGCCGATTCCCGGCGGCATGTCGATCACGAGAAAATCAAGCGTACCCCACTGCGTAACTGATAAGAGCTCGATTAAAGCGTTTGAAACATCCGCTCCGCGCAGTGGCGCTGGTTTATCGCCGACAAAGTAAACAAGCGACATGTACTCTAAGCCGTGGACTGTTGGCGGAATTAAGCCTTTTTCCTCTTTAGGCTGAGCGTTCTGGGCGCCGAGGATTATGTGGGTTGATGGGCTGGTGAAGTCTAAGTCGAATAAGCCTACTTTGCAGCCGTTATGTGCCAAGGTTAATGCGAGTGTGGTTGCAACCATGCTTTTTCCAACCCCGCCTTTACCGCTTGAAACGGCGATAATTCTGCTTATTCGGCTTAAACGCTCGTTTATCACGCTTGTTCTCGGGTCAACCACGATTATCTGGCTCCTTTTATGTTCTCAAGCCAAACCCCACGCCCGCTGACGATTTCAAAGTCAGGGCTGCCACATTTTGAACACTTAATGTAACTGTGCGCTACTTCGGGAACGAAATGGATGGCTTCAGCAGTTTCTTTATCCATTTTTTTACTGTTAAACTGCCAAGTGGTTCCGCAAACCCTGCACTTTAACGTTGTTTTGGCTTTCAGGATGCGGAATTTAGCGTTCTTAAAAATCGGCGGCTTCATCTGCGAAATAGCAAAACGCAAAATGCCAGGCTCAACCTGCTGGAGTTCACCAACTCTAATGGTGATCTCTGTGACTTCCTTCAACTTCTCCTTCTCAGCAATCTCCTTTGCGGATGTTATGATTGCTTCAGCTAAAGCCCACTCATGCATAAAACTAACCTAACTTTACCATCTTAAAAAAATATTGTAACAAAAACCGATTTCAAAGAAAAAAGTATGGTCTTTTGAAACTAAAAGCTTACTGAAAATTTTATATTTTTAAAAAAAGATACAACCAAGCGAGACCTTATGCCCTCAGACAGATGCACGCTTGAAACGACTGTTGACCAGCAGAAAGCAAAGGAAGCGGTCATCCAAGCCCTTGATAACAGGGGCTACAGAATTGAAGAGGACTCTGAGTCAAAAATAGTTGCCAAACACTCATTCTCAACCACGTATTATCCCCATGAAGTTGAAATAACTCTTGATTCAGAGCCTGGAGGAACAATTATCTCAGCGTCAATAAACCACCACGCAAGCCAAATTTACCTCAAACGATTATCTGAAGAACTCGTTAAGATCCTTCCACCCCTACCAGCAGAAGTCTTTAATCCTATGGAAAAGCCAACAAGCCAAAACGAACTCAATTATCAAGCCAAAATGTTGAATCGCAACTTCAATGCTGGAGAGCAAGTTATCTGGAGCCACGCAATCAACAAAGGTGTCCTCAGCAAGGAGATAGCTGAAAGATGGATAATCACAAACATGAGGGCTATCAAGCAGTTTCCAGTAACGAAAGATAACCCGCAAGAAAAATTTGTAGCCATAGGATGGCTAGACCTCTCAGATTCCGTAGTCATGAATC
>Ga0326728_10001409_pt1 | contig 84894 bp, 67 predicted proteins | sample MB3enrmetagenome_FD_207602 | JGI IMG/M metagenome (GOLD analysis project Ga0326728, IMG submission 207602) | Lab enriched peat soil microbial communities from McLean, Ithaca, NY, United States - MB31MN | ecosystem: Environmental > Terrestrial > Soil > Wetlands > Peat | place: USA: New York...
GACCAGGCGGCGTGCCCGCCGCCTTTGGCGCAATGGCAGGCAGGTTTTCCGCAGTGGGTGTGGCTGACGGAGAGGGAGCCGGGAAGCACATCCTGGGGAAGCGGGAATTGGCGGAGCAGGGCGAATTGGCGTTGGCGGAGGCGGGCAGCCTCGGGGCCTTTGGGCTCGAATTCCATCTTGGGGTACCTATACTACAAGAAACGGCCAAAACCCAGCCAAATCCATGAACGCGAAAACAGGCCGGTTTCGAGACGGGCTACGTCCGGGCCATCCCGCCCGGCACCCTCAACGGCTTATCGGATTCTGCGTTGGTGAGGTGCCGGGACTGCTGTGTGGGAGGGTGCGCGAGAAGTGGGCGCCATGGCGATTCGCTCGCAAAACGGCTCGAATCCGAGCGTAGTTGTGCGCAAGGCCCGGCGCGCCTTTGTGGGGTTGTCAACCTTCCCCACACAACCCCAGCGAATCCACTTCCACGCCGCCTGCGCGGCGTGGAAGAACTGCCATTTTGGGTAAATTACCCAAAATATCCAAGAGTCCCCGCCCCGGCGGGCCACTAACCCGACGGAGCCGCGCCGTGAAAGATCCGCTCATCGCGCCCCTGGCCGCCATCGCCGCGGGAATCCTGGCCGCCCGCTACATACCGTTTGCGCCCCACGAGCTGATGGCCGCCATCGCCGCCTTCCTGCTGCTCGGCGTGCTGGCCATCTGGCGGAAGTCGGGGTTCCTGGCGGGCGTGTGCTGCTGGCTCGGGCTGTTCTTCGCGGGCGCGCTGCTGTGGGTGGCGAACCTGCCCGCGCCCCCTCCGGAGCTGAACGTCGAAGGGCGCGAGGTCGCCATCCTGGGCGGCTGCGTCATCGAGCCGCCGGCGGTCTCCGGCGAGCGCGAACGCTTCCTCCTCGAACTGGAGCCCCACGCCCGCGTCGAGGTCACGCTCTACACCAAGACCGAGGGCGAAGCCCTGCCGCCGCTGCGCTACGGGCAGATCGTCGAGATGGACGCGCGCATCCGCAAGCCGCGCAATTACGGCAATCCCGGCGCCTTCGATTACGCCCACTACCTGGCGCGCCAGGACATCTTCTGGACCGCCTCGGGCGCGGCCGATACGGTGCGCGTGCTGCCCGGCCGGTGCGGCTCGCGCTTCGGCAAATTCGTCATGGACCTGCGCGCCGGTTCGCTCGGCCGCATCAGCCGGCTCTACCGCGGCAACGCTTACCGGACCGGCATGATGCAGGCCATCCTGCTGGGGCAAAACTATCAGCTCCAGCGAGTGTGGACCGAGGAGTACCGCAATACCGGCACCTTCCACGTGCTGGTGATCTCGGGCACACACGTGGCCATCCTGGCGGCGTTCTTCTTGTTCCTGCTGCGCCTGTGCTTCGTGCCGGAGAGCCTGGCCCTGCCGCTCACCGTGGCGGCGGCGTGGCTGTACGCGTTGGTGGCCGGGTGGGGCGCGCCGTGCGTGCGCTCGGCGGCCGGGCTCACGCTGTTCACCGTCGCCAGCTTACTCTATCGCCGGCGGCGGCCCTTGAACCTGCTGGCGGCGGTGGCCCTGGGGTTTCTTGTTCTCCGCCCGGACGATCTGTTCGACGCCAGCTTTCAGCTCACCTTTCTGGCGGTGGCGTTTCTGGGGGCATTCGCCACGCCGCTGATCCGGGCGACCTCGGGACCGCGGTCGCGCGCGCTGGCGGACCTGCGGGACACCGATCGCGACCCGGCTTTTGCGCCCGCGGTGGCGCAGTTCCGCGTCGAAATGCGTCTGCTGGCGGAAACCGTCGAGCGCGTCTTTCGTCTTCCGGCGCGGGTGGCGCGCGCCTCCGTCACCGTACCCACCCGGGTGCTGTTCTTCCTGTATGAAATCACGGTTATTTCGGCGGTAATTCAAACCGGCCTGGCCTTGCCCATGATCGTTTACTTCCACCGGCTGGGGATTTCGGGGCTCTCGGCCAACGCGCTGGTGGTGCCGGTGATGGGCCTGGCTGTGCCGGTGGGCTTCGTGGCGGTGTTCACGGGCTGGGGCTGGGTGGCGCGGCTGGGCGGCTGGCTGTTGCAGCTCTCGCACGCGATCGCAGCCTGGCACGCCCGCATCGAGCCCAGCCTGCGCATTCCCACGCCGCCCGTGTGGCTGGGCGTGGCGTTTGCGGCGGCGCTCGTCGCCGCGGCCCTGGCGCGCGGCAAGTGGTGGCGCGCCATCACCGGATTGGGCGTGGCGGCGGCGCTGGCGCTGCTCGTCTGGCAGCCGTTTCCGCCCGACATCCACCCCGGCCAACTGGAGATGACGGCCATCGACGTGGGGCAGGGCGACAGCATCCTGGTGGTCTTCCCCGACGGCCAGAAGCTGCTGGTGGATGGCGGCGGCATTGCCAGTTTCGGCCACGCCACGCGGACCCAACTGGATACTGGCGAGGACGTGGTGGCGCCCTACCTCTGGGAGCGCGAATTCCGCCGCGTCGACGTGGTGGCGCTCTCCCACGCGCACGCCGACCACATCGGCGGCCTGCCCGCGGTGGTGGCCGACTTTCATCCGCGCGAATTGTGGACGGGCGCCACTCCCGACGATCCGCTGTGGCGCAAACTGCGCGACACGGCGGAGGCCAACGGCGTGCGCATCACGCCGCTCCAAGCGCCCAGCCATTTCGCCTTCGGCGGCGCGGAGGTGGAAGTGCTGGCGCCCTTCCCCGATTACGTGCCGGCGGACGAGCCCAGGAACGACGATTCGCTGGTGCTGCGCCTGCGCTATGGAAGCCGTTCGTTCCTGCTGTGCGGCGACGCGGAGAAGCCCGTGGAGCGGCGCATGGTGGAGGAAGGCGAGGTTCCGCTCACCGACGTGCTCAAGGTGGGGCACCACGGCAGCCGCACTTCCAGCACCGAGGAGTTTCTGACGGCCGCGCAGCCGCTGTTCGCGGTGATCTCGGCGGGCTTCGAGAACGGCTACGGCCATCCCAACCGCGACGTGCTCGCGCGCCTGGCGGCGCACCAGGCGGTGGTGTACCGCACCGACCAGGACGGGCTGGTGAGCATCCGCACCGACGGGCGGCGGCTCTATGTGGACGCCGCGGGGCCTACTTCGCCCTGGGCGGGGGCCGCGGACTCGGCGGCAAGGTGAGAGAACGTTACAGATCTTCGGGCTGCAAGCCAGTATGCCTGGCGACGCGGCTCAGTATCCTGCGGCCAAGTTCGTCGTTGTCGTGAAATGCGAACTCATAGTCCGGCCAGCCTCGGCGAACCAACAGTCTGTGGGAACCGCTCTGCCGCTTCACGCGCCATCCAATGCGCTCCAAGGCGGCGAGCACGCGGCGGGCCTTAGTCGCCGGCCAGTTGCTCACTGAGCACCAGAAAGGAAACGTTCAGATCCGACGGCGGCAATTCGCCGTGCTTGATCCTGTCGGCGATCACTTCGATGGCGAGCCGTTCGGTGCTGCTGATGGCCTCCTCGCGCGTCTCCCCGTAGGTCATGACGCCGGGCAGTTCGAGCGCCTCGGCAATCCAGCGGCCGTCATCTTCCCTGTCGAGTTCAATGGAAAGGTGCACTACCTCATTGTACGTCAGTCCGGTTCACAGTCGCGCATCCCATGACCACGGGCGACTCGCGGCGCGGCGTGGGGCTGCAAGCGAGCAGCGAGGGCTATGCGATTCCTGCTCGGAGAACTGGGCAAACAGCCGTGGCTATCCGCCCGGGTAGGTCATTTCCCGTCCCGGTGGCGCTCGATCTCATCGAACCGCCCAGCATCGAGGGCGCGGACCTTTCGCACCCAGGGCTCGGCTCCGTCCGCCAGTTCCGGGTGGTCTTCGGCCTTCCACGCTCCAGCGATTTCCCGCAGGACTTCGCGCTGGCGGCGGAGATCTATCTCGCGCTGGTCCAATCCACTTCGTGTGCTCCCCTTCTGCCGCACAATCCCAGTGTGACATGAGCCCAAGATTCCCGTGCGCCAAGTCAGGCCCACGCCGGCCGGCTTCCCTGTTCACACCTCGATTTGCGCGCTCCGGTCGCGCAACAACCGATAGAACCCGTCAACCTGGCCGCTCGCCTCCCCGGTAGCCAGGCCGGGATCGATGCTGAATCGCAGGGGGAAGACGGCGTCCGCGGGCTTTCCGAGCGCGGCGTACAAGGCTTGCCGCCCCTCCACGGGGGCGCCGAACATGCCTCCCCAAAACCCGAAGCGGCGGTCTCCGGCAAAGATCTGGGGCTGCTGCGTTCCCAGGTCGCCTGGGGTGGGGGCTGGCGTAACGAAGCCCGTATGGAGGCTCCCATCCCGCAGTTCGATGGTCGCCCGGACGAGCAACATGACGCCACTCGAGTCCGCGGGCAGATCGCCGGTCCACGGGCGGAAAGTCTCTTCGTCGGTATCGTCGTACCACGGTTCGTCGTAGTCCGCCGTATGACAGCTTATCCACACCGGGTGGCGGTCAAAGTCCTCGCGGGTCAGATCCCCGAACTGCTTCAACTCTGGGTTTGCCATAATCGCTCATTTCGCCTTAGGCAGAATCTTCAAATTCGCCGGCAGGGTGAAGATTTCGTCGCGCAATTCCTTGTTGATCTCCTCGCTCTCGACGAACATCTCGAAAACCTTCCGGCCGTTGCGGTCGCGGCGCGTCTCCAGCGGCAGCTTCACGCCCTTGATGTCGCGGTACTTGGCGAAAGACGTCGCCTCCACGTCGAAATCGTCGAACTGCGGGTTGCGGCGGCGGACGGTCTGGCGCACGGGGAGGAGCGTCTCGCGGTCGAAGTAGACGGTGACGGTCGCCCCGGCCGCGTCAGTGATATCGACGATCTCCACCGGGACGTGCTCGAAGATATCGCCGCCCTGGGAATAGAACGAAATGCCGGGTTCGTCCAGCCGCTGGCGCAGAATGTAAAAGATGCCGCGCAGGGTGGTGTCCCGGTAGGTGGCGAACTCGGCATCGTCGAGCGGCATCGCCCCGCGGAAGGAGAGCGACCATGCGCCGCCGGGGGTGAACAGATAACCGCCTTCGTCCTGGTTCTTGCCGAAAATCTGGCGGATGCGAACCGAGAACTTGCCGGGCTCGGGCGTCAGGTATTGGGTGTACACGGTGGCGAACACTCCGCCGCCCAGACGCCCGCTGTCGAAGGAATACAGGCGGCCGGTCTCGGTGCGGTCCTGAAGGGCCAGGAACGCGTCTCCGCCCACCGCCTTGAGCGCCTCGTGGACCACGCGATTGCCGCGATCCTGCCGGCTCTCCTGCTGCGCCCGCGCGGGGCTGGCGGCGCACACCAGCAGGGCCGCGGCGAGGAGTTCCGGAAAAGCGGCCCAGCGGCGGGGTTTCACGGACGCCTCTCCAGTTCGTCGAGCGACAGGCCGGCGTTCACCTTGAAATCCGTAACCGAGACCTCGGCGAACGGAACCCCGTCGTGCCGGGTCGAGGACCGGAACGGAACGCGCATGCCGGCCACCTCGCCGAACCCGGTGTAGACCTCCTGCACCAGCACCGGCCCGGAAGCCATCTGCACGATGTAGGAAACCTGTTGCGGCAGGCCGGTCTCCGGGTTCGCGGCCACCCGCACCACCCACCCGCCGGGGGCGGAAATCTCGACGGTGTTCTCGTCCAGGGCGTTGACGGTTCTATCCGCCGCGCGGTCGCTGAGCAACAGCGAAAAATACGACCGGAACAGGTCGCCCTGCATCCCCTTCAAGACGTATCCGAGCAAGGGCGCCGATTGGCTGCCCCGGGCCGTCCATCCGGACCTCCCATCGGTATACAGAGCCCGATGCGGGCCGGAGCCGTCGGCGTCCTCGCGGAGGTTCCCGGAGGCCATCCAGCGTTCGGTTTCGGTGAGCGTCTCGCCCCCGGAGGCGGCCGCGATGCGCACCTCGCTGACCGCCGAATAATCCATGACCGCGGCAAGTTTCTCGACGCCGCCCACGGCGGATTGCAGGCGCGCCAGGATGCTTCTGCCCTGCTCCAGGCTGGCCGTGTCGGCCGGAGCCACGCTCGTCCCCGGCTTGGGGATGGTCACATCGATCTCCCGCACCGGCCCGCCCAGGCTTTCCAGGGGCGGCTCGAAATCCTCCGGGTTTCCCACCACCAGAATGGCGAGATCCGCCGGCCTGAGGTACTCCTTCGCCACCCGCAGCACGTCGGCGCGGGTAACCGCGGCCAGCGCCTTCTGGTACTGTTGCGGAAAATCCGCGGGATACCCGAAGTACTCGCAGGTCAACAGGCGGTCGAGCGTCTTCCGGCGCGTGTCGGAGTCGAACGCCAGCCTGCCGAGCGCGCCGTCCCGGGCAACCCGCAGTTCCTCCTCGTCAACCTCGCCGGCGCGGATGCGCTCCAACTCCTGCTGGATGGCCTGGATGGTGGCCGCGATGGAAAGCGACTTGGCGCTGCCGGAGATTTCGAAAAGGCCGGGATGGTCCGGCGCGGCCGCCCATCGCGCCGAGATGCCCGAGGCGTCTCCCGTGCGCGTGCCGGCCTGCCGGTACAGCCGGCTCGAGGGGCCGCCGCCCAGAATGCCGGCCATGACGGTAAGGGCCGGATAGTCCTTGTCGGAAATCTTGCCGCCCAGGTGGCCCATGGCGAAGTACGTCTCCGCCAGGCCGGTCTTCTTCGCCAGGCAAACGCCGGGGGCGGGAACGGCCGCCACCTTGGGGAACTCCGGCGGCGCCGCCTGCTCCACGCCCCAGCCGGCGAACAGTTCTTCCAGCCGTTCCTTCATCCGCGCGGTTTCGAAATCGCCCCACAGCGCCAGCATGACGTTCTTGGGGAAGAAGTACCGTTTGTGGAAAGCCACCAGGTCGGCGCGCGCGATGCGGTCGATGCCCTCGTATTCCATCCTCCGGCCGTAGGGGGTGCCGGCGCCGTAAAGGATGGCGGGGAATTCGCGGGCCAGAATCCCGCTGGGATCGTCGTTGCGGCGGGAAATCAGGCCGCGCAACTGCATCTTCGCCAGATCCACCTTGTCGATGCGGAAGGCCGGAGCGGTCAGCACGTCGCGGAACGCCGCCAGAACGTCGGCGGCGCTCTCCTTCAGCGAAAAGAACGACACCTCGGCGGAGGATTCGCCGATGGCGGATTCCACGCTGGCGGCCAGGTCCTCCAACTTGCGGTCCAACTCCTCGCCGGTCATCTGCCGGGTCCCCCCCGTGCGCATCGCCATCCCGGTCAGCGTGGCGAGGCCCACTTTGCCGGGCGGATCGAAAAGGTTCCCGGTGCGAATGCGCGCTACCCCGCCGACCACGGGCGATTCGCGATCCTCGATCAGGAACACTCTCATGCCGTTGGGCAGAGTGAAGGCGGCGGCCTGAGGGGCTTGGATGGGCCGAAGCGGCGGATACTTGAGGTCGCGCGGCGAGGTCGCCGGCGCTGGCGCGGCTGCCGGACGGGGACGCGGAGCCGCCTGCGGAGGCGCTTGCGCCGGGGTCCCGGCAGTCGCCAGGATGGCGGCCATGGCCAGGGCGGACACGCCGCGCGCAAGCCGCCGCCAAACCGCCGGGCGTGCTGCCCGTCCGAGGGACGGAAGCGTCCGTCCCACCGCGCTGTCGATTGGATTGCGGGCCGCCGCCGCGGCCCCGAGATCCGGTGCTTCCGCGAAACCGCCCGGAACCCCCGATGGGCTGCCGAGCGGGTCCGGAGTGGCGCGAGGCCAAAGCTGCCAGCCACAGCGGGTATGGCACGCGGTCATCGGAGACCTCCCGCGGGTTGCGCGGCGGGCGGCGCGGGCGGCGCGACTGGCGCGGGTTGCCCGGTGTAGGCCACCGTGCGTTGCGAGGCGGCCAGGTACTGGCGCGCCACGCGCTGGACATCGGCGGCCGTCACCTTCTCCAGACCGTCGATGGAGGCGAACAACTCGCGCCAATCTCCAAACGCGGCATAGTAGGCCGGAAGCAGCGCAGCCAAACCCCGATTGTCGTCCAGTTGGGAGATCAATCCGGCCCGCGCCAAATTGCGGGCGCGGTGAAGAATTTCGTCATCCACCGTCTGGGTCTTGAAGCGCGCCAGCAAGGCATCCAGGGCCTTCTCGACATCCTCCACCGTGCGCTCTCTGGCGGGAACCAGCCAAATGGTGAACAGGCTGGGGTACCGTCCATTGGGGTAGGCGGAGAACGCTTCGGCCGCGGTCGCGATGCGTTGACCCTCCACCAATTCCCGGTACAGCACGCCGTTGCGGCCGCCCGACAGGATCAGGCCCATCACACGGAACACCCGGTCGTCGGGATCGCGCTGGCCGGGCCGCTTGTATCCCCAGACCACCAGCGGCTGAGCCGGCGATTCCACCTGGACGCGCCGGGCGCCCCGCTGAACGGGCTCCACGGTGTGCGGCCGCGGGGGCGCGGGGCGCGCCGGCATGGGGCCGAAGTAGCGCTCCGCCAGGCGCCGGACCTCGTCCGGATTGACGTCGCCCACGATGGCCACCACCATGTTGCCGGCGGTGTAGTATTTCTCGAAGAACGCCCGGGCGTCGGCGGGCCGCAGATTGGCGATGTCGCTGGGCCAACCGATCTCGGGCCGATGATAGGGGTGGGCCTCGAACGCGGCCGCCAGGAATTCCTGCTGCAACGCGCCTCGAGGATTCGACTCCACCCGCGCGCGCTGTTCCTCCAGGACCAGGTCGCGCTCCTTGTAGAACTCGCGAAACACCGGCGAAAGGAAGCGCTGCGATTCCATCAGGAACCACAACTCGAGGCCATTGGAGGGCAGGCTGCACCCGAACTCCGTGTGGTCGTAGGAGACCGCGGCTTTCAGCCCCACGGCCCCGTGGACTTCGAGGATGGTCGAGAACTCGGCCGACTCGACGAACGCGGCAGCCCGGCTGATGGCCGCGCCCAGTTCCAGCTCGAGCACATCCAGGCGCGCCTGGTCGGCTCTGAGCCCCTTGTTCCGCTCGGCGCCCAGGCGATCGCCGATCTCCTCGACGGCCTCCAGCGCCTTCTTCTCCGAGGCCCAATCGGTGGTTCCGATGCCGGTGGTGCCTTCGAAGGCCAGGTGCTCGAACATGTGCGCCAGCCCGGTGGCGCCGGCCGGATCGTCGACTGCCCCGGCGTCCACCCAAGTGCGGAAGGAAACCACCGGCGCCTGGTGCCGTTCCACGACGATGAAGTGCATGCCATTGGCCAGGGTGAACTCGGTGACCTTCTTTTCGAATTGTTTCAGGTCCTGGCCGCATAGGACCGTCCCGGCAGCCAGGGCCGGCAGCAGGGCGAAGCGCAGGCAGAGTCCTCTCAAGGCGTTTCACGGCTCCTTGTATCCCTTTGAGGATAGCAAGGCTGGGGCTGGAAGGAGGCGTTCTCGAGCGCGGCCGGCCGGGTCCTACCGCGGAGGCAGGGGCCTGGTTCCCAGATAGCAAAGCGACCTTCCGTCCCCCTCGACCCCGTAGGCCGCGACCGCCGGCGATTCGCCGCGCGCATAGCCCTCCCAGAGGCCGGAAGCCTCGAGAGCGACTCCCGCGATGGTGCCGCTCGAATCCGCCAGCACGATCCGCCGCGGACCGCCGCCGGAAGCGTCCCGTGCCCAACCCGAGACGCGCCAGCCGCGCCCCGCGGGATCTCCCACGGGCGCCGCGTCGCGGATTCCTCCGCTGCATGCCGCGGCATCCGGATCGATCGAAAACCGCGCCCCCAGCCGCTGCCCCGGCCAGTGGGTCCACTCCTGGTGGAAAAGCGCCAGCCGGTGCTCTTTCAGGTATTCGATGACGGGCGTCAAATCGGCCACCGAGTGGTTCAGGATGGAGAGCAGCGGCGGATCGTATACTCCGGCGGCCAGGGCCACCGAGGCCAGGCGCCTCTTGGCGCCGTATTCGCGCGCGGCGTCCAGTGCCCCCATCTGGTGCCAGGCGACACAGACCAGCATCGCGATCGCGACCGCCCAACGGAGGCGGCGCGCTCCGAGAGTGCGCAGGCTGGGCCAGGCAACCGCCAGCAGGCACGCCCAGAATACCCCGGGCGGGGTGAAATAGCGCGAACGGAAGGCGTCCAGAAACGGCATACGCGCCCGGCCGAAGGCCAACGCAAAGGAGGCCGCAGCCATGAAAACCGCACCGTGCGCCAGCGCCACCCGCGCGCCGGAATACGACGGGTGGCGCGTCCACGCCCGGAACCAGTGGAACAGGGCGCCGGGCACCAGGAGCGCTCCCACCGCCGTCGCGGCAATAACGGCCCCGGAATTAACGCCTCCCAGCCGCGAAGCCAGTGGAAAGATAGGACTGCCGGCGTTGGCCAGCGCGAACACCACCCTGCGCCAGGCCGGCGAGGGAGCCGACAACAGGCTGGCGTGCCACCCGTGGAAGAAGTGCGCCAGAACCGCCACCGCGGCGGCGCCCACCAGCCCCATGGCGCGGCGGCCCACGCCCAGCCGCCCGGCGGCCAGCAGCAGGACCGGCCAGATGAGCACCCCATCGGCCATGGAGTAACTGCACGCCGCCCCCAGCAGGAGGCAGACCGCCATCCAGGCCCAGCGCGCCCAGGGACGGGTCGCTTCCGCGGCGCGCAACAGTGCCCCGAGAGCCGCCATGCCGGAGGCGGATACCAGGAAGAACTGCACCTGGAAACCCCAGACGATATTCATGTACTGCGCCCCGGAGAAGAGGATGCTCACGATGGCCGCGCCGAGCACCCGTCTATCCCCGGGATCGTTGACTCCGGCGCGCGTCGCCAGCTTCCACAGCAGCCACGCCAGCAAGCCCTGAATGGCGAGGGACGCGGCCTGCAAGAACCAACCGCGGCCGTCGAACGCCAGGTGGCTGATGGCGAACAGCAGCCGCGTGGTAGCGATCCGGTGATCGTTTAACTGCGAGAAGAACCACCCGAGGCTGTAGCCCTGCCTCAGCCAGGTCCCCCAGACCTCCCAGTCGTCCGCGTAGGGCAGATCGGTGGCTCCGGCGATGGCGATGGCGACGGTGGTCAGGACGGTCCATAGAGCCACAGCCCATGCCAGGGGTGCGGCGAGGTCGGGGAACCGGGAGCGGCGCGGGTCGCTAGCCATGAATCCAAAGCGCCACTATAGCAGAGGCGCCAGCCCGCCCGGCGGGACCCTCCCGAGATCCTCCCGCCGCGCCGCAACTGGGAACCGTCCCATCCGCCGCCGGACGCTGGCGCCGGCGGCCCCGCGCGCTCCGCTGCCGTTGCCGGGGCGTCCTGGAACGCGTGCAACTGCCATGGTACTTCCAGTACTTTAGCCGCCTGCCTCCCGCTCCGCATAATTGAAATACTGCTGGCTGGGCGGACTTCCGTGGAGTTCAATCGTAACGTGCTGGTAAGCGCAAACCGGGCTACGGCGGACGCGTGGGAGCGGCGGCAGGACCGGCGGTACCAAATCCGGTTGGACCTGCACTGGAAGTTGATCTACCGCTGCCGGGTGCTGGAGACCGGCACCGGACGCACCATCGATCTGTCCAATGGTGGCGTTCATTACGAGACCGGCCGGCGGTTCCCGGCCGGACTCAACGTGGAGTTGTCCATCGCGTGGCCGGCGGCTTCCAACGGCATAGCCCCCCGCCAATTGGTGGTCTCCGGCAAGATCGTGCGCAGCGACGGGGGCAGAACGGCCATTCGGAAGCACCAGCGCGCGTTCCGCTCCGCCGCTGCGGGCGCAGCCCTGGAATGAGCCGTCGCGGCCGCCCGCGGCTCCTCAGTTGCCTTTGGCGGCGACGTCCTTCTGCGTGGGCAACTGGGAGAGGTCCCAGCCGCCGCCCAGAGCCTGCACCAGCAGAACGCTGGCGGTGAGGCGCCGGGTCAGCAGCTCCACGGCCGTCCGTTCGGCGGCCAGCGCCGTGGCCTGCGCCTGAATCACCGTCAGGTAACTGGTGGTGCCGGACTTGTATTGCGCCGTCGAGACCGTCAGCGCGCGCTCGGCGGAACTCACCGACTGGTCCGCGGTGACGCTCTCCTCGGCCAGCACGCGCAGCGCCGCCAGGTTGTCTTCCACCTGTTGGAACGCCCCCAGAACGGTCTGGCGGTAGAGGGCGATGGCGGCGTCGAAGGCGGCCTGGCTCTGGGAGACGGCCGCGCGGCGCCGTCCGGCCTCGAAGACCGTCTCGGCCATGGTGGCGCCTACCGAAAAGAAGCGGGCCGGCCAACTGATCCAGGTGGTGATGCGGCCGTTCTCGAGCCCCGCGGCGCCGCTGAGCGAGAGCGTAGGATAGTAGGCCGCCTGGGCGATGCCGATCTGTTCGTTGGCGGCGGCCATCTGGCGCTCGCCGGCGGCGATATCGGGCCGGCGCTCGAGCAGGACGGAGGGGACCGCCACCGGCACCGGCGGAGGCGGAGTTTTCAGAGTCATGCCGGGAATGGAAAGCTCGGCGGGAGGCTTGCCGATCAGCACGGCAATGGCGTGCTCGAGCTGGGCGCGCTGGATGGCGAGATCCTGCAGGGACGCGCGCGTGGAGTAAAGTTGGGCTTCCGCCTGGGCCACATCCAGGTCGGAGGCGATTCCGCCGGCTCGGCGATTCTTGGTCAGCGTGAGGTACTCGTCGTAGGATTGCAGCGTCCGTTGGAACAGCTCGGCATCGCCGTCCAGCCCGTGCAGTTGGAAATAGTCCTGGGCCAGTTCCGATTGGTATAACAGGCGGGCGTTTTCCAGGTTGGCGGCGGAGGCCTGGGCGCCCGCGGCGGCGGCGGTGACCCCGCGCCGGATGTTGCCCCACAGGTCGGGAGCCCAGACAACGTCCAGAGGCAAAGCGAGCAAGGTCTTCAAGCCAGCGGCGGCTCCGGTGGCGCCTCCGGTGCGCGACTCGGTGGCCGACGGCGCCGTGGAGACCGTGGGCGAGAGCGCGGCGCGGCTGATGAGCACCGCGGCGCGCGCTTCGCGGTACACCGCCTCGGCCTGGGCCAGGTTCTGGTTGGAGAGACTCACCTGCTCCTCGAGCGCATTGAGAGCCGGGTCGTTGTAGATCTCCCACCACTTGCCCTTCAACATGTCATCCGCGGGCTGAGCGGGTTTCCAGCCACCGGCTTCCTTGAAATCCGGCGGAGGCTGCTCCTTGAACGCCGGGGGCGCGGGCGCGGCGGGACGCTTGTAGTTGGGTCCCACCGTGCAGGCGCTCAGCAGGAGAGCGGCCAGGGCCGCCAGGGCCGGGAGTGTGGAGCGGGCGGAGCGTTTCTGCATGGTGTACACTTTCGAGATCTCAGGCCCCGGTGACGATGGGCTCCTCGGGACGGCGGCCGCGCGAGTGCAGGCCCGTCCACCAGTGCTGCAGGCGGTCGAAGTAGAGATAAACCACCGGGGTGGTGAACAGCGTGAGCGCCTGGCTCACGATGAGGCCGCCGATAATCGTGATGCCCAGCGGCCGGCGCAATTCCGCGCCCGTGCCGGTGCCGATGGCCAGCGGGACGGCGCCCAACATGGCGGCAAAGGTGGTCATCATGATCGGACGGAAGCGCAGCAGGCAGGCTTCGAAGATGGAGTCGCGCGAGTTCTTGCCTTCCAGCCGTTCCGCGGCCAGCGCGAAATCGATCATGATGATGGCGTTCTTCTTCACCAGGCCGATCAGCAGGATGATGCCGATGATGGCGATGACGCTCAAATCCGTCTTGGTCCACATGAGCGCCAGCAGCGCCCCAACGCCGGCCGAGGGCAGCGTGGAGAGGATGGTGATGGGGTGGATATAGCTTTCATACAGCATGCCCAGCACCAGGTAGACGGTGGCCAGGGCGGCGGCGATGAGGACGGGTTGGCTGCCCAGCGAGTCGCTATAAGCCTTGGCGGTGCCGGCGAACATGGTCTGAATGGTGGGCGGCAATCCCACCCTGCCGGCCACCCGCTGAATGGCGTCCACGGCATCCCCCAGCGCGATTCCCGGTTGCAGGTTAAACGAGACCGTGACGGCCGGGAACAGGCCCTGGTGCGCCACCGACAACGGGGCGGTGGCGGGGGCGAACCTGGCGAACGCGCTCAAGGGAACCTGCTGGCCGCTGGGGGAACGCACGTAGATATCGCGCAGGATTGCGGGGTCCTGCCAATACTCGGGAGCCGCCTCCATGATGATGTGGTACTGGTTCATGGGCTTGAACATGGTGGAGACCTGGCGCTGGCCGAAGGCGTCGTAGAGCGTGTTGTCGATCAGTTGCGAGGAAATCCCGAAGCGCGCCGCGGTGGCGCGGTCGTAGTCCACCAATGTTTGCAGCCCGCGGTCCTGCTGGTCGCTGGTGACGTCGGCAATGATCGGAATCGTCCTCAACTGCTGGTACATGCGGGGGGCGTAATCCACCAGGTCCTGAAGGTTGTCGCCGCGCATGGTGAACTGATACTGCGCCGCGGCCATGCGCCCGCCCACGCGGATGTCCTGGTTGGCCTGCAGGATGAGCATGGCGCCGGGAACGCGGTTGAGTTTCGGCCGCAGACGGGCGATCACCAGGTCGGCGCTGATCTTGCGTTCCTTGAGGGGTTTGAGGTTGATGAACATGCGCGCCGAATTGGAGCCGCCGGTAAAGCCGCTCACCACGTCGACGGCCGGGTCGGCGGCCACGATGTTCACCATCTGCAAAAGGATCCGGTTCATGGACTGGAACGAGGTGGACTGATCGGCGATGATCTGCCCGCCCAGGCGCCCGTTGTCCTGCTGCGGAAAGAACCCCTTGGGAACCTTGATATAGAGATAGAAATTCAGGGCGATGGTGGCCAGCAGCACCATCAAGGTGATGAAGGAGTGGCGCAGCACCACCGTTAGCGCCCTTCCGTATGCGGCCACCACGGAGTTGAAGCCGCGCTCGACACTCCGGTACAACCAGCCGTGCGTCACGTGTTCCTTCAGCAGGTGCGCGCACATCATGGGAGTCGCCGTCAGCGACAGGACCATGGATACCAGGATGGCGATGGAAAGCGTCACGGCGAATTCGTGGAACAGGCGGCCCACCACGCCGCCCATCAGCAGCAGCGGAATGAAGACCGCGATCAGCGAGATGCTGATGGTCAAAACCGTGAACCCGATTTCCGAAGCGCCTTTCAGCGCCGCCTGGATCGGGTGCAGCCCCTTCTCCAGGTAGCGCATGATGTTTTCGATCACCACGATGGCATCGTCCACCACGAAGCCGGTGGAAATCGTCAGCGCCATCAGGGAGAGATTGTCGATGCTGTAATCCAGCAGGTACATGACGCCGAAGGTGCCGATGAGGGAGACCGGAACGACCACGCTGGGGATGAAGGTGGAGCGGCCGCTGCGCAGGAAGAAGAAGACCACCAGGATGACCAGCCCGATGGAGATCAGCAGGCTCCGTTCGACATCGCGGACGGAGGCGCGGATGGTCACCGTCTGGTCCATGGCCACGTGCATGTCGATACTCTGCGGGATGGCGGCCTTGAGTTGCGGAAGAATGGCGCGGATGCGGTCCACGGTGTCGATGATGTTGGCGCCGGGCTGGCGGTTGATCACGATCGACACGGCGGGCCTGCTGTTGAAGTAGCCGGCCTGGCGCACGTCCTCGACCGAATTCACGGCCTCGCCCACGTCGGAGACGCGGACCGCGGTGCCGTTGCGATAGGCGATGACGAGGTCCCGGTAATCGGCCACGTCGAAGATCTGGTCGTTGGCTCCCACCTCCCACAGCTTCAGGCCGTCGGTGAAATGGCCCTTGGGCGTGTTGGCGTTGTAGTTGTTGAGGATGGTGCGGACCTGCTCGAGGCCGATGCCGTACTTGTGCAGCGCCCGCGGATTCAGCTCGATGCGCACGGTGGGGAGCGAACCGCCTCCCACGCTCACCTGCCCCACGCCGGGCACCTGCGACAGTTTCTGGGCCATGATGGTCTGCGCGGCGTCGAAGATCTGGCTCTTCGATAGGAACTTGGAGGTGAGCGCCAGCATGAGGATGGGCGCGTCGGCCGGATTGACCTTGCGATAGCTTGGATTGCTGGGCAGGTTGGCGGGCAAGTAGCCGCGAGCGGCGTTGATGGCGGCCTGCACGTCGCGCGCGGCGGCGTCGATGTTGCGGTTGAGATCGAACTGCAGGGTGACGCCCGCGCTGCCCAGGGAACTCGACGACGTCATCTCCGTCACGGAAGCGATGCGTCCGAACTGCCGTTCGAGAGGCGTGGCCACCGAGGAAGCCATGGTTTCGGGACTGGCGCCCGGCAGCGAGGCGTTGACGCTGATGGTGGGGAAATCCACCTGCGGCAGCGGAGAAACCGGAAGGACGCGGAACGCCACCGCGCCCGCCAGCGCGATGGCGAGGGTCAGCAGCGTGGTGGCGACCGGTCTGCGAATGAAGGGCTCGGATATGTTCATCGCTTAGTCCGCGGGCACCGGTTCCCGGCCGGGTATCGCCTGCTCGCCCGGATGGCGGCGGAAACGGTGCGCCAGGCGGTCGAACCACAAGTAAATCACCGGCGTGGTGTAGAGCGTGAGCAACTGGCTGAAGATCAGGCCGCCGACGATGGCGATACCCAGCGGCCTTCGCAGCTCCGAGCCGGTGCCGGTGCCCAATGCCAGCGGGACGCCGCCCAGCAGCGCCGCCATGGTGGTCATCATGATGGGACGGAAGCGCAGCAAACAAGCCTGGTAAATGGCTTCCAGCGGCGGCATCCCCTCCTTGCGCTCGGCGTCCAGGGCGAAGTCGATCATCATGATGGCGTTCTTCTTGACGATGCCGATCAGCAGCACGATGCCGATGAGCGCGATGACACTGAAATCGTTGTGGCAGAGGTTGAGCGCCAGCAGCGCGCCCACGCCCGCCGAGGGGAGCGTGGAGAGGATGGTGATGGGGTGGATGTAGCTTTCGTAGAGGACGCCCAGCACGATGTAGACGGTGACCAGGGCCGCCAGAATCAGCATCCATTCGTTGGCGAGCGAGGCCCGAAAGGCCGCCGCCGTCCCCTGGAAATCGGCCTGAATGCTGGCCGGCAGGCCCAGATCGTCCTTGACCTTGTCGATGGCCACGACGGCGTCTCCCAGGGACGCCCCGGGCGCCAGGTTAAAAGACAGCGTCACCACCGGGAACTGGCCCTGGTGATTCACGGTGATGGGCACGCTGGTCAGATCCGTCTTGCTGAACGCATCGAAGGAAACCTGTCCTCCATTGGGAAACGACGACGACGACGCAATGGCCCCGCCGCCAAACGCGCTGTTGCCCGACGACGTGGTCGCCCCGGTGCTGGCGCTGGTGGAGGCCGCCGCGGCCGCCGCCGCGTTGGCCGATGACGCGCCGCCGGTCGCGGTGACGCCCGAGGATCCACCCGAGACCACCCCTGACGCAGCGGCATTGCCGGTGCGGATGAACAGGTTGCGCAAATCGAGCGGGCTCCTCTGGAAACTGGGCTCGACTTCCAGAACCACGTGGTACTGGTTCAACTGCGTGAACATGGTGGAGACCAGGCGCTGCCCGTAGGCGTCGTACAAGGTCTGGTCCACGGCCGACGGGGTGATGCCCAGGCGCGCCATGGTGGCGCGATCCATGGAGATGACGGTGCGCAGCCCCTGCGCCTGCTGATCGGTGGCCACGTCGCGCAGCATGGGCAGTTCGCGAAGCCGCTCCAGCATTTTGGGCGTATAGGTATTGAGCTCGTCGGCGCTGGGATCTTCCATGGTGTACTGGAACTGGGTGCGGCTGACGCGGTCTTCCACGGTCAGGTCCTGCACCGGCTGCATGAACAGGGTGATGCCGGCGACGCCGTCCAGTTGCGGCTGGAGACGGCGGATCACGTCGCTGGCCGAGATCCCGCGTTCCTCGAGCGGTTTGAGGTTGATGAGAATGCGCCCGCTGTTCAGGGTGGTGTTGGTGCCGTCGATCCCGATGAAGGAAGACAGGCTTTCCACCGCGGGGTCCTTCAGAATCGCCTGCGTCAGATCCTGCTGGAGTCCGGACATTCCCTCGAACGAAACCGTCTGCGAGGCTTCCGAGACGCCCTGAATCACACCCGTGTCCTGAATCGGGAAAAAGCCCTTGGGAATGTCGATGAACATTTTGATGGTCAGGGCGAGAGTTCCGATGGCCACCAGCAGCGTGACGGTCTGGTAGCGCAGCACGAACTGCAGCGTCCTCCCGTAGAAGCCGATGACCGAGTTGAAGGCGTGCTCGGAGGCGCGGTACAGGGCTCCCTGGGCATGCTCCGGTTTGTGGCTCAGCAGCTTGGCGCACATCATGGGAGTGAGCGTGAGCGAAACCACCGCCGAAACCAGGATGGTGACGGCGAGGGTGACGGCGAACTCCCGGAACAGCCGCCCCACGATGTCGCCCATGAACAACAGCGGAATGAGCACCGCGATCAGCGAAATGGTGAGCGATACGATGGTGAAGCCGATTTGCGCCGAACCCTTGAGCGCGGCCTGAAGGGCCGGCATGCCCTGCTCGATATAGCGCGAGATGTTTTCGATCATCACGATGGCATCGTCCACCACGAAGCCCGTCGAGATGGTCAGCGCCATCAGGGTGAGGTTGTTCAGGCTGTACCCCAGCAGGTACATGATGCCGAACGTCCCCACCAGCGAGAGCGGCACGGCCACGCTGGGGATGACGGTGGCGGCCAGGTTGCGCAGGAACAGGAACATCACCATCACCACCAGCGCCACCGTCAGCATCAACTCGAATTGCACGTCTTTTACGGAGGCCCGGATGGTGTTGGTGCGATCGGTGAGGATGCTCACCTGGATGGCCTTGGGGAGCGTGACGGTGAGGGTGGGCAGCAGCCTCTTGATGCGGTCCACCACGGAGATGATGTTGGCGCCGGGCTGCCGCTGGATGTTCATGATCACGGCGGGGACCTGGTTCATCCAGGCCGCCTGCCGGATGTTCTCGGCGTCGTCCTTGATTTTGGCGACGTCGCTCAATTTGACGGGGGCGCCGTTCTTGTAGGCGATCACCATGGGCGCGTAGTCGGCGCTGGAGAGCATCTGGTCGTTGGCGCCGATCTGATAGGCCCGGTTCGGACCGTCGAAATTGCCCTTGGCCTGGTTGACGTTGGCCGCCATGATGGCGCTGCGCACGTCTTCCATGTTCAGGCCGAACGACGCCAGGGCCGTGGGATTGGCCTGAATCCGCACGGCCGGCTTCTGGCCGCCCGAGATGGACACCAGCCCCACGCCCGGGAGCTGCGAAATCTTGGGCGCCAGGCGGGTGTCCGCCAGGTCCTCGACTTTCGACAGTGGCAGCGTCTTGGAGGTGAGCGCCAGAGTGAGGATCGGGGTGTCGGCCGGATTCGTCTTGCTGTAGATGGGCGGCGAGGGCAGGTCGGCCGGCAGGAACGTGCCCGAGGCGTTGATGGACTGCTGCACCTGCTGCTCGGCTACGTCGATGCTCAGGCTGAGCTTGAACTGCAAGGTGATGACGCTGCTTCCGTCGCTGCTGGTCGAGGTCATCTGCTGCAGCCCGGGCACCTGGCCGAACTGGCGCTCCAGCGGAGCGGTGACCGACGAAGCCATCACATCGGGGCTGGCGCCCGGGTAGAAGGTGACCACTTGAATGGTGGGATAGTCCACTTCCGGCAAGGCCGAAACGGGAAGCTGGGTGTAGCCCACCGCTCCCGCCAGCAGGATGCCCACCATCAGGAGCGACGTAGCGACTGGCCGGAGGATGAATGTCCGGGACGGACTCACTGCCCTTGACCCTCTGCCCCGCGCCCGCGTCCGCGGCGCCCGCCCGGACCGCCGTCGGGACTTCCACCGCCGGGCCCCCGCGCGCCCGCGCCTGGGGGGTTCCCGCCGCCTGGACGTCCGCCCGGACCGGCGCCAGGGGGCGGGCCGCCACCAGGCCCCGGCGCGCCCGCGCCTGGGGCGACGCCGCGGCCTTGACCCCGGCCGCCGCCTTCTCCCTGGAACTGCACCGTGACCTTGGTGCCTTCGTTGAGCCGGTCGAGACCGGCCATCACCACCGCGTCGCCCGGATCGAGGCCGCTGGTGACTTCGGTCGTGTCGCCTTCCGACACGCCTTCCACCAACTGGCGCACGGTCACCGTGGAATCGGGTTTCACCAGGTAGACGTAGGTGGTCGTCGAGGTGCGCTGCACCGCGGCCGAGGGGACCAGCGTCACCCCCTGCTTCTCCTCGACCAGGAGACGCACGTTGACGAACTGATCGGGGAACAGCGACTCGTCGGCGTTGGGGAAATCGGCCCGCAGCCGGATCATGCCGGTGGTGGGGTCGATCTGGTTGTCGATGGTCTTCAGGATTCCCGTCCCGATCTTCTTCTGATCGGCGCGGTCCCAGACTTCCACCACCAGTCGCTGCCCGGCGTGCCACCGCCTCAGAACTTCCGGCAGCTTATCCTCGACGATGGTGAACACCACGCTTATCGGCTGAACCTGGGTGATCACTAGCAGGCCGCCCGTGTCGGCGGCATGCACGATGTTGCCGGGATCCACCAGGCGCAATCCGACGCGGCCGGTGATGGGTGCGGTGATGTGGCAGTAGGTCAGATTCAGCTTGGCCGAGTCGATCTGGCTCTGATCGGACTTCACCGTGCCTTCGAGCTGGGCCACCATGGACTTCTGGGTGGCCAGAGTCTGCTCGGGGATGGCGTTCTGCTGCAACAGCGTCTGGTAGCGGTCGAGATCGACCTTGGCGTTGTCCAGCAGGGCGGTATCGCGTATGAGTTGGCCTTGGGCCATGTCCAACGCCGCCTGGTAGGGGCGGGGGTCGATCTCGATGAGCGGATCGCCCTGGTGGACCAACTCGCCTTCCTGGTAGTTGATACTCATCAACTGCCCATCCACCCGCGACTTGATGGTGACGGTGTTGATTGGGGTCACGGTGCCCAGGCCGGTGACGTAGACGCCGATGTTGCCGCGCCGCACCTTAGCCGCCACCACCGGCGCAGTACCGCCGCGGCCACGGCCGCCTCTGCCTCCGGTCGCCTCGGGAGGAGCCGTTCCGCCAGCCGCGCCCGGTCCCTTGGGCCAAAAGTGGTAGGCGCCGGCGGCCGCAAGGGCCAGGACAATCAACCATATCCAGCCACGCTTGGACTTGCGCGGAGCCGCCGGCTTGTTTTCCGCCAGCAGCGTCGGCAGGGACAGTTTCTCGTTCATGCAGTTGGTTCCACTATTATTCTAGTCCGTCGAAATAGTACGGCGAATCGGCATCGCCAGGTGTTACCCCCCGGTTTAGGTTTTTCGGGCTGTTTTGGCATAGCCCTTTAGGGCTATTCGACATGTAAGGCTTGTGCATTCAGCTAGTTATGGGAATCTGCCGGGATTCGCCCGGGTTTCTTGACGGCCTCCAACAACACCCCCACGGGGCGCGCGGCGGCCATCTTCACTTCCAGCGTGGAAACTCCGCGCTCGGCCAGCAGGCGGGTCAATAGGCTATTCTCCCGGGCCAGCCAGGCGGGGTCCACGGGGGGTCTTCCGGCGAGCGCGTCCAGGAGCCGCAAGCCAACGGCGCCAAGATCGGCTAAGTCCTTGGAGAACGGGATCAATTCCATCAGAAACGGGTTGTCTTGGGCGATCGCCTCGAAGCGCGCGTGGTTGGCCGCCCAAGTGGCGAACCGGGCGCGCAGGAAGGCGGCATCGGCCTCGGCGTTCGGATCGGCAGCCACCCGCCGGGCGGCCAGTTCCAGGGCGCGGACGCTCTCGCTCTCGGGCGGCACGGCATCGGCGAAGCGGTTCAGGGGCGTCAGGGTGGTGTAGAGGTGGGCGTCGCGCGGTCCCAGCCCCAGGGCCTCGGCGGCCTCCGCCAGGGTACGCAGCGGATCGAGCGGTGCGCCGCCCGCCAGGCGCGCCAGCATCGGCTCGAAATTGGCGCGGTGGCGCACGCCGGCGAATTCCAGAAGGCGGCTTACGGCCTCCATGCGGGCATACATGGAATCCACGCCGGCCGCCTCCCGGGGCGACCACAATCGCTCGGCGATGGCCGCCATGCGCGGCCAGATCCGCGAGTCCACCGTCTCCGGGCCGATCAACTCGCCCCACATGCAGGCTTCGCCGCCCAGAATCAGGGCCTGCTGCTGGGCGGTGAGCTGCGCCGCGGGACCGCCCAGCGGGTCCACGCCGTAATGGAAGCTGGCCGGTTTCAGGTGATCCAGGTAATACCCCGACGAGAGGATGGCGCCGAATCCCTTCGAGACGGCGTCGGCCAGCGATGCCGCGCCGCGCCAGGACTGAATTACGGTGCCCGCCGGAAGGCCGGCGTCGAGGATTTCGTCCCAGCCCACGGGGGTCTTGCCGTACTTCTGCAGAATGCCTTCGACCCGCCGGTTGAAGTACAGTTGCAGGCCGTCCCTGCCAACCAGATCGTTTTCTTTGGCGAACGCCTGGATGGATTTGGAGGCTTCCCACTGATGGCCGTTCACCTCGTCGCCGCCGATATGAAAACAGGGGTCCGGGAAGATGGCGGCCACTTCTCCGATGAAGCCGTCCAGGAAGGTGTAGGTTGGTTCGCCCGCGGGGTCCAGGGTGCCGTCGAAAACCCCGAAATCGCGCCCAATCTCGTAAGGGCCGGGTGCGGCGGCCAGTTCCGGGTAGGCCGCCAGCCAACTGGTGACGTGGCCGGGCATGTCGAACTCCGGCACCACGCGGATGCCGCGGTCGCGCGCATAGGCCACGATGTGGCGCAACTGCCGCTGGGTATAATACAGGCCGCCGGAACCCAGTTCCTGGAGGCGCGGATATCGGACGCTCTCGACGCGGAAGCCCTGGTCGTCGGAGAGGTGCCAGTGGAACACGTTGAGCTTGACCGCGGCCATGGCGTCCAGGTTGCGCTCCACGACTTCGAGCGGCATGAAGTGGCGCGAGCAATCCAGCATGAGGCCGCGCCAGGGGAAGCGCGGACGGTCCTCGATGCGCATGGCGGGGACCTCGAAGCCGCCCGCCCCCGGCGCGACCGATTGCAGGAACGTTTCCAGACCGTGCAGGACGCCGGCCACCGCGGGAGCCTTCAGCACGGCGCCATTGGGCGTGACCTCCAGCGTGTAGGATTCGTCCTCGCGCAGCGTGGGATAGGCGGGGCCGGAAGCCGCGCATTCCACGCGGAGAACGGCGCCCCCGGCATCCGCGGTCCGGGCGGTGGGGATGGCGACGCCGGTCTGCCGCGCCAGGCGCGCGAGGAACCGGCCGATGGCGCCCGGCAGCCGGGCATCGGCGGCGCCGGAGACAGCCACGCTGAACGTCGAGCCGATCGGCAGCGCCCCCTGGGCGGGAGTGATGACGGCCGGCAGAGGCATGAGCGCCGGAAGCGTCCGGGCTGCCGCACAGGCGGCGGCGGAGAGCAGACTGGGAAAAAGAAGGGCGCGGCGCATCCTTAATACTTCAGCACCGCGCCCGGAATTCGGCAAGCGGACGAAAAAGTTGTGCGAAATCTTCCCGCCAACGCCCTCTTACAATTAGAGCCACGCATGCCGAAACTTCACCTGCAACCGATCCCGCTGGAAGTCATCGGGAGCAAGATCTTAATCTTCAGGGAGCGCCGCGTGATGCTCGACCGCGATCTGGCGGCGCTCTACGGCGTGCCGGTGAAGCGCCTCAATGAGCAAGTGAAGCGCAACAGCGAGCGGTTCCCGGACGACTTTCTGTTTCAACTGACGTTGGAGGAAGGCAACGCGGTCCTGCTTTCAAGGTCGCAATTTGCGACCTTGAAGCAAGGGCGGAACATCAAGTACCGGCCGTATGCCTTCACGGAGCACGGGGCGGTGATGGCGGCGAACGTCCTGCGGAGCCGCGTGGCGGTGCGTGCGAGCATTCAGGTGGTCCGCGCCTTCGTGCATTTGCGGCAACTGCTAGCCACCAACCAGGACCTGGCCCGGAAAATCGAAGCGATCGAGCGCAAGGTGGGCAAGCACGATGCCGATCTGAAGGCCGTTCTGGGCGTGCTGGAGGAGTTGCTTCAAGCGCCGCCGGCGCCGCCCAGGCGCCCCATCGGATTCATTGGGCCGGGCAACAAGCAGCTACCGGTTTCGCAAAGGAAAGCGAGCGGGACCGCGGGAACTCCGCGTCTCTCATCCGGTTTCCATTGCCGGCGCGGGTAGTGTGGCGCCGCCTGGGGCGTGTGCGGCCCACGGCCCATTCGGGTACATTGCACGGCGTGCGGGCAATCCGCTAAGCTGGCGACATGTCCGGACGTCCCGGTCCCGTTCTGATTCTGGTCTCCTTCGCCATGGTTGCAGCGGCGGCCGACTGGCCGCAGTGGCGCGGGGCCAACCGCGATGGAAAGTCCGCCGACACCGGTCTGCTGGATGCGTGGCCCCAGGGCGGACCGCGCCTTCTCTGGAAGGCGCAGGATCTGGGGGCCGGTTATTCCGGGCCCGCCATCGCCGGCGACCGTCTCTACATTCAGGGCCAGCAGGGCGGGCAGCAGCTCGTCATGGCCTACGACGTTCGCACCGGCCAGCAGCTTTGGCGGACGCCGGCCGGCAAGGCTTTCAACGGGGACCGCGGGAATGGCCCGCGCGGCACGCCCACCCTGGACGGCGCGCGCCTGTATGCCTTGTCCGCCGATGGCACGCTGGTGTGTCTGGAAACCGCCACCGGCAGACGCGTTTGGGAGCTGAACCTGATCGAGCGCTTCAACGGCCGGCCGCCCAACTGGGGCTACGCCGAATCGCCCCTGGTGGATGGCGCCAGCGTCATCGTCGCGCCCGGCGGCCCCGCGGCGGCGGTGGTGGCGCTCGACAAGAACACCGGCAACCTCCTGTGGAAGTCGCAGAGCGACCGCGCCGGCTATTCCTCGGCGATGGCCCTGGATATCGGCGGCACGCACGCCCTGGCCCTGCTCACCGCCGAGGCCGCCATCGGGCTGGACTTCAAGGATGGCGCGCCGCTCTGGCGCTACCCGCGAGTGGCCAACCGGACGGCTAACATCGCCACGCCCATCGTTCACGATGGCTTGGTGTTCTACTCCACCGATTACGGCACCGGTTGCGCGCTGCTCAAGCCCACCCCGGACGGCAAAACCGCCGAGGTCTATTTCAACCGCGACATGCGCAACCACTACACCACCTCGGTGCTGGTGGGCGACTACCTGTACGGTTTCTCGAGCGAAGTCCTCGCCGCCATGGAGTTCCGGACGGGGAAGATAGCGTGGCGCAATCGCAGCGTCGGCAAAGGTAACTGCATCTATGCCGGCCAGCGCCTCTATTGCCTGAGCGAGGACGGCGTGGCGGGGTTGATCGACCCGGCGCCCGCCGAGTACAAGGAAGTGTCGCGGTTCGAGATCCCCCGCGGCGCCTTCAACACGTGGACCGGGCCGGTAGTCGCCAATGGCCGGATGTACTTGCGGGAGCAGGGCAATCTGTACTGCTACGACATCCGGAGGTAACCGCATGCGCCGAATCGCAGCCGCCGAATTCGCCGCCCTCTCGTGTCTCGCGGTTTCCGGCTGCCTGCTGGTGGCGTCCGGCTCCGGCGGCGATTGGCCGATGTGGGGCGGCTCGCCGGACCGTAACATGGTTTCCTCCATGCCGGGAATCCCCGCTTCCTGGGACATACGGACCGGCAAGAACGTCAAGTGGGTGGCGAAGCTCGGCTCGGAAACCTATGGCAATCCCGTGGTGGCGGGCGGCCAGGTGTATGTCGGCACCAACAACGCGCTCGTACTCGACCCCCAGGAAGGCGGCGACCGCGGCGTGCTGATGTGCTTTCGCGCTTCCGATGGCCGCTTTCTCTGGCAGCACACCAACCGGAGGCTCGCGGATTCGAACCAGGACTGGCCGGAAACCGGAGTCTGCTCCGCCCCTCTGGTCGAAGGCGGCCGCCTGTACTATGTGACGAACCGCTGCGAGTTAGTGTGCCTGGATACCCACGGCGACGGTCAAGGCAACGCCAAGGTGGTCTGGAAGTTCGACATGATCGGGGGACTCGGCGTGTCGCCGCACAATAAGGCGGCTTCCTCGCCGGCATCCTACGGCAGTTTGGTGTTCGCCGGCACCTCCAACGGCCGGGACGCCAGCCACGAACGCGTGCCCGCGCCGAAAGCGCCTTCCATGATCGCGGTGGATAAGGAAACCGGTAAGTTGGTCTGGCAGGCGAATAGCGTGGGCGATCGCATCCTGGACGGGCAGTGGTCGTCTCCCGCGGTGGATGTTATCGGCGGCGTGGCCCAGGTCGTAATTGGCGAGGGCGATGGCTGGGTGCGCGGTTACGAAGCGCTCACCGGCAAGAAGCTGTGGGAGTTCGACACTAATCCCAAGGACGCGGTCTGGCCGCGCACGCGCAACGAGATTATTTCGACGCCGGTGATCTGGCAGAACCGGGTCTTCATCGCCAACGGCCAGGACCCCGAGAGCGGCCAGGGCCCCGGGCACCTCTATGCCATCGACGCCACCAGGCGGGGCGACATCACCGTAAGCGGCCGCCTCTGGCACTACGACAAGATCAAGCGCTCGATCTCGACCGGCGCCATCGCCAACGGGCTGCTGTTCTATGCCGATTTCGCCGGCTATCTCCATTGCCTGGACGCCAACACCGGCCAGCCGTACTGGACTCACGACACCCTCTCCGCCGTGTGGGGCTCGCCCATGGCGATCGACGGGAAAGTGTATCTGGGCGACGAAGACGGCGACGTGCTGATTATGGACGCCGGCAAACAGGAGAAGTCGATCGCCACCGTCGCCATGGGGAGCAGCGTCTACTCCACGCCGGTTCCAGCCAACGGAACCCTGTTTCTGACCAACCGGAACCGGCTTTTCGCGATTGGGCAGAAGCCATAAGTCAGTTATGCGCCCCCTACTCCTCTTTCTCCTTGCGGCTCTCCCGGGCGCGGCCGACGATTGGCCGCAGTTCCGCGGGAACCCGCAACTTACCGGCGTCTCGGTTGGCTCCGTCCCGGCCAATCTGCGTCTGCTGTGGACCTATGACGCCGCCGAATCCATCGAATCCTCGGCGGCTATCTCGGGCGGAATCCTCTACGTGGGGTCGCAATCGAAGGACCTGCTGGCTATTGACCTCGAAACCGGGAAGTTACTCTGGAAGTACCGCGCCACGGATTCCATCGGCGAATCCTCGCCGGCGGTGTCCCAGGGCATCGTCTATGTGGGCGATCTCGGCGGCGTGCTGCACGCCGTCAGTGCGGCCGATGGGAAGGGCCTGTGGACCTTCAAGACGGGCGCCGAAATCAGGTCTTCGCCGGTGATCTCGGGCGACCGGCTGCTGATCGGTTCCTACGACGCCAACTTATACTGCCTCTCGCGGCAAGACGGCAAGCTCATCTGGAAATTCACCACCGGCAGTTACGTGCACGGGACGCCGGCGCTCGCCGGCGGCGTGGCGTATGTCTCCGGCTGCGATGAAGTCTTTCACGGAATCCGCCTGGCGGACGGCCGGGAAGTGGTGCGGTTCCCGGCGGGCGGCCCCACCGCCGCTTCTCCGGCGATGCTCGATCAGCGGGTCTGGTTCGGCAATTTCAATAATGAAGTCGTGGGCGCGGACGTGCGCGAGAAACGCATCCTCTGGCGGTACCAGCGGCCGGGGGCGCAGTTCCCGTTCTACTCTTCGGCGGCGGCCGCCGCCGGCCGCATCGTGGTGGGCGGCCGGGACAAGCTGATCCATTGCCTGAACGCTCGAACCGGCAAGGCGATCTGGACGTTCGCCACCAGGGCTCGCGTGGATTCCTCTCCCGCCATCGCCGGCGGCCGGGTGTACGTGGGCTCGGGCGACGGCCATTTCTACGTGCTGGACCTGGCCACCGGAGCGAAGCTCTGGGATTTCGAAGCCGGCGCGCCGCTTTCGGCTTCTCCGGCGATTGCCGCCGGGCGGGTCGCGATCGGCTCGCAGGACGGCCGGCTGTACTGTTTCGGGCGGTGATGCCGGCGCAGCCCGGCTGGAAAGTGGATTCGCCGCCGCCATGTGGGGCAGGCTTGCAGCCCGCCTGTGCCGCATTGGCAAACGCTCGCCATGGGCCTGCGGCCCACTCAACTTCATGAAATCCCCATCCGATGCGGCCTCGTGTTTCCGGCCGGTTGGCCGGAGCCTTCGACGGCGTCCGGCCCGGAACCGCGAGCGTCAGCGAGCGGCCCGAGCTTCGACGGCGCCCCACAAGGGCGCCCCGCGGTTTGCGCGCACGTACGCCCGGACTCGAGCGGTTTGGCGGGCGAATCGCCTCCACGCCCACTTCTACGTCGCACACCCGCGCGCGGCTACGAACCGGTCCAGCGCCCCGCGCTGGGTTACACTGGGATTCGGACATTCTCCGCACTATGAGCACGCCTGCGTCCTTCGAGGACACGCCCATCGCCAAGGTCAGCGAGTATTGGAACACGCGGCCCTGCAACGTCCGGCATTCGCCGCAGCCCCCCGGCACCCGCGAGTATTTCGACGAAGTCGAAGCGCGCAAGTACTTCGTCGAGCCGCACATTCCCCGCTTCGCCGAGTTCGCGCGGTGGAACGGCAGGAAGGTGCTCGAGATCGGCTGCGGAATCGGCACCGATACCATCAGCTTCGCCCGCGCGGGCGCCCAGGTCACCGCCGTCGACCTCACCGAGAAGTCCCTCGAAATGGCCCGCCAGAGGGCCAAGGTCTTCGGGCTCGAGGATCGCATCCGCTTCCTGCAGGCCGACGCCGAAAAGCTCGGCGAGAGCGTCCCCGTGGAACCCTACGACCTGGTGTACTCCTTCGGCGTGATTCACCATACCCCGCACCCGGAGCGCGTGCTCGAGGAGATCCGCAAATACACCGGCCCCGAAAGCACCGTCAAGATCATGGTTTACAACCGCTGGTCCTGGAAGGTGCTGTGGATTCTCACGGCCTATGGCAAGGGCCGGTTCTGGAAGCTGCGCCGCCTCATCGCCGAGTACGCCGAAGCTCAGACCGGCTGCCCGGTAGCCTACAGCTACTCCCGGCCGGAGGCACGGAAGTTGCTCGCCGATCACGGCTTCCGCGTCACCGGCCTGATGGTGGACCACATTTTCCCCTATAGCATTCCGGATTACGTCCAGTACCGTTACCGGATGGTCTGGTATTTCCGCTGGATGCCCAGGGCGCTGTTCCGCGCCCTCGAGGGCGCCTTCGGCTGGCATCTCTGCCTCACGGCCAAGCCGGAATAAATGTCCACCGCCTCGCCGTACCTCTCGGTGGTCGTCACCGCCCGCAACGACGATCACGGCGGCAATCTGCTCGGGCGCATGCAGGCGTTCGTCGGCGGCTGGATCGGCCAGGCGCGGCGGCACGGCATCCCCTCCGAGTTGATCGTGGTGGAATGGAATCCGCCGCCCGATCGTCCCCGTCTGCGGCAGGCGCTTTCCTGGCCGGACGATTTCGGCCCCTGCCAGGTGCGCATCCTCGAGGTGCCCGCGGAAGTGCACCGCCGCTACGCCCACGCCGAAGCCCTGGCGCTCTACCAGATGATCGCCAAGAACGCGGGCATCCGGCGGGCGCGCGGCCAGTTCGTGCTGGCCACCAACATCGACATTCTGTTCTCCGACGAACTGGCCGCCTTCTTCGCCGCGCGGCGCCTCGAGGACGGGCGGATGTACCGCATCGACCGGCACGACGCCATGAGCGACTTTCCCTGCGGCGCGCCCATCGAAGAGCAACTCGCTTACTGCCGCGGCCACCTGATCCGCATCAACCGGCGCGAAGGCACGTTCGCCGTCTCGTCCGACGGCTCGCCCACCCTGAGCCCCGGCGACATTGCCGCGCCCGAGACTGGCCTCCTCTTCGGCAAAGGCTGGCTTCCGGTGGAGCGCTACGTGGCCCAGGAGCCGTTTCGATGGGCCGGCCAGTCCGCCGAGTTGCTGCTGCGCCGCCCGCCCGCCGAAGCCTCCGCGTTGACGCTCGATCTCGAGCCCGGGCCGGGCACGGGCGGCGAACCGCTCGATCTGGAAGTGATCGGCCAGGGCCATCGGACGCTGGCGCGCGTGTCGGTGAACCGGCGCAGCCGCCTGCGGGTGCCCCTCAGCGCGCCGTTTCCCGAGACCCTCGGGTTTCGCGTGCATGGCGGCGGGTTGCCCACCAGCCGCGATCCGCGCGTGCTCAACTTCCGCGCCTTCCGCCTCGAGTGGAACCGCGGCGCGGGCGGCGGCTCCGCCAGCCTGCGGCCCATCCGCGCCCACGGCCGCGTGGCTGCCGTGTGGTACGCCCTCCAGCACGTCATCGACCGCCTGGCCAAGGGCGGCCGTCTGGTCGACCTGACCGTCCCGGTGGCGCCGCGCGTGCGCCGGGCGCTCAAGCGGTACGTCGAGTTCCGCGGATTCGTGGGCATGTTGCGCCACGCGCCCGAGTACCTGGAACGGCGCCGCGTTCTGCGCGCGGTGGGCGCGGGCGCGCCCGCGCCCGGCGCGGATGTGTTCCAACCCGCGTCCGGCCTGCTTCCGGGCGCGCGCTGGGACATGCTCGACGACTACCGCGGCGAGAGCTTTCGCCGCGCCCGCTCCGGCGCCGAGATCGTGGTGAGCGCCGGCGCGCCCCCGGAATCGGAACTCTGCCTGCTGGTGGAACCGGCCCGCGGCGGCGCCGTGGACCTCCGCCTGGAGGACGCCGCCGGCAACCCCGCCGGCGAGCACCGCTTCGCGGGGTTGAGCACCTGGCGCGTGCGGCTGCCACGCGTTGCGGGCGCAACCCAGGTCTTCCGGCTCCAGTCCGAAGCCGCCGCGGAAATCAAGCTGTTCCACTGCGGCTGGACCGGCCCGGGCCGCGCATCCGGCCCCGGTCTGTCGCAACCCTGGGGCGCCGGTTGGCGCTGGGACCCGGCCGCCGGGAACATGCAGGCATCCGGTGGCGCCGAGTTGGTGGTGACCGCCTCCGAGCAGGGCGCCGGACCGCTGTTTCTCGAACTCGATACGGTCGCGCCCATGCCCTTCCGGATCCGCGACGCCGGCGGCCGCCAACTGGCGTCCTTCCTCCACGCCGAAGGCCGCGGCGTTCACCGGCTGGATCTGCCGCTCGCCCCCGGCCGGACCCACGTGGTGTCGCTCGCCGCCGCGGGAGGCTTCCGCGCCTGGCGCTGCGATTGGACCGCCGCGCCGCGTCCCCACACCCCTACCGGTCCGGCATTCCTCCACACCAACGGCTGCGGCGACTTCACGCTCCTCTCCCGCCGGCAGTGGTTCGACCTGCGGGCCTACCCCGAGTTCGACCTCTTCTCCATGAACCTCGACTCGATCTTCTGCGCCACCGCGCACTTCGGCGGCGCGCGCGAGGAGATGTTGGAGGAGCCCATGCGCATTTACCACCTCGAGCATGGCACCGGCTCCGGATGGACGCCCGAAGGCCAGGCCAAGCTATTCGAGCGCATCGCCGCGCGCGGCCTGCGCTTCGTGGACAATCAGGAGGTTCTGGTCTGGACCGCGCAGATGGGCCGCCTGGGCGCGCCCATGATCTTCAATCATGACGACTGGGGACTGGACGGCGTGGAGTTGCGGGAGACGGTGCTGCCGTGAACTGTCCGGGGCGCAGGCCCGCCTCCACCGGCTCTTCGCGCCCGCCCCCGATTCCACCAGCCCTTCCCACCCCCTCCGGACTCCACCAGCTCTTCGCGCCCGCCCCGATTCCACCAGCCCTTCGCACCCGCGCCCGATTCCACCAGCCCTTCGCGCCCGCCCCCGACCCCACCAGCCCCTCGCGCCCGCGCCCGATTCCACCGGCCCTTCGCGCCCGCGCCCGATTCCACCAGCCCTTCGCACCCGCGCCGGACTCCACCGGCCCTTCGCGCCCGCGCCCGATTCCACCAGCCCTTCGCACCCGCGCCCGACCCCACCAGCCCTTCGCACCCGCGCCCGATTCCACCAGCCCTTCGTACCGTGCTTTGATGTACCATTGGACTGCTTGAGACCTCAGAATCGGGATCCCGGGAACAACGGGGATCGAAGGCCGCGGCACGGGCATGGCCGTGGGCGGCTCGGCTGTTTTCGCCGGTTGGCGGCCATTTTCGAAGGAGACTCTTATGAAGATCCGGATTGTTTTGTGCTGCGTTTTCGCGTGCTGGCTCGGTTGGCTTCCGGCTCCGGCCAAAGCTCAGCCGGACCCCGGTTTCCCGCATTTGCGAAAACAAGGAACGGCCACTCAGTTCGTCGTCGACGGCAAGCCGTTCGTGGCCCTGACGGGAGAAATCGAGAATGACGATGCCACCAGCCTCGACAACATGCGGTGGATGTGGCCCGAGTTCGTCAAGATGAATCTCAACACTCTGCTTGCCGTCGTCTACTGGGAGATGCTCGAACCCGAGGAGGGCAAGTACGATTTCACCCTGGTGGACGGCATGATCCGGGAAGCCCGGCGAAACCACCTGCGCATCTGTCTGGTGTGGTTCGCCAGCTTCAAGAACGGTATGGTGAGTTGGGCTCCCCTGTGGGTGAAGAAGGATTACAAGCGGTTTCCGCGCGTCCGGATCGGGGGCGGCAAGAGTATCGAGTACTTCTCCGTCGCGGAGGGCTACGGCGATGCGACGCGCGACGCCGATGCGCGCGCCTACGCCGCCCTGCTGCGGCACATCAAGGAAGTGGATGGCCGCGAGCACACCGTCATCTTCACGCACGTGGAGAACGAAGTGGGGATGTCGGGGGACTCCCGCGACCGCTCGCCGGGGGCGGAAAAGGCCTTCGCCGCGCCGGTGCCGAAGGCTCTCATGGACTACCTTCAGAAACACAAAGACACCCTCATTCCGGAGTTTCGCCAGGTGTGGGAAAAGGCGGGCTCCAAAACCTCCGGAACCTGGGAAGAGGTCTTCGGCAAGGGCGCGGCGACGGACGAGATCTTCATGGTCTGGAGCTATGCGCAGTACGTCAACCGCGTGGCCGCGGCGGGCAAAGCCGAATACCCGATACCGGCGTACACGAATGGGTGGGTGACCCGGAACTCCTCGATCGCCGCCGTGGCCGCCAAGGGCGTCGGGGCCGAGACCATCGGCTATCAACACTCGGGCGACCCCATGTTCGACCTGTTGGACGTCTGGAGAGCCGGCGCGCCCGAAATCGATTTCCTCGCGCCCGACGTGTATCCCGAGAAGGACTTCGCGTCGATTTGCATGAGTTACCACCAATCCTGGAACCCCTTGTATGTGGGCGAGGCGGAGGGCGGACCGCAAGGGGCCGCCGAAGTGCTTTGGGCCGTCGGACACGACGCCATGGGCTTCTCGATCTACGGGATCGAGTACAATCTGCTGCGGCAGGATCCTCAGAACGAGTTGGGCAGGGTCTACCGGACCATCGAGCAGCTCATGCCCACGATCATGGAGCACCAGGGCAAGCCGGGCGAGACCACCGGCGTGCTGCTGGGGGACAGCGGCCAGACCGGCAAGGCCCGCTTGGGCGATTACACCTTGACCGCCACCATCAACCCCAACAAGACGCGGCCCCGCGGGACCACCCCGCCCCCGCCCGGCGTTCCGCTGGCGGGAGCGCTCTTCGTCTTGACCGCGCCCGACGAGTTGTACGTCATCAATAGCAACGAGTACGAGGTGGCCGTTACCTTCACTCCCAACACGCCGGGGCCCCCGAATGTGGGAGTGGGCATCGTCGAGGAAGGCAGTTTCGTAAATGGCCGGTGGGTTGCCGGGCGTCGCCTGGATCACCGCGTGACCACCGTCGATCCCGCCTGCTGGTACTGCGCGCCCGCCCTGCTGCTGCCGGGCGGCTACAAGCGCCGCGACATGCACAGCGAGAACGGTATCCTGCGCGTCAAGCTGTACCGCTACGAATGAGTCCGGCGCGCGGCGGGGCGCTATGCGGCGTTACGGGTAGCTTCCCGCGGGCCGGAAGACCGTCCGCCGCTGGTTGGCAGCCGGCTCCGTTACCGGCGGCCCGGAATGCACCGTGGCGCGCTTTCAAGGGCTGAAGGCGCGTTGACCGGCCATCGGGCATCGGACATAATGGATTCAGGCGTTGGAGTTCGCCGCAACCGCCCCTCGGGGAAGATGACTCCTACAGAGAGGACCTCCGGTTGTGAGCGCGCCCGGCCACCTCAATCCGTCGCAGCGGCTGCATCTCCTGACGAGCTGTCAGTACGCCGACAAGCTGCTTTCGGAAATCGAGGCTACTCTGACCGCGTCGCAGTCCAAATCTCCGTTTCCTAAATTCAAGCCGGACATGTCGCCAGCGCAAGCCAAGGTCGTCCAAGATTACATCGCCAGGATGCGCGCCCAACTGGTTCGCATTCTGGATGGTCAGGGCATCCCGATCCCCGAGCCGCATATCGGGTCGATCCACTCCATCCGAGTGACGCTCGGGTTTGTGGATATTGCCTTCGCTGAGTGCCGTCCGAAACGCATGGCTGGTTATGGGGAGCTGGCGGACGGCGCCGCCGCCGGGATCGCCGGGCTCGTCGATGAGATCCAGGGCATCGTTTCCAGGTTGGACTCGTACCTGGCGCAGGGGCAGGCCGCCGGCCTGGAGACTCGGCTGCGGCGCTTGGAGGAGGCCGGCGGCGATGTCGCGCTGGTCGAAGCGCTCGAACGGGTCGTCGACCAACACGGTCTGGTCGAGTTTCGGCCCGCTTTGGCGGCCATCGTCGACCGGCTGGAAACGGACGCGCTTGAAATCGCCGTTTTCGGCAGGGTCAGTTCCGGAAAATCGTCCCTGCTGAACCGTATCGTCGGGCAGGACCTGCTGCCGGTGGGAGTGAATCCGGTCACGGCGGTGCCGACGCGTCTGGCATTCGGCCCCGAGCCGCGCGCCACCGCCTGGTTCGCCGGCGGGAAGCCCGAGCGATTTGGCATCGAGCGGCTGGCCGAGTTCGTCACCGAGCAATGCAATCCGGGGAACGCCCGGCACGTGACCCGCATTGTCGTGGAGTTGCCGGCGCAACGGCTCCGCGAAGGCGTTGTCTATGTGGACACGCCGGGGCTTGGGTCGCTCGCTACTTCCGGCGCCGCCGAGACCAAGGCCTATCTGCCCCGGTGCGATTTGGGCGTCGTGCTGATCGATGCCGGGTCGACTCTGACGCAGGACGATCTGGCCACGATCTGGACGCTCTATGGCGCCGGCATCCCCGCCTCCGTGCTGTTGAGCAAGGCGGACTTGCTGGCCCCCGCGGATCGGGAGCGCGCGCTTCAATACGTGGCCGGCCATATCCGTTCGGAGTTGGGTTCCGAACTGCCGGTGCATGCCGTCAGCGTCAAGGCCGAGTGCGGCGGCCTGCTCGAAGAATGGCTCGACGGCGAAATCCTTCCACTTTACGATCGTCACGCGGAGCTCGCGCGGCAGTCGCTGAACCGGAAGATCGGCGCGCTTCGGCTCGCAGTGGAGGCGGCCATCGAGGCGCGCCTGAAACGCCCGGGAGCCGGCGGGCATCCCGCGGCCGGAATCGGCATAGGCAAGGTGCGGGATCTGGAGACGGAACTCAGAACCGCTGCCGGAGAGATATCGCAGGCGCGAACCGCGTGCCTCGATGCGGCCGGCGCGCTCCGCGAGTGCGCCGGTGGCATTATCCGGGCAGCCGCCGGCAATCTGCTGGACGCGTGGGAATCGGGTGCGGGCGCAACCGGCGAAAGCCTCATCGGGAACAAGCTGGAACAGGCCGCCGCCGAACCCGCCGCGCGGATTGCGTCCGCTATCCGGGAGGTGGCCCGTCACGCCGGGAGCGTGCTTGCGAAAACGGCCATGGCGCTCGGAATCGAGAACCGGCCGGAGCGGGACGAGCTGCTGGACGTATTGAAAAACATGCCCCGCTTCGATTTGGGCAACCTCGAAATCGAAGCCGGCCGGAGTGCGCTGGCCTCGCTGTTGGGCCGCCGGTGGGCAGCCGCGCGGCTGGAGCGGCGGATCGCTTCTCAAGCCGGGGACCGGATTGCGGACGCGGTTGGGATTCATGCGCGCGTGCTCCAGGCCTGGGTGCGCAAGACCTTCGCCGAATTACAGGAGCGCTTCGACAGTTACGCCGATGCGTACCGGGCGCACCTGGATCGCCTCGCGGCTCTCGCCGCCGCGCCGGAAAACGCGGCGCCGGAGAGTGCGCCGGGCACTGCCGCGTGAGCGGGCTTGAAAATTATGGGAGAGCGGCCGGCTATCGATTCCCGGGACTACATCGTGGCGTTCGGGCTGCGCTCGATAAACGACTGCCCGCCGGACTTCGATTTGCCAGATTCCCTGGCCGGCTTCGACACCGGGCTTTTCCTGCCGCGCGGCGATCGCGATTGGTTCGGGCGGCCGTTATATCCTCCCCGCGTCCTGCTTCTAAAAAGCGGTACGCTTCACATCGTTTCTCACCCGGGCGCCGCGGAGCCTCCTTTCCAGTGCGCGATGGAGCGGATCTCCTCGGTCGAATCGGGGCAGATGCTTCTGAAAGGCTGGCTGCGTTTCAGCGGATCCGGTTTCGATTACACCGTGCGCTACAATACCCGCGGTTTCCGGGCGGTCTTTCGGTTCATGCGGAGCTTCCGGGACAAGCTGCTGCGCGACGCCCTGCCGGACGGGACTTCCAGCGTTCGTCTCGGAGCCGGCCTCGATATCAAGTTCACCAACGCCTTGGCGCGGGAACTGGACTCGGGGGAGACCATTGCCACGCAGTTCTTTCAGCCCGCGAAGGAGGTGAAATCCCGCTGGTGGCTCGATCCCCGGCGTCGCTGGATGGCCGGCGATCTGCTTGCGCTGACCGGAAAACGCCTGCTGTGGATCACGGATCGCGAACGCGGATCGTATTCGCGATACGGGAGCGTCGCCTCGTACGCCCCGCTGGGCGCGGTGCGGACTATCGACCTGGCATCGGCAGGGGGTGGCCGCGTTCTCCGGATCGATCCGAGCCCCAGCCCGCCATGGGTGGTGCCGCTCGCACCCGGTTTCGAGCGCGTCGCGGGGGAGTTTGCGGCGGCGCTGGAGATTCGGAGGAGGCGCAATGAAGCCAGTCGGACGGAGGAACCCCGATAACGGCCGCCGGCGCGGCCGTGGACGGCCGGGCGGTAACGTCTACGGTGCCAACTTCATCACCGCATCGATGCGGAGCGGAGCGAACTTGATATAGCGTCCCGCATGGTACTGCGGCTGCGCGGCCAGCCGGCACATCTCGATGATTTGCCCTGGGTTCCCACGGGCGCTCTCCAGCGCCTTGTCGCGGAAATCGTCGAGGTCCAGGTTGCGCAATTTGAAACGGTCCGCGGCGGCCTCGAACAGTTGTCGGGCGTCCCGCTCGTGGAGCGGGGGAACATGCAGCGCCTTCGCCGGATTCCAGAAGAGTCTGGCCAACGCCCCCAAACTGAAGGCGTCCCGCGAGGCGGCGAAAAGAGCCATGCCGGGCGTGTGGCAGATTCGCTGCAGGAAGCGGTACGTCGGGAAGCCGGCGCCCTCGACGCCATCCAGCACCATCGGCACGGGCGAGAGTTCCATGGCGGTCCACAGGAGCCCCTTGAGGTGAATACTGGTTTGCACCGCGAGCCACGCCTCCGGATCGGCGCCCGGCCTGGCGCGGCGAAGAAAACCCCCGTGGCGCGCCGCGATCAGAGCCCGCGCCATGGCCGTTAGCAACGCATGCGGAGCGGGCTCCCAGGCAATGTACTGCACGCGGCGGTTGCCGGCGAGCGCTTCCTGAACGATCCTGGTCTTGCCGCTCCCCCGAGGCCCCAGCACCAACAGCGGATCGCCCGTGGCAAACGCCAGACTCAGGCGCTCCACCTCGCCCGCCATCCCCACCAACGGAAGCCGCGGTTCCATGCAAACCGCCCCGCTACTTGACGACCAGCACGTTGCATCGCACGGTGCTGGTCAGGTTGTGGGCCGTGCCACCCCAAATGTGTTCGTATACCCGCGAATGCCCCGTGAAGCCGATTACCAGCAGATCGATGGCGTTCTCCTGGACGAAATCGCCGATTACCCTGACGGCATGGCCGGGCAGGATCTCGGTTTCGATGTCCACGGAATGTAGCGCCGCGCGCGCCCGGCAATGCTCGGCAAGCTGCGCGAAGTAGCTGTCGGCGCGATCCATCTCTTCGCGAAGTTCGTCGATCACCTCGGCATGGCGGGGAATCTCCTCCTCCACGCAAATCATGCCAAGACGCGCGCCCAGGCGCGCCGCGAGGCCGACGGCGAAATCGAACGCCTTGCGGGCGCTATCGGAGCCGTCATGTGCTATCAGGATTCGCTCGATCATAACTTCTTTCCGGCGTTTCCGGCCATCGCAGCCAGTGGCCTCGCCGCCGCCTCCGTTTTGGGCAGCAGGTGTTTGGGCATGAACCACGCGTTGGCAATCGCCGTCGGTATGACGGCGCTGGCGATGACGGTGGCTACCAGATACGAATACTGCGCCCCGGTGACGATCCGGTGGTTGAGACCGAACAGCGCCGAGATGGTGCCGAACGTCAGCCCGGTGGACATCATCAGCGAGTAATATAGCCCCTGGCGCCCTTCATGGTTGAACGCCCGCACGGTGGGAACCAGCGGCGCCATTTTACTCGCCATCTTGGCCGCGAACAGCGCCAGAAAGGCGAGCGGCGTGGCGATGAGCGCCGGCACGGAAACCAGCGATCCGGCGCGGATGAAATAGAAGGGCGTGAGGAGGCCGAACGTCAGGGTTCGCAAACGCCGGATCAGAACGTGATCCTTTCCCACCGTGCCGGCCAGCACCATGCCGATGATATACGCCGGCAGGACGGCCTCGCTGCCGGCCCACGCCGCCAGTCCGCCCATCCCGAACAGTAGAAACAGAATGTACTTGGCCTCCAGCTCCGAAACCCGGCCTCCGTATCTCCGGAAAAACCGCGGGGTGACCAACGGCAGCGCCGCGAAAACCACCACGCTTGCGGCCACGAAGATCGCCGTCCGCACCGTGAACGGAGCGAAGATGAGGCCCAGCGCGATTACCGTTCCGAGATCGTTTACGAAACACGCCGCCAGAATGCCTTTGCCGAAATCGGTGCGGTTCAGACCGAGTTCCAGCATCACGGCATACACCACAGCGACCGACGTCGTGGACAAGGCAACCCCGGCCAGCCAGCTCGCGGGAAGGGACCACTTCAGCAGGAAGTGCGCCACCGCCGCCGCGCCCAGAAACGGCGCGGAGAAGCCGGCCATTCCCACAGCCATGGCTTCTTTCCACTTCGTGCGGAATATTCCCGGATCCAGCTCCGCGCCGGCCAGGAACGTGAGCACGATGGCTCCGGCTCCGGCCAGAAAACCGACCCAGGCGGACTTCGCTCCCAGTACGTCGGCGCCGATCAGCGCGCCGATGAGGAGCTGCGCAACCGTGCCGACCACGATCTCCGAGAGCGCCGTCGAGATCTTGAACCAAATCGATAGCAGCGTGGCGATCAACGCCAGGATCAGCCACAGCGCCGCTGAGAACCAGACCTGTTGCACACCGGACTCCAGTAGTCGAATTTAGCTGAAGGGATTCGGCATGGAAGCCCCCACAGCAGTTGCTGCCGCAGGAGTCATTGGCCGCTGGGGAGCGGCGGTTTGGCGAACTCCACCGCCTGATTCGAGGATACAGTAAGCGGCGGAACGCCCGCAAGCCGCCCCACAAAGCCGCCGCGGGGCTTCATGCGCTCTACAGTATAGGGAGGGACCGGACGCCATGAAGCTCCTCGTCGTTTCCGACATTCACGCCAACCTCGAAGCGCTCGAAGCGGTCCTCGCGGAATCGCACGACGAACTGTGGGTGCTCGGCGACCTGGTGAACTACGGTCCGAATCCAACCGAGGTGATCGATCTCGTCCGCCGGAACGCCTCGCTGGTGGTGCAAGGGAACCACGACTATGCCGTTGCCGCCGGCACGGACCCGCGCTGCTCCGCCGCCTTCCGGGAAATGGCGCGCGCCATGCAAGACTACACGGAACCCCTGCTGGACGCGGACCGGCGGGCGTTCCTGCGGGGTCTTCCGCGGACTGCGGAGCGCGCAATCGGCGGCTGCCGGTTCTATCTTTGCCACGCCACGCCCACCGATCCGCTGTTCACATACTGTCCCGCCGGGCCCGCGCGCTGGGCGCGGGAGACAGCGGGCCTGCAAGCCGATCTCGTCCTCGCGGGGCATACGCACGTGCCCTTTCTGATGAACCTCGATGGCCGGCGAATCGCCAACCCCGGCAGCGCCGGGCAACCCAAGCACGGCGCGCCGCTGGCCTGTTATGCCCTGTGGGAAGACGGCAGCCTGTCTCTTCGGTCCTGTCCTTATCCGGTCGAAGAGACCGTCCGCAAGATCCTCGCCGTGCCGGTCCCCATGGGAATCCGCACCCAGCTCGCGGCGGTGCTGCGCACGGGATCTCCAGCCGGCTGAAGCCCGCGCGAGGTGCGGGCCGAACTCCGCGCCTTGCGATATAGTGAAGGTTCGCGAATTCACACGCTGATGGAGTCTCACCGGGAACCGTCTCAACCTTGTTGAGTCCGATAGCTCCTACCCCAGCGGTAGGAGCTATTTCAGTCAATAGCCAGTCATAATCGTCGAAAAGGAGTCATGCATGACCGAGATCGTTGAAGTCAGAGGCCGCGAGATTTTGGATTCGCGCGGCAATCCAACCGTGGAAGCGGATGTCGTCCTCTCGGGCGGCAGCTTCGGAACCGCCGCCGTGCCATCGGGCGCCTCGACCGGCGAAAAGGAAGCCGTCGAACTGCGCGACGGCGACAAGGCCCGCTACGGCGGCAAGGGCGTCACCAAGGCCGTGGGCAATATCAACGGCGCCATCCGCCAGGCGGTCACCGGCCTGGACGCCTCGGATCAGCGGGCGCTCGATGCGGCCATGATCGCCCTCGATGGCACGCCCAATAAAGCGCAGTTAGGGGCGAACGCGATTCTGGCCGTGTCCATGGCGGCTGCCCGCGCCTCCGCCGGCGCTCACCGCTTGCCGCTGTACCGGTACATGGGCGGCGCCAATGCCAGCCTTCTCCCGGTCCCCTGCTTGAACGTGCTCAACGGGGGAAAGCACGCCGACAATACCGTCGATTTCCAGGAATTCATGATCGCCCCGCACAATGCGCCGTCTTTCAAGGAAGCCATCCGCAAGGGCATCGAGACCTTCCACGCGCTCAAGCAGGTGTTGCGCGGCAAGGGCTACAGCACGGCGGTTGGCGACGAGGGCGGATTCGCACCCGACCTGAAATCCAACGACGAGGCCGTCGAGTTGATCCTGGAAGCCATCGTGAAGGCGGGCTACCGGCCCGGCGAAGATATCTCCATCTGCCTCGATCCCGCCGCCAGCGAGATGTGGGACGACGGGAAGTACGTCCTCTTCAAGTCGACCAAGAAGGCCATCACTTCCCACGAGCTGATCGGGATCTGGGAATCGTGGGCCAACCAGTATCCCATCGTGTTGCTCGAAGACGGCATGGGCGAGAACGATTGGGCCGGGTGGAAAGACCTCACTCTGGCGTTGGGATCGCGCATTGAACTCGTCGGCGACGACGTCTTCTGCACCAATCCGCGAATCCTGCGGGAGGGAATCGACAAAGGTATCGCCAATGCCGTGCTGATCAAGCTGAACCAGATCGGTTCGGTGACCGAAACCCTCGACACCATCGAGTTGGCCAGGCGCAACGACTACCGCTGCTTCGTGTCGCACCGTTCGGGCGAAACCGAAGACACCTTCATCGCGGACCTGACCGTGGCCACCTCGGCGGGGCACATCAAGACCGGCTCCGGGTGCCGCAGCGAACGCGTCGCGAAGTTCAACCAGTTCCTGCGCATCGAGGAGCGGCTGGGCGCGCAGGCCCGGTTCGCCGGGCGCGCCGCGTTTGGCCGCTGAGGGCGCCGCTACCCCCCGGCCGCCTCCCGGTAGATTTCCAGCACCTCCCGGGCGGTGCGCGACCAACTGAAACGGGCGGCCTGTAAGCGCCCGCGGCGGATCAGTTCGGCGCGCAGCGCCCGGTCGAGCAGCACGTCGCGGATGCCGCGCGCGATGTCGAACACGTTCTCCGGGTTCACCAGCACGGCGGCGTCTCCCACCACCTCGGGCAGCGAACTCACGTTGGATGTGACCACCGGGGTGCCGCACGCCATGGCTTCGAGCGGCGGCAAACCGAATCCCTCGTAGCGCGACGGGAACACGAAGGCGGCGGCCGACTCGAAGAAGCAGCGCAGGGTTTCGAATTCCACGAACCCCAGAAACCGCACCAGGTGATCGGCGCGGCTCTTCATGACGGCCTGCCGCACCTCGGGGTACTGCGAAATGGTGTCGCCGATGATGACCAGGTGAAGGTCCTTATAGTCGGGATGCGAGGCCAGTTGGTCGCGGGCCACCGCGAAGGCCTCCACCAGGCGGGGCACGTTCTTGTGGCGGCGGATGTTGCCGGCGTAGAGCAGGTACGGGTAGTCGATCTGGAAGCGCTCCATGATCCGCTGCCGCTCTTCGGGGGCGGTTACCGTTACGCCGTCGAAGAAAAACGGATCGGGCGCGTTATAGACGCGCCGGATGCGCTCGGGCGGCAGGCCGGTGGCCGCCTCGACGTCGCGTCTGGTGGATTCCGAAACTGCGATCACGCGGCTGGCCCGCCACAGGCCGCGCCGGAAACGATACCGCCGCAACTGCATGCGCAGGGCCGAAGCCTCTCGCGGGAACAGCAGGTCCGCGATGTCGTGGACGGTCACCACGTACGGGCGGACCATGAACAGGGGGATGCGGCTCAGCGCAATGTGCACCAGGTCGGGCGCCAGCGAGTGAACGAAGGCGGGAAACGCCAGGTTGTCGAATGCCGCGGAATCCTGGCGCGCGTATGAGGCGCACTGGAAATTCTCGGGAAGATCCGCCAGCAGCGGCGCATCCGAGGGCGCCGCCACCAGCGTGTACCGGTTGACGCCATCGATTTCTCCGAGCGCGTGCACGAGGCTGCGGATGTAAGTGCCGATGCCGAAATCCCGGATGCGCCGGGCGTCGATGACGATGTGCAGCGGCATGAATTGGTATCCGGCGCGGGGATCTCTAGACCGGGACCTCGCGCCCCTCGAGTTTCCAGTGGTACAGCGGGAAGCGGCCGGCCAGCGCGCCCACCCGCTCGCGCACCTTGGCGATGGTCTCGTCGTCCGCGATATGGTTCAGCACTTCGCCGATCAGCGCGCCGGTCTCGCGCATCTCGGCAACTCCAAATCCGCGGGTGGTCACGGCGGGCGATCCCAGGCGGATGCCGCTGGGGTTGAGCGGCGGGTTGACGTCGAAGGGGATGGCGTTCTTGTTGACGGTGATGCGCGCCCGGTCGAGGGCCTTCTCGGCCTCCTTGCCGCGAATTCCCCTGGAAAAGACGTCCAGCAGCAGCAGGTGCGTGTCGGTGCCCCCCGAGACCACCCGGAAGCCCGCGCCCGCCAGGCTCCCGGCCAGCGCCTGGGCGTTCGCCACCACGCGTTTCTGATACTCGGTGAACTCGGGCTGCAGGGCTTCCAGAAAGCACACCGCCTTGGCGGCTATCACGTGTACCAGCGGGCCGCCCTGCGTGCCCGGGAAGACCACCTTGTCGATGGCCGGGCCGAATTTCTCGCGGGCCAGGATGATGCCGGCGCGCGGGCCGCGCAGCGTCTTGTGGGTGGTCGAGGTGACGATGTCGGCGTACTGGCAGGGATTGGGGTGCAGCCCGGCGGCCACCAGGCCGGAGATGTGGGCCATATCCACCAGGAACACCGCGCCCACCGAATCGGCCACTTCGCGGAAGCGCGCGAAATCGATGATGCGGGGGTAGGCGCTGGCCCCCGTGATGATCATCTTCGGTTTGTGCTCTTCGGCCAGGCGGGCCAGCTCGTCGTAGTCGATGCGCTCGTCCTCTTTGCGCACGCCGTACGGAATCACCTTGTACGTCTTGCCGGAGAAGTTGAGTGGATGGCCGTGGCTGAGGTGTCCGCCGTGGGCCAGGTTGAGGCCCATGATGGTGTCGCCGGGCGAGACCACCGAGGCGTAGGCGGCTTCGTTGGCCTGCGATCCCGAGTGCGGCTGCACGTTGACGTACTCCGCGCCGAACAGCTTGCGGGCGCGGTCGCGGGCCAGGGTTTCCACCACGTCGGCGAACTCGCAGCCGCCGTAGTAGCGCTTGCCCGGGTAGCCTTCGGCGTACTTGTTGGTGAAGACGCTGGAGGTGGCTTCCAGCACCGCTTCGGAAGTGAAGTTCTCGCTGGCGATGAGTTCCAGTTGGGAATCCTGCCGCTGGGTCTCGTGCCGGATCGCCTCGAACACCTCGGGATCGACTTCCGCCAGGGGGCGGCGCATTCGTTCGGCTTCTGTCACAATATCCTCCCGAGCGGGCGGTGCGGCCGGAGCGGCAATCTACAGTCCGCCGCGCTCGATCTGTGCGATCTTAGCCACCCGGCGGGCGTGCCGTCCACCGGTGAACTGGGTATTCAGAAAGACGTTGGTCAGGGCCAGCGCGCGGTCTTCGTCCAGGTACTTGGCGCCCAGGGTCAGCACGTTGGCGTCGTTGTGCTCGCGCGTCAGGCGGACCTCGTCTTCCGACTCGGCGGGAGCGGCGCGCACCCCATCCACCTTGTTGGCGGCGATGGCCATGCCGATTCCGGTGGTGCAGACCAGAATGCCGCGGTCCGACTGTCCCTGGGCGACGCTGCGGCCGACGGGCAGCGCGAAGTCGGGATAATCGCACGACTCGGTGCTGCCGGTGCCGAAATCCACCACTTCGTGGCCCTCGGCTTCGAGCGCGCGCCGCAACTGCTCCTTGAGGGCAAAACCGGCATGGTCCGAGCCAATCGCGAGTTTCATAAGAGAGGGGAAGAAACCTCAATCTTACCATGCTAGAATCGGGTCTCCGGCCGGCTCGAACTTACGCGGGCTGATCCCGCCGTACATCTTCCGGCCGCACCGGCGCCCCCACTCCTGCTAAAATCGGGAATTCTTCTCGAAGTCCATGCTCTGGAGCCAGCTCTTCATCCCCACCTTGCGCGAGAGCCCGGCGGAGGCGGAAGTCGCCAGCCACCAGTTGCTGTTGCGCGCCGGCTACATCCGTCAGCTTGCCGCGGGCATTTACAGCTACCTGTACCTGGCCCAGCGCTCGCTGCGGAGGATCGAGGCCATCGTGCGCGAGGAGATGGACGCCATCGGCGCGCAGGAGGTGCTGCTGCCGGCGCTGCACCCGGCCGAGCTGTGGCAGGAATCCGGCCGCTGGGACGTGATGGGCGACAACCTTTTTCGTCTGCGCGACCGCTTCCAGCGCACCCTGTGCCTGGCCATGACCCACGAGGAAGCCATGACGGCCGTGGCGCGCGGCGAGTTGCGCAGCTACAAGCAACTGCCGCAGATCTGGTACCAGATTCAGACCAAGTTCCGCGATGAACCGCGTCCCCGGGCGGGGCTGCTGCGCGTGCGGCAATTCCGCATGAAGGACTCCTACAGCTTCGATATCGACGCCGCCGGTCTGGACGTCTCCTACCGCAAACACCAGGCCGCCTACAGCCGCATATTCGAACGGTGCGGGTTGACGGTTATCGCCGTCGAGGCGCACTCCGGTTCGATGGGGGCCGGGCAGTCGCACGAGTACGCGGTGGTTTCCGAGGCGGGCGAGGACACCGTGGCGGTCTGCCCCGGCTGCGGGTACGCCGCCAACATCGAGAAAGCCGTGGCGGCGCCCACGCCCGCCCTCGCGCCCGATCCCGAAGGCGATCTGCCGCCCGAACCGTTCGACACGCCCGGACAGAAGACCATCGCCGACCTGGCGAAATTCACGGGGCTGCCCGAGACTTCGCTGATGAAGAGCCTGGTGCTGGTGGCGGACGGCAAGCCGGTGCTGGCGCTGCTCCGCGGCGACCACCAGCTTAGCCACACCAAGTTCGCGGCGGCGTCGGGCGATCCGGAGTTCCGGCCGGCGTACCCCGAGGAGATCCAGGCGTGGTTCGGCGCCGGCGCGGGGTCGCTGGGACCGGTCGGCGCCGTCCCCATGCCGATCCTGGCGGACCGGGCGCTGGCCGGACGGCGCAACCTGATCTCGGGCGCCAACCGCGACGATACGCACCTGCGCCACGTCACTCCGGGCCGGGACTTCGAGGCGGAAACGTTCGATCTGCGGGAAGTCGCCGCGGGCGACGGTTGCCTCCGCTGCGGCTGGCCGCTGTGTCTGCGCAAGACCATCGAGGTGGGCCACATCTTCAAGCTCGGCCTGAAGTACTCGGAGCCCATGGGGCTGCGCGTGCTCAACGCGGAAGGCCACGAGGTGACGCCTTCGATGGGGTCGTACGGGATCGGCATCGAGCGGATTCTGTGCGCGGTCATCGAAACGTCCCACGACCGGGACGGCATGATTCTGCCGCCGGCGATCGCGCCGTTCCAGGCGGTGGTGACGCCCGCCAACATGGCCGACCAGGCGCAGAGCGAAGCCGCCCGGGCCATCTACGGCGAGTGTCTGGCGCGCGGCATCGACACGCTGCTGGACGACCGCGACGAGCGCCCGGGGGTCAAGTTCAAGGACGCCGACCTGATCGGCGTGCCCTTCCGCGTAACCGTGGGCAGGAAACTGGCCGCCGGGATGGTGGAACTGGTGGACCGCAAGACCCGCCAATCCGCGGATGTCGCCGTGGCGGAAGCGGCGCGGGCGGTAGAAAATGGGGTCAGACGCCATTTTTAGCGCAACTGCCGATATTTCGGCAATGGACGCGGCAGGCAAGTCGCCGGCGGCGCTATCTTATTGAGCCGATTCACTCGCAGCGATGGCAGCGGGCGTGCCATGTATCCCGTGCGGGTATGCTCAAGATCACGCTCCACGACACGGCGAGCGAGTTTCGGCTCCGGTTGGAGGGCAAACTGGCGGGTCTCTGGGTGCGGGAACTGGGCCAATGCTGGGAGACGGCGGCGTCCACCACCGCGGGCCGGAGAACCGTGGTAGACCTTCGGGAAGTGGATTTCGTGGACGAGGACGGCCAGGCTCTGCTGTGCCGCATGCGCCAGGCCGGAGCGAAGTTCCTGGCGGCCACGCCGTTGATTCGGGACATCGTCACGCGTTGTGCTACGGTTGAGGATCGGACGGCCCCACCCGACCATGTCCCCGACCAGCCCGGCAAGCACGGATCGATCCCGGGCCCGCTATGAGACGCTGCTCGAAGTGGCAGAGTCCATCGCGGCCCAGCACCAGCTTTCCCCGCTGATCGCGGAACTCAGCCGCTGCCTCAAGCGGCTGGTATCGTTCGACTTCATCGGCCTGTCGCTGCTCGAACCCGGGGATCGGATGGTGCGCCTGCACGTACTCGAAACCGACCATCCGGTGGTGGACCTGCCGGACCCTTTCCGGACGCGCTACGAGGACGGCCCCACGGTGGAGGCGCTGCGCACGCGGCAGCCCTACTACCTGCCCAATCTGCAGGAGGAAACGCGCTACCCGGTGGTGCGCGAGGTGCTCGGCCGGCACGGGATTCAGTCGTTCTGCGTGGTGCCGTTGTACACCGTGCAGCGCGATCTGGGCAGCCTGAGTTTCGGCTCGCTGCGGGAGGACGCCTGCCCGCCCGAGACAATCGAGTTCATGCGGCAGGTGGCGCGGCAGGTGGCGGTGGCCGTGGACAACGCGCTCAATTCGGAAGCCGCGGCGGCCTACGAAGAGCAACTGGCGCGCGAGCGCGACCGGCTGCGCGCGCTGCTCGAGATCAACAACGCCGTGGTGAGCTGCCTGGACAGCCAACAGCTCTTCCGGGCGATGGCGGCGGCGCTGCGGCGCACCTTCGGACTGGACTACGCCAGCCTGCTGATTCACGACCCGGAGGCGAACGTCCTGCGGCTTCAGGTGCTGGATTTTCCCGAGGGCGTGGGCGCCATTCGGGAGGACGCCGTGGCGAGCCTCGACGGGCCGGCGGGACACGCGTTCCAGACGCGCGAAGCGCGCAAGTTCACCCCGGAGGAGATTCGCGCCCTGTCGCCGGAAACCGGCGAAGTGTTCGCGCGGGAGGGGTTGCGGTCGCTGTGCTGCGCGCCCCTCATCACTCCCGGCCGCGTGCTGGGCACGCTCAACCTCGGGTCGCGGGCGGACAACTTTTTCAGCGACGCGGACTTGCAGTACTTTTCGCAAGCCGCCGGGCAGGTGGCGCTGGCCCTGGACAACGCCTTGTCCTACACCCGCATCGAGGAGTTGAACGCGCGCCTGGCCGAGGAGAAAGTCTACCTGGAGGACGAGATCCGGACGGACAACCGGTTCGAGGAAATCGTCGGGCGGAGCCACGCCCTGAAGGCCGTCCTGCAGCAGGTGGAGACGGTGGCGCCCACCGGTTCGACGGTGCTCATCCACGGCGAAACCGGAACCGGCAAGGAGCTGATGGCGCGGGCCATCCACGACCTCAGCCCGCGGCGCCAGGGCACCTTCGTCAAGTTGAACTGCGCCGCCATTCCCACCGGATTGCTGGAAAGCGAGATGTTCGGGCACGAGAAGGGCGCCTTCACGGGAGCCATCGCGCAACGCATCGGGCGGTTCGAACTGGCCCACCGCGGCACCATGTTCCTGGACGAAGTGGGCGAGATCCCGTTGGAGCTGCAAACCAAGCTGTTGCGAGTGCTGCAGGAGCGGGAGTTCGAGCGTTTGGGCAGCTCGCGCACCCTGCGCACGGACGCGCGCCTGGTGGCCGCCACCAATCGCGATCTGGCGGCCATGGTGGAGGAGCGGCAATTCCGCGCCGACCTCTTCTACCGGCTGAACGTTTTTCCCATCGCCGTGCCGCCGTTGCGCGAGCGGCGCGAGGACATTCCCCTGCTGGTGCGCTACTTCGTGCAGCAGTACGCCCGCACGATGAACCGGCGGATCGCTACGATTCCCTCGGAGACGCTGCAGGCGTTGACGCGCTACCACTGGCCGGGCAATATCCGCGAGCTGCAGAATTTCATCGAGCGGGCGGTGATCCTGACGCGCGGGACCACCCTCGAGGCCCCCGTGCGCGAGTTGAAGCGCGCGTCGCCCAAGACGCAGACGGAGCCGGCGGCCTCCGGCGTGGTGACGCTGGCGGAGGCGGAGAAGGACGCCATTCTGCGGGCGCTCGAGGAATCCGGCGGCCGCGTCGGCGGCGAGCAGGGAGCCGCGGCCAGGCTGGGGATGAAGCGGACCACGCTGCAGGCCAAGATGCGGAAGCTGGGGATCGAGAGCAAGGGCTAGCCTCATTCCCGCTACTCCGATCTCAGCGCGCCGAGTAACGGGGCGCCCAGCGCCACGGCCGTGGCGAGGGCGGACGATGCGATTCCGGCGGCCGCCACGACGGCCAGAAGAGCGCCCAGGGACGCCACCGGCACGTGGCCGCCGCGCGCGGACACGGCCGGCGCGGTGGCGAGCGCGGCGCACAGGGCGCCGGCCGCGAGTCCCATCAGCAGCAGGTACGCGTTCTCCGCCAGCACCATGGTGAACAGGTGGCGGCGGCGATATCCGGCCGCGCGCAGCAGGGCCAGTTCCCGCCTGCGCTCCAGCACGTTGCGCATCAGCACCGCCGCCAATCCCACGGTGCCCAGGAGCAGGCCCAGACCGCCGAGGGCGCGGAACGTCGAAAGGTAGGCGTTCTCGACTTTGTGGTAACCGGCCAGGAGCGCTTCGGTGGGCTGGACGGAGAATCCGTAATCGGAGAGGGCCGCGGCCAGCGTGCGCGCCACCGCGTCCGCCTGCCCCGGCGGGGTGTCGATCAGGAAGAAGCGGTAGCCCTCGGAATCCGGGAACAGGCGCAGGAAGTTCTCCTCGGAGACGATCAGCTCGCCCTGAAACAGGCTGTCCCGGAGCGCCGCCACGATGCGGTAGCGGATGCCGGAGAGCTCGAACTCTTCGCCCAGCTTGCGGTGCAGCGAGTAAGTGAGCGAGTTGGCGTCGGCGATGGCCGGAACGGCGCCGCTGGCGGGTTTGGATTCCAGCAGCAGCCAGGGATTGGGCGCGGTGCGAAGGAAAGCCGGCGGCGGCGCCAGAATGCGGGGGTTGCGCGGTTGGTAAAGATTCAGGCAACTGGCATCGTCGCCCGGACGCAGGCGGAAGGGGACGAAGCGGACGCCGGAGAGCGCCGGGAGATTCAGCGCGGCGCGGCCGGATTCCGAGTTCGGATCGTAAATCAGCGGCAGTTCGGAATTGGCGACTAGAGCGAAGCCGCCGGTGCCCGAGGAAGCGCCGTCGCGCCGAAAGGCATCGAGGGACGCGATCACGAAGGTCGCCGAGGCGATCAGGGCAATGCACACGACGCTGCGGCCGGGGCGGTACCGAACGCCGCGCAGGCCGAGCGAGACGAGGCTGCCGATGGGCGCGGACCGGCGCGCGTGCAGCCAGGCCGATTGGAACAGCAGGGCGGAGACGAGCAGCAGCGTGCCCGCGCCGAAGAATCCGGCGGTCTGGCCGAGTGAGACGGAAACGGCGGCGGCCACCACGGCGGCGGACGCGGCGAGCCATCGCCAGCGCGCGGGCCGGCTCGCCGGCTCGCCCGCGAGCAAGCCGCGCGGGGTTACCGCGCGCAGGCCGCGCAGGGTCCACGCCACGGAACCGAGGCCCACGGCCACGCCGGCAGCGGCGCCCATGGCGAGGGCGGGAACCGAAGCGTGCAGGGAAAGCAGCCGCGTCCCCACGGCGTCGAACCACCAGGTGCGCAGCCCCAGCAGGACGAGCGCGCCGTATGCCAGGGCCGCTCCCACGCCAGCGACGCCGCCGGCGACCGCCAGCACCGCGCCTTCGAGCAGGAACAGCGCGCGGATCCTGGATGCCGAGAACCCCAGCGAGCGCAGTACGCCGATTTCGCGCGTCCGCTGTTCGATGCCGAGCTTGAAGAAGAGGCCCGTGAGCAGCAGCGCCGACGCCATCAGGAAAAAGCTGAAGTAGATGAAGTACTCGCCGAAATCGGTGGCGCCCTGCGCGGCCTTCAGACTCTCGGCTCGCACGGGGATGACGGCGAGGCCGGCTTGCGCGGGGTCGAGCGAAGAGCGGAGCGCCTCGGCGAAGGCCGGGGACGGAGGGAAGACGCGGATGGAGGTGAGGCTGCCGAAGCGCGTCCCCCAAAGCTGGCGCCCGCGCGCGAGGCGGACGAAGGCTTTGGGAGCGGTGCGGTAGCGATCCCAGTAGCGCTCGTCGGAGGGGCGGATGCGAGACAGGTCGAGAGGGAACGGCGGGTCCCAATCGCGGAAGCTGCGCGATTCGGTGATGCCGGGGTATTCGGGGGCGAGGTCGGGATCGGCGGCGTCTCCGGCCAGAGGGACGATGCGCTCGAGGCGGAATTGGGCGGTCTCGGTATGGAGGCGCGCGTCGGAGCGCCAGACGTAGTATTCGAGGGTGACCGGGTCGCCCACGCGCGCGGCGAGTTCGCGGGCGGTCCAATCGTTCAGCGCGATGCCGTCGTCGGCAGCGGGCGCCAGGGCGGAATCGAGCGCGGTGACTACGGAGTAGGGGACCTGGCGGCCGCGGACGCGGATGGCGTTCACAAGGTAGGTGAGAAGCGGTTGGGTGCGGAAGCCGAGCGATTGGGCGGTGGCGGCTACCGAGTCGGAGATCAGCGCGGCGTCGCTTTCGAGCGAGAGGCAGCGGGGGGTGGCGAGGGTGCGGGTGCGGAGACCGAGGTCGGCGAGGGTGTAGGACTGCTTAAGGAGGAGCGCCAGGTCGTGGCCGCTTGTTAACGCGCGCGGCTCCGTCAGGATCGTGTTGACCTTGCCTGGTTGATTCAGGTCGCGTTGCAGGCGCGCGAGCGGGACGTACGCGGCGCGGACATCGCCCTGTTGCGGGCGGAGCGAGAACTCGCGGAATGCGGCGGGGGATGGGGCGACGGTGAGGCGGATGGTCTTGCCCACGTCTTCTTTTCGGCCATGCAGAGACTCGAGCGGAATCGCCGAGGGCTTGGGAACGCGCAGTAGAATTTCGTCGCCGGGCTGGGCTTCGAGTTCACGCTGCAGGGCGGCGGAAAGAATGACCTGGGAGGCCGGCGAGGGCGCCGGCCACAGCACGCCGTAGACCTCGGCGCCGGCGGCGCGCTTGGCGGTTCGCTCGTCGGCGACGACTCCGTTCAGGGCGATCACGGGGACGGCGGGTTGGAGGGCCGCGGCCAATTCCTCGCGGAAGAAGCCGTTGCGGGTGACGATGGAATCGGTGTTGCCGAGGCGATCGAGCACCAGGTGGCGCAGCGTGGCGCGCACGGACTGGCCCACCAGGAGCGCGCCGCCGAGCACGCCCGTGGCTACTGCCACGCCCAGCAGCACGGCCAGGTTGGTGCGCCAGTACCAGACGAGATTACGCGCCAGCAGGGTGTAGGTTCGCATGACGCAGCTCGTATCGCTTGGGGAATCGCGCGGCCAGCGCGAGGTTGTGAGTTACCACGATGAGGATGGTCTCCTGGCTGGCGTGCAGACGCAGGAGAAGGGACGCCACGAGTTCGGCGGAGTCCTCATCGAGGTTGCCGGTGGGCTCGTCGGCGAGCAACAGCCGCGGGCGGAGGACGAGAGCTCGAGCCAGGGCGACGCGCTGTTTCTCGCCGCCCGAGAGCTCGGCGGGGCGGTGATCCAGGCGGTCCGCGAGGCCGACTTGGTCGAGCAGTTCGCGCGCGCGGGCGGGATAAGCGGCGCGGTCCTTGGCCACCAAAGTGGGGACGAGCACGTTCTCGAGAACCGAGCACTGCGGCAACAGGCAGGAGTCCTGGAAGACGAATCCGACGGTCCGGTTGCGAAATGCCGCCAGCTCCTTTTCCGGAACGCCGTAAGGGTTGACGCCGTCCAGCGTCACGGTGCCGGAGGTGGGCGGTTCCAGGGCTCCGGCGATGTAGAGCAGCGTGCTCTTGCCCGCGCCCGATGGCCCGGTGACGGCGGCCGCCTCGCCGCGGTTCAAAGAGAGCGACAGATTGGAGAGCACGGTTAGAGGGCCGCGCGGGGTGGGGTATTGCTTGGTGACGTTCGAGATTTCAAGCATGGGCACCCTCGGTGGCGATGGCCTGGTAGGCAACGAGCGCGCGGGCGGCCATTTGCGAGGCGGTGAAATTCGCGCGCACGCCCGCGGCGCCGCGGCGGCCGAGTTCGGCGGCCAGCGCGGGTTCTTTCCATAGGCCGTAGATGCCATCCCCGAGGCTCGCCGAACCGCCGGGTTCCACCAGGATGCCGCCGCCGGTTCTCTCGAGGATTTCGGGGAACGCCCCGCGCCGGGGCTGGACCACGGGCACGCCGCTGGCCATGGCCTCGAGGAGCGAGATTCCCTTGGGCTCATCGCAGGTGGCGGGGACGCTCAGGACATCGAGGCTGCGCAGAAAGTCGATCTTCGCGGCGCGGTCGAGCTCGCCGCGGTAGTGGAATTCGCGATCCAGGCCGGCTTCCTTCATGCGCCGCTCGATCGCGCGCAGATAGCCGCGATGCTCGGGAGCGAGGTAGCCGGCGGCTTCCAGCGCCGAGGGGCCGAAAGCCGTCTCGCTCCGCAGATGGAGGTAGCTTTCGGCGAGTACGTGGAGTCCCTTCTCCGGCGCCAAGCGGGCCAGGAAGCCCACCGTGAATGGCGCGCCGGGAACGCGCTCCCGGGGACCGAAGTCCTCGGGGACGATGCCGAGCGGGACCACGTGCATCCGGCGGCTGGGAATATCCAGGCAACGCTGCCAGTAAGACGCGGAGAACTCACTCACTGCCGCGAAACCGTCCACATCCTGGATCTTGGAGCGGATGAGGCCGAGCGCCTGGGTGCGATGCGGCTCGGGTAACTGGTCGAGAAAGATCTCTTCGCCCTGTAAGGTGCAACATATGGGGCGGCGCAGGGCTTCGCGGATGGGACGCGCCAAACCGATCAGAAGTGAGTTAGGCAATACTACGATATCGGGCGGTAGCTGGGCGCGGAGCCGGGCGGTCAACTTACGGATTTCCTTGAGCTGGAAGCCCTCCTCGCCGCGCAGCATGGAGACGGTCATGGCGCCGAGCGAATGCGGGTCCACGCGGATGGAGGTTCGGGACGCGAGACGCAGCATCCAGGGCGCATCCCACAGGCGGTCGAGCAGCGGGCGGGGCCGGCGGAAGAAGGCCGCCTGCTGGCAGAGGCACACGCCGATCCCGTTGAGCGACACCCCGGGCGAGCTGACGTTGGGGGCGTCCGTGCGGGTGGGCGTATAGAGGGGGAGCAGGGTGGCGTCGTGGCCCTGCCGCTGGAGCTCCGCCGCCAGGGTGTTGTCGCGGAGGCAACTGCCGCAATACATACGGGCGGCGCCGGCGGTGAGCGCGAGGATTCTCATGAGCGTTCCGGGGCAGGCATGGCGATGTCTCCTAGTGTAGACGGAGCGGGCCCGGTTGCGGTTCGAGGGGGGATTGGGGGTGCTTAACCGTTCCGGGGGAGGCGACAAAGTGAGAGCCGACGCCGTGGGGCAAACCGGGGGACAGACAGCGAATTTCCGGCAAACTGCGCCGGAAATCCGAGTCTGGCCCCGGTTTGCGGGCACCAGCGGCCCGCGCTCCCCCAAAACGGTTAAGCGCCCGGCGACCGGCGACCGAAAAACGGGTTCGTTTCGCGGGGCGCAAGTGGTTGTGTTTTGTGTGGGTTGGGATAGGAAAACGGGTTCGTTCGGGAAATTCGCTAAGAGGCGTCCCAGTGGACCAGGCGGGGTGGTGGCGAGAGGGAGTGAGAGCGGCATGGCGTTGGTATCCTCCGCTTCGAGGATTGCACGGGGTGGGGCTGGAGTCCGAAATCGGTCGGCGTGAAGCGATGAAAGGAAGGGAGTTTTTGAAGGGGAGCGGGTGTGACCGCGAATTCACGGACGAGAAAGTACGTTCCGGGGGCCGGCGATCCCGCGGACCGGATAGCGGCGCGGGGCGGCCTACCGCGCCGGGGCGTAATATCCCTGACGCCAGAACGCCTTCAGCGTGGGAAGCCCGTGCGGCGGGGTCAGTTTGACCTGGACGTGGTGATACCGGCCGTCGCGCGCCGGGTTGGCCGGCGAATAGCCCAGCACATACCGGTTGCGCAGCTCGATGCCAATCTTGGCGGCGATGTCCGGCAGTTCGCTCAGGTCTTCCACCGGCAGGTGGCGTCCGCCGCTCTGCTCGGCGATGTCGCTCAGCAGTCCGGGGCCGGCCAGTTCCTCGGGCGAGCGGCCGCGCGCGCCGTAGGGCTCGTAGATCCCCAGCGCGTAGAGCAGGACGTCGCTCTCGCGCACCAGGTTGCGCACCTCGGTTTCCGTGTAGCGGCTGCTGTTGTCGCCGCCGTCGGAGATGATCAGGAGCGCCTTGCGGCCCTGGGTGGACTTCTTCATCTCGTGCAGCGCCAGGAAAACGGCGTCGAGCAGCGCGGTCCGGCCGCGGGAGGGTGCAAAGGCCAGTTGGTTCTGAATCTCTTCATAGTCCCGGGTCAGCGGCACCACCAGCTTGGGCCGCTCGTTAAACTCGACCAGGAAGAATTCGTCTTCCGGGTTGGCGGTCTTGAAGAACGCCGACGCGGCCATCCGCGAGCGGCGCAGCTTGCTCCCCATGCTGCCGCTGGTATCGAAGACCAGGCCCACCGCCAGCGGCTCGTCTTCCATGGCGAAGTGAGTGACGGTCTGCTCGACCTTGTCGTCGAAGATTTTGAAGTGCTCGCGCTCGAGGCCGGTGACCGGCCGGTTCATGGCGTCGCATACGGAGACGGGAACCAGCACCAGGTTGGCATCGATTCGGAGGTTCGCCGTGGGCAGCTTGACGTCCAGCGGCGCCTTGGTCGCCAGGCGAGGCGTGATGGCCACCTGTCCGAACAGAAGTGGAACCAGCACACCAAGGACGGCCATCCATCCGCAGAACCGGCGCACGCCCATCGGGGGTAGCTTCCGGGCACGCTGCGCTCTGGCCGCGCCGGCTGCGCCCGCATGGGAGCGAAGACCTACGGTTGGAACGGATATTCGCACGAGCCCTTAGCCAGGTATTGTAGTCCGCTCAAGGCCGAAAAGCACCCCCCAGTACGGTTCATTCCAACGGGGCATAGTACCCCACGCGCCAGTGCGCGCGCAGCGGCGGAAGTCCGCGCGGGGGCACGACCACCACTTGCACGCGGTGGTACCGTCCGTCGCGCTGCTGGCTGGCTGGCGAGAATCCGAGGACATAGCGATTGCGCAGGTCCACGCCGATCTTCTGTGCGATATCGGGGAGTTCGGAAGGGCTGGCGGGATACAGCCGCCCTCCGGTCGATTCGGCGATTTTCGCCAGCAGGTCCGGGCCGGCGGCTTCCTCGGGCGGGCGGCCCGCCAAGTTGGACTCGAACACGCCAATGGCATACACCAGGCAATCGCTCTCGGTCAAGACGCTCTTGATCTCGGCCTCGGTGTAGCGGCTGCTGTTGTCGCCGCCATCGGTGACCAGCAGGAGCGCTTTCTTGTTCTTCCCGGACTTCCGCATTTCATGGAGCGCCAGCATCAGCCCGTCCAGCAGCGCGGTGGATCCGCTGGACTTGGTAAACACCAACCGGTTTTCGATGGCGCCGGGGTTGCTGGTGAGGGGCACGGCCAAGCGCGGCGAGTTGTCGAACTCGACCAGGAAGAACTCGTCCTCGGGATTGGACGTGCGGAGGAAGGTGTGCGCCGCCAAGCGCGATTGGCGCAGTTTGTCGCCCATGCTGCCGCTGGTATCGAACACCAGGCCCACGGCGACCGGTTCGTCCTCCATGCTGAAGGCGGTGATCTTGCGCTCCTGCTTGTCTTCGTACAAGCGGAAGTTTTCCCGCTCGAGGCCGGTTACGGGCCGGTTCAAGGGATCGGAAACCGACACCGGAATGAGCACCAGGTTGGTATCCACGCGGAGGTTCGCCGAGGCTGGCTGGCCCGGCTCCTTGCTCTGCGGGGTCTTGGAGCGCGGAGCGATGGAGACCTGCGCCTCGAGGGCCAGGGCAGCCAGCACAGCGGGGAGGATGGCTCTCAGGATCGGGATGGTGGCACGCCGCGTGCGCATCGAGGGACTCTGCGGGGTATTGTACAGCGCCCAAAGCCGGACTGGGTGAGCGGCGAATGGGGGCGGCGGATTGGGGGGGTGGGCGGCCGGGAAGTGGGCGTGGAGGCGATTCGCCCGCAAAACCGCTCGAGTCCGGGCGCAGGTGCGCGCAAGGCACGCCGCGCCCTTGTGGGGCGGGCTTTCAGCGGGCGGCCCCGCGCGGGGGCGCAGGCGATCAGCCTCCTCTCGCGGGCGTTTGCCAGTTCGAAAACCTGCCGCACATGGCGGCAAGCCGCAACCACAGCATGTGGGATGTTCGGAGCTTCGGGGCAGGTTGGGCGCTCCGCGCGGGCGAGACCAGCTCGCCGGGCGGGTTGCCAACCCGCCGCAGGTTGACAACCTGCCCCACATGGCGGCAAGCCGCGGACCCAAAGCGGGACTTGTGCGAGCGTGCCGCGCGGTTTTCCGGTACAATGGGAATTCGGCGGAGGTGGGTCTTCTCGAGTAGCAGCGGAGCGGCAATTGCGAAAGCTGGTGCTTCAGTAGTCCGCACAACCTCCCATGCCCTTTTTTCCCTGGTGTTCCCTGACGATTGCCGGGTTTGCGGCGGTCCTTTGCAGGCCATCAGCCGCATTCCGGTTTGCGCCGGCTGCCTGGCGCAGCCCGAGCCCCTGAGCGCCGAGTTCTTCTGCGCCGCCTGCCGCACCCCCTTTGTCAATCCGTTCCCGCTGGATGCCGAGGGCCGCTGCGCCCTCTGCCGCGGCGGACTGCGCGGCTTCGACGCGGCCTACTGCTTCGGCTCGTACGAGGGCGTGTTGCGGGAGTTGATCCACCTTTACAAGTACGGCCGTGTGAAGACTCTGGCCAGGCCGCTGGCCGGGCTGCTGGCGCGGGCCCTGCCGCGCGACGAGTGTTTCGACGCGGTGACGCCGGTCCCGCTGCACTGGCGCAGGCTTTGGTCCAGGGGCTTCAACCAGTCGGAGTTGCTGGCGCGCGCGTTGGCTCGAGGTTCGGGAATTCCCATGGTTCGGGCGCTGCGCCGGACTCGCTCGACCGCGTCGCAGGCGGGTCTGGGCGGCTCGGCGCGGCGGAAGAACGTGGCCGCGGCCTTCCGGGTGCGCCGCCTGGGGGGCTTGGCGCGGAAGCTGGCGGGGCGGCGGATCCTGCTGATCGACGACGTTCTGACCACGGGCGCCACCGCCACGGCCTGCGCCAATGCGCTCAAAGGGGCGGGCACGGCGCGCGTGGCTGTGCTCACAGTTGCCCGAGTCGACCGGAGAACGAGCGGGGTCCGCACATCCGCCCCCGATTCCACGTCAGGAGGACCTTCCCGATGATGGGCGATCGATGGCAGCGGCCCGTTCTGGTGCTCAACGCCAGTTACGAACCGATCAATATCTGCGCCGCCCGGCGGGCACTGGTGCTGGTACTGAAGGGCGTGGCTTCGGCGGAAGAGGAATCGCTGCACGCGATCCACTCGGCGCGGAGCGCAATGCGGCTGCCTTCGGTGATCCGGCTGTTGGAATACCGGCGCATTCCGCACCAGACGCGGGCGCTGTCGCGCAAGAACATCCTGATGCGGGACCGTTACACCTGCCAGTATTGCCACCGCATCCTGCCGGGGGCGGAATTGACTCTCGACCACGTGATCCCGCGATCGCGGGCCGGAGAGACCGCCTGGGAGAACCTGGTGGCCTGCTGCCACCCCTGCAACAACCGGAAGGGCAGCCGGACTCCCGAGGAAGCCGGCATGAAGCTGGCCCGCCAGCCGCATCCCTTCAACCTGCACACCAGCCGCCACCTGATGCGGATCTTGGGGAAGAGCGAATCGCAGTGGCAGAAGTACCTGTTTTATTAGGGGGTGGTTCCCGGTTGCCGGACCGGTGAGGCGCTTGAGGCGGCCGTTATCCGGCTCCCACCATCTCCCGCATGTCCTCGACGAGTTCCTTGAGCGTGGCGGCGTAGCCGCTGAGCTCGCTTCCGGCGGTGGCTCCATCTTTGGCGGCGGCGGCGCTATTCTGGGTGACCTGCTCCATCTGGATCACGGCGCGGGAGATATGGTCCATGCCGCGGGCCTGTTCCTGGCTGCCGAGACTGACTTCATCGACCAGGGCCTTGACTCGGGTGGAGTTATCGGTCATGGAACGGACGGCGCCAGCCACCTGGTCGAGCTGGGCGTTGCCGTGGCGCGAAGTGGCGATGGATTCCTCGATCAGCCCGGCGGTATCCTTGGCCGCCTGGGCGCTGCGCTGCGCCAGGCTGCGGACTTCGTCGGCGACGACGGCGAATCCCAGGCCGGCCTCTCCGGCGCGGGCGGCTTCCACGGCGGCGTTGAGGGCGAGGATGTTGGTCTGGAAGGCGATTTCATCGATCACCTTGATAATGCGGGCGATTTTGTTGCTGGACGCATCGATTTCCTTCATCTTATCGAGCATTCCATCGAGGGTCTGGTTGACCTGCGCGGCTCCCTTGTCGGACTCCTTGACCAGAGCAGCCACCTGTAAGGCATGGTCGGCGTTCTTGCGGGTAATCGAACTGATCTCCTCGGTGGATGCGGAGGTCTCTTCCAGGGAAGCCGCCTGGTGACTGGCGCCATCCGCCAGTTGATGGCTGGATTCCGAAACCTGGGAAGCCGCGTTGGCCACTTGTTCGGCGCTTTGCGCGATGCGCTGGGCCAACCCGCGCAGCGCGGAGTTGGCCTTGCGCACGATCGCGAAGAGCAGCCCGCCCACGGCCAGCCCCACGATGGCCAGACCGAGGGTGATGGCCCGGCCGCGCGCGGCGGTTCCCGCGGATTCCTCGGCGGCCAGGGTAAGTTCGCGGTTCTCCTGCTCGACCAGTTCGTTGGCGCGGCGGCCGATCTCCTCCAGCCGGGGAAGCACCTTCTCGGAGAAGATGGTCATGGCCGCATCCATCTGCTGATTGGCCATGGCCTGGCTGAGCTCGGCGTGAGCCTGACCAACCAGTCCGGCCTGCTGGGTGAGGGTAGCCACCAATCCGGAGGTTTCCGTCGAGTCGGCCGTTGCGCGCAAGCTGGCGAGGGCCTGCTGCAGAGAGACGGCGCGCTCCCGGAAGCCGCGTTCGTAGCTGGCCGAGTGCTCCTTGTCGCCGAGCATGGCCGCCATCACATTGCCCCTCTCGAGGCTTGTCAGCGCGGAAGTCGAGGCATCCACGACGCCGGCCAGGTACTGTTTGCGGGCCGTCACTTTGGCGGCGCGGTCCAGATCGCGGTTGAGGCTTCGCGTCACCAGCAGGGCCCCCGCGCTGAGAACCAATACCAGCGCCAGCATCAGGCCGAAGGCCCCCAGCAGTTTCTTCGTCAGACTCATGTTTGTCCTCGTAGCCCGCTCACAACTTGAATGCGAAGGTGAAGGGCGCCAGCGCCTTCACCGGTTTGCCGTCCTCGGTGAAAGGGGTGAACTTCCACTGCTTCAAGGCGTCCGCGCCGGCCCGGGTCAGCATGGCGTTGCCGCTGAGGATATTGACTTTCTCGACTTTCCCGTTTTCCCCGATGAGGGCTTCCAGTTCCACGACGCCTTCCACCTTGAGCTGCCTGGCAATCGGCGGATACTCGGGTTGGACCTTTGAGGTTGCGGCCTGCACGGCTTCAGCCCGCGTGATCTTCTTAACACCCTCTTGAGCGAGACTGGAACCTGCCGCCAGGACAGCGAGGAGCGCCAGCCCGCACAGGTTCTTCTGCCTGCAGATCATTCCGCCTCCCAAGAGCAAGCTTCCAAGTTCCTATATCGGACGAATTCCCCAAAGGTTTAGGGTCCAGAGCCCGGCGGGAGTCGGGCGGGCAGATCCGTGGAGCGGGATGCTCGGCCGTTGGGGGCCTGACGAACGCGGAACCTGCGCCGCAGGGCAGACCGGCGACGGCGAGTTTCCGGCAAACCGTGGGGGAAAGGCATGCCGGCTGGGCGTGGGCGAGGCGAGCGCCGCGAGCCGCCATGCGGGCCGGCGGGGACCTGGCGGGCGCCTAACCGTTTTGGGGGAGGAGGACAAACCGAGAGCCGACGCCGTGGGGCAAACCGGGGCCAGACAGCGAATTTCCGGCAAACCGCGCCGGAAATTCGCTGTCTGGCCCCGGTTTGCGGGCACCAGCGGCCAACGCTCCCCCAGAACGGTTAAGCGCCCGGACCTGGCCGCGCCGGGCGGGCACGTATAATCAAAAGGTAAGAGCGGCACCATGAGAAAGCGCGTTCTATACGGCCTGGCGATCGTCCTGCTGGTGGTATCCGTGCTGCTGGTGGTATGGCAGGGCTCGTTCCATCTCGGGCGGTTCAGTCCGGAAGGCGCCCAGCAGGCGCTGGTTTACTGGGCCACCCTGGTCCTCATTTTCATCCTGATGGTGGTGCTGGCGTTCAATCTGGCCCGCGAGTTCGTGAAGCTGTACGTGGCCCGCCAGGCCAACGAGGAAGGCTCGCGCATCCGCACCAAGCTGGTGGCCGGCGCCCTGACGCTCAGTATCGTCCCGGTTTTCTTCCTGGTTTTCTTCAGCTACGAGGTTTTGAGCTTCAACGTGAACAAGTGGTTTACCGAGCCGGCGGAGGGGCAGAGAGAGCGGTTTATCGGTCTGGCCACCAGCCTCAAGAAGGAGGTAAGCGACCGGGCCGCGGCGCAGGCCAGTCTGCTGGCGCTGCAGGTGGAGACGCGCCGGCTGATCGAGGAGGGCGAGCGCGCGCCCGGTTTTCTGGAACGCTTCGCACGGGAACAGGGATTGGACTCGGCCGCCATCTATGGCCCCTCGGGGGGCGTCCCGCTGGATTCCTGGCAAGGCTCGGGGTCCGGCAAACCACCCGGCCAGGCGTTCGAATCGAAGGCTTCCGTGCCGGGCTCCTCGGGGATCATCGGACTGGCGGTGGTGCGCGCCAGCATGCCCCTGGACGACGCCGCCGGGGTTGCCCAGATCGACCAGCAGATCAGAACCTCGAACCAGCTCCGCGAGCACGGCAAGGACATCCGCAACCAACTGGTTCTGCTGATGGCCCTGATCACCCTGTTCGTGATCTTCGTGGCCACCTGGACGGCGCTGTTCCTGGCGAAGCAGATCAGCGTGCCCATCACGGCCCTGCTGGAAGCCGCCCGCGAGGTGCGCAAGGGGAACCTCAAGCACCGCGTCCAGGTCCAGGCCGCCGACGAACTGGGGCTGCTGGTGCGCGGCTTCAACCAGATGACCCAGGAGATGGAGGCCAACCAGCGCGAGCTGGACCGCCGCAGCCGTTTTACGGAAGCCATCCTGGAGAGCATTCCCACGGGCGTCATTTCGATCTCTTCGGACGGCTCGATTCAACGCGTGAACCGCCCCCTGCTGAAGATCTTCCCGGCCGGGCTGGTGGAGCGCGCCGCGCGCCTGGAGGACCTGTTCTCGCGCGACGACACGGCCGAAATCAAGTACCTCATGAAGCGCGCCCGCCGCACCGGGGTGGCCACCCACCAATTGGAACTGCGCAGCGAGGACCGGGTACGCCACATCTCGGTCACCGTTTCCGCGCTGGAGGACAAGCTCACCAGCGGTTTCGTCATCGTGCTCGAGGACACCAGCGAGCTGCTGCACGCGCAGAAGGCCGCGGCCTGGCACGAGGTGGCGCGGCGGGTGGCGCACGAGATCAAGAATCCGCTCACGCCCATCGGACTCTCGGCCGAGCGCATCGCGCGGCAGGTGGATCGCCTGGGCTGGCCGCCGGCCCAGGCCGCCATTCTGCGGGAGTGTTCCGAGACGATTTCGAAATCCGTGGAATCGGTGAAGACGCTGGTGGACGAGTTTTCGCAGTTCGCCCGCTTCCCCTCGGCGCAGCCGGTGCGCTCGGATCTCAACCAGGTGGTGGAGGAAGCCCTGCTGGTTTTCCAGGGACGCCTGGAAGGCATTTCGCTGCGCACCAGCCTTGCGCCCAACCTGCCGCAGGTGAACCTGGACCCCGAGCAGTTTCAGCGCGTGGTCATCAACCTGGTGGACAACGCCGCCGAAGCCATGCAGGATTCCCTGGTTAAGAACCTGTACATCGCCACCCAGCCCGGGGCGGCCGAGACGGTGGAACTGGTGGTGGCGGATTCGGGATGCGGCGTGAGCCCCGACGATAAGGAGAAACTCTTCCTGCCGTACTTTTCGACCAAGAACCGCGGAACCGGCCTGGGCCTGGCCATCGTCAGCCACATCGTGGCCGAACACAACGGGCAGATTCGCGTGGAGGACAATCGCCCCGTGGGGGCGCGCTTCACGGTGGAGATCCCCGTGCCGGTGGAGGCCGACAGCGACGCCGCGACGCGGCCGGTGGCGGCCAGAATATGAAACCGCGGCGCATTCTGGTGGTGGATGACGAGCCCGGCATCCGCCAGTCTCTCAGCGGCGTTCTGGAGGACGAAGGCTATGCGGCGGCATCCGCCCAGAGCGGCGAGGCCTGCCTGGCGCTGCTCCCGGGCGGCGGTTTCGAACTGGTGCTGCTGGACATCTGGCTACCCGGCCTGGACGGCATGGAGGTGCTGGCCCACATACAGGAAATGCCACTGTCCGAGCGCCCCGAAGTGGTGGTCGTCTCCGGCCATGGAAGCATCGAGGCGGCCGTCAAGGCCACCAAGCTGGGCGCCTTCGACTTTCTGGAGAAGCCGCTTTCCATCGAGAAGGTGCTGGTGGTGGCGAAGAACGCGCTCGACCACCGCAGTTTGACCATAGAGAACAGCCAGCTCAAGGGAGACCCCGAGTCGCGCTACCGGATCATCGGCGAAAGCGCGCCGGTGAAGGCCCTGCGCCAGCAGCTCTCGCTGATGGCCGGCACCAACGGCCGGGTGCTGATTTTCGGCGAAAGCGGCGTGGGCAAGGAGCTGGTGGCCCACGCCCTGCATGCCATGAGCCCGCGCGCGGCGCAGCCGTTCGTGGAGGTGAACTGCGCGGCCATTCCCGAGGAGTTGATCGAAAGCGAGCTGTTCGGACACCGCAAGGGGAGCTTCGCGGGCGCCGTGGACGACAAGATCGGCAAGTTTCAGAAGGCCGACGGCGGCACGGTTTTTCTGGACGAAGTGGGCGACATGAGCCTGCGCACCCAGGCCAAGGTGTTGCGCTCGATCGAGGAGCAGCGCTTCGAGCCGCTGGGCGCGGCCGAATCCTCGCAGGTGGACGTGCGGGTGGTGGCCTCGACCAACAAGAACCTGGAGGAGGAAATCGAGCGCGGCAATTTTCGCGAGGACCTGTTCTACCGCCTGAACGTGATCCCCTTCGTGGTCCCGCCGCTGCGCGAGCGCGTGGAGGACATCCCCCTGCTGGCCGACCATTTCCTCAAGGAGTTCACCACCGCTTACGGGCGCAAGCCCAAGGAACTGACGCCGGAAGCCTACCAGGCGCTCAGGGAGTACCACTGGCCCGGCAACGTGCGCGAGCTGAAGAACCTGATCGAGCGGATCGTGATTCTGAACCCGCAGGTGCGCGTGGACGCGCGGCACATCCCGCTGCACGCCGCGCGCCGGCAGCACGACCGTCCGCCCGAGCGCTTCGGCAGCCTGCAGGAAGTGCGCGAAGCGGCCGAGCGGGAGTACATCCTCAAGAAGCTCGAGGAGACCAATGGCAATGTTACACGGACGGCGGAGTTACTGGGGCTGGAGCGGAGTAACTTGTATAGGAAGATGAAGACGCTGGGGATCGGGCCGAAGGAGTAGGGGGGCGGAGCGGTTGTCCGGAACCGGGACAAGACATCTTTCTGAGTCCTTTTCGGAGTGCCTGACGATCTACCCAGAGCCGGCTAGACGCCACTTTCGCGGCTAAGGCCGTCTTACGGCCATGTGGACTGGGAAATGTCCAACGCAAGGGCTCCGCTGACGCCCGTGGGAAGTCGCTCAGGGGCGTGTCATGCTACCCTAGCGCTCCGAGGGAGGAAATAGTCAATCCATGTTCGATCCGGCCACAATCGGTGCCGCGCTCGCAAGCGCAAAAACGGTTCTTGACCTTGTGAAAAACGCCAACGACGCACAACTCGCCCTTAGGATCAGTGGCGAGATCGCCAGCCTTCAAGGAAAACTGATTGATGTCCAACAGCAGGCATTGGCTCTGCAGGATGAAAACCAACGCCTCCGCGACGAGATCAGGCAACTGAACGCCAAGCTCGCTGAAACCGTGGAGGCGGAGCCGTGTCCTCGCTGCCGCCGCAAGGGCTGGCGCGTGGAATCTAGCGAACCTGACTCGACGTTTGGAGAACTTGGTGGAATTCGACGCCTGTACAAGTGCGAGTTCTGTGGGTTCAGCGAGAGTCAGCTAATGACCGCGAAGTGATGTGCCTCTGGAGACCGGGCGACAGAGTCCTCTTGGTTATTACGTAACGGGCGAGCCTTGTACAGGCACCGCAGTGACCTTGTGATATCCTAGCGAGGCATGGACCCCGCTGCGCTGAAGGATCTCATCTTGGTAAGGCTGACCGCCGAGCAAATCTCGCTCGCGAAACAGGCGAATGGTCCTCGCCTCAAGATCACACACGCCTTGCTTTGCGGGAGCTACGGGCAGATGTTCGGGACTGAAAAGCGATGCGCTGAGTACTACGAGGCGTGGAAACACATCTTCAGGCACCTGTTCTGTGAGGTTTACAAAGCCGAGGCGCACCCGATCCGCTGCTACGAGTCCACGTTCAATTTGGTGATGTCGCTCATTGCGGAAGACGACCGGATACGGGCCCTTTCCAAGGTGCGGTCGTGAGCGGCACGCAAAGCGGGATAATACAACGTATGAGCGAAAGCACGTTTCTGGTCATGCGGGCTCGAGGGCCCGGCAGAGAGCCCCCACGGGGCAGATTCATCGTTATGCCGTGGCCAGGTTCTGACCCGCTGTCCAGTCCGCCTTTCGGGCTGGTTCCGCCGGAGCAGACCTTTCGTGGCACCGAGGAGGAGACCCGCCGGTATTTGGCCGACAGGGGACAGTCTTCCTCGCAGATTCAAAGGCTTGTAGAGTTGGCCAACGACAGTCCGGAGTTCAACGCGCCCGAATGCGTTGTAGTGTACGCGCCTCCGAAAGGGTAGGTTTCGAGAGAGACCCGGAAGTGCTCCGAACTCAATGCCTTCGGCGTCTCGAAAGTCACTGAGGAACGGCCAAGTGGTGGCCGCCGTGGCGCTGAGGTCGCAGTCGGCGCCGTCGCAGGATTTTCTCCCGAAACCAGACGGCGCTCATACGCCGCGTCTCGCGATTTCTCCGGTCTCGAGAATCCAACTGACCGTACAGTCGTATCGTTGGTCTGGACCGTGCGCGCTCCTCCGGCCGGATCACGCCACTCGGAGACAGTCCGCGCTACGGCGCCGAGCTTCCGCTCCGCGTTAGCACTCCCACACCACGCCCTTCACCCTCGCACTCGCGCGGCCCCATAATCCCAATTCCACGCCCGAGCCCCGGAGGCTCGCTGCCCCTATCGGATGGGCACGACGTCGAGATCTTCAATCGCAGCGTAGTCTCGGAGATCCGTGGTCACCAGCGGACAGCCCCATAGACGTGCGGATGCCGCAATCCAAGCGTCCGCGGTCTGGATCGGGCGTCCGGAACGCCGGCATTGTTCCACCAGTCCGGCCCAGATCGCACACGTGCGCTCGTCGGGATAGAGCGTCAGGTACAGCGCCGCGTGTTCCTCGAGAGCGGTGCGGCGGGCCGCTCCCCAGTCGTTGGCTGCGGGCCAAAGCCGGAGTTCCGCCTGAGTCGTGAAGGAGATCACCAACTGGCGGCCCGCGACGGCCTCGGTACAGGTCTGTCGAAGCGGACGGTTCCTGTTAAACAGGATCGACACCACGCTGGTATCGAGAAGCAGGACGTTCATTTGCGGTCGGTGCCGACGGGTTGTCTCCGATGACGAAGCTCCCGGACGAACTCGATGAAAGCACCGGCTTCGGACGGATCGCCGTCGTCGGATGGGGCGAAGTCCCGCACCCGGGGCTTCAGCCCAGGGATGAGAACCGCGGGGTCGGGCAGGCCTCTCGGATTGACAACCTCCGCCATGGCTCCGGTGTATCGGAATCCGCGATAGCCAGTCCGCCCAAACCGCGTCGACAGCCAGGCGCCGCTTGAGGGCCAACTGTCCCGCGTACTCCTGAGCGTCGGCCAGGGTAACCTCGGTGGTCAGGGTCTCCTCGATTGCCGGGTGGCTAAGCACCCGCATGGCCTGTCCTCCGATCAACGCGGACGGCAGGACGTTAGCGTCGGCGGCGAGTGTCACGGCGAGTCTTCCGCCAGGATTCGAAGTCGGACAGAACCTCTCCTTCAGTCCCACCGCTCTTCCGGATCTGCCGCCCGATTTCGGCGCTCAGCATTCCAAAAAGTTGGGGCTTCAGATCGACCGGTAGCGTTCCGTCCGGCGTCGGAAAGAGCACTCCCGCCAATCGCCCCCGGCGAGCGATCAAGACGGGCACATTGGACTTCAGCATCCCGGTCGCGTTGTCGCGGAACTCCCGAACCGTGCTCACTCTCATGAGGTCACCCTGGTGAACATCATAGCTTGCGCTGGGGCAACGCCGCTTGCGATCGCCCGCGACCCGGTTCACCATCGAACACCGCTACAATTGGGACAGGCCCATGGTCGAGATCCAGCCAATCCGCGTCGAACCGGAACGAGAGGAAGATGGCCGTTTCCTGGCTTCCGTGCCTGACCTCCCTGGCGTGATGGCCTATGGCGCTAGCAAAGAAGAGGCGGTTCGAAAAGTGGAGTCGATTGCCCTTCAGGTGTTGGCTGACATGATCGACAGCGGCGAGGACGTCCCCGAGCCGCTCGGGGACCTCTGCGGCGGAGGCGCCTGCTCCCCCCGGGGCAGTGTACCGCGTTCTGCGCTGGTCCATGGCAGCGCGGAGATGGAGCCCGGCCCAGCCCGCCGAGCGCGAGTACATCCTCAAAAAGCTGGAAGAGACCAACGGCAACGTTTCGCGGACGGCGGAGTTACTGGGGCTGGAGCGGAGTAACTTGTATAGGAAGATGAAGACGCTGGGGATCGGGCCGAAGGAGTAAGGGGGCGGAGGGACGGACCGCGTGTCCCAGTGGACTGCGATGCGCGCGGAGGGTTATCCGGTTGGGCGGGGACGCGCGGCGGCAGTAGGGATCGCTCACTGCCCGCCCAGCGCCTTCTGAATGGTGGCGATGTTCTGGCGCGCGAAGCCGGCTTCTTCCATGTCCGGGTTGATGGCCAGCATCTCCTGGAAGTGCTTCAGCGCCGGGCCCAGTTCGGCCACGCTGTTGGTGACGTTGGCCTTGTACATGTAACTCAGACCCAGGGCATAGTGGGCGAACGGGTCGTTGGAATAGTAACTCAGCGACTTCTGACAGGCCGCGATCGCCAGGTCGTAGTGCGATTGGCGGCGCTCGCAATCGCAGATGCCGAAATACGCCAGGCTCCGCAGTTCGCTCCAGATATCGTGCACCGCGGCGTGGCTCTTGCGGCCCAGGCCGAACAGCGAGCCGAGCACGTAGTAATTCAACTGTCCGGCCAGGTGGCTGTCGAAGTCGCTGAGCTTGAGGTACTGGTCGTATTCGGCGCGGGCCTCGGCGAGTTTGCCGCTCAGGCGCAGGCTGTCGGCCATCCACAGATGCGGCTCGGCTTTCTTCGGCGAGAGTTGAACCGCCCGGCGCGCGCTTTCGATGGATCGCCCGTACAACGCCTTGAAACGGTACGCCTGCGCCTGCATGGTGAGCGCCAGGGCGTCATCCGGCTGGCGCGCCAGGACGGTATCGATCTGGCGGAGAGCTTCGTCCACGTTGCCGATATCGAGCAGCATGCCGGCATAGGTGGCGCGCGCCTGCACGTAATCCGGATCGATGGCGATGGCTTTCTTGAAGTTCTCCCCGGCCTTGTCCTCGTCGAACAGCGCGTTATAAGCGAGGCCCAGGTAGTAAGCCGCCTGGCTGTAGGACGGGTCCATGGCGAGCGCCTTCTCCAGATCCTCGGCGGCCTTGCGATAGTTGGGCTCGGAGCCTTTCTCGTAGGCCTCGATGCCTTTGTCGAGCAGATCGGTGGCCGCCTTACTGCGGCGGCGGGGAATCAGGATCTTGATGCTGACGGTGGATTCCGTTCCCGGATACACGGTCTCCTGCCGCGGGCCATCGGGCTCGTAGCCCATTTTCACGCCCTTGACGGTGTGCTCGCCGGGAGGCAGGCCGGGCACGGAAAGCGTCTGGCCCTTCTTCTGAAGCACGCCGATGGACTTGCCGTCGACGAAAACTTCCACCTCGTCGAGGTTCGCTTCGAAGGTAAGCGTGCCGTACTTGGCGGCGGGCGCGGCGGCGGGCTTGGCGGTGGATGGCGTGTAGGCCAGCAGGAGGTTGGGGTCGAAGCTGCCGCGGTCGGAAGTGGGATTCTGCCGTGCCCCGGTCTTCTCGCGGACCTGCGTGTGGACGTACTCGGCCAGCTCGTCGGCGCTCACCACGCCGTCGCCGTTGGCGTCGGCCGCGCCGCCCATTCCCTCGACCACGTAGTACGTGAAGACGCCGTGGCCGCCATCCAGATCGGGACTCTCGAAGGAACTCTCGCGGTCGCGGCTGGCGGTGAGCGAGAACAGCGAATTGCGCAGATTGGAGAGCGAGCTGTTGAGGGTCTGGGTTTCTTCGGGCGTGATGGCGCCGCTGTGGCAGGCGTCGGTGAGGAGGATCTTGTAAGTGGCATGGATCTTGTCGCCGATCGCCGAGCCCAGCTCGTCCATGGGGTAGCCGGTGGTTTCGATGTGCGCGGGATCGAAATCCGAGGGCGCCAGGTATCCTTTGCCGCCGTAAAGGAAACCGTGGCCGGCGAAGTAGACGAGCACGCGGTCGCCTTCCTTGGCGACCGACGGCAGCCAATCGTCGATATCGCGCCGCATGGCGGCCAGGGTGGCGTCGGAACCGGTGAGGACCTTGACGTTCTCGGCCTTGAAATTGCCGCCTTCCGGACTAATCAGGATGGTGTTCATGGACTGCGCGTCGCGTTCCGGAAACCGAAGCTGGAACTTATCGGCGAGCTTGGGATAGTGCGAGATGCCGATCACCACCGCATAACTGCGCGGCGGCGTCCTGGCCGGCGGCGGAGGCGTGGTGGGTTCCGTGTCCAGCCTTTCCACTTTGAGGTCGCGCTTCTGGGGGGACGGCGGTGGCTGCTGGGCGAGCGCGGAAACCAGCAGGGCGGAGGCGGGGAGAAGAAGGAGATTGCGGAGCATCATAGCCCTCACTTGTGCGCCAGGCGGAACTCGTAGATCACCGGCCCGGTCAAGGCCGCCGGCGAGGAGATCACGGCGGTATCGTTCTGCCGCATGAAGATCAGGTCGCGCGGGGTGAGATCGGCGGCGCCCGCCAGGTTGGCCGGCAGTTCCGCGTCGCGCGGCACCGGCTTGGGACCGGCCGAGTTGTCGATGCATTCGCCGCGCGCGCGCAGCATGGTGTCGTCGCAGCGCGGAATCAGCGTAATCGGTTTGGGCGGGCGGTTGGCGGAGGGCGGCTCGAGGCGCGGAGGGGCGCCGGTGAGACGCGCCGGCGTCACCAGCCAGTAAACGATCTCGTAACCCGCCGGGCCGGCGATGCGGAAGGCCGAGGCAGTCGCCGGCACATGGTACTGCTTGCCCGCGGCGATGCGATTGTCCTCCCCGGTCTCCTCCCGTGGAAACAACTGCTCGTACTTTCCCGAGCTGCTCTGGTTCATCACGTACAGGTAGCCGTCGAAATCGGTGCGAAAGCGGAAGCGCACGCGATCGCCCCGCTCGAGCACCAGGCCCGGATCGACGGTGTGCCACGTGGAGCCGTCCAACCGCTCGAGCATGATCTCCATGCGGCGGCCCTCGGCGGCGGAAGGCGGCTGGGCGAAGGCGCCCGCGCCGAGCGCCGCCAGGATCGCCGCGGCCCAACCGGCGGCGCGTTTCATTTGTGCACCAGAGTCAGATCGGCAACCACGCGCGAATCGCCGCTGCCGCTCGGGTTGACAACGTAGACGGCCTTCTCTTTGCGGTCGCCCGGGGTATCTTCCGTGATCTTCTCCACGATGAGGTCGCGCGCATAGACCTCGCGCAGGTGGCCGACCGTGGAATTGTCGATGGCGGCGCTGGCCATCAGCACCTGCCCGGAGGGCGCTGGCGCCGGCTCCGCGGGCTGCGATACGGGCTTCGCCTGGGCGCCCTGCAGCGAGTAGACGATCTTCTCGAGATCCTGCTCGGGCTCGCGCGAGAACACGATGAAGACCTTCTCTTCGCCGGCCTGCTCGTCGAAGTAAAAGCGCGTCTTGGGCGGCATGGCGTAAGCGTGGAAACCTTCCACGCGATTGCTTCCTTGATCGACCTCCGAGGACGGGAACATGGGCTTCCAGGTGCCGCTGGATCCCTGGCTGACGATGTACAGGTAGCCCGGTCCGTTGGTCTCGACGTTGAAGCGGATGCGGTCGCCGGCGTGAAATACGCTGTCCGGCGCCACTTCCGTCATATCCCCGTTCACCAGTTTGAGTATGGAGTACTTCAGCCCCAGGGGGGTCCCGGCAGTGGGCGCGGGAGCGGTGGCCGTGGCCGGCATGACACGGCCGCCGCCGGGCAGCTCGCCGCCGTACGCGGGCCGCGCAACGGCGGGCGAAGGACCCGGCGCGGGCGGATTCGCGGAGTCGATTTGCACCGGCTTGGGCCGCGTGGCGGCCGGCCTGGGAGCCGGGGGTTTGGTGGGGGTGGTAGCGGCCTGCGGGGAGTAGTAGAACAACTCGCGCGCCGTGAACTGCGTCTTGGGCTGGTCCTGCGCCACGGCCACCAAGACCATCATGCAAGCGGCGGAAAGCGAAGCGGTAACACCTGAAATGTGCGACATATCGAGTCCCGGCCTCCCTGGGAGTGGACGTTCCGTTCTTACCATATCACCGCTGCTGCAAGTTGGGACGGGGCCGCACGGGAAGCGGTACTATGCCACTTTGTTAAATCTCGCACGGAATGTGCGGCGGGGCCCGGAGGCCGGCGGCTCAGTGGGTTTGCATGGGCGGCTGGTTGATCCGCCGTTCGATATCGGTGACGCGGGACTCGACCGCGCTGAGGCGGCTGCGGATCATCATGTCGGCGGGCCCGGATTCCTTCAGCTTGGTGTCGATGCTCTGGGCAAAGCTGTAGAACGGCTTCAGCATCTCGGTCTGAGAATCGCGGATAGTCTCTTTCAGGTCGTCGTAGGCGTGGTGGGCCTCGGAGCGCAATTGCTCGTTGTCCTGCTTGAGTTCCGCCCGCAGTTCGACCATGTCCTGCTTGAGTTCCGCTCGCAGCTCGCTAATGTCCCGCTTCGTGGCTGCTTCGTGGCCGTTTTCCATGGATGAACCCTTTTCGTATTGTACCGCGACGGCTGCCACGCGATGCGCGGCGGCGCGGGTGGGCATCGCCAGCGCGGACGAGGCGCGGCCGATCTCGCTGCTGCCGCGCGGGCACATCGCCGTGGCGCCGGCCGAGCGCAGGCTCAGCGGACTGGACGAACTGTTTACGGTGCTGCCGAGGCCGGCCGAACAAACCAGTTCGATGGCGCCGATCACGGGACCGAGCCGCACCGCCGGCATCGAGCAGGTTCCGGTGCGCGGCGCTCACGGGCCGGGACAGGTGCTGGCGATTCCGGTGGGGTAAGGGCGCCGGGCGCTATACTCGGGGCAGAGCGTGCCGCCGATATGAAAGCCGAACTGCAATGTGGACGTGAAATCGTAAATTTCGAGGTTCCCGATTCCACGGTCCTGTTGGAGATGAAGCCCCTGGCGCCGCTCGCGGACCCCGCCGCCGCCGTCGGCGAGGCGCTGGCCCGTCCGATCGCAAGCCCGCCGCTGGCGGAACTTGCCCGCGGCCGCAAGAGCGCCTGCATCGTGATTTCCGATGTCACCCGGCCGGTGCCCAACCAGGTCGTCCTGCCGCCCGTGCTCGAAACCCTGGAGACCGCGGGCGTCGCGCGCGAGGCCATCGCCATTCTCATCGCCACCGGCATGCACCGGCCCAACCTGGGCGACGAACTGGCGCACATGGTGGGGCGCGACATCATGGCGCGCTACCGCATCGAGAACCACTTCTGCCGGGATCCGGAGAATTACCGCCGCATCGACACCATCGACGGCGCGCCCATCGAGATCAACCGGCACTACCTGGACGCGGATCTGCGCATTCTCACCGGGCTTATCGAACCGCATTTCTACGCCGGCTTCTCGGGCGGGCGCAAGGCCATCCTGCCGGGCATTTCGAGCTTCGAAACCATGAAGTTCATGCACTCCTACCGCATGATCGACCATCCGCGGGTGGCGAACTGCGTGCTCGAGGGGAATCCCTTTCACCAGTTCGGGCTGCGCATCTGCGAATTGGCCGGCGTGGATTTCATCGTCAACGTGGCGCTCAACAAGCATCGGGAGGTGGGCGGAGTGTTCGCGGGCCACTTCGACCGGGCGCACCGCGCGGGCTGCGAGGTGGTGGAGCGCCACTCCACCAGCGTGGTGGACGAACCCTTCGACCTGGCGATCACCTCCGGCGGCGGATTTCCCCTGGACGCCACCTTTTACCAGATCGCCAAGGCCCTCACCTGCGCCAGGAACGTGCTGCGCAAGGGCGGCGCCATCCTGGTGGTGTGCGGCTGCCAGGAAGGTCTCGGCGGCAAGGAGTTTTCGGGGATTCTGCGCTCGGTGGGAAGCCTGGCCGAGTTCCGCGAGCGCTATCGGGACCCCCGGGACTTCGTGATCGATCAGTGGTGCGCGCAGAGCATCTACCAGGCGCTCGACCATGCCGGAGAAGTTTACATTTACTCGCCCGGCCTGAAAGGCGAAGACGTCGAGAAAATGGGCGCCATCCCGGTGGGCGATTTGCAGCGCACCGTGACCGCGCTGGCGGCGCGCCACGCCCGCGTGGCGTTGTCGCCGGAAGGCCCCTACGTGGTGGGCGTGCTGCGGGAAGCGGCGGGCGCGCTTACTTGAGTTTGTCCCGGAGCGCCTTAAGCTTCACCCATGCCTCGGCGCGGGCCTTCCGGTTGGCTTCCGTCGCGTCCGGCTGCGCGCCGGCCCGCATGAACCCGTGGGCCGCGCCTTCGTAAGTCACCGGTTCGAAGAACTTGCCGGCCGCTTTCATCTGCTCCCCGGTGGCCGGGAGTGTGGCGTTGATGCGCGCATCGCTCCCCGCGTAGAAACCGTAGACGGGCGCCTGAATGTTGGCGATGGCTTCGGGCGCCGGACCGCTGCCGTAGAACACGAATGCGGCCGCCAGATCCCCGCGGTTGGTCGCGAAGCGGAAGGTTTGTCCGCCGCCCCACGAGAAACCCACCACGCAAACCTTCCCGTTGGAGGCGGGCAGCTTCATGCAGTAATCGGCCACCGCGTTGAGATCCGCGGTGATCTGGCCGGGCGGCAGCCTCTGAATCGCCTGGCCCACTTCATTCGGCGGAAAATCCCGGGTGCCTCCGCCCTTCGGCCCCATGCCCGACAGAAGGTCGGGCGCGACCGCCAGAAAGCCGGCGGCCGCAAACTCGTCGGTGACGCTCTCCACCCAGTCCGTCATTCCGAAGATCTCGTGGATGACGACGATGGCGGGCGCCTTGGCCTGCCCCTGCGGGTAAGCGGCGAACGATTCGAGGCTTCTGCCGCCGTGTTTCACGGTTACCCACTCGCGCCGCCGCGGCGAGCGGTCCACCGCCTGGCGCGCCCAATCCTGCGCACACAGGCGGGACGCGCCCCATCCGGTGGCGGCCATGCCCATGGCGCTTCCTTCCAGCATCCGCCTTCTAGTCAATGTCTGCATTTCCGTTGCGCTCCTCTGCGGTATTTTCGACGATTGCTCCCGCCAGCGCAAGCGGTCCCCGGGGCGCCCTCACCGGACGCGCGCCCGCCGCAAGCGCGCCACCAGCAGATATCCGAAAAGCACGGCCGCTAGCAGCCCCGCCACCGCCCAGGTCAGGTCGCCCAGCACTCCGTATAAGGACATCGCGCGATCGCTGAAGAAGCGCCCCAAAGAGATAAAGACGGCCGCGCCGGTGACTTCGCCCATCAGGTCCCACAAGAGGAATCGGGGCCACGGGTAGCGGGCAGTGCCGCTGGCCAGGTTGATCCAGGGGCCCAGGGGGCTGAGCAGCCAGCGCGTGACGAAGATTCCGGAGCCGCCCCAGGTTCTCACTTTGGTTTCCATGGCCTTGAGGTTGACGCGCTTTCCGAACAGGGCGCCGAGCCTTGCCGCGGCCGCCGGCCCGCCCCATCGGCCGATAACGTAGCCGGCCTGATCGCCGAGGCTGGAACCGGCGGCGGCCGCGCCGATGGCCCACCACGGGTTCATGGCGCCTTGCGAGATCATCGAGCCCGCTACGATCAGAAGGAGCGTGATGGGCAGCGGCACCCCAACGGCCGCAATGGCCACGATTCCGAAAAGGGCCGGCGCCCCGTAGAGGGAAACCGCCCCGAGAAGCCGATCGTTCATCGCGGATGGCCGCCCGGCGGTGGCGTGGCGGCTTGGATGGCGCTCTCCAGTTGGGCCATCAGTTCGGGAACGGGGCGGTTCAGGTCGCGGGCGATGTGACGAATCGACCGCCGGTCATACGGCTGCCGCGGACGGACCCCGATGGCTTGAAACAGCACGGAGGCCGGGAGGTGGTGGGCATGGGCGATGAATGGGACCGACATCCATTCCCGGATGGGCTCGTTGGCCGCGTGCATCAGCCGCGCCCGCCGGCCGGCCCGGGAGGCGAAGATGACCGTGCTGGCGACCGCCAGCACGAAGGCCATCCCAACCGCCGCCGTGCGCCGCCACGTTTCGCCCACAATTCAATATAGCCGGTTGCCGGCGGGTTGTCCGGCGCCCCGGTAGCCTGCCCGGAAATCGCGGCGCCGAGAGCGAGGCGATGCGCTTCACGGGCTATCATGAATGTGGCGGGTTCTTCCATGACACATTGCCTGCGCCGCTGCGCGGTGGGTTTCTCTCTGGCGGCTGTTCTTGCGCTGGCCGTTCCTACCGGACGGGGCGACGCCGGTCCGCCCCGGGCGCAGGAGCGCGCCGAAGACGCCGGAGACCGGAAGGACAGCGTCCGTCTGCCCAACGGCAAGCTGCAGACGGACGAAATTCTCAAGGCGGAGCACGCGCAGAACGTCAAGGACGCCGCCAGGTTGGTGGAACTCACGCAACAATTGCAGCAGGACCTGGAGAAGTACGACTACACGGTTCTTTCCATGTCCACTCTGAAGAAGACCGAAGACATTGAGAAACTGGTCAAGAAGATCCGCACTCGTTTGCGGCACGATTAGCCTGCTGGCGGCCTGGAGCGCCGGAGCGCAGGGCGATCTGCCCGAGCCCGCCCCGGCGGCTCCGCCGAAGACGCCCGCCATCGCGCTGCTGGACGCCTCCGACGCGCCGCAATGGCAGGCATGGGTGGGTGGCCTCGGGTGGAAAGTGCTCGCGCCGCCCGAGGCCGCGGGCGGCATCGACGCGCGCCTTCAGGCGCTGGACGCCGCCGTGCGCAGCGCCATTCGCGACGCCGGCGTGGACCCCGGCCGGGTCTACCTGGCGGGGCGCGGCGCGGCCACGGCTTCGGTCTTCTACGCCGTCTCGCGCCTGCCGGACCCGTGGGCCGCCGCCCTGGCGCTGGGCGGATCGCCCGAAGCCGCCGCGACGACGGGACGCATCTTTGCCGCCAATTTCACCAACGTTCCCGTGTTGTGGATCGGCCCCGGATCCGGCGAACCGGAACTGGCCGTGAAACTGAAGAAGGCGGGCGTGAATCTGGAATGGCGCGCGGCGGCCGGCATCGCCAACGCGGCGATTTTCGAATGGCTGGCGGGGCACCGGCGCGACGAGTTCCCGGCTTCCATCGATTGCGAAACCAATTCTCTCGCCTTCGCCCGCTGCTACTGGATCCGGATAACCAAAGTGGATCCCGGCGAGCGGAACGACGTGCTGCCGACCACCCGCGTGCCGCCGGGTTCGGGCGCCTCGCTCGACCTGGGCAACTTCGGTTTCAAACCGGACGACGCGGGCCCCGGGCTGCTGGTTTCCTTCCTGGGCGAGAAGTACGACGGCCCGCTGAAACTCGGAGACCGCATCGTCGAGCTGGATGGCAAGCCCATCGAGAACCCCCGCGAGTACGCCGAGACCATGAATCGCTACGTCGAGAACCGGCCGGTGACGGTGATGGTGGAACGCGGCACGGGCCGCATTCGTCTGGAAACCGGCATCGTGGTGCCGCGCCGCGATCCGGCCGTCACGGCGCGCGTGCAGGCGCGCTTCGACGCCGCCACGCGGCAGATCGAGATCGTCAGCCGGGTGGTTACCGAGATGCGCGTGACCGTTCCGCCGCACTGGGTTCCCGGCGGCCTCAACTGGAACGGTTTGTCGATCGAGGCCATCGACAAGCCGGGCTGCATTCTGTTGAGTATCGAGAAGGAGCTGCTGCACTCTTCCGCATGCTCCGCCAACTGAAAGCCCGTAAGAGCGCCCAGCGCGACGCCGCCATCCGCAAGACCATCCGCCAGATTCCGCGCGGGAAAGTGGCCACCTACGCGCAGGTGGCCGCCGCGGCGGGTTATCCGCTGCACCACCGCCAAGTGGCCCAGTTGTTGCGCGAGTCGCCGCCGGGCAGCTTGCCATGGCAGCGCGTGCTGGGCGCGGGCGGCCGCATCAAGCTGCGCTACGAAGCCGGCCTGGAGCAGCGCACCCGCCTGGAGATGGAAGGCGTCCGCTTCCGCGGCAAGTGCGTGGACATGGCGGAGCACCAGCACCGGTTCAATAAATGGGGTCAGACCCCATTTTCGCGGTTGCGGTACCCTGAAGACGAATGAAAGCCTACGTCGGGTTTCTGCTGTGTCTGCCGCTGTCCGCGCAGGCGCCTCCGGCCAGGCCCCAGCTTCTCGGCCTGGCCCACTACTCCATCTTCGTCGGCGATCTGGCGAAGGCGCGCGCATTCTACGAGGACTTCCTGGGGTACGAGGAGGCGTTCACTCTGCCCAAGCCGGATGGCACGGTGCAGATGGCCTTCGTGAAAATCGACGACCGCCAGTACCTGGAACTGCTGAACCAGCCGAACCGGGGCGAAGGCCAGTTGAATCATCTGGGGCTGTACACGGACGACGTCGAGCGGATGCGGCAGTACCTGGCTTCGCGCGGGGTCAAAGTGCCGGACCAGGCGGTTCGGAACCGCATCGGGAACCGCAAGATCCAGGTCACCGATCCGGACGGCCACGCGGTGGAGATCGTGGAATACATGCCGGATAGCTGGACCGGCAGGGACACCGGCCGGCACCTGCCGGCCACGCGCATAGCGGACCGCATGATGCACGCTGGAATCCTGGTGGGCAATCTGGAGGCGGCCACCGCGTTCTACGGCGGGATACTGGGCTGCCACGAAATCTGGCGCGGCAGCCGCCCGGGCGCCACGACGCTGAGCTGGGTCAACATGCGCGTGCCGGATGGCGGCGATTGGGTGGAGTTCATGCTCTACAAGGCGATGCCGCCGCCGGACCGGCGCGGAGTGGAGCACCACATCTGTCTGGCGGTGCCCGATATCCGGAAGGCCGTCGAGACGCTGGAAGCGCGGCCGGCGCGGAAGGGTTACGCGCGCAAGCTGGAAATCGCCGTGGGCGTGGACAACAAGCGGCAGGTGAGCCTGTACGACCCGGACGGGACGCGCGTGGAGATGATGGAGACCGGCACCATCGACGGCCAGCCGGCGCCTTCTTCCACGCTTCCGCCGCCCTAGGTGGCGGATGGGGCGCCGGCCGCATGCGTGCTATCTTAAAAACGGTGTCGTCGCCACTCAATTTTCATCTGGAGCAATACGAGGGTCCCCTGGACCTGCTGCTGGACCTGATCCGCAAGCAGCAGATCGATATCAAGGACATCCCCATTTCCACCATCACCTCCCAGTATCTGGAGTATATGGACAAGGCCCGAGAGATGGACATCGATCTGGGCGCCGAATTCGTCTACATGGCGGCGACGCTGATCCACATCAAGTCGAGGATGCTTCTGCCGCGCGACCCCGCCCTGGAAAAGGACGGGGACGGCCTGGAAGATCCGCGGCAGGAACTGGTGGACCGGCTGCTCGAGCACGAGCGTTTCAAGAACGCCGCGGAGATGTTGCAGCAGAAACGCTTGATCGAGGAAAACGTCTGGTCGAATCCGCAGGTCAAGGCGTTTCTTTCCGAAGCCGACGATCCCGGTCTGGCCGTGAATGTGTACGACCTGGTCAAGGCCATGGGGCAGATCCTGGAGCGGGCCAGGAACCGGCCGGTCTACGAGGTGGAGACCGCCGACATCACCGTGGCGGACATGATCCAGTACCTGAAGGACCAGTTCACCCAAGCCGGCGAGAAGCCCGTATTCATCCTGCGCGTCCTCGATCTCCAGCCCACGCGCCGGGCCATGATCGCGCTGTTCCTGGCCGTGCTCGAGATGGTCCGAATGCAGGCCGTGGTACTGGTGCAAAAGGACTTGTTCGGCGAGATCGCGCTCCGGCGGAGCGAGACTTTCGAGGCAGTGTTGGCCGCCGATCAGCCCATCGCGGACATCGAAGAAGACTACATCTGAATCGGAAATGGAAGAACTCGAAATCACCGGGGCCGACATCCCGGAACAAGACCCGCGGAACCAGAGCGCTCCCGCCGAGGGCGGTCCCGCGCAACCTCAAGCCGTGACGATGGAGGCCGTGACGGCGGAGGCCATGCCTGGGGAGGCCGTGACGATGGAGGCCGTGCCGGCGGAGACCGTGGCGGCGGAGGCCGTGGCGGCGGAGACCGTGACGGCGGAGGCCGTGGCGATGGAGGCCGTGACGGCGGAGGCCATGCCGGCGGAGGCCGTGACGATGGAGGCCGTGCCAGCGGAGACCGTGGCGATGGAGGCCATGCCGGCGGAGGCCGTGGCGGCGGAGGAATGGCTGGCTCTGGAAGACGGCGGCGGCGCAGCCAGTGCGGCGGCCGTCGAGGACGGCAGGCTCAAGGCCGTCCTGGAAGCCCTGGTGTACGTGGCCGAAGATCCCATCACCGTGGCGCAGGTTGCGGCATCGCTGGAACAACCCGCCGAGCGAATCCGCCTGCTCTTCGGCGAGCTCATGGCGGAATACGACCAGCCGGGGCGCGGCCTTCAGATTCGCGAGGTGGCGGGCGGCTACCGGATGGCGACCAAGCCCGAGCACCATGACGCCGTGCGGGCGTTCGTGGGCAGTCTCAAGCCGCCCTTGAAGCTTTCGCTGCCCGCGCTCGAGACCCTGGCGGTGATTGCGTACAAGCAGCCGGTGACCGCGCCCGAGGTCAAGGAGATCCGCGGCGTGCAGGGAACCGGCGTGTTGAGCACGCTGCTGGACCGCAAACTGATCGCCGAAGCCGGCCGCAAGGACGTCATCGGCAGGCCGATTCTCTACAAGACCACCAAGGAGTTCCTGATCCAGTTCGGCCTCAAGGATTTGAGCGAGCTGCCGACGCTGAAGGAGTTCGAGGAGATTCGCCGGATGGCGATGGCGGACGGCGAGGCCGCGGAATCCGCGCCGGAGGATGCCGCACCGCCCGCCGGCGGCGAAGAACCAGCGCCGGCGCCACCGGCACCGGAGAGTTGATGGCCGAGCAACGGCTTCAGAAAATCCTCTCGCAGGCGGGGGTCGCCTCGCGGCGCCAGGCGGAGAAGATCATTGTGGAGGGGCGCGTCACGGTGAACGGTTCGGTGGTCTCCGAACTGGGCTCCAAGGCCGACCTGGATCGCGACCACATCAAAGTGGACGGCCGCTTGCTCCGCGCCCCCGGACACCTGGTGTATCTGGCGCTGAACAAGCCCAATAACACCGTGACCACCGTCAGCGATCCGCAGGGCCGCGCCACCGTCATGGACCTGCTGCGCGGGGTCAAGGAGCGCGTGTACCCGGTGGGCCGCCTGGACTATCACAGCGAAGGGTTGCTGCTGGTGACCAACGACGGAGAAGTGGCCAATGCGGTGATGTCGGCCGCAACCCACCTGCCGAAAACCTACGTGGTGAAGGCCAACGGCACGCTCACCGCCGAGCAGGAGGAGGCCTTCCGCCGGGGGCTCCCGCTCTCCGGGCGGCGCACCGCCCCGGCCGGGCTCCGGCTGCTCCGCGGCGCCGAGAATCCCTGGTACGAAGTGAAGCTGGTCGAGGGCCGGAACCAGCAAATCCGGTTGATGTTCAAACATCTCGGCTTCCTGGTGGAGAAGTTGAAACGGGTGCGCATCGGTCCCCTGGAGCTGGGCCCGCTGAAGCCCGGCGCATTTCGCCATTTGAGCCTCGAGGAAGTCCGCAAACTCAAGCGCGCGCTGGACACCGCGCAGCGGCGCGAAACCTCATGAACCGCCTGGCGGAAATTCTGGCTTCCTCCCACGTGATTGCCGTGGTGGGCCTGTCCTCCAAGCGCTGGCGCCCCAGCTACGGCGTCGCGGAGTACTTGCAGCGAGCCGGCTACCGCATCGTTCCGGTGAACCCGCAGGAAACCGAACTGCTCGGCGAGAAGAGTTACCCGGATGTCGATTCCATCCCCGGCCCGGTGGATATCGTGGATATTTTCCGCCGCCCGGAGTTCGTGCCGGAGATCGTGGATGCCGCCATCCGCAAGGGCGCCCGCGCCGTCTGGATGCAGGAAGGCGTGATCCACGAAGGCGCCGCGCGCCGCGCCGAGGCGGCCGGCCTGGTGGTGGCCATGGACCGCTGCATTTTGAAGGACCACCGCCGCCTGGCGGGCGGGCCGGCTCGGACGCCTCATCCTCCTACGTGAACCGTCCCAGCCAGGGTCAGACTGGCCGCGGCGGACGAGTCTCCCACGTAGACGGGATAGTCGCCGGGCGCGACCTGCCAGCTACTCGAGTTGGTATCCCAGTAAGACATCGGATGGGAAGAGTCGTTCTCGTCCACTTCCACGGTCACCGTCTGCTTTGTGCCCGGTTGCAGCACCACCTTCTGCCATCCGGCCAGACGCTTCGGCGGCTCGCCCGTGCCGGCCGGCAGTCCCAGATAAACCTGTACCACGTCCGCGCCGGCAACCGGACCGGTGTTCGTCAGGTCCACATTCACCTGGAAGTTTGGATTCGCCGACGTCAGGTTACTCGCCACGCTCGCATTCGAGAATGAGAACGTGGTGTAGGAAAGTCCGAAGCCGAAGGGAAACAGCGGCGCGATGTTATTGGCGTCGTACCACTTGTAACCAACCAGAAAGCCCTCGAAGTAATTCACCGGGAACGGCGCGGTGGCGTTCGCACCTGGAATGACGGGGCGGGGCAGATCGGCCACGCTGGCGGGAAAGGTGATGGGCAATTTGCCGGACGGATTGACGGCGCCGAACAGGATGTTGGCGATGGCCTCGCCGCCCCGCTGGCCGGGGAACCACGCCTCCAGCACCGCGCTCACGCTTCCCAGCCATGGCATCGCCTGCGCGCTTCCGTTTTCCATCACCACAATGGTGTGCGGGTTGACCGCCGCCACCGCCGCCACCAACGCGTCCTGGTCGATCGGACTCAGCGGGTGAATCACGTCGGTTAAGTTCAGGCTGGGCATGTCCATCCCTTCGCTGGTCCACTGCGTGACGAATACAATCGCCACATCCGACGCGGTGGCCAGAGAGGCTGCCCTGAAGGCAGTCGTTCCGTCGGCGAAGCGCACCGTGGCGCCCGGCGCCATCGCCTGGATCGCGTTCATGGGAGACGACGGGTCCCACACCACCGGGGACCAGCCGGGCACGGTGGGATAGCCTTCCAGGATCGCGCCAACGGGATACACCTGCGCCGAACCGCCGCCTGACAGAACCGCAACATTGGCGTTCCAGCCGATCACCGCAATCGTGTGCAGGGCCGCCGCGTTGAGCGGAAGTTGCCCGCCGGCATTCTTCAGCAGCACCGCCCCCTGCTCTTCCACCTGCTGTGCGATAGCCTGGTCCGCAACCGTGTCGATGGTCCCGCCCGCGTTGGGGTAGTCGAAGAGACCGGCCTGGTACATGGCGCGCAGGATGCGATGCACCATGTCGTCCAGGCGCGATTGCGGCACCTGGCCGTTGGCGATCGCTTGCGGCAGGGCGGCGAAATAGGGATTGTCGGGCTGTTCCTGGTCCAGACCGGCCAGCGCCGCGGCCACCGTGCTGTGCGTAGCCCACCAGTCCGACATGACGAAACCCGGAAAGCCCCAGTCGCTCTTGAGCACGCCGGTGAGCAGGTGGGAGTTCTCGCAGGAATACACGCCGTTCACCAGGTTGTAGGAGCACATCACCGACTGCACGTTGGAGTCCTTGACGGCGATCTCGAACGCCAGCAGGTCGCTCTCTCGCGCGCCACGCTCGTCGATCTCGGCGTTGGCGAGGGTGCGTCCGGTCTCCTGATCGTTCAGGGCGTAGTGCTTGGTGCATCCGATCACGTGCTGGTCCTGGACGCCGCGAATGTGAGCGGCGGCGATCTTCCCCGCCAGGATCGGATCCTCGCCCTTGGTCTCGAAGGTGCGCCCATCGCGCGGCTCGCGGCCGATGAGATTGATGTTTCCGCCGAGATTGACGTTGAGCCCGTAGGCGGCGGTCTCGGCGCCGATCACCGATCCGAACTGGTAGGCCAAGTCCGTGTCCCAACTGGCGGCACTGGCGAGCGACGAGGGAAGCGCCGTGGCAGGCGCGCTGGCGTCGGCGAGTCCCAGGCTGCCATCCACGAAGTAGAGAGCGGGAATGCCCAGGGCCGGGATGCCGGGGATGTAACCGCCGGCGCCCAGCGGCAGTGGAAAGATGTTGGTGACGGGGCCCCCGGCGCCGGCTACGAGTTGGAGCTTCTGCGCCTGGGTCATCCGCCCCAGCATGGCGTCGGCGCGCTGGTCGGCGGTCGGCGGCGCCGGCGCGGGCACCCGGAAATGGCCGGTCACGCCGTTGATGGTCAGGGTCGCGCCCACGTACGGCAATGCCGTGGACACCCCTTTCGGGTACGTGAAGTTCACCTGATCGATTATTTCGGCGGGGGCCGCGCCACAGTAGACCACCGTGGCCGGCTGTCCGCCGATGGTGAGCTGGCAACTGGCCGGCCCACCGGGCACCTGCAACGCCGCCGCCGGCGCCGCCACGCCATCCTGCAGCGGCTGCGTTTTCGGCCCCAGTCCGTTGGCCCAAAGCTGGTACGTGGAGCCGGCTTTCACCGAACATTCCGACGACGGCGTGGGACAGCCATCCGCGGCATTGCCGGTGACCCATGCGACGCCATTCGTGAACTCGCTCAGGAAGAACGACGGGGAGACCGTGGATGCGATGGTCACCTGCTCGACGTTGCTGTCCACGCCGTTGCGCGTCACCTTCACGGGCACCGCGAGGCCGGGCGCGGCTTCCCAGGGAACCTGGAAGTTGATCTGCGTGGGAGAGACGTAGACCAGCGCGGCGTTCACGCCGTTGACGTTCACCGTCACGCTTGCCACCGTTTTCGGATAGCTCCCGCCGGTTGCGGGAGCCGGTACGGTGTACACCGCGTCGGCCAGATTATTGCCGTACACCGCCGCCAGGCTGCCCGGCGAAATGGCGCCCAGATACGACGCCGCATTCAGGATGCGCCCGGGCGTGATCGCCGGCGTCGTGGCGGATATGGTGGTGGCCTGGTAAACGCGGACGTAATCCACCAGCATGTCCTGCGGGAAACTCACGCTGGAGTCCGGCGTCCCCAGAAACGTGGTGGAGCCGCCGATGGCCAGGTTCAACAGCAAGAAGAACGGAGCGTTGAAGACCCACCCGGCGCCCGCGGGCAAGGATGCCGGCGTCACCGTGTGATAGGCGGGCGGCCCATCCACGTACCAGCTTATGGAATTCGGCGACCACTCGATGACGTATAAATGGTAGTCGTCGTAGACCGTCTCGCCGAACGGCAAGGTAACCGGGGCTCCCAGACCGCTGGCGCCGGAGTAACCCGGGCCATGCGCCGTTCCGTTGTTGATGCTGGCGTTGTTGTCGTAAGTCCCGAAGTTCTCCATGATGTCGACTTCGCCGCAGCCGGGCCATGGGGTTGTCGAGATGTCCTCGCCCAGCATCCAGAAAGCGGGCCAGACGCCCTTGCCGAAGGGCAGCTTGATGCGGGCTTCGATCCGGCCGTATTGCCAACTGAGATCGGCGGTGTGCGTGCTGGCGCCCGGCGAGCCGGTTTGCAGCCGCGCCGAGGTGTAGTTGCCCTGGGCGTCCTTGATGGCGCGGATCGTCAGGTTGCCGTTGCCGTCCTGGAAGACGTTGGCCGCGAGGTTGGTATAGACCTCCGCTTCGCCGTTGCCCCAGCCCCCGCCGCCGAGATCGAAATTCCATTTCGCCGGATCGGGCGGCGTGCCCGCCGGGCCATTGAACTCATCGCTCCACACGAGCTGCCAGCCGCTGGTGGTTTGTGCCGCGGCGATCGCGCCGCCCAGCAGCAACAACGAGGCGATACGGAGGGTACGCATGACGATGGCATTATGCCGCAGCCAGCCGGCCATTTCAATGGGCACCCTGGCCTCGCCAGCGGTCTCGGAATAGCCGCGAGACGGGAATCGGCGCGGTAGAGTGGATTTGAGTCGTGGGGGAGGCAAGGTTCCCGATGACCGTCGAGCGGCGGCGGGCTCCGGATGGGGAATTCACTCCACGGAAGGCGGCCGGGTTGTCAAAGAGCGACGGAATGCCGCGGCAGG